>ENA-OQCX01000003-OQCX01000003.1-human-gut-metagenome-genome-assembly--contig:-NODE-3-length-114626-cov-12.708303_pt1 | contig 114626 bp, 126 predicted proteins | sample MGYA00242762_ERZ504587 | MGnify/ENA primary metagenome ERZ504587 (study PRJEB26092, sample SAMD00036337) | human gut metagenome | host: Homo sapiens | study: EMG produced TPA metagenomics assembly of...
CTGGAACATACGTCACTCATGTAGGAATCTATGCTGGAAACAACAGAATGTATCATGCTGGCGACCCTATCGGATATGCAGATTTAACAAGCTCGTACTGGCAGCAACACTTGATTGGTGCCGGACGGGTGAAAACCAATTAGAAAGGAATGGTGCTATGCTATTTAAGAAAAAGGATAAGGAATCGAAACCAAAGAAAGAGAAAAAAGTGCCTGTGATGAAAGTCGGCACACACAAGAAAACCGTGATTGCCTTATGGCTGGTGCTGATTGCAAGCGTCAGCTTTGGGGTGTATAAGAATTTCACCGCCATTGATATGCACACGGTACATGAGAAAGAAGTCATTGAGCAACGTATCGTTGATACCAACAAGATAGAGAACTTTGTAAAAGCCTTTGCGAAGTCCTACTATTCTTGGAGCAATACGCAGGAATCCATTGAGAAACGAACCGCAGCCATCAACCAATATCTGACAAAGAGCTTGCAGGATTTGAATGTTGATACGGTACGACAGGATATACCCACAAGCTCTACGGTGACGGACGTTAAGATTTGGGAGGTTGAAGCGGCTGGAACGGACGACTTTACCGTTGTCTACTCGGTAGATCAGACGGTAACGGAGGGCGAAACTTCTATCGGTTACACTTCCGCTTATATGGTGGTGGTTCATGTAGATGGTGACGGAAACATGGTTATCACGCAGAATCCGACCATCAGCAGCATACCGACAAAATCCAGCTATGAACCAAAAGTCAAGGAATCAGACGGAACGGTGGACGCTGCCACTATGGAGGAAGTGACAGAGTTCTTGGAAACATTCTTTAAGCTCTATCCTACCGCAACAGAAAAAGAACTTGCCTACTATGTATCGGGGAATGTGCTGGAACCTGTAAACTGTGAGTATGTGTTCTCGGAGCTGGTAAATCCAATCTTCACACAGGACGGTGAACAAGTAAAAGTGTCTGTATCGGTAAAATATCTCGACCAAAGGACAAAGGCAACACAGATTTCACAGTTTGATTTGACGCTGGAAAAAGATAGTAACTGGAAGATTGTAAAATAGTATGATGAAAGACTTGCATTTCGTATATATGAATGAAGTGCAAGTCTTTTCATATAAATGAATGAATATTATTCATTGACTTTCGTTTCAATAGCTTGTATAATACAAAACTGAAAGGAGGCTTATATTTATGGACAATACAAAAGAAATGTCAAAAATAGCTTTTAACCAACAAGCACTTACTTATGATAAGGATATAAAAGGTCAACACGCCAGAACCCTTTATCCTTACATATTAAATATGCTAAAAGGTAGACATTTTTCTTCTATTTTAGATTTAGGGTGCGGTACAGGAGAACTTCTTTATCAAATACAACAAATATATCATTCAAAAGATTTAACAGGTATAGATATATCTGATAAAATGATTGATATGGCTAATAAAAAAAGATTAACAATGCTCATTTTGTAATAGGTGATACAGAAGATTTACCCTTTAAGAATAATACATTTGATATTGTCATTTGTAATGATTCTTTTCATCATTATCCAGCACCAGAAAAAGTATTAGATGAAGCATACCGTGTTTTAAAAGACAGTGGCATAATTATTATTGGTGATTGCTGGCAACCATTATTTGCACGACAACTAATGAACATGTATATGAAGCACAGCAAGGAGGGTGATGTAAAGATATATTCAAAAAAAGAAATGATTCACCTTTTATTAAGGAAATTTCATAATGTTAATTGGGAGCGTATCGGAATTACTTCTTGTATGTCATTTGCGACTAAATAGATTGAGTGAATATCAGTCATTGACACTTTATTTTGTAAATGCTACTCTATAGAAAAGGAGGTTATTGTATGCGTATTTCCAAAGAACCAGAAGCAAGAAAGCAAGAAATATTAGAAACCGCTATGAAATTGTTTGCTGAAAAAGGATATGAAAAAACGTCCATATCTGATATTGCAAAAGAAATCGGAGTGGCACAAGGACTATGTTACCGCTATTTTCCATCAAAAGATATTCTTTTTCAAACAGCAGTCAATGAGTATGCAAATATATTAGTCGATAAATTAAAAACAAACATCAATATCGAACAGGATTCCATAAAGGATATTTTAAATCATATGGAAGTATTATCAGAAAGCACAAATGATACATATTATGATACATTCCATGATGAAAAAAATAAAACTTTTCACGACTTGCTCTCTTTAAGTATATGCAAAAAGTTAGTACCTGTCGTTGTAAAGCTGATAAAAAAAGCAAATGTAACAGGAGAACTTAATATTTCTGATGTAGAATCATATGCTAATTTTTGTGTATACGGTCAGCTTGGAATTTTGACAGATGATAATTTAACACCAGAAGAAAAAAACAGAAAGATAAAAGCAATTTTATTTGACTTATTCAAGCTATAATCTTTCCCCTGCTTTTACGGGCAGGGAAAAATTTTTAAATAATAAATGAATGATATTCATTCAGTAAGGAGAATTATATGAACACAAAACTAGATTTTATAAACGGAAATACAAAAAAAATGTTTGCTGGCAATGACACTACCTATGATTGTAGCCATGTTTTTAAATATGGCTTATAACTTGGTTGACAGTCTTTGGATTGGAAATTTACTCGGAGAATTAGCGTATGCTGCATTAACTAATTCTACACCTATCGTACTACTTTTGACTTCTGTTGCGATGGGAGCAACAAATGGAATTTCTATTTTGCTCTCGCAGGCAATAGGAGCTAGAAACGAACAAAAGAAAAAGAAAGTGATTTCTACGTCCTTTTGTATTGCAGTAATTTTTTCTTTGTTCATTACTTTTATTTTGGAATTGTTTTTGCCTGTTATATTAGCAGCATTAAATACGCCAGCGGAAACAATGAACATGGCAAGAGATTATTTATCAATTTACATTTTAGGTTACATAGCTGTATATCTTTACTTATATTTTACAGCGGTTCTTCGTAGTTTTGGAAATACAATATTTCAAGTGATTGCTATGCTTATATCGACAATTTTAAATATCGTTTTAGACCCTATTTTCATTCTTAAAATAGGATTTCATGGAGCTGCGATTGCGACATTACTCTCACAATCAATGTGTTTAATTTTTATGATTATTTATATTAAGAAACGAAATGTTTTTAAAATTTCATTTGCGGATTTTGATAAAAAAGAAATTATCCCACTAATAAAAAGTGCTGTACCATCTGTAATTCAGCAAAGTATTCCGGCAATTAGTACCACTTTTTTAACTTCGCTTGTCAGCACTTATAGTATTTCTGCCATTGCAGCATATGGCATTACAGGAAAATTAGAAACAATATTATTTTATCCTGCAATGGCATTTAATATGGTTTTGACTTCCATTGTTGGACAATGTATTGGTGCAAAAAGAGTTGACAGAGCAAAAGACTATTTAAAATTATCCTTGAAATATGGGATTACGGTTTTATTTATACTTTCAATTCTGATTATTATTTTTTCAAAACAATTAGCAGGCTTATTTGTTTCAAGCGACCCTGTAGCACAGATTGTAGAAGAATATTTCATTATTATTAGTATTGGATATGTATTAAATACCGTAACAAATTGTTATTTAGGCTGCTTGAATGGAATGGGAAAACCTACAAAGAGTATGATTTTGATGATTTTCTATTATTTAGTTGTTCGCATACCTTTAGCTTATGTTTTTTCATATATCGGACTTGGTTTAAATGGTATATGGATTGCAGTTTTGATTAGCCATATAATCGCTTGTATTACAGCTATTTTAACTGGTACACACTCATTTAAGAAGAATATAAAAATGGAGGGTTAATTTCCCTCTACTTCCTTAGACTTGATGATTCCGTCAGCAACACTTTCCATGATAACTAAATCCTTATCGGAAAGGTTGTCAAGTTGCTTTTCCAACTGTCGTCTTCTGGTACTTTTATCCAGATCAGACACAGGCAGGAAAAATTCATCAACGGAAATATTGAGTAATGATACAAGGTCATAGAATACCTGTAAACTTGGGTGCTGCCCTTTATTTTCAATATTTGTTAGATAACGTGGGTCAATCTCAATCATTGTTCCCACTTGTTCACGGGTTAAACCCTGTTTCATACGAGCTTCTTTGATGGCAAGACCAAAGGCTCTAAAATCGTACTTATCTTCCTTTTTACGCATATGTAATCACCTCACTATATTCTACAGTTCCTGTTGATTTTCTAACAGGTACAGAAAAACGTATAGCATGGTTTGATAGTTCCTATTATGCGTATAAAAGCAAAAAGGTACTGCCCTGCGGTAAATAAAAAAAACCGTTATTAACAGTACCATTTTTGCGTGTCAAAAAATATCTTTACTTAAATGGCGGTTTGGAAAGCCGCCTTTTTCTTTTTCCAACAATGAAAAATAGCATATTGGTTTTGTTTGGCGGCTCTGGGAGGTAGCCGCATTGAAAGACCTGTATAATCGACAATCTTCAACATATCTGTTATTGTCAAAAAAATCTTAGCTTTCAAAGCGGCACAATATACTCTTGAATGTGGTTTTTTACATTACATAGCAGGAACAATTTTAAAAGCACAAGAACAGCATTTCTTTTATGTCCTTGTGCTTTTTTGCTGCTTAAAAATTTTTTTTCAAAATCTTTTCTGAAAACGCAACAAATAGTTGCTGCGTGGGTAGCTACTGTGCGGAAAGGGGGATAGAGGGAAAACAACCTCATCTACTCTCACGCAGAAAGGAGGTGAATCGGCATGAAGTCATCTTCTTTCCAGCAGGCTATTCAAGCACAGTTTGATTGCCTTACAAAGAAAGTCATTAAAAGAGCAGCAATGAAGTATAACCGTGATATTTCAAGACGCTTGAAACATGAAGTTCCGTTTTCTGAAATTTCAGATTTGGAATTGAACAAAGCAGGCGTTTATGACAAGTATTCCAGCGATTATACAGCGTTCAATGTTCTTGGCATGGAAGTACAAGTATCTGACGACCAGTTAAGCAAAGCACTCAAATGTTTGCCAGAGAGAAAACGCAATATCATTTTGTTGTCATACTTTATGGATATGTCTGACGCAGAAATCGGAGAGCTTATGAACGTGGTACGCACTACTGTTTACCGTCACAGGACAAGCACTCTGGAAGAATTACGAAAAATGATGGAGGAGGAATAAGCATGGACAAAGACCAAAAACATATACCGTTTGCTGTGATTGTGGCGGCTACGAATGGTGATGAAACTGCAATACAGGAAATCTTGGATTTCTATGACGGGTACATATCAAAGTTGAGCTTACGCAAATTGTATGACGAATACGGTAACGTCTACATGGTAGTGGATTCTGAATTAAAAGGCAGAATACAGGCAGCAGTCATGGATATGATTGCAAACTTTGAGATAGTCGTAATCTAATCATTCAGACGGGCGGAGCATTTTCCCCTTTCCTCTGCTCCGCTTGTCAATCTATGAAAGTCCATTATCTAGGTAGTGGATTTTCATAGACTGGCAAATACAGTCGGTAGTTCTTTGACAACTGAATAAAGCAGTCAGATACGTTTGATATGCAGCGAGCCAGCGGAAACTGTACGCCATGACCTAAAAAAGCGAGCGATTCATGCAATGATCCGAGAGCGACTTGTGGAATGGTCGTTCTGCCATGACCTGCATATCTGAATAATGATACACCCGTATGACACGGTTCTGCCCATAGGAATGGGAATGGTGAAAATCCAGTGGAGCTTCCAAAGCCATCTGACTGCTTCGGAAACACACAGTAAGGAGGTGCATAAGGCAAAAATTTTGCAGTTTGTATGTCAGATATAAGCTGCTGATAATCTATCTCTGATATGGTATACTTTTAACTATGATTAGGAAGAAATGCTGTATTAAAAGGGGTAGAAAGTGATATGAAGATATTGTATGTTACAGATTTACACGGAGATAAAAAGAAGTACAGAAAGATTCTGGACGTAGCCATTGAAAAGGAAATCAAAGTCATTGTAAATGGCGGGGATATGTTACCAAAACAATGTGACCGCCACAGTGAGCAATCGTTTTTTATCAATGGATTCCTTGATGAATATTTTGAGGAACTGAAAAAGCAGGACATCACATACCTTGCCATGCTTGGAAATGATGATTTACTGGCAGCAGATGAAATGTTTGACAATCTTTGCGACAGATTTGAAAATGTCTGCAATATAGCTGGTAGGAAATTTTCTGTCAATGGATATGAATTTATCGGCATGAACTATATTTTAGACCATCCGTTCGGTTGTAAAGACAGGGTTGTTACAGAAACACATTATATTCCGCAGCGTCAGTTAAGTCCTGTAGCCGGAATCTCTAATGCTGTTGATTATGACAGGATTTACAACTGGCTGGAATATTCCAGAACAGAATTACCGCATATGTGTGATGTGCTGAAGAAACTTCCATTGCTGGACGATAGACAAAAAGCGGTTTACGTTATGCACATGCCGCCTGCGGGATTGAGATTAGGACAGTTGCGCTATCAAGAATTGGATATAGGCTCTGTTGATATTTACGAATTTCTGAAAGAAAAACAGCCATTTCTTTCTCTGCACGGACATATACATGAAAGTCCTGACACAGAGAAAGGAAAGTGGATAAACCAGATTCATCAGACAACCTGTATTCAGACTGGACAGACGGAACTTAATGACAAATACATGGTTTATGCGGAGATTGATTTGCAGGAAAAGAAGTATGAACGCAAAGTAATCAGTGTAGATTAGCAGAAAGACACCAGAAATGGTGTTTTTTTGTTGGAAGAAATGAGGTGGGATTATAGGAAAAACAGTACAGTCCAATACAATAAAAATAGGAAATACGACCTTTTATGTAACGTCAGTGTTCTCCGGTACAGTGGATTTGCAGCATTTGATTAAAAGGCTGATTCAAAAGGAAATCGAGCAGGAAAACAATGGATATTAAATTGAGAACAGTGTAATAAGCGGCTGAAAATAATTAAGTAGCGTGGTATAATATTAACAGGATATAAGTTGTTTGTTTGCTGTTGGAAAGGAGTAAAAATGACGAAACAGCAAGCAAGATTAAGAGTTAGATTATATGCACGTTTATCCAAAGATGATGGTGACGCTGATAAAGAAAGCAACAGTATCACAAACCAGTTGCAAATGCTCCGATATTATTCAAAGGAAAAAGGATTTGAAATCATTGACGAGTATGTGGATGATGGCTATTCCGGCACAACATTTAACAGACCGGATTTAAACCGCATGATTGAGGACGCTATGGAAGATACACAGCCTAGTGGAATCATGGTAAAGGATATGTCAAGGTTCGGTCGCAACAATGCCATGTTCATGTATTACGTGGAAGAAATCTTCCCGAACAATGACATTCTCTTTATCGCACTGAATGATGATGTTGACACAAGATATGAGGATAACGAGATGATGCCATTCAAATCTATTATGAATGAGTATTATGCACGTGATACCTCAAAGAAAATCCGAAGCGTCAAGAAAACAACTGCTTTAAGTGGCGGGTTCTGCGGTTCATTCGCTCCGTATGGTTATAGGGTTGACCCGAACAATAAGCGTAAACTACTGATAGACCCGGAAACAGCGCCTATTGTCAAGCGTATTTTTGAAATGTCGAAACAGGGAAACAGTGTTCATCAGATAGCAAGAACATTGTGTGAAGAAAAGATTTTGATTCCGAGAGCCTACAGAGCAATGAAGAATGGCACGCTGGAAACAAGTACAGGGTTCCGATTCCCTACCGACTGGGTTGGAAAAAATGTTAAGATGATTTTGGAAAATCAAGTGTATCTCGGTCATATGGTATCGCACAAGACACAGACAAAATCATTCAAGAACAGAAAACTGGTAGCGGTTCCTAAGGAAGATTGGATTGTTGTAAAAAACACCCATGAAGCTATCATTGATGAAGAAACCTTTGAACTGGTACAGAAATTCATCAGTGTAAAGAAAAGACCAAATAAGACTGGACGACCAAATATGTTTGTGGGGCTTGTAAAATGCCCGGACTGTGGACGCAATATGGCGTTCTCCAATCCAAACGGGAGAGAGCCGAGATTTCGTTGCAGGACATATGCCAGAAACAGCAATCTCTGCACAACTCATGCAATTTCCTATGACGCATTAGTGAAGATTGTCATGGATGACATTCAAAAGCATATCAAGAATATGGAAACATTAGGCGACCAGTTCATTGAAGAAATGAGGGTGTTGAGTGAATCCGGCGGCGGTAAGAAAATCAAGCAGTTTAAACAGGAATTGGAACTGGCAGAAAAGCGTATTGCTGAAATTGACAGTATCATAATGAAGCTGTTTGAGCAGAATGTAGCAGGAAAGATTTCTGATGGACGTTTTGAGAAAATGTCTGTAACTTATGAAAATGAGCAGAGAGAACTTGAAGAAAGGCGTAAGGCATTAAAAGAGAAAATCGAAGCCGAGGACTACAAGACGAAAAATACAAACCAATTTTTAGAAACCATACGCAAGTATGAAAACGTAACAGAGTTAAACCGTTCTATGCTGGTTGAACTGATTGATAGTATATATGTGTATCAAGCAGAGGGAACCGGCAAAGAACGTACTCAAAAAGTGGAAATCAATTATAGATTTCTTTGTGAGTCCCAATGTGGTATTGCATGATGGTAATGGCAGAGTATCCAGATTATTATCATTGTTTTTACTTTATAAAAGTGGATATGATGTTGGAAAATATGTATCTTTTGAGGAACAAATCAATGAGTCAAAGGATTTTTACTACGAGGCATTGCAGGAGTCATCTATAGGATGGCATACAAATGAGAATTCATATTTTGAATATATGAAAAATTTTCTGTCTATGCTCTATAAATGTTACAAAGAATTGGACAAAAGATTTTCTACTGTAAATGGGAAAAAACTTAAAAAAACAGAAAGAGTTGAGCAGACAGTTTTAAACAGTGTGCTTCCTGTGTCAAAAGCAGAAATCTGTGATATCCTTCCTGATGTGAGTCCGTCTACAGTAGAAGCAGTGCTTGGGAAAATGGTAAAAACAGGTTCTGTTGTGAAATTGGGGCAGGCAAGGGCAACGAAATATGTCAATGCAAAATATATCAAATAATGGGGGAATATGTTTTATGCAGAATGTCATTAAATATGGTTTTTGAAAATAATTAAATGTATATAATTAGAAAAACGGGGCAAAAATATGTTGACAAACACAAAAAGGAGTGATAAACTCTAAACAAATTTAGCGAGATAAAGTATTAAATCGTTAAAGAAGTGAAAACAGTTTAAAAAGTTTGCACAATTAAATAAATTGTAAACCGTTGAAGCGGAGATAACGGCAATGATGCCCTTACAGAGAGCCTGTGGTGCTGAGAATCAGGTGTGAAACAAGTTGTCAAATGGACCGCTGAGGGCGCAGTCAAATGGATTTATCATTCATCCAGATATCCAGAGTATTCTGCGACGTGTGGGCATACGTCATTTGCCCGGGATATGTTGGTATCCTGCCAAGCGCACGAGCTTTATCGTGAATTCAAGGTGGCACCGCGGATAGTTAAGATTATTCGTCCTTGACAGAACTAAAATTCTGTCAAGGGCGTTTTTTAGTGAACAAAAAAGTACAGTGGAGCAGGTGGATCTGCATGCTCGCATGCAAGGACACATGCGAACACTGGACAGTACAACATAAAGCGAGAATTGTAGCAGCGCAAGCTGCACAGAAGCCTCGAAGAGGCGAATTCGAGCTGTATGTTGGGCATTTGTTCACGGTTAAACATTGGACATTTATTCACTACCACACAAAATTTGGAGGTAAGCATATGAAAATTTCCCCTACACTGACCGAAGTTAAAGAAATAGCAAAAACCGGGAAGTACGACATTCTTCCTGTAAGCTGTGAGATATTATCAGATTTTATCACACCTATAGAGCTATGAGGATTCTGCAGAATGTTTCAACACATTGTTATCTGCTTGAATCAGCACAAGCCAATGAAGCCTGGGGAAGATATACATTTTTAGGATATGATCCAAAGCTTGAGATTAACTGCATAGATGGTCACATGAAGCTTGGAAAGCTTTCGGTGGAAACGGAAAATCCTTCAGAGTACATCAGACAGATTCTTTCAGAGTACAAGAGTCCGAAATTTGATTATCTGCCTTCGTTTACAGGTGGCCTTGTAGGTTATTTTTCGTATGATTATCTGGGCTATAAGGAGAAAAGCATCAGAGGAAAAGCAAGGGACACAGAGGATTTCAAGGATGTTGATCTGATGCTTTTTGATAAGGTAATAGCATTTGACAATCTGTGCCAGAAGATAATACTAATCGCAAATATGTCACTTGATGCTCCGGAAACAGGCTATAACAAAGCGATTGTTGAGCTAAAGCAGCTTAGGGAGCTTCTGATGCACGGAGAGAAAAAACAGAATATGGGTGGCAAGCTGCTGGGTGAGGTCACACCGCTTTTTGAAAAGGAGCAGTATTGTGAGATGGTCGAGAAGGCAAAGCACCATATCAAAGAGGGGGATATTTTTCAGATAGTTTTATCAAACAGATTGAGTGCACCGTTTGAGGGAAGTCTTTTTGATACCTACCGTGTGCTTCGTACGATAAATCCTTCACCGTACATGTTTTATTTTTCGGGAACCGATGTGGAGGTCGCGGGAGCATCTCCGGAGACTCTTGTGAAGCTTGAAAATGGAGTGCTTCATACATTCCCGCTGGCAGGCACGAGGCCGAGAGGTGCCACAGCAGAGGAGGACAAAAAGCTTGAGGAAGGGCTGCTTAAGGACGAAAAAGAGCTCGCAGAGCACAATATGCTGGTGGACCTTGGAAGAAATGACCTCGGAAAGGTAAGTAAATTCGGAAGTGTACAGGTAGAAAAGCTTCATTCCATAGAGAGATATTCACATGTGATGCATATAGGCTCGACAGTGCGTGGAGAGATAAGGCAAGAGTACGACGCACTCGATGCAATTGAGGCCGTGCTTCCGGCAGGAACACTTTCAGGAGCGCCAAAAATCAGAGCGTGCCAGCTCATCGGAGAGCTTGAGGACAACAAGCGAGGCATTTACGGAGGCGCGATTGGATATATAGATTTTACCGGAAACATGGACACATGTATTGCAATCCGTATTGCTTACAAGAAAAACGGTAAGGTTTTCGTGAGAAGCGGAGCGGGAATAGTTGCGGATTCAGATCCTGAGAAGGAATTTCAGGAGTGCATAAACAAGGCAAAGGCGTCTCTTAAGGCACTGGAAGTCTCACAGGAGGTGGAAGAATGATTTTACTGATTGATAACTACGACAGCTTTTCTTACAATCTGTATCAGCTAATCGGCGAGATAGAGCCTGATATCAGAGTAATCAGAAATGATGAGATGACAGTTGAAGAGATTAGGCTTTAAAGCCTGACCGCATCATATTATCACCGGGACCGGGAAGGCCTGAGGATGCGGGAGTGATAATAGCTGTGGCAAAGGAGCTTGGAAAGGAAATCCCAATCCTTGGCGTGTGCCTCGGCCATCAGGCGATATGCGCAGCATACGGTGCGACAGTCACATATGCAAAGGGCTCATGCACGGAAAGCAATCGGATGTATCGTTTGACACAGAAAGCCTTTTATTCAAGGATTGCCCGAAAAAAGCAAAGGTAGCACGTTACCATTCACTTGCTGCAGATGCGGACACGATGCCTGATTGCCTAAAGATTACAGCCACTACAGATGATGGTGAGATCATGGCTGTTGAGCACAGGGAATATCCGATATACGGTGTGCAGTTTCACCCGGAGTCAATCATGACACCGGACGGAAAGCAGATGCTTAGTAATTTTATCAAAGCTTAATTGAAAATTGCAGCGTTTAATGAATTTATATATTAGTTGTTGAATTGAAAACAAATAGCAGAACAAAATTATAAACGAAATATTACCGGAATACAGGAGGACATAATCATGATAAAAGAAGCCATAGTAAAAATCGTAAACAAAGAAGACCTCACATATGATGAGGCATATGCAGTGATGAATGAGATCATGGGCGGTGAGACAACACCAACCCAGAATGCAGCTTTTCTTGCACTCTTTCCACAAAGAGCGCAAAGGCTGAGACAACAGACGAAATCGCAGGCTGTGCAGCAGCAATGAGAGAGCATGCGGTACAGGTGAAAACAGGCATGGATGTGTTCGAAATCGTAGGAACAGGCGGAGACAATGCACAAAGCTTCAACATTTCAACAACCTCTGCACTTGTTGTGGCAGCAGGAGGCATGAAGGTGGCAAAGCACGGAAACAGGGCAGCCTCTTCATTATGCGGTACAGCAGACTGTCTTGAGGCGCTCGGTGTCAACATAGACCAGAGCCCTGAGAAATGTGTAGAGCTTTTAAATAAAGTCGGCATGTGCTTCTTCTTTGCACAGAAATATCACACATCAATGAAATATGTCGGACCTATCAGGAAAGAGCTTGGTTTTAGAACCGTATTCAATATTTTAGGACCGCTCACAAATCCGGGTTCACCGGCCATGCAGCTTTTAGGAGTGTATGATGAGTATCTTGTAGAGCCGCTTGCACAGGTGCTTGTAAGCCTCGGAGTAAAGCGTGGAATGGTAGTCTATGGCATGGATAAGCTCGATGAGATTTCCATGAGCGCACCGACCAGGGTATGCGAGATAAAGGACGGATGGTTCAGAACCACAGTAATCTCACCGGAGGATTTCGGCTTTGAGCGCTGTACAAAGGAGGATTTAAAAGGCGGTACACCTGAGGAAAATGCGAAAATTGTACGTGATATCTTAGGCGGACAGAAGGGCCATAAGAGAAATGCAGTACTCATGAACGCAGGCGCATCACTTTATATCGGAGGAAAGGCCGACAGCATGAAAGAGGGTATCGAGCTTGCAGCAGAAATCATTGATTCAGGAAAAGCACTTGAAACACTCTATAAGCTCATTGAGGTAAGCAACAGCTAAGCACACAAAACAGGAAAGGAAAAGCGATGAATATTTTAGACCAGCTAGCAGAATATTCAAGGCTTCGCGTGGCAGAGGACAAGAAAAAAATAAGCCTTGAGGAAATGAAAAATATCGCGATTCAGACGAAAAACGAAAAGCTTTGTGATTTTGCATTTGAAAAAGCACTCAAAAAGGATGGCTTGAGCTTCATATGCGAGTGCAAGAAGGCTTCGCCGTCAAAGGGCTTATAGAGCCGGATTTCAGATATCTTGAAATCGCAAGGGAATACGAGGCGGCAGGTGCGGATTGCATCTCGGTACTGACAGAGCCGAAGTGGTTTTTAGGCTCGGATGAGTATCTTAAGGAGATTGCGAAAACGGTTTCGATTCCGTGCATCCGAAAAGATTTTACGGTTGATGAATATCAGATATATCAGGCAAAGACACTCGGTGCCGCTGCGGTGCTTTTAATCTGCTCCATACTGTCAGAGGTGCAGCTTGGTGAATACATAAAAATCTGCGACAGCCTTGGCATAAGCGCCATTGTGGAGATACACGATGAAAAAGAGGCAGAGATGGCGGTAAGAGCCGGTGCCAGAATAATAGGTGTCAACAACCGCAATCTGAAGGATTTTACAGTTGATACAGCTAACAGCAAAAAGCTTCGTGACCTGATTCCCGATGACATCATATTTGTATCGGAAAGCGGTGTAAAGAGCACAGATGATATCAGGGCAATACGTGAAATCGGAGCTGACGCAGTGCTTATCGGAGAGACGCTGATGAGAGCGGACGACAAAAAGGCTAAGCTTGATGAATTGCGATTAAGCTAATAGAGATATATAAGTATCTTCATGGTTTTAAGAATATCTGTAACTATTCAGTACAGAAAACAAAATATTTACAAATATACAATTAGAAGGGAAAACATCATGACAAATCCAAACGGAAGATTCGGTATTCACGGAGGACAGTATATTCCTGAAACCCTCATGAATGCCGTTAAAGAATTAGAAGAAGCATACAATTATTATAAAAACGATCCTGAATTTAACAGAGAGCTCACAGAGCTTCTCAACGATTATGCAGGAAGACCATCGAGACTGTACTACGCAGAAAAGATGACAAAGGATCTCGGTGGAGCAAAAATATACCTTAAGAGAGAGGATTTAAACCATACAGGAGCCCACAAGATCAACAACGTATTAGGGCAGGCACTTCTTGCAAAGAAAATGGGCAAAACCCGCCTGATAGCTGAGACCGGAGCCGGTCAGCACGGCGTGGCAACAGCAACGGCCGCAGCCCTTATGGGTATGGAATGTGTTGTATTCATGGGCGAGGAGGACACAAAGCGTCAGGCGCTCAATGTATACCGCATGCGTCTGCTCGGAGCAGAGGTTATCCCGGTTACATCAGGCACAGCCACATTAAAGGATGCCGTATCGGAGGCAATGAGAGAGTGGACCAAGAGAATTTCGGACACACATTACTGCCTTGGCTCTGTTATGGGACCACATCCGTTCCCTACCATCGTAAGAGATTTCCAGGCGGTCATCTCAAAGGAAATCAAGGAGCAGATGCTTGAAAAGGAGCACAGACTGCCTGATGCGGTTATCGCATGTGTGGGCGGCGGCTCAAATGCCATCGGAAGCTTTTACAACTTCATAGATGATGAGGGAGTTGAGCTCATCGGCTGCGAGGCAGCAGGAAGAGGAATAGATACCTTTGAGACTGCAGCTACAGTAAATACAGGCCGTCTTGGTATCTTCCATGGAATGAAGTCATATTTCTGTCAGGACAAATACGGACAGATTGCTCCGGTTTATTCAATTTCTGCAGGACTTGACTATCCGGGAGTCGGACCGGAGCACGCATATCTGCACGATATCGGAAGAGCGCAGTATGTACCTGTAACAGATGATGAAGCGGTAAATGCTTTTGAATACCTCGCAAAGACAGAGGGAATCATCCTGCAATCGAGTCCTCACATGCAGTGGCATATGCCATGAAGCTGGCGCCTACAATGGACAAGGACAAGATAATCGTTGTTACTGTTTCAGGCAGAGGCGACAAGGACTGCGCGGCAATAGCAAGATACAGAGGGAGAATATTTATGAGTAAGATAAGAAGTGCGTTTGAAAACGGCAAGGCATTTATACCATTTATCACATGCGGTGATCCAAATTTAGAGACAACCGCAAAAATCGTTAGAGAAGCTGTTGCAAACGGAGCAGACCTTATAGAGCTTGGTATTCCATTCTCTGATCCTACAGCAGAGGGACCTGTAATCCAGGGCGCCAACATAAAGGCACTTGCAGCCGGAGTTACAACAGACAAGGTTTTTGATCTTGTGAGAGATTTGAGAAAAGATGTCACAATTCCTATGGTTTTCATGACATATGCAAACGTGGTTTACTCTTACGGCGCAGAAAAGTTTATCAGTACATGTAAGGAAATAGGCATTGACGGACTCATTCTGCCGGATATCCCATATGAGGAAAAGGAAGAGTTTTTACCACTCTGCGAGAAATATGATGTAGACCTTATTTCATTTATCGCACCTACATCAAAGGATCGCATTGCGATGATAGCAAAGGAGGCAACCGGCTTCATCTATGTGATTTCAAGCCTCGGAGTCACCGGTACAAGAAGCGAGATTAAGACAGATCTGGCTTCAATAGTCAAGGTAATCAGAGAAAACACAGATGTGCCATGTGCTATCGGTTTTGGCATTTCAACACCCAAGCAGGCAAAGAAGATGGCAGATATCTCGGATGGTGCCATTGTGGGCTCTGCCATCATCAAGATAATCGATGAGTATGGGGAGCTTCACCAAAGTATGTCGGTGAGTATGTTAAAGCAATGAAGGATGCGCTGTAATTTGTATTGACCGCTTGACAAAATTATTGGTTAATTCATAATAGTAAAAAGATGCAGATTTGCAAATATAGTGAGAATTAACGTGGAGATACAATAATGCAGGAAAATGAGAAAGACAAAAGATTAGAAAAACAGCTTGATTTCATCAGAGAAATCGACAAGGAAAAGGAGATATTCCGCCAGACTTATTTAGCCGATGCAAGCCGCAAGGAAAATGATGCGGAGCATGCCTGGCATATGGCTATCATGACCATGCTCTTGAGCGAGTATGCCAATGAGAATATAGACGTGCTAAAGACAGTAGGAATGCTTTTGATACACGACATAGTAGAGATTGACGCAGGAGATACATATGCCTATGATGAGGCAGGCAAGGGCACACAGCATGAGCGAGAGCAGAAGCGGCGGAGCGTATATACGGACTCTTGCCAAAGGAACAGGGCGAGCCGCTTTTAGAGCTGTGGGAGGAATTTGAGGCGCAGCAGACGCCGGAAGCCAGATTTGCCCGCACCATGGACAATATCCAGCCAATGCTCCTAATGATGCGTCGGGCGGGCGTTCATGGCGTGAGCACAGCGTAAAGCTGTCGCAGATACTTGGCAGAAATAAGCGCACAGCACTCGGTTCAGAGAAAATCTGGGATTATGCGTTTAACAATATACTGAAAAAGCATGTTGAGAGCGGAAATATCATAGATGATGAGGGCATCTTCTAAGTGGAAGCCGGCGTGAGTGCGGAAGTTAGCGTGAGCGGGGAAGATGGCGTGAGTGCAAAAGCCCGCGAGCGTAATGGACGGTAATAATGATTTACTGAAAAATCCCGTAGAATTCTATTGTAGGCAGTCGTTTTGTATGATATACTTTACTGGATTAAATCGGTGAACTATAATTATAAGGTGACTATTCAAGGCTACTTAAATAGTTACATGACAAGTATATTGAGCTTCATCGAAATCCACAGAATAAAACACACGGAGGAATCAAAATGAATATTGTATGCTTAGACCTTGAGGGAGTATTGGTACCTGAAATCTGGATTGCATTTGCAAAGGAGACAGGCATTCCTGAGCTTGAAAAGACAACAAGAGATGAGCCTGATTATGATAAGCTCATGAACTATAGAATAAATATTTTAAAAGAGCACGGACTCGGATTAAAAGAAATCCAGGAGACAATCGCAAAGATAGATCCAATGCCTGGCGCAAAGGAATTCTTGGATGAGCTTCGTTCAATCACACAGGTAATCATCATCAGTGATACATTTTCACAGTTTGCAGGCCCGCTCATGAAGAAGCTCGGCTGGCCGACAATCTTTTGTAACGAGCTTGAGGTTGCTGAAGATGGCGAGATTACAGGCTTTAGAATGAGATGTGAGCAGTCAAAGCTTACAACTGTAAAGGCACTGCAGTCTATCGGATACGATACCATAGCAAGCGGTGACAGCCACAACGATTTAGGCATGATACAGGCCAGCAAGGCAGGTTTCCTTTTCAGAAGCACAGATGCCATCAAGAAGGACTACCCTGAGCTTCCTGCATATGAGACATATGATGAGCTGCTTACAGCGATTAAAGCAGCATTATAATCATAAATATAGTTGATAAACAGCTTCCCACATGATATTTTAGAGTGGACACATCCACCTGTACATGTGGGAAGTTTCTATATATTTATGTCATGCAAAATCATATGAAAGAAGGTAGAGTGCAGATGTATACGGTAACACATATATATGAGGCTGATTTTGGCTGTGAGGAAAGAGCAGACGGCGCAAAAGCAAAATGCGTGGTTTATCTCGAGGACGAAAACGGCAGACAGCGTCATGTAGAGGTTGAGGATGAATGGCTTACGGCAAATGGGATAGAAGAGGGAAGCAGCTGGAAAGAAAATATCACAGATGAAGCCTGAATCATAAACTATGAGATTAATTATGTGATTAGAGTATGTGAATACATTTTGTTTTTAGATGCACATTGTGTATTGACAATAGTGCAAAAAGTGCTATAATAAAATTAACATATGAACAATCATTCATATGTTCAATAAAAAACGTACAGTAAATCAAATAATTCATGAAAATAAGGAGAATACCACTATGAAGAAGACTTACAAAATCGATGTAGACTGCGCTAACTGCGCCAACAAGATGGAGGATGCCGCAAAGAATACAGCAGGTGTAAAGGATGCTACAGTCAATTTCATGACACTAAAGATGAGCGTTGAGTTTGAAGAGGGACAGGATGCAAAGGCGGTTATGCAGGAGGTTCTTAAGAACTGTAAAAAGGTAGAGGACGACTGCGAGATTTTCTTATAAATTGCCGGGCGCAGGAATGGCAAATGATATTTTTTCAATGCCTGCGCTATAGTAAGGGTGATTATCAAGAGATTATAATGAATGGAGCTATGGCGTATGAATGAAAAGCAGAAAAAAGTACTTGCGCGTATCATAATCGCAGCGGTACTCATGATTATATTACATTTCATACCGGTTAAGGGAATTATCAGGTTCCTGCTTTACATGGTGCCTTATCTGGTCATAGGATACGATATCCTGAAAAAAGCATTTAAGGGAATCAAAAACAAGCAGGTATTTGATGAAAACTTCCTGATGGCGGTTGCCACTGTAGGTGCGATAGCGGTTGCGCTCTATGAGAATGGTGACTATACAGAGGCTATAGCCGTTATGCTCTTCTACCAGATTGGAGAGCTGTTTCAGAGCTATGCAGTCGGAAAGAGCCGTAAGAATATCAGTGAGCTCATGGACATCAGACCCGATTATGCCAATATCGAGGTGGACGGAAAGCTCACCCAGGTTGATCCTGATGAGGTTGCTATCGGCTCAGTAATCGTGGTACAGCCCGGAGAAAAGGTTCCTATCGACGGTGTGATAGTTGAGGGCTCATCTACATTAAACACCAGTGCGCTTACAGGTGAGAGCGTGCCGAGGGATGCAAAATGCGGTGATGAGATAATCAGCGGATGCATTAATATGTCCGGTGTTTTAAAGATTAAAACCACCAAAGAGTTTGGAGAATCAACGGTTTCAAAGATACTTGACCTCGTTGAAAATTCAAGCTCAAAGAAATCAAAATCAGAAAACTTCATATCAAAATTTGCCAAGTATTACACTCCGGCAGTCTGCTACAGTGCACTTGCACTTGCGATACTGCCACCGATTGTCAGAATACTTTTCATGTCAGCCGCACCGCAGTGGGGCATATGGATATACAGGGCACTTACCTTCCTTGTAATAAGCTGTCCGTGCGCGCTGGTCATCAGTATTCCGCTCAGCTTTTTTGCAGGAATCGGAGGCGCCAGCCGCGAGGGCGTTCTTGTAAAGGGCTCAAACTATCTTGAGACCTTATCACAGACCAGATACGTTGTATTTGACAAGACCGGCACCATGACAGAGGGCGTTTTCGAGGTGGCAGGAGTCTACGACAATACGCTCGATAGAGAAAAGGTGCTCGAGTACGCAGCACTCGCAGAGAGCAGCTCATCGCATCCAATCAGCAGGAGCTTACAGAAGGCGTATGGAAAGGAAATCGACAGAACCCGCGTGACAGACGTTGAGGAAATCAGCGGTCACGGAATCACCGCAAAGGTAGATGGCGTATCTGTAGCGGCAGGAAACTACAAGCTTATGAAAAAGCTGGGCTTAAGCTACAGTGAAACCGACAAGGTCGGCACCATAGTCCATATCGCGATAGACGGCAGATATGAGGCTATATCCTTATCTCAGATAAGATAAAGCCAACCTCAGCGGCAGCAATAAAGCATTGAAAAAAGCCGGAATAAAAGGTACAATAATGCTTACAGGCGATTCAAGGACAGTAGCCGACTCAGTAGCGGCAGAGCTGGGAATTGATGAAGTATACAGTGAGCTTTTACCGGGTGATAAAGTAGCAAAGGTGGAGGAGCTGCTTGCAAGAAAGGGCAGCAAAGAAAAGCTCGCCTTCGTCGGAGACGGAATCAACGATGCACCGGTGCTCTCAAGAGCAGATATTGGAATTGCAATGGGCGCCATGGGTTCAGATGCAGCAATCGAAGCCGCAGATATCGTCCTCATGGATGATGACCCGCTAAAGATAGCGAAAGCAATAAAAATATCGCGCAAATGCCTGCGAATAGTATATGAAAACACATACTTCGCAATAGGCATCAAGCTGATCTGCCTCGTGCTCGGAGCAGTCGGAATAGCCAATATGTGGCTCGCAATATTTGCAGACGTAGGAGTAATGGTGATAGCAGTGCTAAATGCAATCCGCGCATTATTCGTACACAAGCTCTAAATGCATAGAGCCCAAAGAGCAGATATCAAAATGCCATAAAACTACTATATAAAAAATACCAGACAGAATGCACCAAAGAGGTGCACTCTGTCTTTCGCGTATATAAAAAAGTTACTGTGTAACTGCGAAGGCACATGCAATTTATGCGGAGCACCCGCCCCATAGCCAATAAAGAAAAAATAACGCAAGAATAACGCAGAAAGGACACCACACCATGAGCGAAAACATAAATGAACAGATAGAATGCTGCGACTGCAACGAAATCCACGAAGATCTTCTGAAAATAGTAAATGATACAATGCCTGAGGAAACCGAGCTCTATGACCTTGCAGAGCTTTTTAAAGTATTTGGCGACTCCACCCGGATCAGAATCCTCTTTGTGTTGTTTGAAGCGGAGGTATGCGTCTGCGACCTTGCAAAGGTGCTCAACATGACACAGTCCGCCATATCACACCAGCTTAGGATATTAAAGGCAAACAAGCTCGTAAACAGCAGACGTGAGGGCAAATCAGTGTTTTATTCACTTGCCGACGGACATGTGCGCACAATCATTGCGCAGGGACGCGAGCATATCGAGGAATAATACAGGGGGGAATATACGTGACAGAATTAGAAGAGTACTATAACAAATTCAACGAGGAAAAGCGCCTGAACAGCCGCCACGGCAGGGTAGAGTTTATCACCTCCATGAAGTATATACACGATTGTCTTGGCAGCCTGATGAATGAGAAGCAGCTTGATGATGAGTACTTTCCGTCTGATGCAGAAGGAGTGGAAGCAGATAATAGAGTATTGAATCTGGCTTCCGATGAAAAAATGCTAAGGCATATAAAGGCAATTCGCTCACAGATTAAAATACTGGATGTCGGTGCGGGAACGGGCAGATATTCAGTGCCTCTTGCCGAGGAGGGCTATGATGTGACAGCACTCGAGTTAGTTAAGCATAACCTCGGCAGACTGAAGCAAAAGAGCGATAAAGTAAAGGCATACCAGGGCAATGCCACAAAGCTGAAAAAGTTTGGAAACGATGAATTTGACCTCACGCTCGTATTCGGACCGATGTATCATCTGAAGTCAGCGGAAGAAAAGCTTGCCGCATTGAATGAGGCAAAGAGGGTGACAAAACCGGGTGGTTACATACTTGTGGCATACATTATGAATGAGTACAGCGTGATAACCTATGCCATAAAGGAGAAGCATATAAAAGAGGGCATAGAGGGCGGAATGCTCGATGAGAGCTTCCATTGTACGGAAAAAGCTAATGATTTGTACAGTTTTGTCCGATTAGAAGATATAGAGGCTTTAAATGCACAGGCAGCCCTCACACGTGAAAAGATAATAGCAGCCGATGGCGCAGCAAATTATATCAGGCCATTTTTGAATGCTCTTGATGAGGAAGAGTTTGATATGTTTGTACAGTACCATCTTTCAACATGTGAGAGAGAAGACCTGATGGGAGCAAGTGCGCACACGGTTGATATTCTAAGAGTGTGGTAGTTACGAACCGCTTCAATACAGTATAAGATTACATATGAGGAGAACTATGAAAAACAAGGGATTAAAAATTCTATTATCTGTGCTTTTGGTTTTATGCATAATTATGGCAGGAGCACTCATAGGAAAAGAGTATATTGCAGATAATATAAAAGAAGCCGCCAATCAGAATGGTGTGGATGTAGTGAAAGACACATCGGATGCCGGAAAAGCAGAGGATAACGCAGTTGACAGTACGGCAGCAGGCACAGAGAGTACACAGCCTGATGCAGCAGCCGAAACAGAAGCGGATACACAAAAGCCACAGATGTCAACCATAGTGATTACGGCCACAGGAGACTGTACACTTGGCAACAATCAGGAGCAAAGCTATGACGGCAGCTTTAATTCTTATTATGACTCAAAGGGACAGGACTACTTTTTCGGCGGTGTGAGAGATATTTTTGAGGCTGACGATATGACACTCATCAATCTGGAGTGTGTGCTATCGGATGCGACAGAGCGCGTAGAAAAGCGCTGGAACCTCAAGGGAAAGCCCGGGTACATTGGAATTATGACGGGAAGCTCCATAGAGGCATGCAGTCTTGGAAACAATCACACATATGACTATGGACAGGCTGGACTGGACGATACGAGAAATGTGCTTGAAAATGCCGGGATAGTGTATGGCTTCAATGATCATACCGGTATTTACGAGACTGATGATGGGACAAAGATTGGAATAGTGTCAGCCAGCCTTTTGTCACAAAACGGTGACCGCGAGGAATATATCCAAAACGGTATAGCGCAGCTTCGTGAACAGGGAGCGGCGATTGTTATCGCATGCTGTCACTGGGGCATAGAGGGCGACCATTATCCGAATGACTATCAGCAGGCAGCAGCACATCGCATAATTGACTGGGGAGCAGACCTGGTAGTTGGAAACCACCCTCATGTGCTGCAGGGAATGGAGGTCTATAACGGCAAAATGATATGCTACAGTCTTGGAAATTTCTGCTTCGGAGGCAATAAAAATCCGGCAGACAAGAACACGGCGATTTACCAGCAGACGTTTACTCTGATAAATGGGGAATTGCAGCCGGGCATAGATGCACAGATTATTCCATGTACCTTAAGCAGCGTAAGCTCATACAATGATTTCAGGCCGACAGTGGCTTCTGGCGAAAAAGCTCAGGAGATATGCAATTTAATGAACACATATTCACAAAATTGTAGTAATATAGAGATTGATGGGCTTGGAAAGCTGCATGTAAATTAATAGAACGAATTAAGATAAAAAGCAGTCATGCAACAAATAGCATGTACCATCATACAAATATAGTAAGGGAGCAAAGAGCAATATGTATATGTGGAGAGAGCGCAGTAAAGAAGAAAAGCATGAGGATGTAGTAAATACAGGCCTGCTGCCGCTTGATGTGGTAGAGGGATTTAAGATACGTCCGGGCTTTTTCAGAATGTACGGAGCGTGCGTGGCATCGAACGGAGTGAGCTTTACCATCAATTCCCATGGAGCAACAAGGTGCACTCTTTTATTGTTCAAGCCACAGGCATCAAAGCCGTATGCGAGGATTCCGTTTCCTGATTCATATAGGATAGGAGATACCTACTCCATGCTTGTTTTTGATATAAAGCCGGATGAATTTGAGTATGCATTTTCGTTTGACGGACCATATGAGCCGGCAAAGGGACTTTTGTTTAACGAGGAAAATGTCCTTTTAGACCCATATTCAAGAGCGGTCACTGGACAGCGAAAATGGGGAGAAAAGCCGGAGGGAGGCAAGGATTTTGAGTACAGAGCCAGAGTTGTAAAAAGCAGCTTTGACTGGGGCGACATAAAGCAGCTTGAGCAGCCCTTTGAGGATCTTGTGATTTATGAGACACATGTGAGGGGATATACAAAGGATAAGTCCTCAGGAGTCAGCGCACCGGGTACATTTGCCGGATTGAAGGATAAGATTCCGTATCTGAAGGATCTTGGAATAAATGCAGTGGAGCTCATGCCGATTTTTGAGTTCGATGAGATGGAGAGTGCGAGGGTGGTTGATGATGTACAGCTCTACAATTATTGGGGCTACAACACAGTATCGTTTTTTGCACCGAATACGAGCTATGCCTTCAACGAGGAGCACAACCACGAGGGAGACGAGCTGAAATCACTGATAAAGGCTCTGAAGGAAAATGGAATAGAGGTCATTCTTGATGTGGTGTTCAACCATACCGCTGAGGGAAATGAGATGGGACCATGCTTTTCCTTCAAGGGTATAGACAATAACGTGTACTATATGCTTACACCGGATGCACACTACTACAATTTCAGTGGCTGTGGAAACGTTATGAACTGTAACCATCCTGTTGTGCGCAACTTTATCATAGACTGTCTGAGACACTGGGCCATTGAGTACAGAGTGGATGGCTTCAGATTTGACCTGGCTTCCATTCTCGGAAGAGACCAAAACGGTGCACCTATGGCCAATCCGCCGATTCTTGAGTCGCTGGCATTCGACCGGTGCTTGGCAAGATGAAGCTCATCGCAGAGGCCTGGGATGCAGGCGGACTGTATCAGGTGGGAAGCTTCCCGTCATGGAACAGATGGGCTGAGTGGAACGGCAGATACAGGGATGACATGAGAAGCTTTTTAAAGGGCGATGACGGTATGGCGGGAAATGCCATCACACGTATCACCGGCTCACGCGACCTTTACAGCCCGGAGAGCAGAGGATACAAGGCATCAGTCAATTTCATGACCTGTCATGATGGCTTTACACTGTATGACCTTTACTCATACAATGAAAAGCACAATGAGAAAAACGGCTGGAATAACACAGACGGAGACAACAACGGACATAGCTGGAACTGTGGCGCAGAGGGTGAGACAGACGATCCAAATGTAAACGGACTTAGAAGGCGCCTTATAAAGAATGCATTTGCAGCGCTTTTGTGCAGCCGTGGCCCGGCGATGTTTTTTGCGGGCGATGAGTTCTGCAACACCCAGTTTGGAAACAACAATGCGTATTGTCAGGACAATATCATTTCATGGCTCGACTGGAGCAGGCTTGAGGAATTCAAGGAAATCCATGATTTCGTGCGTCATATGATTCAGTTCAGGAAAGAGCATCCTATACTCAGAAAGATGACAAAGCCTTCATCCTGCCAGTTCCCGGAAATCAGTGTGCACAACGGTACGCCGTTCAATGCCTCGACCGATTACAAGACAAAGCTCATCGGCATCATGTATGCCGGAAGAAATGAGGAGGACACGGAGGATGATATTGTATTCTATTGCATGAATGCATATTGGGAGCCGCTTGTGATGCAGCTTCCGGTGCTTCCAAACGGAAAACACTGGCATGTGGACACCAATACCAATGTAGAGTATTTTGACGGAGAGGACTTCACGGCAAAGACGGAGCTTTTGGGTGTCAACACCATAAGAGTTCCTGCGAGAACCACGATAATACTTGTGGCAGAATAACAATAAAATCTGCAGCCCGGCACACATTGTGATATGTGTACCGGGCTGTTTTTCGTTACAGTTTTGGCTTAGACTGTAACATTTCCCCCTTTCATTTTTCAATATATTTTATGTGACATTTGCATTAGCAGCCGGTGATGGTTGTGAAGTGATACCGGAAGGCCTTGTATATATCACATAATCAGTTGTGAGTTGGACAAATTTCGTCTGTGAATCCAAGAAAATAATTGGGTGTTACACCAAAAATTGTACTTAAATGGCAAATGACAAAAATGTCAGGCACTCTACGGCCTGTCCTGTAGCCTGAAATCGTTGATTCTGCACAGCACATGATTTCCGAAAGAGCCACGTTGGTCAAGCTGTGGAGCCTCATCAGATAATCAAGCCTGTCAGGCACAGTTGTGCTAATGGTTGATAGCTGCCTTTCTTGTAAAAAGATATTTATTTCATTCATAAACAAATTGTAACACAATAATCGTAGAAAGCAACAAATATCTGAAAAAATACGAAAAAATTAGAAAATTTAAAATTACAATTTTAAATCCAGCCACCATCAAAAGTGATTATCTGTCCTGTGAGGTAATCAGGTGCAGTGATGACGGAGTAAGCCATATCTGCGACTTCATCGGCTGTGGCAAAGCGTCCGGCAGGGATTTCATCGGCCAGCTCAGCGCGTTCTGTCTCATTAAAGCAGCGGTTCATATCGGTATCTATGACACCGCAGGCTATGGCATTTACCGGAATATGCGATGGCGCAAGCTCCTTGCCGAGGGCCTTGGTAAATGCATTTATACCGCCCTTGCAGGCTGAGTATGCCACCTCGCAGGATGCTCCGACATTGCCCCAGACAGAGGAAATCTGTAGTATACGGCCACATTTATCGGCAACCATATAAGGGGTGACGAGCTTTGTAAAGTTGAAAACACCGGTTAGATTTATCGCCACGATATTGTTCCATTCATCCGGGGACATGTCGCTCAGCAGCCCGATATGAGATATACCGGCATTGTTAATGAGCACATCTATATGCCGAAATGGGAAATGGTTTTTAAAACCATATCCTTGGCAAAGAAAAAGTCTCCTACATTTCCGGTGAAGCATAGCACCTCAATTCCGTATGCACAGTGAAGCTCATCAGCCAGCGCCTTTAGCCTGTCAGATGAATTGCGGCAGCAAAGTGAGAGGTTGTAGCCACAGGAAGCCAGCTTTTTGGCAATGGCGGCACCGATACCGCGTGAAGCTCCGGTTATTATAGCTGTTTTATTTATGTGATTTATCTGATTTGTCATGATATTCTCCTTATAATTTTCATACGTTGGGGGTTAGTCGGTCACTGCGCTGCCGGGCCGGCTTCATAGTATAAGAAAATAATTACGTGATTAAATTACAGTTCAGTCATGGGTATGATACTTCGCTGTGAGGCTGGGCACAACAGTGTAAATTTTTATCATATTATACAGCATAAATCATACCATAAATATATATTATGGGGTAGACAAAATTTATACATTGTGATATTATTTAATAGTTGCAAAACGAATAGCAGACGGCGTGTGGCTCAGTTTGGTAGAGCGCTACGTTCGGGACGTAGAGGTCGCAAGTTCGAATCTTGTCACGCCGATTTATTTATGAATGTATCTGAATAGTTACCGACTATTTCATTTTAGGACACGCGTATAGCGTGTTTTTTTATTTGGTTTTTTGGAAAATCAAAGTAATATATTACTTTATCAATAAAAAAGCAGAAAAATAGTACTAGTGTATTGGCTTGCTTTAAGAAAGGGACAGGAAATAGGGGATATGAATATTTTTTTACATGCATTTTACACACTAATGATTTTGCATTTTACATTTCCCCATTACTATATCAGTTGTAACGAACAAAGAAACAAATTCAAGAAAGAAATGAAAGAGGAAATTAAAATGAAAAATCGTATGAAAAAACTTTTAGTTTTAGCAACTGCTGCAACAATGATGACAGCAGCATTTACAGGATGTGGCTCAAGCTCAGACGGAGCAGACAACAATGCAGATACAAGCGCAGATGAAGGTACATCAAATGAGAACTTAAGCGGTTCACTTTCGCTTGCAGGAAGTACTTCAATGGAGAAGCTTTGTGAGGCACTCAAGGAGTCATTCATGGAGAAGAACCCTGGAGTGACAGTAACAGTTGAGTATACAGGCTCTGGTTCAGGAATCGAGTCAGTAACAGCAGGAAGCGTAGATATCGGAGATTCATCAAGAGCACTTACAGATGATGAGAAAGCAAACGGCGTTGAGGAAAACATCGTAGCAATCGACGGAATTGCAGTAATCACAGACAAGGACAACTCAGTAACAGAGCTTACATCAGATGACTTAAAGAAAATCTACACAGGTGAGATTTCAAACTGGAAAGACCTTGGTGGAAAAGATGAGGCAATCGTAGCAATCGGCCGTGAGGCAGCTTCAGGTACAAGAGGAGCCTTCGAAGAGCTTCTTGATGTAAAGGATCAGTGCAAATATGCACAGGAGCTTGACTCAACAGGAGCAGTTCTTGCAAAGGTATGCTCAACACCGGGAGCAATCGGATATGTTTCACTTGACGTGCTTGATGATACAGTAACAGCAATGAAAATTGACGGAGTAGAGGCAACAGAGGAAAACATTGTAGCAGGCAAATATCTTCTTTCTCGTCCATTTGTAATGGCTACAAAGGGCAAGATTGACGAGCAGAACGATATTGTTAAGGCTTGGTTTGACTATGTAAACTCAGATGAGGGACAGGCAGTTATCAAGAAGGTAGGTCTTATCCTCCCTCAGTAGAAATTATCAGTCATAGTAATGATATGAAATACAGACATCAGTATTAATACATATCGATAAGATACAGGGTTTCCTCAGGAAATGGCAGGTTTCCTGGGGGATTTTTTGAAACAAGGAGTATCAAATGAAACATAAATCCATAGTAGAGAATGTTGCCAAAATAATATTCACGGTATGTGCGGTTGTGGCAATATTCGCAGTTTTATCAATAACAATTTATATGTTCCTTAAAGGCGCACCGGCATTTTTCAAGGTCGGAGTGTTAAACCTCTTATTCGGAACAAAATGGGCGCCGACAGCGGCAGACCCAAGCTACGGAATATTGTACATAATCCTCACATCCATCATAGGAACAGCAGTATCTATACTCATAGGAGTACCAATTGCTCTTCTTACAGCAGTATTTCTTACTGAGGTGGCAAATAAAAAGCTCTCAGCAGTAGTGCAGCCGGCAGTAGAGCTGCTTGCAGCAATTCCATCAGTAATCTATGGACTTTTGGGACTTATGATACTTAATCCGGTATTATACAAGCTGGAGAAACATATTTTTGCAAACTCGGCAACACATCAGTTTACCGGCGGATCAAATCTGCTTGCAGCAATCATAGTGCTTGCAATCATGATTCTTCCTACGGTAATCAACATGAGCGTATCATCAATACAGGCAGTACCGCAGCAGATGAGAGCGGCATCACTTGCACTTGGAGCAACAAAGATACAGACAATATTTAAAGTGACGGTTCCGGCGGCAAAGTCAGGAATCATGACAGGAATTGTGCTCGGAATAGGACGTGCACTTGGAGAAGCTATGGCTATCAACATGGTAGCCGGTGGAACGGTAAGCTTTCCACTTCCGTTCAACTCAGTGCGTTTCCTTACCACACAGCTTGTCAGTGAGATGGGATACGCAAGTGGACTTCACAGACAGGTGCTTTTCTCAGTAGGCCTTGTACTTTTTGTGTTTATCATGATAATCAACCTCACCCTTATGAAACTCAAAAAGAAAGGAGCTGTGGAAAATGACTAGTATAAATGGAAAACGCCGCAGAATAGGCGATGATGTAGTATATTTTTTCATATATCTGTGTGCAGCATTATCGGTAGTGCTGCTTGCGGGAATCATCATATATGTATTTGTCAGGGGAATCGGCCAGGTAAACTTGCAGTTTCTGACCAGCGAGACATCTGTCTTAAGAGGCACTGTCGGAATAGCGGGAAACCTGCTTAATACACTTTACATTATAATAATCACCATGCTCATAGCAACTCCTGTCGGAGTGGGAGCTGCCGTATACCTGAATGAGTATGCAAAGCCGGGTAAGCTCGTATCCACAATCGAGTTTGCCACAGAGACACTTGCAGGAATACCGTCAATCATCTTCGGTCTCTTCGGAATGATGTTTTTCGGACAGACAATAGGCTTTGGCTACAGTATCCTGACAGGCTCACTGACACTGACACTCATGGTGCTGCCTCTCATCACAAGAAATACACAGGAGGCGCTTAAAACTGTACCGGACAGCTACAGACACGGTGCAGTCGGACTTGGAGCCGGAAAATGGCACACCATCCGTACCATCCTGCTGCCGTTAGCCATGCCGGGAATTATCACAGGTGTTATCCTTGCAATCGGCCGAATAGTAGGTGAGTCAGCAGCACTCCTTTTTACAGCAGGAAGTGCAGGAATGCTTCCAAAGGTTGCAAGCGGATATTTCTCAAAGATAATGCAGTCAGGTGGAACACTTACCATCAAGCTCTACCTTGCAGCGACAAGTGAAGGAAAATTCGACCAGGCATTTGGAATTGCGGTTGTTCTTCTCGTAATCGTATTCTTAATCAACATCCTGACAAAGGTGCTGGCAAAGAAATTCCAGGCGAAGTAAACAAATCAACCGGTTATTATAATGATATGAGGGTCAAAAGGTATTTTACCCCTTTAATCATAATAATAAATTAACGAATATAGTAAATAACAAATATAATGAACTAACTAAGAAAAGAAGCTTCGATTTGATATCAGTAAATCGGAGCTTCTTTTGAGTTTCATTAAGATTATTTCTTAAACAAATCTTAATGTGTTACATAATTGGATTTTAATGTTACAATTGATACAATAAGATCAACATAAAACTTCCGGAGGCAATTATGTATAAAGTATTAGTATGTGATGATGAAAAAGACATTGTATCGGCAATCAGCATTTATTTGACCAGCGATGGCTACGAGGTAATCCCGGCGCGAAACGGGCTGGAGGCGCTCGATATAGTAAAACACAATGATGTGCATCTTGTCCTGATGGATATCATGATGCCTGTCATGGACGGCATAGAGGCGATGGTGGAAATCAGAAAAATCTCTAATGTGCCGGTCATACTGCTCACTGCCAAGAGTGAGGACACTGACAAGGTACTCGGGCTCACGGTCGGAGCAGACGACTATGTGACGAAACCGTTTAACCCGGTAGAGCTGCAGGCGAGGGTGAAGTCGCAGATCAGGAGATACATGCTTCTCGGTGCAGGCAATACAAGCATAGGAAAGCTGGTAATCGGTGGCATTGAGCTGGATGACAAATCAAAGACGGTGACAGTTGATGGCGAGGCAGCAAATCTCACACGTACAGAGTACGATATTTTGAAGCTTCTCATGGAGCATCCGGCGAGGTGTATTCGCCGAATCAGATATATGCAAAGGTCTGGAAGGATGAGCCATATGGGACAGAAAACACGGTGGCGGTACATATCCGTCATCTCAGAGAAAAGGTTGAGATAAATCCGGCAGAGCCAAGATACTTAAAGGTCATCTGGGGCCGCGGATACAAAATTGATGCTGAATAAAATGAAAGGTGAATGATATGAAAAAAATATCAAGAAATCTGTGGCTTAAGCTTGTGGCATTTATAGTCTGCTCGGTCATGGCGGCAGGGCTTGTTGTGACAACGTTAGTTGCAGTGTACACAAACAATTATGAAAGCACAGCACAGCTAAGGGATGAGATTCATGCGAATATTGCAGGAGCCTATAGCAGACAGATGGTGTACAATTATGAATCCGGTGATGACAATGCATTTTCGCAGATGACTAATGATACCAATCTGCAGGCCGCAGTGGTAAAGAGTAATGAAACATCAGAGGACAAGGTAGATGTGAAATCTGATGCTGCAAAGGTATATTCAAGTGTGGATAAAATATCAAATCCGGATTATATTTTTAGCTACAAGGCAGAGAACTTAAAGTGGAACAGGCTATCAAATCTGTGGGATGCAATGAGCGGCAGCTATGAGGAGTCAGACGCTGCTTCAAGCGATATGAACAGTGAGAGAATCAGCTCAATCATGTATTCCAAGACAAATGGGCTCTTTTATCTGTGCCTGAATGATGGCACAGCTTATGTCATTCCAAAGGTGAGGGTGATGACAGGCTCTAACGATAATAGCTCGCTCGGCTTATATAAGGTAGTTGAGAAAACCGATGAGAATGGAAATAAATACTTTGCCTATGAGGAGATGTTTACAGGCCAGCCGCTCGATACTTCCGGCTTTGCCGAGTGGAAAAATGTAAAGTGCTATGATGAAAAAGGAAATCATATAAAGTGTGGCATGAATCTGGAGGATGACGATGATTCGGGCTTTGAAAGTGACGGTTCTTACTACGATTATGATGAGGATGTTTATTATGACCGTTACGAAATTATAAAAGTGGTGGAGCAGGTGAATGAGAGTTATGAGCTTTTACCGGATACATTTAAGATATCAGACAACGGAATTGTGTACTATCCATACACCTCAACGGAAGATAAGCCTGGGTACTATTATGTGTATGCAAAGCTGCCTGAGCAGCTTCAGGAAAAGGGCGATTACTTCAATCAGGCAGACAGCGTACTGGATATCATGGAATTTACAGAGACACATTTGAGTGTATTGTTTGTCGTATTTATACTTGGTTTTGTAATTACGGCGGGGTATCTGCTGACGGTTGCCGGAAAACGCGAGGATTCGGAAGAAATTAAATTACGATTATATGACAGGCTGCCGTATGGGGTGATGCTTGGAGTGACAATGCTTGCAGACTTTATGGTATTTCCGGCAGGCTTTTTACTTATAAAGCAGCTTCCGGTGGTGGCACTCATTTGTCTGGCGGCAACCATGGTTTCGCTTGAAGCAATCCTTTCAACATACGTAAGAATCAGGGCGCATGAGTTCTGGAAGCATACACTGTGCTACTATGTTGTGAGATTTTTCCTAAAGCCTGTCAAAAAGCTATGCAGGATGGTATTTGCCCCAATCAGATATGGCTTTGCTGGATAGAAAGAAATGTACCGCTGTTTTTGATCAGTATGCTTGCATTCGGTTTCATATGCCTGCTTGAGCTTATAGGTTTTGGAATAGGGAGTATTGGATTTATATTCATTATAAAGCTTATAGAGCTTGCTCTGCTTATCGCATTTATCATGCAGTATGACAGGATAAGATGCGCCGCAAAGGCTATAGCAAACGGTGATTTTTCACAGCCGGTTGATACGTCAAGACTCATGCTGTTTTTCAGAAAGCATGGAGAGGATTTGAATAATGTGAGCAATGGAATAGAGGCGGCGGTCTCTGAAAAAATGAAGAGCGAGCGCTTCAGGACGGAGCTCATCACAAATGTGTCGCATGATATCAAGACACCGCTCACCTCCATTATCAATTATGTGGACCTGTTGCAGAAGGAGGACATAGATAACGAGAAGGTACGCGAATATCTTGACGTTCTTGACAGACAGTCATCACGTCTGAAAAAATTAATTCAGGATTTACTTGAAGCTTCAAAGGCATCGACCGGCAGCATAAATGTAGAACTTGAGGAACTGGATGCGGCTGTTATGCTGTCACAGGTAGCCGGAGAATACAAAGAAAAATTCGAGAAAAATAATCTTGATTTAATTATCAAAAATGACGTTACGCCTGTCATGATTCAGGCAGACGGACGACATCTGTGGAGAGTGTTTGATAATCTGATGAACAACATTAACAAATACGCCCAGCCGGGTACGAGAGTGTACATTGACATCATTCCAAAGGACAGCGGAGCCATCATAACCTTCAAGAATGTGTCGGCTACACCGCTTAATATTTCAAGCGATGAGCTAAAGGAGCGCTTTGTCAGAGGAGACAGCTCGCGAAATACCGAGGGCAGTGGGCTGGGACTGTCTATTGCAGAGAGTCTCATGAAGCTTATGAACGGTACTTTGGAGCTGACTGTGGATGGCGATCTTTTTAAGGTGACTTTGGAGTTTTAAACTTATAAGGCATTAGAAACAATAACAGCCGGGGCATCTGCCCCGGCTGTTACACTATTATTTTCAGACCAGCTGCTCAATAATGCAACTGTGATGTTTTTTATTCTTGCCATCCATATTATAATTTATTCCAACAAGCAGTACCTTACCAGAGTATTCCTTTAAAACCCCTTGATAACGTTTTTCCTTTATCTGCCTTATTGCACTATATGCCGATTGATTATATTTAAGTTCAATAATCATTGCAGGTCTTTCTCCTGCATTTAGCCTTGGTATAAAAACAAAATCAGCAAAGCCTTTGCCCGCTGGCATCTCTCTAACAACATTATAATATGCAGGTGCTGTAAAATATGCCATAGATAAAACACAGCTTAGTGAATTTTCATCATTATATTTAAGTATTGATGTGTAGGCATCGTGAGCTTTTTCAATGAGCTCGGCCACTTTTTCACTGTCACCATTTATGGTTGCTTGCAAAAGTTCATCACATCTTGAAATCGAATCTGCTACTTTACTCCATCCACTTGTACAAAGTGCAGCCTGATAGGCTTTTTTAACCTCAAAATTTGGAACAAACGCATTTTTTTCATCTATGTTATATCCTAAATATCCCAAATGAATTAAAGCTGTGAGGGCTTCATCTTTAGATGAAATTGATACAAAATCATTCTGAAAGGTATCTGTATTCACGTAAACCATGCCATCTGATAACATTGTCATTATATCATCTTTTAAGCCATCATAATTCATCGTAATAAATGTGTTTATAGAGGCAAATGAAGATGTGTTTTTCCAATATGAATCGAATCTGTGCCTCTCTATTGCCATAGAAACAGAATTTGGATTGTACATATGAAGTCCATTAATCAAATAACCATTGTACCAAGCCTTCGTATTATCCATATCCAGTTGAAACTGTTCGCATAATTGTTTCACTTCATCTTCTGTAAATCCAAAAAACCGTGTGATAGGGTACGAATCAATCATAGTAAATTCGGTAAAATTATTTAGGGCAGACTCATCTTTTATCTTCTTAATCGGCAAAATTCCGGTAATATAAGCTAGTGCCAAAAATGATTTTGACTCCTCCGACTTGAATAATGAATGTAAAAACTGTAGATATTTGTGAACAAGCTCCTCTTCCTTGCTGTTACGGATAACGCAATCCCATTCATCAACTATTATCACAAAAGGAATCCCTGTATCTTTATAAATCACCATCAGATTATAGCTCAGACTATCCTCATAATTCAGCTTATCTCCAAATTCACGCCTGAAATCTTTGTAAATATATTCCTGTATTTTTTCTATCAGATTATCCTTATATGAATCCCAAAAGGTAGAAACATCAACATGAATAACATTATATTTATTCATGTATTTTTATAATCGGAATATGTCTCAATCCTGGTACCGGCAAATATATCAGTAGAATCGCACCCCAGACTGTAATATGCATCTATCATACCTGCCGCGTGTGATTTGCCAAACCTGCGAGCATGACTGACAGCAATGCAGTTTCTTGGTGTACCAAGCCATTCATTTGTGTAATTAAGCAGCTCTGTTTTATCAACATATATCTTATAATTTCGGTCTTTTCTGAAGCTATCATTGCTTGGGTTGAAATATATACCCATACTGTTGTTCCCCCTTTCGCTTTATATTTTTACTCCCTTTTTACAAATGTGTGTCTAATGCATAAACCCTTATAATTATTCGCTTTTACAACTTTTATACATTTTCTATTCATTTTTTCATAATGGGGAGCTTATTTTTGATAAGTTGTCGTGCAATCGTAAACTACTTGAAACTCCTCACAAAGAATTCTTGTTTGTCCATTGAATTCAGTTTTAGTTTCTTCAAATTCTTTTGTAAAGAATTCTTCATGAACCGCTCTCCAATATGCAAGACTTCTGTCTCCTTCCCCTTCCTTGTAAGCGTGTTCCTCTGATACTTCATTAAATGGAACGACTGTAGTCTTAGTGGTTTGAATAATGCAAATTGCCTCATCCTTTGAGTCTAAAATAATACTATAATCACCTGGCTGTGGTAATGGCTCTTCTTCTCCTTCCATAAAATATAGATCATATGCGGATGCAGTTGCAGTCTTGATTCCCTTTAATACAAGGTCTGCCAGCTGATCAGGTGCATCTCCAAATCCCCACGCGCTATAAGGAGTATCAATATCTATATTCTCTTTCTCGCAATATGCTTTCCATAATTCTTCTGCTCTCATAATTCTCCAATCTGCAAATCCCGATTTGCATAACAGCATTCTAACATATGTTGATAAAAAATACTACTGCCAAACTAAGGTCTACCAATTACTCTGATAGGCTCAGCTAACAAGCTTTTGAAATGGGACTACTTAATTAGGTATACCTAAAGCATTTGATAAATTGCTGATGAATGATTATGTTGTATCATATCCAATCCTTTATTAAGAAAGATATACCTGCTATAATTGTACCGGATAATAGTGTTGAAACACATGATATATAATTATAAATGATGAAAAATGATATGGCAATAAAAATGTAAATAGAAAACAAAAAGGAATGCTATTACAAATTATAATAACATTCCTTAATCATCATATCATCTCCAAAAACCTCTCATGAATCCGTGTATCATCATCAAGCTCCGGATGAAAAGCCAGCCCAATCTGGTTCTTATACTGCACACCGACAATTTTGCATCATACTCTGCGAGTACACGCACATCATTCTTTGCTGAATCATCAATAGCCTCCACATATGGCGCCCTGATAAATGTCATGGTAAAGTCAAAGCTATTGTCAAACCTTGCTGTAGCCTCAAAGCTTCCAAGCTGTCTGCCGTAGGCATTTCTTTTTACAGTGACAGGCAAAGTGCCGAAATATACGTTGTCATCGTTACTGATATGTGAAGCTAAAAGGATAAGACCGGCGCATGTTGCAAGCACCGGAAGTCCGTTTGCGATTCTTCCCTTAAGCTCATCAAACATATCAAGCTCACGTAGCAGCTTGCCCTGGACAGTGCTCTCACCTCCAGGAAGCACGAGTCCGTCTAAGTCACAGATATCTGATTTTTTGCGTAGCTCAACACACTCACAGCCTAAAGATTCAAGCATGCGCTTGTGCTCAATAAACGCTCCCTGAACGGCTAAAACACCAATCTTAAGTCCTGATTTCATTTTATTTGCCTCTTTCCTCCATGATGATTTTAATCTCGCTCTCGTTGATTCCGACCATAGCCTCACCGAGATCCTCAGAAAGCTCTGCGATAAGCTTCGCATCTGTAAAGTTTGTCACAGCCTTTACGATAGCGGCAGCTCTCTTGGCAGGATCGCCTGATTTAAAGATACCTGAACCGACGAACACACCCTCAGCACCGAGCTGCATCATAAGAGCCGCATCAGCCGGAGTAGCCACACCGCCTGCCGCAAAGTTTACAACCGGAAGCTTGCCATTGTCATGAACGAATTTGACCAGCTCGAAAGGCACCTGAAGATTTTTAGCTGCCTCGAAAAGCTCATCCTCCCGCATGGAAGTAAGCTTAGCAATCTCAGAATTCATCTTTCTCATATGTCTGACAGCCTGCACGATATCACCTGTACCGGGCTCACCCTTTGTACGGATCATGGAAGCTCCCTCGTTGATACGGCGGAGTGCTTCACCGAGGTCTCTTGCACCACATACGAAAGGCACCTTGAAATCTCTCTTGTTGATATGGTACACATCATCAGCAGGTGAAAGCACCTCAGACTCGTCAATGTAGTCAATCTCGATTGCCTCAAGTATCTGAGCCTCCACGAAGTGACCGATACGGCACTTTGCCATGACAGGGATGCTGACAGCCTCCTGAATGCCCTTAATCATCTTAGGATCGCTCATTCTTGAAACACCGCCTGCAGCTCTGATATCAGCAGGAATTCTTTCAAGTGCCATGACAGCACATGCACCGGCAGCTTCGGCAATCCTGGCCTGCTCCGGAGTCGTGACATCCATGATGACACCGCCCTTTAGCATCTGAGCAAGTCCTTTGTTGAGTTCATATTGAGTATTCTTATTGTTCTCCATTTGTTAAATCTCCTTTTGTTTTTTGTATTGCTTTTATGTCAATTTATATGACGGAAGTAGCAAGGTGTGAGCAAATGCATTCCGGTGGCGCAGGCGGCGTGTACACTCTCGTGAGAGCGCATAGCGGAGCTGCTTAGATACTGTTGAATTATGCCCAAGAAAACCAGAAATGCACCGGTATGGAAGCCGGGGCAAGGAGCTATCGAGCCATGGAGGGCGAATAGCGACGGTTTCGTCTGCCAAAAAAACCTATAAGGCATAATTCTTACAGTATCTTGGCAGCAAAGCGTAGCGAACACGAGAGTGTACACGCCGCCTGAGCCGCTGGGCTGCATTTGCTCACACCAGCCATATATCATGGTTGCAATATTACGCCACATCTGGTAATATTAAAATATTCAAAATAAGGAAAATAAAAATGCCAGAAAGCGGTGAATCAAATGCTGACCTACGACCTCACAAAAACAGACGGTCCACTCTACAAATGCCTTTATGAGTGCATCAAAAACGATATATCACAGGGAAAATTAAGCTCAGGGGAGAAAATGCCATCAAAACGTACCCTCGCCAAGAATCTGGGAGTTAGTACCATTACGGTTGAAAATGCATATGACCAGTTGATAGGCGAGGGCTATATGTTTGCAAGGCCAAAGAGGGGCTATTTCATAGCCGATGTGTCAGATATCAGGGTAATCAAGGCACCGGTGCAGAAGGAGCTTAGCATAAAGCTGCCGCCTGAGCAGGATGAAAGCATATTTGACTTCTCATCAAACAGGACAGACTCGGGTAACTTTCCGTTTTCCATATGGGCAAAGCTCATGCGAGAGACGATTTCCCTTAGGGAGCAGGAGCTTTTGTCGGTGTCGCCGTGTGGCGGAGTGAGAGAGCTTCGGGAAGCGATAGCAAGTCATCTGTCATCGTTTCGCGGTATGAATGTGGACCCGGACCAGATAATAGTCGGAGCGGGAACAGAGTATTTGTACGGACTGCTTGTGAAGCTTTTGGGTACGGACAAGGTATACTGCGTGGAGGATCCGGCTATAAGAAAATCAGCCAGATATACGAGTGTAATAATGCAAAATGCCTGCCGGTGCAGATGGATGAGCAGGGCATCAGCGTGGAGCTTATAAAGAAAGCGAACGCGCAGATAGCACATATCAGCCCGACACACCATTTTCCGACAGGAATCACCATGCCTGTAAACCGCCGCTATGAGCTTTTGGCATGGGCCAATGAGAGCAGTGACAGATACATCATAGAGGATGATTATGACAGTGAGTTTCGCATGAACGGACACCCGATACCGCCCATCCTCTCGATAGATGCGTGTGAAAAGGTCATCTATATAAATACATTTTCAAAGTCTCTCACATCCACCATCCGAATCAGCTACATGGTGCTGCCGGAGCATCTGGCAAATGAGTTTTACAGGAGGCTTTCATTTTACTCATGTACGGTATCCACCTTCGAGCAGTATACGCTGGCACGATTTATCAGCGAGGGCTATTTTGAAAAGCACATAAACAGGATGAGACTGCACTACGGCAGAAAACGCCAGAGCGTGCTTTCGTCCATAAAAGGCTGCTTCACTGAAAAGGAATGCAGGGTAATAGAAAATGACTCCGGATTGCATTTTATCATACAGTTTGACACGAACCTTCCGGACAAAACAGTTGAAGAGCTGCTATTGAAAAAAGGCATAAAGCTTCAGGCGATTACCCATTTCAACCTGATCAAGCCAAAGGAGGACAGGCATCAGTTTATTATCAATTACTCAAATATTGATGCAGACAGGATAATGGATAAGCTTCTGATTATTAAAGAGACCATAAATTTGACATAGATTTTACATACATCTGATAGAGCATTTTACAAAGCATCCATATAATGTATTCTCGAAGACAAGAAATTTATTACATGTTGCAGGAGATACAAATGGAGAAAAAAATCAAAATTCAGGTTCGCGACCTGAATCTGTATTATGGCCAGAATCATGCACTGCATGGTGTCAATATGGACATAAAAGAAAACAGCGTGACAGCGCTGATCGGACCGTCAGGATGTGGTAAGTCTACATTTTTAAAGTGTATCAACAGAATGAATGATCTGGTTGACAACGTCAGAATCGAGGGAAGCATAGAGATAGATGGCGAGAATATATACGCACCATCAGTCGATACAACCGTACTTCGCAAAAAGGTCGGCATGGTTTTCCAGCAGCCAAATCCGTTCCCGATGAGCATATATGACAATATCGCATATGGCCCGAGAGTGCATGGCGTCAAGGATAAAAAGATACTCGACCAGATAGTTGAGGAAAGTCTTCAGGGTGCCGCGATATTCAATGAAGTTAAAGATAGATTAAAGAAATCTGCTATGGGGCTTTCAGGTGGACAGCAGCAGAGACTGTGTATTGCGAGAGCACTTGCCGTACAGCCGGAGGTGCTTTTGATGGATGAGCCACATCAGCGCTCGACCCTATCTCTACTTCAAAGATAGAGGAGCTCATGGAGGATTTAAAGAAAAAGTACACAGTTGTGGTTGTAACACATAACATGCAGCAGGCAGTGCGTGTGTCAGACGATACAGCCTTCTTCCTTGTGGGAGATATGGTTGAGTTTGGCGACACAAAGACGATTTTCTCATATCCACAGGACAAGAGAACAGAGGATTACATCACAGGGAGGTTTGGTTAATGAGATCGAAATTCGACGAGCAGCTTAAGAAGCTGAATGAAGAAATGATGCACATGGGAAGCATGATTGAGGAGTCAATCCAGAAAGCAATAGAGGCATTTATACATCAGGATGCCGATAGCGCCAAAGCCATCATGGAGGGCGATTCAGAGATAGACAGAGAGCAGAAAAAGATAGAGAGCCTGTGCTTTAATATGCTCATGCAGCAGCAGCCTGTAGCAAGAGACCTTAGAACAATTTCTGCAGCGATGAAGATGGTTACTGATATGGAGCGTATAGGAGACCACGCAGCCGATATCAGCGAGATGACCATTTTGATGAGCAGTGACAAGCCATACAGGGTCAATATAGAGCATGTCAAAAGCATGGCTTCAGAGACAATGCTTATGCTTATCAGGGCAATCGAGGCATATGTTGAGAAGAACAATGACAAGGCTCACATAGTGATGAAGCAGGATGATGTGGTTGATGAGCTTTTTGATAAGGTAAAGGCTGAGCTTATTGATTTCATCAGGGAGCATCCGGAGGATGGTGAGCAGGCAGAGGACCTTCTCATGGTTGCAAAATACTTTGAGCGTATCGGAGACCATGCGACAAATATTGCTGAGTGGGTTGAGTTTGCACTTGATGACAAGGTTCGTAAGTCATGATTTAATTATTATACACAAATGAAATTTATACAGACGATGGATTTTACATAAATTTTACATAAAACCATCGTCTGTTTTACATTAGTAATGTATAATCGAAAGTAAAAAGCAGGTAAAAATTTTACATAAGATTTTTTGAAATGGAGAAAGCTATGGCACTTATTTATATTGTAGAGGACGACGAGAGCATACGTGAGATAGAGACTATTGCTCTAAAAAACAGTAATTACATCGTCAGTGCATTTGAAAACGCAAAGGAATTTTACAAGAAGCTGGATGAGCTTGTACCGGATCTTATACTGCTTGATGTGATGCTTCCGGATGAGAGTGGCTACGATATTGTCAGAAAGCTCAGAAAACGTCCGGCCACACAGGAAATCCCTATTATAATGGTCACAGCCAAGACCACAGAGATGGATATGATAAAAGGTCTCGATGGAGGCGCAGATGATTACATTAAAAAGCCTTTCTCGATCATGGAGCTCATCACCAGAGTGAAGGCGCTGCTCAGGAGAACAGCGAAGGAGGAGCCGAAGCTTTTAAAGCTGGATGATCTGGTGATTGACCATGAGCGCCATGTGGTTACAGTGAACAATGAGCCGGTTGACCTGACATACAAGGAGTACGAGCTTTTAAGACTTCTGATGGGCAGTCAGGGCATAGTCATGACCAGGGAGGTCATCATGAGAAGCGTCTGGGATACGGACTTTGAGGGCGAGACACGTACAGTGGACATGCACATAAAGACACTCCGCCACAAGCTGGGCGACTATGGCAGCAGGATAAAGACAGTCAGAAATGTGGGCTATGTTATAGAATAATAGCTGTTTATTATGATTTCTGATATACACAAGCGGAGCGTACAGCATGAAAAAGAAGATTAACTATTATCTGGTAGCTACAGCACTTTTTGTTGCAATTGCCACAATGATTTCCATGACAGTAATCAACTATTACCTCTTCCAGAAGCAGGTAAAGGAAGACTTACAGGTCATGGCAGAGACAATAGAAAGCACCGGAATACTAAAACAGGATATAAATGAAATACCGCAGATAGACGTGGAGGGTATTCGTGTCACCTGGATTGACAAGGATGGCACAGTGCTGTATGACAATCAAAATGATGTGACAAGCCTCGGAAACCATGGCGACAGACCGGAAGTTGAATCTGCATTTGATAAAGGCGAGGGAGACAGCGTGAGAACCTCAGCCACCATGAACAGCAATACCTTCTATCACGCCATAAGGCTCGACGATGGAACGGTACTGCGTGTCTCTATTGCGGCGAGAAGTATCTGGAACATGTTTGCAAGCAATATACCGGCCATGCTTATAGTGACGGTTATCATAGCCGGAATATGTGTGGTTCTCGCAAAGAGCCTGACCAGAAAGCTCATGAAGCCAATCGAGACACTCGCAGGCAACCTGGAGCAGGCCTCTGTCATCCAGAAAAAGACCGAGTACAAGGAGCTTGTTCCTTTCATGAACGCGATAAGGATACAGCATGAGGGAGTGCTTGCCGCGGCAAAGAGCAGACAGGATTTTACAGCCAATGTGTCACACGAGCTAAAGACTCCGCTAACAGCCATCTCCGGCTACGCAGAGCTCATAGAAAACGGTATGGTCGAAAAGGAGCAGCAGATTCATTTTGCAACTGAAATCAGAAGAAATGCACAGCGCCTGCTTTCCTTAATCAATGATATCATAAAGCTCTCTGAGCTTGATTCCAGTGAGGCACAGCAGGGCTTTGAACAGCTTAATCTATACGGTCTGGTCAAGGACTGCATGGAAAATCTACAGGTGAACGCCAAGCAGAGAAACGTAGCACTCAATTTTGACGGTACAGACTGTATGGTGCGGGGCAACAGGCAGCTTCTCACGGAGCTCGTTGAGAATCTCTGCCAGAATGCTATCCGCTACAACAATGAGGGCGGCACCGTAAATGTGACGGTACACAAGCTCGGTGGCAAGACAGTTTTCACGGTCGAGGACAACGGCATAGGCATCCCAAAGGACCAGCAGGAGCGGGTCTTTGAGCGCTTCTACAGAGTGGACAAGAGCCGCTCGAAGGAGACCGGCGGCACAGGGCTGGGGCTTGCGATAGTAAAGCATATAGTGGAGCTGCATGATGCAGGGCTTACGCTCGACAGCGAGGTGGGGCGTGGCACAACAATAAAGGTGGAGTTTTAGCTCCGCCTTTTTACGTCCGTAGTAATAAGAAACCGGGCACACAAGCCCTTGCAAAATTGTGGCGCAGTGTTTATAATAATTTGTTAGCAGCGAAAACAAGGCAAGACCAGGAGGAACAGCCATGTATCAGGAAATATCAAAATTACTTATGTACGGAGATTTATCTCAGGACGAGATACTTTATAAATTGGGACAGCTCTTTGAGCAGTTTGAGGTGGGCGAGTACAACAAGACAGAGCTTGTGCGCGACATCAATACACAGGTCAAGAGAATCCTAAAGGTAGCGACAGACTATGGTTTTGACGACAATCTGTGGCACAACTATCTCACTTTCTTCCTTATGATGAGTGAGAATCCGTTTTCCATCACCTGTGAGAAGGTCGGAGCCAGCGATGGCAGCGTAAACGGGCTTGTGGCAAACGATTTCAGGATTTTTAAGCAGCTTTTCGATTATGATTTTAAGCCAATCGAGTCAGCACTTGGAATCGACTGCTTCACACAAATCAGCAATTACAGGGCCATTGTGAAAAAAGACCTTATGTACAATCACAATGTCAGCGAGAAGGTAAGGGCGCTGAGCAAGAAGCTTGAGGCAGCTAAGGACGAGCAGGAGTTCTTTGATGTGGTGACAGGCTTTTACAAGGCATACGGAGTCGGCATGTTTGGTCTCAACAAGGCATTCAGGATTGAGGAGCATCTGGACGGTGGCTTTTCTTTCATGCCAATCAACAATATGGATGCGGTCATGCTCGATGACCTGATCGGCTATGAAATCCAGAAGAAAAAGCTCACAGACAATACAGAAGCGTTTGTACAGGGAAAAAAGGCCAACAATGTGCTGCTTTTCGGAGACAGCGGAACCGGAAAATCAACAAGCATCAAGGCCATTGTCAATCAGTATTATGATGACGGACTGCGCATGATTGAGATATACAAGCATCAGTTTAAATATCTGTCAAAAATTATCGCAGCAATCAAAAACAGAAACTACAGATTTATCATATATATGGATGACCTCTCATTCGAGGAGCATGAGATTGAGTACAAGTTCCTAAAGGCAGTTATCGAGGGTGGCGTGGAGACAAAGCCTGACAACATACTGATTTATGCAACCTCTAACCGCCGTCACCTGATAAAGGAGACATGGAATGACCGTAATGACCAGGACAACAGCAATGACAAGCACCACTCAGATACGGTTGAGGAGAAGCTGTCACTTGTAAACCGTTTTGGTGTGACAATCAGCTACTCAAAGCCATCGCAGAAGGAGTTCTTCAATATCGTAACAGAGCTTGCGAGAAAGAGCGGCTGCACACTTTCCGACGAGGAGCTGTGCAGGGAGGCAAACAAGTGGGAGCTCAGCCATGGTGGCATTTCAGGACGTACTGCAACACAGTTTGTCAACTACATTATGGCTAACAATTAAGCAGCAGGCATAAGCATGAAAGGATAGTATATGCTCTACCAGATAAGTAATGGCGCTGTCGCATTTGGCGAGACGTCATTTTGCATAGTATAGATTTTGAAATCAGAAACACAGAAAAGATAGCGATAGTCGGCAGAAACGGCTGTGGCAAGACAACACTTTTAAAGCTCATTTCAGGCGAGGTTGAGATGGAAAAGCTCGACAGCGATGAGAGCGCCTTTATTGCAAAGGCAGGAAACCCGGAGATAGGGTATCTGAAGCAGATTGCGTTTGATGATCCTGATGTGACACTCGAGCAGGAGGTGCGCAAATGCTTCGTGAAAATGGACGAGCGAAAGGCAGAGCTTGCGCGCGCGGCGGCAGAACTCGAGCATGATTATTCCGATGAAAAGGTAGCCAGATATACCGCGATGGAGGAGGCCTTCAAGGATGATGGCGGCTACTATTATGAGAAGGAATATGAGGTCATGCTCCGCAAGTTTGGCTTCTCAGATGATGAGCGCAAAAAGCCAATCCGTGACTTTTCCGGAGGTCAGCAGACCAAGATAGCATTCATAAAGCTGCTTTTGTCAAAGCCTGACATACTGCTACTTGACGAGCCGACCAACCACCTTGATGTCACTACGATTGAGTGGCTTGAGGGCTATCTGAAGTCGTACCCGAAGGCAGTGGTTGTCGTATCCCATGACCGTATGTTTCTTGATAATGTGGTTGATGTGGTCTACGAGATAGAGTACGGCACGGCAAGGCGCTATCCGGCAATTATACCAATTTTATCGCCCGTAAAAAGGAAAACTACGACAAGCAGATGAAGGATCACATCGCCCAGCAGAAGGAGATAGAGCGTTTGCAGCGTATGGTTACGCGCTTCAAGGGCAAGCCGACCAAGACAGCATGGCACAGTCAAAGCAGAAGGCTATCGACCGCATGGTGATTATCGAGGCACCGGACAAGTACGACAACAAGACCTTCCATGCCAATTTCCAGCCCGAAAAGGAGACCGGAAATGATGTGCTTTACACATCAGAGCTTGCAATCGGCTATGACCATCCGCTCTCTGTAGTGTCGCTTGATTTGAAAAGAGGCGAAAAGCTTGGCATACTCGGCGGAAACGGACTTGGAAAATCGACATTTTTAAAGACTATCGTGGGTAAAATCCCTGCACTTTCGGGCGAGTACCGCTTTGGAACCAACGTGCAGATAGGGTATTTCGACCAGCAGATGGCCATGTATACAAGCAACAAGACCGTGCTCGATGATTTCTGGGACGAGTATCCGAATCTTACAGAAACCGAGGCCAGAAATGCACTCGGAGCCTTCCTTTTTTCAGGGGAGGACGTGTTCAAGAACGTAAATATGCTATCCGGAGGCGAAAAGGTCAGACTGGCGCTTTGCAAGATTTTAAAGACCAGACCGAACGTGCTCGTGCTCGATGAGCCAACCAACCATATGGATATCGTAGGCAAGGAAACGCTTGAAAGCATGCTTAAGGACTATAAGGGCACACTGATTTTTGTATCGCACGACAGATATTTTGTGAAAAAGGTAGCTACACAGCTGCTTGTGTTTGAGGATGGCACGACCAATCTCTATCAGTTTGGCTATGAGCAGTATCAGGAAAAGCTTGACAGGGAGGCTTTGGAGAGCAAAAATGTGTACAGAGGCAATGCGATATTTGGCGGCGCGATAAGCCAGAATGGCAGCAGTCAGACAGGCAGCAGTCAGACAGGCAGTGATGCAAACCGGAGCACGTCACAAACCGCTGCAGCAGGTAATGTGGGCGAAAGCACCAATGCAAATAGCGCAGCCCAGGCAGGCGGCATGGCTGTCTCATCAACCGGCAAGGCATACTACAACCCGGGCAAGGAGCGCTCAAAGATACAAAAAAAGGTCAAAAAGGCCGAGGAGGACCTGGCAGTCAAGGAAGCAAAGCTCGATGAGCTCAAGGCCGAGCTTATGAAGCCGGAGTATCAGTCAAGCTATTCAAAGCTCACGGAAATCCAGAACGAAATAGACGCTCTCGAGGAAGAAATCCTTATTGATATGGAGGCGTGGGAGGAGCTTTCTTCTCAGCTTGAGGCACTGGGATAGGTTAGATGCGCTGTGGTAGCTTAGTAACGTTGTGATAGCTTAGATGTGCTGTTGTAGTTGAGAAATGTTACGATAGTGTATAAAAAATCATCTGACTTGATGTTTTTTATCTTGGTGAAATCCCTAATCATAGCGAAATCAAGCGATTTCGCGAAAAACCGTAAATAAACCCTTGATTATTTATATAAATTGCATAAAAATGATTGATGAAAACGAAATTTATGGTATAATATTTACATGATACAGACAACGTATCAAATAAACGATAAAGGGGTTGGACATCATGAGAATAACAATTTCAGGAAGAAACATCGAATTAACAGAGGGGCTTAAGCAGGCAGTAGAGGAGAAGCTGTCAAAGCTGGAGAAGTTTTTTAAACCGGACACAGACGTATACGTTACACTCAGCGTAGAAAAGGATAGACAGAAAATCGAGGTTACTATCCCGGCAAAGGGACATGTTATCCGTTCAGAGCAGGTCAGCAATGATATGTACGTATCAATTGACCTCGTAGAGGAAGTAATCGAGAGACAGCTTCGCAAATACAGAACCAAGATTTCCGCAAAGAAGTATGCACCGGCAATATTCCAGGATGATTTCGTGGAGGCAGACGATGCAGAGGACGAGGAAATCAAGATTGTCCGTACAAAGAGATTTGGTATGAAACCTATGTATCCTGAGGATGCATGCATCCAGATGGAGCTCTCAGGCCACGATTTCTTCGTATTCAGAAATGCAGAGAATGACGAAGTAAATGTAGTCTACAAGAGAAAAGGACATACATACGGACTTATCGAACCGGAATGTTAGACTCTTGTTTTTCATCATAATTTAACCTTTCTTTCATCGAAAACCGGCAGCCGTTGGCTGTCGGTTTTTATGTCTGTTTAACCTCATTTGGTCTTGGATATGCGATTGGTTCCAATGGCAGTAAGAACACAAAAAACCCTCACCAGCCTAAAAATTCAATGTCATTAAGTTAAGACAAATGTACGGAGAATTTCTTGACAGATAAGGCTTTGAAGCCTATAATAACTCAATATAAGAGATTGAAAACCTACAAAAAATAAACTATGGTGAGAACACCTTCGAAGCATCTGCAAACTTTGGTCGGGGAGCAGATGCTTCCTTACTTTATATTACAAATATAACACAAAAAGAGCTTGGAAATAAAATAGGAGTATCAGCTGCAACTAAAGAAAAATAAAATTAATATAAAGGAGAAAAATAATGGCGCCAACATCAAAACTTAATGCAAACGGAGTAGAAATAGGGGTAATTGGAGAAACTATGGGGGAAAATGCATATTTGAGTTTAACGGATATTGCAAGATATAAAAATCCTGATGAACCAAAGCTGTTGTTGCCAATTGGATGAGATTGCGCTCGACAATCGAATTTTTAGGGCTATGGGAGCAAATTCATAATCCTGATTTTAAAGGGCTCGAATTCGATGCCTTTAAAAATGAATCTGGTAGTAATGCGTTTACATTATCTCCACAAAAATGGATTTCATCTACAAATGCTATAGGATTGGTTTCTAGATCAGGTCGATACGGTGGGGGAACATATGCTCATACAGATATTGCATTTGAATTTGCTTCATGGGTTTCGCCTGAATTCAAATTGTATATTATAAAAGATTATCAACGTCTCAAAAAAGATGAGGCTGAACGGAAAGCTATTGGTTGGGATGAAAAAAGAGCTTTGTCAAAGATTAATTATCATATACATACAGATGCAGTGCAAAAATATCTTATTACTGATGAATTATCAGCTATTGAAAAGGGATATACGTTTGCGGATGAAGCAGATATGCTTAATGTAGCTCTTTTTGGAAAGAAAGCACGAGAATGGAGAAATGAACATTCTATTGAAGCACAGAGGGGTGAGAATATTAGAGATTATGCTTCGGCTGAGGAACTGATTATCTTGGTGAATATGGAAAGCCAAAATGCCGAACTAATAAAGGAAGGCTTATCTCAAAGTGAGCGTTTTGCTAAATTGCATGAAATGGCAAGAACACAAATGCAAATATTGCTGAAAAATCGAACAAAAGAAAAATTGAAAAATGTCAATCCAAATTTACTCAAAGGAACAAGCGAACAATAAAAAATGAAATAATTAGAACAAAAACCTCAAAATATAGTACAAATTTATCATTACAAAAATCCTGAACTAAAAAGAGCAATATTAAACAAAAAACAGCCAAATTAAACCTAAAGCCATGTCGTATTTTGTCGAAAACTGCTAATCACCAATCAATATTGAAGCTTCTAATAGAAATCTTCAAAATACAAGCGCGTAACGCGCCTAGAATATTGATATATTATATGGAAAAATGAACCCACCAACAAAAACAAAGAGAGAAATTTCGCAAAGACGACAAAATTTCAAAAGAAAGACAAAAAAAGAAGTTCTACGAAAAATATAATCGATGGAGGGATGAAATATTTGGGAAGAATTTATTATGAACAGAAAGGACTTATTAACCTCGATGATATTGTAGATATATTTATTGAGGTGGGAAATATACACAATTACCTGGAAAATGCAGCCTTGCGGATTTTGCTTTTTGGCAATCCTGAGCTGAATTTTTATCAGTGCCGATTATTAGTATTGAAGTACGGAGAATCACTTTCACAGGATGATTTGCACGGGCGGATGGTATTTATGAGAATGATACAGCTGCTGGAAGCCAACACAGTTTAAAATAAAATGAGAATTTCTTTTTTGACCGGGCAACCGGTCTTTCTTTTTTGCACAAATGGTGTTATAATTTTGAAGAAATTATGTTGATTACTCATAGCTTTAAAAAAGAAGCATTGCATTGTGTTTAATTAAACCAAAGCATGATAATTCAATCAAAGAAAAGAGGACAAAAATGAACATCGTAGTACTTGCCGGAGGCTCAGCACAGAGAGAGATGTTTCCTTCAAGACAGGAAGCATGGTAGCTAAGGCGCTCAAAGAGAACGGCCACAAAGTTATATTATTGGATGTATTTATGGGATATAGTGACAGGGAGGAGGACCTGACAGGTATATTTGACCGCGCGGACGAGATAAGCGTGCAGGTCAGCGATATTCCGACAGAGGCACCTGACCTCGCAAAGGTAAAGGCTTCCAGAAAGGACCAGTCACCTTGCTTCTTCGGACCAAATGTCATCAAAATGTGTCAGATGGCGGACATTGTTTTCATGGCTCTCCACGGAGAAAACGGAGAAAACGGAAAGATACAGGCAGCATTTGACCTCTTCGGTGTCAAATATACAGGCAGCGATTATTTAAGCTCAGCCATCGCCATGAACAAGGAGACATCAAAGCAGTTCTTCCTTGCAAACGGTATCCCTACTCCAAAGGGTATTTCCATGACAAGAGCGACCAGACAGGACGATATCACAAAGCTTGACCTGACACTTCCATGCGTGGTAAAGCCATGCTGCGGCGGTTCAAGCATCGGTGTCACCATCGTTAGAGATGCGGCAGAGTTCAAGGCGGCACTTGACGATGCCTTCAAGTGGGAAAATGAGCTGGTTATCGAGGAATTTGTACAGGGCAGGGAGTTCTCTGTCGGCGTTATCGAGGGCAAGGCTCTTCCTATTATAGAGATTGCACCGAAAGAGGGCTTCTACGATTATAAGAATAAATACAAGGCGGGCAGTACAGTAGAGACATGTCCGGCCGAGCTTCCTGAGCAGGTGACAAAGGATATGCAGCACTATGCCGAGGAGGTTGCGCGTGTTATCGGGCTTGACACATATTCACGCTCAGACTTTTTGCTCAATGACAAAAATGAGATGTTCTGCCTCGAGGCAAACACATTGCCTGGCATGACTCCGACCAGTCTTCTGCCACAGGAGGCAGCGGTTATCGGTATGAGCTTTAATCAGCTCTGTGAGCATCTGATTGACATATCTTTGAAAAAATATGAGGTGTAGCATGTCTGATAGGTACATGAAGAATCTTACATTTGCAAATATCGCTAAAGCCTGTGAGGGCACATACATAGGCGATGAGACACTGCTCGATACGACAATCACCGGCGCCGTCATAGACAGCAGACAGGTGAAGGAGGGCTATCTTTTTATCCCGATAAAGGGAGAAAGGGTGGACGGACACAAATTCATTCCGACTGTGTTTGAGCAGGGAGCAGCAATTGTGCTCTCTGAGCATAAGCTGACGGATCCGGCAGGCCCATATGTGCTTGTTGAATCAACCACCGATGCCATGAAAAAGCTAGCGGCCTTTTACAGAAAAAGCCTGGATATCAAGGTGGTGGGCATCACCGGAAGTGTCGGCAAGACCAGCACCAAGGAGATGATATCATCAGTCCTTGAGCAGAAATACAGCGTCCACAAGACAGCAGGCAATTTCAACAACGAGATAGGCCTGCCACTCACCATTTTCGGAATCAGGGAAAGCCATCAGGTAGCGGTGCTTGAGATGGGCATATCTGATTTTGGCGAGATGCACAGACTTTCTACTATGTCTTGCCCGGATGTCATGGTCATCACCAATATCGGCTACTGCATCTGGAGTTTTTAGGCGACAGGATGGTGTGCTTAAAGCAAAGACAGAGTGCTTTGAGCATATGATGCCGGATGCGGTCGCAGTGCTGAATGCAGATGACGACAAGCTGGCCACAGTGCAGACTGTAAATGGAAAGCCCGCCATATACTATGGCAAGGAATCGGCTTCGGACGTTCATAAATCAGTATATACCACAAATATTGAAAACCTGGGCTTTGACGGCATGAAGGCTCATTTTGTCACCCCGGAGGGCGAGTTCGATGCACAAATCCACATCCCGGGTGAGCACAATGTATACAATGCCATGGCGGCAGCGGCTGTCGGATTGCAGCTTGGCCTAACAATAGCTGAGATAAAGTCAGGAATCGAGAAAGCAGAGACAATCGCAGGGCGTACCAATTTCATCAAAACGCATGGCATGACAGTGATAGATGACTGCTACAATGCAAATCCTGTATCCATGAAATCCTCTATCGAGGTGCTTTCGCATGCAAAGGGCAGGACAATAGCAGTGCTTGGCGACATGGGCGAGCTGGGAAGCGATGAGAAAAAGCTGCACCATGAGGTAGGCGAAGCAGTTGGAGAGAATCATATTCATACACTTTTTGCCGCAGGAGAGCTGGCAAAGGAATATGCAGCCGGAGCCGCAGAAAAATCATCCGATGTAGACATCCACTATTTCGAGGATAGGGAGACCATGACACAGGAGCTTCTTTCATATGTGAAGGAGGGCGACACCATACTGGTGAAGGCATCACACTTCATGGAGTTTCCGAAGGTGGTAGAGGCATTGAATAAGTAGAAAAATAATCGGACGAAAATTAATTCGATGTTTAATTATCCGCAAGAAGCGGATGTTTTCCAAGCCTCATATCATAATATGCAACTATTCAGAACCGTAATAGTATAAAAGAAAGAGAGAAAAATAATGGCACAGAATCCAATCGTAACAATCACAATGGAAAACGGCGATGTAATCAAGGCGGAGCTTTATCCGGAAATCGCACCAAACACAGTAAACAACTTTATCAGCTTAATCAATCACAACTTCTATGACGGAGTATGCTTCCACCGTGTAATCAAGGGCTTTATGCTCCAGGGCGGAGATCCGGACGGAAACGGTACAGGAGGCCCTGGCTATGAAATCAAGGGTGAGTTCACACACAATGGTTTCAAAAATGACTTAAAGCACACAGCAGGTGTACTTTCAATGGCACGTACCATGATACCTGATTCAGCAGGCAGCCAGTTCTTCATCATGCATCAGGATGCACCACATCTCGACGGAGAGTATGCGGCATTCGGCAAGGTAATCGAGGGCATGGATGTGGTAAACAAGATCGCAGAGGTGCGCACAGACTACATGGACAAACCACTTGAGGCTCAGGTCATGAAGACAGTTACAGTTGATACCTTCGGAGTGGACTATCCGGAGCCGGAGACAGTTTAATGATAATAATTATCGATGAGGCAAGCGCAAAACTTGCCTCTTTTTACTATCATGGCGAGCTGCAAGAAAAACTGTATGGTGCACTACCGGGAAAATTGCTGGATGAGTTGCAGAAGAAACTGCCGGATGAGCAGCAGAATAATTTGTGTGTGTATGAAATAAAAAATAAATCAGGATATACAGAATATGCAGATAACGCACAGAAAACAAATATCGGAAACATAAGAATCACGGAAGTTTATGCCCACTGTATCTGGATAGTATCAAACAGGCAGCAGAAGCAAATAGCTGACTCACTCGGCATATCATCAGTAGGAGAACCGCAGTGTGGCACGCGCTATGCAGTCGAGAGCCTTGCAGAGCTTGATATTGAGTATCTTGAGCGGGTGCGCAGGCGGTATAATCACATCCCGTGGGACATCGGCGAGACAGACAGGTGTCTGATACGTGAGCTGTCCCTGTCAGACCTTCCTGCACTTTATGAGCTCTATGACAAGCCCGGCATGACAGACTTTGTGGAACCGCTTTACGACTACGAGACAGAGCTTGAATACCAGAAAGCATATATAGAGAACATGTATGGCTTTTACGAGTATGGCATGTGGCTTGTATTTTCCAAGGAAACAGGGAAGCTGATAGCAGGGCAGGGCTTGAGCACGATGAAATGGGCTATATGATAGCACCAAAATTTCAGAACCAGGGCTATGCCACGGAGGTGTGCCGCTTCATCATAGAATACGCGCGCGAAAACACAGACTTTGAAGAGCTTTACTGCCGGATAGATGAGAGAAATGAAGCATCGGTTCGCCTTGCAAAAAAGCTTGGATTTACAAATAGCGGGCATGTGGATGAGGATATACATGCCTCTATATATAGAAAAAACATAAAAAACAATGAAAAACATTGAAAAATATGCAATTAGGCAATAAAATATAAACATAGTTTAACGATTTGGAGGACGAAAAAATGAAACAATATGCATACGGAGTAGATATAGGTGGAACAACTGTAAAGATAGGCTTTTTCGAGACCACAGGAAAGCTTGTCGATACATGGGAGATTCCTACACGCACAGAGAATTCAGGAGAGCTCATTCTGCCTGATATCGCAGCATCCATCAAGGAGAATAACGAGAAGCACGGCATCGAGATGGGTGACATCGAGGGAATAGGCATGGGAGTGCCGGGACCGATAAAGGATGACGGAACAGTATTGAAGTGTGTCAACCTCGGCTGGGGCGTGTTCAACGTGGCACAGTCACTCTCAGTACTGTGCGGCGGCATCAAGGTAAAGGCCGGAAACGATGCCAACGTAGCTGCACTCGGTGAGATGTGGCAGGGCGGTGGAAAGGGTCATCAGGATGTAGTCATGATCACACTCGGCACAGGCGTAGGCGGAGGAATCATCCGCGAGGGCAGAATCGTAGCCGGAGTAAACGGAGCAGGCGGAGAGATAGGACATATGCCTATGGTAGATGATGAGTCAGAGTGCTGTGGCTGTGGCAAGAAGGGCTGCTTGGAGCAGTATGCATCAGCAAACGGTCTCGTAAGAGTGGCAGAGAGATACATTGCAGCACACAGGGATGTGGCAACAAAGCTTGATTTAAATGCAGCTTCACAGCCAAGGATGTATGCGATGCGGCAAAGGCAGGAGATGCAGCGGGCATTGCGGCTGTAGAGCAGTCTATGAAGCTTCTCGGCAAGGCAATGGCAGCAGTAGCATGCGTTATGGACCCTGAGGTATTTGTTGTAGGCGGAGGCCTTTCAAAGGCGGGCAGCATCATCATCGATACAGCAGCAAAGTACTATAAAGAGTATGCCTTCCATGCAAGCCGTGAGACAGAGATCAAGCTTGCAACACTTGGCAACTCAGCCGGCATGTATGGCGGAGTAAAGATGGTTATCGGCTAACAACATAAGATTGCAATTTTTAAAGAAATAAAATATAATGGCTACTAAAGATACACTACAATCGAGGTGAGACTATTGGCAGATTACTCAACAGAAGAATTAGAAAAAATAGCGGACAAATTTCGCTCAGATACCAGCGGTATAAGGGGAACAAAGGATTTTACGAGCCCAGAGGAGCTTTACGATGAGCTGAAAAAAGAAATCAAAAAGTACCATCCGTCGGATGACACGAGCCTTGTGGACAAAGCCTACAGGGTAGCTTATGATGCCCATAAGGGGCAGGCGCGTAAGTCAGGAGAGCCTTATATCATACATCCGCTCTGTGTTGCCATAATACTCGCCGAGCTCGAGCTGGATAAGGAAACAATTGCAGCAGGACTGCTCCATGATGTGCTGGAGGATACCATCATGACCATGGATGAGATGCGTGCGGAGTTTGGAGACGATGTCGCACATCTGGTGGATGGTGTCACGAAGTTGAAGCACCTGCATCTGACAGACAGCACCAAGGATCCGAAGGACAAGAACGCGGACAGGCTTGAGATGCAGGCTGAGAATCTGCGCAAGATGTTTCTCGCCATGGCAAAGGATATCAGAGTCATCCTCATAAAGCTGGCAGACAGACTGCACAATATGCGTACACTCAAGTACCAGTCCAAGGAGGCACAGCAGCGTATTGCCAGGGAGACACAGGATATCTACTGCCCTATCGCACAGCGCCTTGGTATCAGCAAGATAAAGATAGAGCTCGAGGATCTTTGTATGAAGTACCTCTATCCGGATGCATACTATGATCTGGTAGAGAAGGTAGCCCTCAGAAAGACAGAGCGCGACACCTACATCCAGGGCCTGGTAAACGATGTCAAGAAGTATGTTACAGATGCCGGCATCAAGGCTGAGATATACGGCAGGGCAAAGCATTTCTTCAGCATATATAAGAAGATGGTCAATCAGGACAAGACGATAGACCAGATATATGACCTCTTTGCCATCAGGATTCTGGTGGATACCATACCTGACTGCTACGCAGTGCTTGGTATCATACATGAGAAGTATAAGCCTATACCGGGCCGTTTCAAGGACTATATCGCCATGCCGAAGCAGAACATGTACCAGTCGCTTCACACGACGCTCATAGGCCCGAGCGGACAGCCGTTTGAGATACAGATTCGTACCTACGAGATGCATCGTACTGCTGAGTACGGTATCGCGGCACACTGGAAGTACAAGGAAACAAACAACGGCAATGCCACTACCACCACTGTCACAGAGGAGGAGAAGCTCAGCTGGCTGCGCCAGATACTCGAGTGGCAGCAGGACATGTCGGATAATAAGGAATTTATGACTTTATTAAAGAGTGATTTAAATTTATTCTCCGACAACGTATTTGCATTCACACCGTCCGGCGATGTAAAGAACCTGCCAAAGGGCTCCACACCTATAGACTTTGCCTACAGCATACACTCTGCGGTCGGTAACAAGATGGTCGGGGCCAAGGTAAACGGCAAGCTGGTGCCGATAGACTATGTCATCAAAAACGGTGACCAGATAGAGATAATCACCTCACAGAACTCCAAGGGACCAAGCCGTGACTGGCTCAAGGTCGTAAAAAGCACACAGGCCAAGAACAAGATCAACCAGTGGTTCAGAAGTGAGCTCAAGGAGGAGAATATACAGCACGGCAAGGATCTGATAGCAGCATATGCCAAGGCAAAGGGTATCAACTTTGCTGAGATAAACAAGCCTGAGTATCAGGAGAAAATACGCCGCAAATACGGCTTCCACGACTGGAACTCATGCCTTGCAACCGTCGGCCACGGCGGACTCAAGGAGAGCCAGATAGTCAACAGGATGTACGACGAGTACAAGAAGGATCATGTGGTGCCGGTGACAGATGCAGATGTGCTTGGCAGCATCGCAGAAAAGCAGCAGGCAACAGCAGGTATACAGCCGGAGCACAAGTCAAAGAGCGGTATTGTGGTACACGGACTCTATGACGTGGCTGTGCACTTCTCAAAGTGCTGCAATCCTGTTCCGGGAGATGAAATCGTGGGCTTTGTCACAAGAGGCCGAGGCATCTCCATCCACAGGACAGACTGCGTGAATATCATCAATCTGTCCAAGATAGAAAAGGACAGGCTTATAGAAGCAGAGTGGCAAGATACAGCCTCATGGACAATGGTGCCGAGTATCAGGCAGACCTAAAGATATTCTGTCATGACAGGCCGGGACTGCTCGTAGATATCACAAAGATATTTACCGAGAAGGAAATCAATATCAGTGGTATCCAGTCCAAGACCAGCAAGCAGGGCATCGCTACAATCGAGGTGTTTTTCAATATCAGAGGCAGGGACCAGATAAAGGTTCTAGTGGAGAAGCTCAGACAGATAGAAAGTGTAATAGACGTAGAGAGGACCACCGGCTAAATCCCGGTGGTTCTTGCGTGAAGCATAACATATAACAGACAAGGAGTACACTCATATGGTAAATATGAAGATAGACCACTTCGTAGTGGGACCGGTGCAGACCAACTGCTACTTTGTCACCAATATAAAGACAAAGGAAATGATAATAATAGACCCGGGCGCGTGTGCTAAACAGCTCGCCAAAAAGGTGGACGAATCAGGCGCAAAGCCAGTAGCAATACTGCTCACACACGGACACTTTGACCACGCCACGGATGCAAAGCCGCTCGCAGACCGCTACGGCATCAAGATATATATCCATGAGGCAGACAAAGCCACACTCGATGACCCGCAGCTCAATGTCAGCTACATGATGGGGCAGTCAAAGACCTTTTATGCAGATGTATTTTTGAAGGATAAGCAGGAGCTTGACATCGCAGGCTTTCATATAGTAGTGCTTCACACACCGGGGCATACACCGGGTGGCTGCTGCTATTATTTCCCGTATGAGGACGTGATCTTTACAGGAGACTCGCTGTTTTGCGGCTCAATCGGACGTACGGATTTCAAGGGCGGCAGTATGTCAGACCTCGTGCGCACAGTGAAGGAAAAAATCATGACACTGCCTGAGCATACAGAGGTGTACCCGGGCCACAACGACACAACAACCATAGAAAACGAGAGGATGTATAACCCTTACTTATGATAGTAGTAGTATTTAATAAACCGGATTTTGAATATGATGTGCACTCCCTGCTCAAGGAGTTCTTCCCACAGGAGGACGTGCAGATGTACTATAGCTGCCCACCTGATGAGGTGGAGGGAAAAAACCTGGCCTGCACGCACCATGAGATGACAGACGCTGGCGTAAAGGAATTTGCGGATGCCTCACAGGTATTTAAGATAGACTATGTGGGTGATGAGATTGCGGTGGAGTGGACGCTGAATAGAGCCGGTGGAAATAATTCCATGACAGATGAGATGCAGCAGGCTGACGAAAATGACATTAAAACAGCCGGAGAAAGTATCTGCACAAAAATATCCGTGGACGGCACAGACCGCAAGGAGACCAAAAACCGCCTCAAGCTCGCCCTGTATTCCATGATAGAAAAGGGCACAGGAAAGAGCCTTCCATGGGGCACACTCTCAGGCATCAGACCGACCAAGATAGCCATGAAATGCATAGAGGACGGCATGAGCGATAAGGAAACCTACGACTATCTGAAGAAAACCTACCTCGCAAGCGATGAGAAAATCGATCTCTCAATAGGCATAGCAAAGCGTGAGAAGGCACTGCTCGATAGGGTGGACTATGACAATGGCTACAGCCTGTACATAGGCATACCATTCTGCCCGAGCACCTGTGCATACTGCTCGTTTACCTCATACCCGCTGGGTGTGTGGAAAAACCGAGTGGACGATTACCTCGATGCACTCGAGAAGGAGATAGACTACACAGCACAGAAATTCTACCACAAGAAGCTAAACTCCATCTACATAGGAGGCGGCACACCGACCACACTAAGCCCTGCGCAGCTTGACAGGCTTATCAGAAAAATCAAATGCAGCTTTGATTTAAAGGACTGTCTGGAATTTACGGTGGAGGCAGGCAGACCGGACTCCATCACGAGAGAAAAGCTCCTGGCACTAAAGAAAAACGGCATCAGCCGTATATCAGTAAATCCACAGACCATGAAGCAGCAGACGCTTGATATAATAGGAAGACACCACACAGTAGACGATACGATACAAAGCTTCAAGCTCGCGCGTGAGCTGGGCTTTGACAACATAAACATGGACCTCATCATGGGACTTCCCGAGGAAACACTCGATGATGTAAGGCACACAATGGAGCTGGTGAAGGAACTGGCACCTGACAACGTCACTATCCACTCGCTCGCAGTAAAGCGAGCTGCAAGACTCACCATCTTCAAGGACCGCTACAGCGATATGCAGATGGTCAACACTCAGGAGCATATGGATCTCTGCGCAGCCTACTGTAAGCAGATGGGGCTTGAGCATATTACCTCTACAGGCAGAAGGGCATGGCAGGCAATATGGAGAACGTGGCTATGCCGCAAAGGGCAAGGCCGGTGTATACAACATACTGATAATGGAGGAAAAGCAGACCATCGTGGCCTGCGGAGCCGGAGCAAGCACCAAGCGCGTCTGGCCGGTACGAATTCGGATGGCACACACCGCATCGACAGATGCGAGAATGTCAAGGATGTAGGCAGTATATCGCAAGGATTGATGAGATGATAGAGAGGAAGCAGAGACTGTTTGACTAAAAGTTGATGGTAAAAATTAATTGAAAATCAAAAATTAAATACAATTATATTCCGGAAAACAGCATTATCAAAGGATGAGTTGAATCGTATATATAAATATAGAAACAATAAGATTATACAATGGGTTTTCCTATTAGTGGTAGTCTTATTGCTGTTAGTAATAATGATATCTTATTTGACAAAAGAGTTTATGAATAGTCTTTTTATAGATATAATTTGGGATATATTATTTGTAGTATTATTTATATATATAGCCATACTTTGTATGAAAAATATCAGAAAATTGAGAAATATTAAAATTGATTCGCTTAGTGTACGAAGAGCTGTAATTACAGAAAAACAGTCTGTGAAAAGCAAGGATTTAATTAATAGGTCAAGAAATAGATTTGTGGCTGCAAAAATTGATGATAATGTTACCTTATATGCTATGTGTTCTCAAAAAGAGTATGAAAGAACGATAGTTTACAAGTCTATTGGATTATTTTTTACTCTTGGAGATGATACTATAAGGGTTATTGTTCTGTAATGTGATTAATCTTAACTTTGAACTATAACTAAGAAAAGCAAGCAATATTCATGCACGGTGAAAGAGCTCGGTTGAAGTGGATTTTTATGCAATTTTACCACTTTACTGTACTAAAATTTAATATTTTTTTTACAAAATATGCAAAATATGACAAAAAGTACTGGACAAAATGTCTATATAAGGTAAAATGCATATATGCAATCAAGCAGCACATTTGAAGGTTGTGTAGATAGTATTAGGTATATTTTACGAATTGGGGGGATTTTCATGAGGATATATCATGCTAAGGATTATGCAGATATGAGCAGAAAGGCTGCAAATATCGTATCGGCACAGGTGATTATGAAGCCTAATTGTGTATTGGGACTGGCTACAGGCTCTACACCTATCGGTTTATATAAGCAGCTTGTTGAGTGGTTCAAGAAGGGGGATTTGGACTTTTCAGAGGTCATGACGGTGAATCTTGATGAGTACAAGGGATTAAGCCGTGAGAATGACCAGAGCTACTATTATTTTATGCATCAGAATTTGTTTGATCATGTGAATATTCCGATTGAGAATACTCACCTGCCAAACGGCATGGAGCCGGATTCACAGAAGGAGTGTAAGCGCTATACAGAGCTGATTCAGTCTCTTGGCGGTGTTGATTTACAGCTTCTTGGTATCGGGCACAATGGTCATATCGGCTTTAATGAGCCGGGCGAGTCTTTTGACAAGCAGGTACACTGTGTGAATCTGACAGAGTCTACTATTGAGGCCAATAAGCGCTTCTTTGCATCGGCTGATGATGTTCCGAAGCAGGCTTATACAATGGGCATCAAGACCATCATGCAGGCTAAGAAGATTCTTATTGTTGCAAGTGGTGAGGATAAGGCAGAGATTGTGCACAAGGCTTTCTTTGGACCGATTACACCACAGGTGCCGGCTTCTGTATTGCAGCTGCACAATGATGTTACGCTTGTAGCGGATGAGGCTGCACTGAGCAGCCTGTAAATGTTTTTTAGTTGAGAAGGTGCATGTATATGATAATAAAAAATGCAAGGGTATTTACAGAGGATGGCAGCTTTATGCAAGGCGATGTTGTCGTTAAGGATGGCCGTTTTGACAGTGCTTTGGAGAAAACAGCTGACACGGACGCGGCTAATGACAGCGCATCGCAGGAGATTATAGATGCATCAGGTCTTATCATGATACCGGGTCTTGTGGATATTCATTTTCATGGATGCAAGGGAGCTGATATGTGTGACGGCACCAAAGAGGCACTTGATGTGATTACAGCATATGAGGCTTCTGTAGGAGTGACGAGCGTGTGTCCGGCTACTATGACTATTCCAAGAGATGAGCTTTTGAGTGTCATGAAGAATGCCGGTGATTATAATTATCATGGTGGTGCACATCTTGTAGGTATCAATATGGAGGGGCCTTTTATCAGTCCTTCTAAAAAGGGCGCACAGGCGGCAGAGAATATCATGCGATGTGATTATGATTATTTCTGCGAGCTTCAGGATGCGGCCCATGGCTTGATAAAGCTTGTAGATATCGCTCCGGAGGAGCCGGGTGCGATTGAGTTTATAGACAAGGTAAGAGGAAGTGTTGTGGTTTCAATAGCACACACGGCAGCTGATTATGACACTGCGGTAGAGGCTATTGAGCATGGTGCAAGCCATGCCACACATTTGTATAATGCGATGCCACCGCTGCATCACAGGAATCCCGGAGTTATCGGGGCTGTGAGAGATTCAGAAAAGTGTCATGCAGAGCTCATTTGCGACGGAGTGCATATTCATCCGTCGGTTATCAGGGCAACATTTGCCATGTTTGGGGCTGAACGCATGATTTTAATAAGTGACAGCATGAGAGCCACAGGGCTTGAGGATGGCGAGTATACACTCGGTGGACAGGCAGTGACGGTCAGAGGTCCGCTTGCCACACTCCATGATGGGACAATTGCCGGCTCGGCAACCAATCTGATGGATTGTATGCGTTTCACAGTAAGGCAGGCAGGTATTCCGCTTGAGGAGGCAATTATGTGTGCTACAGCCAATCCGGCTAAGGAGATTGGCATCTATGATGAAGCAGGCAGCATTTCTGCAGGAAAGAGAGCAGATTTTGTGCTTCTCAATGATGATTTGGATATTGTGAGTGTGTATATCGACGGAAAGGAGATATCATGTTAGGTTTTTTTAAGAATAAGTCAAAGGGAAAGGTGATCTGTTCTCCGTGCAACGGCAGAGTGGTTCCTATTACAGAGGTTCCGGATCCTACCTTTTCTGAGAAGATATTGGGAGACGGCGTGGCCGTGATTCCTTCTGAGGGCAGGTTTTACGCTCCGGCGGATGGTGAGGTGACAGCTGTATTTGATACGCTTCATGCTTTTACCATGACGACCACTCAGGGAGTCGAGTTGCTTTTGCACATTGGTCTGGATACTGTGATACTAAAGGGTGCTCCTTTTACATCACATATTTCTGTTGGTGATCAGGTGAAGAAGGGTGACCTTTTGATGGAGGCTGACCTGGAGCAGATTAAGGCAGCAGATCTTAATATCATCACTCCGGTTTTAATTGGCAACACTGCTGATTATAGTGAGATAAAGATGCTCAAAGAGGGTGATGTATCCGTCGGTGATGAGATTTTAAGTCTTGCGTAGATTTGTGTAATAATAACGAACTATATTGGAGTATCTCCAGTTTAGTATATATAATGTAAAGGAGGGGAAATTTATGAAATTTCTTCAAAAACTGGGTAAAGCTTTAATGCTTCCCGTAGCAGTACTTCCTATATGTGGTATCCTCATGGGTATTGGATATTTTTTATGTCCTGCAACCATGCAGGGTGGTGACATCGAGGGTGTGCGAAATTTAATAGGCCTGTTTTTAGTTAAAGCAGGGGGCGCCTTGATCGATAACATGGCCATCCTTTTTGTAATCGGCGTTGGTGTCGGTATGTCAGAAAAGAACGACGGTACCGGCGGTATTGCAGCTTTAGCTTCATGGCTGATGATGACAACACTCCTGTCTACAGGCTTTGTTACCACAATTATGCATCTATCGCTGACAGCGCTACAAAGACACTTGCATTCGACAAGATTGCAAACCCATTTATCGGTATCTTAGCCGGTATTATTGGTTCTTTGTGTTACAACAGATTTAAGGATACAAAGCTTCCTGACTGGCTGTCATTCTTCAGTGGCAAGCGTTGCGTAGCAATTATCGCAGGTGTTGTTTCAATCCTTGTATCTGTAGTATTACTGTTTGTATGGCCATTACTTTTCGGTGCTCTTGTAGCTATCGGTAAAGCAATCGTTGGTCTTGATGTAGTCGGCGCAGGTATCTATGCATTCCTGAACCGTCTGTTAATCCCTACAGGATTACACCACGCATTAAACAACGTATTCTGGTTCGATACTATCGGACTTGGAGACCTTTCTCATTTCTGGGCAGGCGAGACATCAAAGGATGTTTCATGGAGCCTCGGAATGTACATGTCAGGTTTCTTCCCATGTATGATGTTTGGTATTCCTGGTGCTGCACTTGCCATGGTTAAGTGTGCAAAGACTGCTAAGAAAAAGGCTGCCATCGGTATCCTTGCTTCTGCAGCTATCTGTGCATTCATCTGTGGTGTTACAGAGCCTTTCGAGTTTGCATTTATGTTCCTTGCTCCTGTTCTCTATGTGATTTATGCTTTACTTTATGGTATTTTCACAATGATTACAGTAGCTCTTGGATTTAGAGCAGGCTTCTCATTCTCAGCCGGTGCGATGGATTTATTATTCTCATCTTCACTTCCGGCTGCAGCAAAGACATGGCTCATCATTCCTCTTGGAATCGCAGCTTTTATCGTATTCTACATTGTATTCTATTTCGCTATCAAGAAATGGGATCTTAAGACACCAGGTAGAGAGGACGATGATGTTGAAGAAGAGAAGAAGGCAGTGCTTTCTAACAATGACTACACAGCAGTAGCCAAGACTATTCTTGAGGGCTGCGGTGGCAAAGACAATATTGCAAGCATTGACAACTGTATCACAAGACTCAGACTTGAGGTTAAGGATATCACTCAGGTTGATGATAAGAAGATTAAATCTGCAGGTGTTGCAGGCGTTATGAAGCCTGGCAAGAATTCTGTTCAGGTTATTATCGGAACCAAGGTTCAGTTTGTTGCGGATGAGTTTTCTAAGCTTTGCGAATAGATTTGTTCTGCAATATATCAGTGTTGATTCACCTTAGGTGATTCACAAAATTTAATAATACATGATTAAAAGCCACACCGGGTGTTATGCCTGGGTGGCTTTTTTAGTTGGTTCGGGCCGTAAGCTCCGCCCGGTTGTGGTGCACACGGACTCTCGTTTTCGCTACGCTGCGCTGTTAAGATACTGTACGGATTATGCCTTTGGGTTTTTATAGCAAGTCATTTCTACTCTTCATGGGCATAATCCTACAGTATCTAAACAGCTTCGCTATGCGCTCTCACGAGAGTCCGTGTTCACCCCGCCGGGCGGGGCTTACGGCCCTTACGCTGTGGTGGAATCCGCTTAAGAGAGAGTTGCGAGTTGCACATTGTTGCAATCGGCAACGGTTTTATCTACGCCTTGATTCTACGAGGCTGCGATGGGGTAAAATAAGAAAGGGTTGAAAAACAAACAAATGTTTGCTATAATAAATGAAGCGAGGAAATAAAAGTATATTAGGTTTAGTAATCTAAGTATTCATTTAATTTATTGTAATTAGGGAAAATCCAATATCAATCGATTGATAGAAAGAGTGATTTTATATGAACATATGGCTAAAGTTAAGGAAAACAGCTGCAATTGCACTATGTGAATTACTTGCAATTGCTACAATTTTTACAGGCTGTGCCTCCACTGATTTATCCGGCACGGAAGGTGCCGGGCATGCCGCAGGAGCTGTTGTAGCGAGTGAGGATTCATCCGGTGCTTTAGGCAGCAAGGATACGGCGGATGCAGGAAAGCCGCAGGATGAGCTGGTAAACAATAATTCCTATGTTTCTCTCGATGCGATTCCTGCATATGATGGAAAGGCATATGTGGCTGTCAACAATAATGAGCCTTTTTTTATGGACAGCGATATGACTACCACTGCTTTTGAAAATTACAGTGATTTGGATTCGCTTGGCAGATGCGGCGTGGCTTATGCAAATATCTGTAAGGAAATCATGCCGACTGAGAAGCGTGGCAAGATAGGTATGATAAAGCCATCGGGCTGGCATACGGTGAAGTATGATGTGATAAAGGACAGGTATTTATATAATCGCTGTCATCTTATTGGCTATCAGCTTGCCGGCGAGAATGCCAATCCAAAGAACCTTATTACCGGTACGAGGTACCTGAATGTGGAGGGGATGCTTCCGTTTGAAAATCTGGTAGCGGATTATGTAAACAATACAGGCAATCATGTGCTCTACAGGGTGACTCCGATGTTCTCGGGCAGCAATCTAGTTGCAAATGGCGTTCTCATAGAGGCAAAGTCGGTTGAGGATAACGGTGGAGGCATACTTTTTAATGTCTATTGCTATAATGTGCAGCCCGGAGTCGGAATAAACTATGAGAATGGTGACAGCTGGCTGGATGGCACCACTTCGCAGCAGAGCGCTCAGACGGATACACCGCAGAATGAAGGCTCGCAGAGCAGCGCTGGAAGCGGGGCAGGAGAATCCGGCTCTTCAGGCAGTACAACAGGAAGTGCATCATCAGGCTCAGACAGCTCAGCAGCAGAAAATAGCGCTGTAGATTCTTCAAACAGCGAGACGATGGTCCATATCACTGCAACAGGCAAGAAATATCACCGGGCGGGCTGTCGAACCTTGAAAAAGAGTGACACAGAGGTAACGCTTGATGAAGCAAAATCCATGGGCTTGTCTCCGTGCGGAATTTGCAATCCACCACAGTAGATGTGCATTAGCATTTGCAATCAGCCACAGTATATGTGCATTAGCATTTGCAATCAGCCACAGTAGATGTGCATTAGCATTTGCAATTCACCGCAGTAGATGTGCATTAGCATCTGAAATCCACCACAGTAGATGAACATTAGCATTTGTAACCTTTCACAGCAGATGTACGTTATTTCAGCAGTGCACAAGGTTTATTGAAGTAACTTGAAAGTAACCCGGTATATGAAAATATTGTCACAGAGTAAGGGCTGCAAGCCACGGCACCGCCGGGGCGCACGCATGTGCATTTGATTGAGCGGATAGCGAAGCCGCTTAGATACTGTAGGATTATGCACATGAAGCACAGAAATGACTTGCCATGGAGGGCAAGTCAAGGAGAACCGCGCCACGGAAGGCGCGTTTCGACGGTTTCGTCAAGCATAGAAGCGCAAAAAGCATAATCCGTACAGTATCTTAGCGGCAAAGCGTAGCGAAAGCAAAGCATATGCGTGTGCCCTGGCGGTCCCATGGCTTGCAGCCCGTCCTATAGCACATACAGCAAAATCCCCTGTAACCCTTGACGATTGCAAAACCGAAAAGTATAATAGAATAGCTAATGAAATCAATATTTTAATATAGATGGAGGAAACCAAATGGCACTGAGCAAAAAGCCGGTCAACGGCATGAAGGATATACTACCTGCAGAAATGGAAATCCGTGATTATGTGACAAGCGTGATCAAGGATACATACAGAAGCTTTGGATTTACACCGATAGAGACACCATGCATGGAGAATATAGCAAATCTCACAAGCAAGCAGGGCGGAGAAAATGAGAAGCTGATCTTCAAGGTAATGAAGAGAGGCGAGAAGCTGAATCTGGAGACAGCAAAGGAAGAGTCGGATGTAGTAGACTTTGGAATGCGCTACGACCTTACAGTGCCACTTTCAAGATATTATTCAAACAATGCAAACAACCTGCCATCGCCGTTTAAGGCACTTCAGATGGGCAGTGTGTGGAGAGCAGACAGACCTCAGAGAGGCCGCTACAGACAGTTTACGCAGTGTGATATAGATATACTCGGAGAGCCAAGCAATCTGGCAGAGATAGAGCTGATTACAGCAACCACTACCACAATCGGCAGGCTTGGCTTCGAGAACTTTGAGATAAGAATCAACGAGAGAAGAATCCTAAAGGCAATGGCTGCTTACAGTGGTTTCGCTGAGGAGGACTACGACAGCGTATTTATCACTCTCGATAAGATGGACAAGATAGGAGTGGACGGCGTTGCAAGTGAGCTTGCACAGGATGGCTATCCACAGGAAAATATTGACAAATATCTTGATTTGTTCAAGCTTTTGGAGCAGACAAGGGATGTCACTGAGGGTGTAAATTTACTTTCAGAAAAGCTGGGAGAATATTTAGACGAAGAAGTGGTTACAAATATGACAGAGATAGCTACTGCTGTTAATGCCACAAAGGGAGCAAAGTTTGAGCTCGTATTTGATCCTACACTTGTTCGTGGAATGAGCTACTACACAGGAACCATTTTTGAGATATCAATGCCTGAGCTTGGCGCAGCCTGTGGCGGTGGTGGACGATATGACAAGATGATTGGAAAGTTTACCGGAAATGATGTACCGGCCTGTGGTTTTTCAATCGGTTTTGAGAGAATTATCCTGCTTCTCATGGAGAGTGGCTTCAAGATTCCTGAGAGTCCAAAGAAGGTGGCTTATCTGGTTGAGAAGAAATATCCGGCAGACAAGCTTGTTGATGTCATGAACCAGGCAAAAGACGCAAGAGCAAACGGACAGCAGGTGCTTGTCGTGCGCATGAACAAGAACAAGAAATTCCAGAAGGAGCAGCTTATGAAAGAGGGCTACGAGGAGTTTGTTGAGTTCTTTAACAGATAGGAATCTGATAAGCAGCAGATTAGCTGTATAACAGCGGTACCAAACAGTTATTAGAATAAATATATAGTAAAAATATAAGGAGCGTAAAATGGCAGAATCAATGCAGGGCTTACATAGAACCCATAGATGTACAGAGGTATCAAATGCCAATATCGGTGAGAAGGTCACCGTGATGGGCTGGGTACAGAAGAGAAGAAATTTAGGAAGTCTCATTTTCGTAGATTTAAGAGACAGAAGCGGAATACTTCAGATTGTGTTCGGTGAGGAAAATGTAGGTGCAGAGGGCTTTGAAAAGGCAGGCACCTTAAGAAGTGAGTTCGTCATCGCAGTTGAGGGAACTGTCCAGAAGAGAACAGCCGCTGTCAATGAGAGCTTAAAGACAGGTGATATCGAGGTTATTGCTACATCAATCAGAGTGCTTTCAGAGGCGCAGACACCTCCATTCCATATTGAGGAGAATTCAAAGACCAGCGAGGACATCAGACTTAAATACCGTTATCTGGATCTTCGCCGCCCTGATATCCAGAGAAATCTTATGCTCAGAAGCAATGTGCTTCGCGTGATGCGTGACTTTATGGCAAACGAGGGCTTTTTGGAGATAGAGACACCAATCCTTTGCAAGTCTACACCGGAGGGTGCCAGAGATTATCTCGTGCCAAGCCGTATACACCACGGACATTTTTATGCGCTTCCTCAGTCACCACAGCTCTTTAAGCAGCTTCTGATGGCTTCAGGATATGACAGATATTTCCAGATTGCACGATGCTTCCGTGACGAGGATCTGCGTGCAGACAGACAGCCTGAGTTTACACAGGCCGATATGGAGCTTTCGTTCGTAGATATCGATGATGTAATCGAGGTAAATGAGAGACTCTTAAAGCACCTTTTCAAAGAGGTTATCAATGTGGATGTTGAGATTCCGTTTAAGCGTATGCCTTGGCAGGAGGCTATGGACAGATTTGGCTCTGACAAGCCTGATACACGTTTTGGCATGGAGCTTTGCGATGTTTCGGATGTGGTAAAGGACTGTGGCTTTGGAGTATTCACAGGAGCTCTTGAAAACGGTGGCTCTGTCCGCGGTATCAATGTAGAGGGACAGGCAAAGATGCCTCGTAAGAAAATTGACAAGCTTGTAGAGCATGCAAAGGGCTGTGGAGCAAAGGGACTTGCTTATCTGTGCATCAATGAGGATGGCACATACAAGTCATCATTTGCAAAGTTTATGACAGAAGCTGAGCTTGATGCACTTGTTGCAAAGATGAACGGAAAGCCGGGAGATTTACTCCTTTTCGCAGCCGACAAGAATAAAATTGTATGGAATGTACTTGGAGCGCTTCGTCTCATGCTTGGAGCTGAGCTTGGACTGATTGATGAGAACAAGTACAATTTCCTCTGGGTAACAGAGTTCCCACTCCTTGAGTGGTCTGATGAGGAAAACCGATTTATGGCAATGCATCATCCTTTCACCATGCCTATGGAGGAGGACTGGGACAAGATAGACTCAGATCCGGGCGCAGTTCGTGCAAAGGCATATGATATAGTACTCAATGGTACAGAGCTCGGTGGAGGCTCAGTGCGTATCCATCAGGATGACATCCAGGAGAAGATGTTTGAGGTGCTTGGCTTCACAAAGGAGCGTGCGCATGAGCAGTTTGGATTCCTGCTTGATGCATTCTCATATGGTGTACCGCCACACGCAGGACTTGCCTTTGGTGTTGACCGTATCTGCATGCATATGCTACATACAGACAATATCAAGGAGGTTATTGCATTCCCTAAGGTAAAGGACGCTTCGGACCTCATGTCAGAGGCACCCGGAACTGTAGATCCAAAGCAGCTTGAGGAGCTTGGAATAGCTATAGCTGCAGAGGAAGATGAGGAATAACACTATAATATGAATTTGAAAAAAAATATTTTCAATGCGATTACCATAATACTGCTCGCCGCACTTATTGCGGGGGCAGTATTGCTTAATAACAGAATAAAAAAGCTTGAGACACAGATGTCATACACCTCAGACAACACATCAGTGATACTTTCAGATGTGCAGACCATGCAGGATGATATCAAGTCCACCCTTGAGGAGGAGGCCAGCCTCATAACAGACTGGGACATTTCCTTAAAAAGTGCAGACTTTACCGATATGACATACACAGTCTCTGTCTCGGTGGTGCCAAAGGAGTACACAGAGGATACAAAAACCAGTGTTTTTTTCGGTACAAACGAGATACCGCTCGAGCTAAACGGCATAAAGTATACGGGCGAGGCCACACTTCCACTGTCTGAGGACTATGCAGGCAATGTGACATTTCTGTTTGTTGATGGAAATAAGAGAAGCACAGAGGTGCTCGATGAGTTTGAAGGTGTGACATCAGTGTTCAAAAACGTAGCATCCGGCATACTTTCCGATAAACCGACCTTTGACAATGGCAGCATAAAGCTTGGCACAGATGTAGATGTAGCAGTTATGGGAAATGATTACTTTGACTTTAACAGTGTGCAGCTCGTGGTTGCAAGCTCAGATACAGAGCTAAAGACCTACGATATCAGACAGCTGTTGGCAGAAAACGGCACAGACAGTGCAGACTCTGCAGACACAGACTCCATCACATCAGCCTTAAGCCGGAAGGCTGATGCCCAAAAGATGACTCAAAGAATAATACGGAAAATGACACATCAGATGCCTCAAAAGAGGACGACGGTAAGCTCCATAGCCTCGAAGGCACAGTCAAAATCGAAGACTTAATCCCTGTCACAGCTGCAAGCAATATCAAAATATATGTCAAAGCAGTATCGGCACAGGGCTACACCTTCACATATGACCTGTTCGATGGTACCGTAAATCAGGACATCACAGACTTTGAAACCACAGCCGACATATCCGGCGGCGACTACACAGTAACCGACCCGGCCGGCAGTAAATATGAACCGTAAAATATGATATAAGCGTAATTATTTAAAATCAGTTTTTCTTGTGTTTTCAAGGCGGCTCAGAATATTTATTTATAAACAATATATAACTACTAAATAAAGCTCATTTCGCATCTGAGAAATGAGCTTTAAATTTAAGAAGAAAAAAAGTGCCGGACAAAATTTCACGCCAGTGAAATAAGTCCGGCACTGCCAGAATGCAAGGTAGCAAAGCGCCTCGCTCATAAACCTGAATTAGCCGGAGAGTACACGGTGTGTTCCGAAGAAATGTGAACTGCCGCGGAGTTCCATAAAGTAAAAAGAAAGAAAATGTAAATTAAAACCGTAATCTGTCCGGACAAATAACCGCGGCTGACTTCACATTTTTCTGAGGAATATACTGCGTGCTATGCCGGCAGCTTCACAACCTAAAAAGCGAGGCGCCCACCACACCTATCATATGATGAGCTGCGCCTCACCCTTCTTTTTTGCTGAGCGGCAGCGTAAATATAAACTCAGTTCCCACACCCTCAGTACTTATCACATTTATATTCTCACCATGTGCCTGCACGATTTCTTTAACTATAGACAGGCCAAGTCCCGTACCGCGCTTATCCTTTCCGCGGGATAAATCACTCTTGTAGAAGCGCTCCCAGATCTTTGAAAGGCTGTCCTTTGGTATACCGATACCGTGATCCTTTACTGATATAAACACCTTTTCATTTCTGATACTCGTCTCAATCTTGATACTCGAATCATTATTTGAAAACTTCACAGCGTTGTCAATCAGGTTGTAAAGAACCTGCTGGATTTTGACCATATCACCGCGCACGAAAAGTTCTTTTCCGGTGAGCACCAGGTCAAAGCTTAAGCCCTTTTCACTGCATTTACCCTCGAAGGTGAGGATTGTCGTGCGGATCATTGTATTGATGTCAAAATCAGCAATATCGAGGTGTATGCCGTGATGACCGAACTGGTTTAGATCAATAAGACTCTTGGTGAGCTTATTAAGCCTCTCGGTCTCAAAAAGTATGATATTTAAATATTTATCCTGCATCTCAACAGGGATGGTTCCGTCCAGCATAGCCTCCACGTAGCCCTTTATCGAGGTAAGAGGGGAGCGGAAGTCGTGTGACACGTTGGAAACAAACTTGCGCTGATCCTCCTCAAGCGTATCCAGCTCCGTTGCCATGTAGTTTAGTGTGTTTGCCAGATAGCCGATTTCGTCATTGGAATGTACATCAATCTGGGCAGTGAAATCGCCCTTTGCATACCTCTTTGCGGTCTTTGTGATTCGTGTGATTGGCCGGTAAATGGAGCGGCTCATCATGACAAGCATAATAAATGCCACTGCAAAAATGAGCGCTACAGTGTAAAAGGAGATATTCATAAAACCGTTTACACCTGCCGTGATATGGCTCATTGTCTTGTGAATGACTATGTAGCCGATATTCTGGTACGAGACATTTACCGGGGAAAATACGGATAGCATCTTATGCTTGAAGGAGCCGTAAAAATTTCCAATCATATAGTTGTTGCTGCCAAAATCGGTGACATCAAAGCCATTTATCACTACAGGCTTAGAACTGTCATTTTGGGTATCAATGCCTATTGACGGATCATCTGAGTCCATGAGCAGCTCACCGTCAGGGCTGACCACCCATACCTTGGCATCCATATATCGGCTACGATTTTCATGTGATTCTGGAAATCGCTAAGCGACATGGATGAGCCAAAGTATTCGGCGGCGTAATCACCTGCAATGATGGATGCTTCCCTGTAGAGATTGGAAGCCTCCTGTTTTTCGATATAGTCTGTGGTGAGATGTTGTGTAAAGGTGCATATAATGAAAAAAGCGATGACACCGTAAATCAGATAGCTGATTAACAGCTTAGTGTAGATGGTGTGCTTCATTATTATTTTACCTCAAACTTGTATCCGATGCCCCAGACAGTTGCGATGCGCCAGGTTGGCTTGTCCTTGATTTTTTCGCGCAGACGCTTCACATGTACATCGACAGTGCGGGTGTCGCCGACATATTCATAGCCCCATATGTTGTCCAGAAGCTGCTCCCTTGTAAACACCTGATTTGGAGATGAGGCAAGAAAATATAAAAGCTCAAGCTCCTTTGGCGGCATATCAATCTGCTGTCCGTCATAAGTGACAGAGTAGTTGGACAGATTTACAATAAGCCTGGGTACTCCACACACTTGATATCTACGGAAGCATAGGCCTCCGGCTTTGCAGGCTGGAAGCGTCTGAGCACGGCCTTGACTCTTGCCACAAGCTCCTTTGAGTCAAAAGGCTTGAGTATATAGTCGTCAGCGCCAAGCTCGAGACCTAAAACCTTATCAAATACCTCGCCCTTTGCGGAGAGCATGATAATCGGCACATCGGACTTTGCACGGATCTCACGGCATACCTGATAGCGTCTATGCCCGGAAGCATGAGGTCCAAAAGAAGCATGTTTGGCTTGTAGTGCTCAAATGCGATAAGCGCCTGCTCACCATCATTTACGATTTTGGTATCATAGCATTCCTTGGTCAGATATAGAGATATAAGCTCTGCTATATTGTTGTCGTCGTCTACTATCAGTATTTTCTGTTTAACAGCCATTTCTAATCTCCTTCTTAAAAATTATTTATATTCCGTAAAAGTAAATTGTCGTTATTTAAAGGTTGCAATGGTTACTCCGGCATCGCCTCACCAAACTCACCGAGATGATATTCCGCAATAGTTTTTGTCCTTTTCAGGAGCCCATGCACAGCCTTTCGCAGTGCACCGGTGCCTTTTCCATGGACAATGCGCACAGATGAAAGATGAGCGATATATGCATCGTCTAAGTATTTATCTAAGAGAGCAAGTGCCTCATCCGTAGTCTTTCCTATCAGGTTGATTTCTGATGAAACTGACATCGATTTACTCATCTTTATCTTGCTTCCGCTGCCGCCGTACTTCTTGGCAGGAGAGACATCATCGTTTAATAGCACGAGGTCATTAATATTAACCAGCGAGCGCAGTATACCCATCTGCACATACAAATCGCCCTTGGCATTTGGCAGAGTGTGGACAGTTCCCTTCAGATTGAGGGAGAGCACAAGCACAGAATCACCGATGCGCAGCTTCTTAGGCGCCTTGTGATTTGCCTTGGCAGTGTTTTTCCTGATGTTTGACAGCTTCTTTTCCTTGTCATTCATCTTGTCACGAAGGGCAGAGCGCTCCTTCTCCATCTGGCTCATAGGAGCCTGACCCTGTCCGTATTTGTTGAAATTGCGGATGGTCTTGTCGGCGAGCTCCTTTGCATCCTGCAGTATTTTGTAGGCTTCCTCGTTTGCTTCGCGTAAAATCTTGTCCTTGCTCTTATCTATGCGCTCGTTTTTCTCCTCGAGCTGTTTCTTGAGCTTTTCAATCTCAGCCTTGTAGCTGTTGATTTCAAGCTGTTCCTTTTCGATAGTCTGTCGCTGTGACTCGAGGCTTGCAATCAGATCCTCAAAATCAAGGTCGTTATCATTAATCCTGCTTTTTGCATCCTCGATGATGGTTTCATCAAGACCAAGCTTTGATGAGATTGCAAAAGCGTTACTCTTTCCCGGAATACCGATTAACAGGCGGTAGGTAGGGCTTAGGGTCTCAACGTTGAACTCACAGCAGGCATTTCCACACCGTCTGTGGAAAGTGCATATACCTTAAGCTCACTGTAATGCGTGGTGGCCATGGTGATGGCACCATACTGGTGCAGCCTGTTTAAAATTGAGATGGCAAGCGCCGCACCCTCTGTCGGGTCGGTTCCCGAGCATAGCTCATCGAACAGGCAAAGGCTTCTGTCATCGGCTTTTTCAAGAATTTTTACGATATTGGTCATGTGAGACGAGAAGGTACTGAGACTTTGCTCAATACTCTGCTCATCGCCTATATCCGCAAAGACATCCTCAAAGATGGCGAGCTTTGACCTGTCAGCCGCAGGAATGTGAAGACCCGCCTGACCCATGAGAGTCAAGAGTCCGACGGTCTTTAGAGAAACGGTCTTACCGCCTGTATTTGGACCGGTTATGATGAGCTGCTTATAGTCCTCGCCGAGCCGTACATCTATAGGGACCACCTTTTTAGCATCCAAAAGCGGATGACGGCCCTTTCTGATATTGATATGCCCCTCGGTGTTAAACTCCGGCGCCACACCATTATATGATTTAGCCAGATTTGCCTTTGCAAAAATGAAGTCAAGCTCTGAAAGAACCTCATAGTCCTGCTCCAAAGCAGCTGCATTCATGGCAACCTTGTCGCTGAGAGCCGCAAGGATTTTTTCAATTTCCTCCTGCTCCTTTATGAAAAGCTCCTTGAGCTCGTTATTCAAATTGACGACAGCCATTGGCTCAATAAAAAGAGTAGAGCCTGTGGAGGACTGGTCATGCATCATGCCGGGTACATTGCCCTTTGCCTCAGCCTTTACAGGCAGACAATATCTGCCGTCGCGCATGGTCACAACCGCATCCTGCAGATATGTCCTCGTTGTGCTGTTGTTCATGAGCTTGGTGAGCTGCGCATGGATTCTGTCGTTCATGCCGCGTATGCTCTTTCTTATCTTAAAAAGCTCAGGACTCGCATCATCGGCAATCTCTTCCTCAGATAAAATGCACCTCTTAATCTCATCGCAGAGCGCAGAAACCGGTTCAATCCCTGCAAACAGACTGGAGAGTGAATCCTGCTTCTCATTGTCCATGCCGCTTCTGCCATAAGCCTTAACACGCTTTGCAACCTCTAACAGACTGCAGATGCGAAGAAGCTCGGTCGTATTCAGCGCACCACCGATATCAAGCCTCTTTAGGGAAGCGTGTACATTGTGTATGCCAACGAAGGACACTCCGCTGTCTTTGTACAGGCGGCTTAGTGCATCGGCAGTGGTGGTCTGCAGATGTCTGATTTCGTATAAATCGGTGACCGGCTCAAGAGAAAGACACCTTTTCTTTGTCTCATCACATGCTGCATAGCTGCTTAACATGGTGAGGATTTTGTTATATTCCAATGTTTTGTAACTTTTTTATTCATTTCTATATCCTTATATTTCGGTAGTTGAATATTAAATTCATATTTACTGTATAGCTTATCATATTATAGCTGAAAATCTTCAAAAAAACCATAATAAATATGTATTAAATGATAATTACAAGATGATAACATAAAGTTTAATACATAACAAACCAGTTTGTTAAATGAGCCAAAAAGTAAGGGCTTGCGACATGTACCCGCCGGACTGCTGCAAGCCCGTACTCAAAGCCCGTACTCAAAGAAAAAATATGGTTGCAACGCAATATAATTCAGAATATAATGTAAGATAGTAACTAAAGACATCTAATCAGGGTAACAATATGGAGCAATTTATCAGAGAAAAGATAAAGGATAAACCGCTGAATAAAAAAAGACTTGCAAAAAAAGCAGGCACAGCAGCACTCTGCGGAGTGGCATTTGCAGTGGCTGCAAGTATTGTTTTTGCTATATTTCTGCCGGTAATCAGCAGACAATCAAAAAAAGCTTCAGATGGGAAAAATAATAATGATGTGCAGACAGCCACACAGCAGTCAGGCATAGATGACAGCAGTGATGCATATAGTGAAAATGGTACACAAAGTACAGAGCCCGGCACTTCTTCGGAGTCATCCCAGCAGACATACCAGCCTACACTGGCGGATTATCAGGCAGTGCAGAGCCAGCTATACAGAGTGGGAGCTTTGGCAACGAAATTTGTAGTAGGAGTCACGGGTGTGACAGATGCCACTGATATTTTCAACAATTCCTATGAGACCGAGGGTCAGGGGGTGGGAGTGATACTGAAGGACAATGGAAAGCAGCTAATCATTCTGACAGAGAAAGATGTAGTGGACAAGGCGGATAAGCTTAGTGTAACCTTTGTAAACGACATGATGGCTGATGCTGCGCTTGTCAAGTATGACAGCAATACAGGTATAGCAATCATTTCCGTGGATAAGTCACTTCTGGACGACGCCACAACAGGGGCTATAGCGGTTGCGGAGCTTGGTAATTCAAATATTGTTTCAAGAGGAGCATCTGTCATTGCACTTGAGGCAAACTATGCCATTCTCACAGGTCTTGTAACGTCAACAACCAACGAGCTGTCGGCGCAGGACAACAATTACTCGGTGCTCACCACAGATATCGCAAGCAACAAGTTGCAGAGCGGTATACTGATTAATACAGATGGTCAGGTCATAGGGCTTTCGCTGCAGGATTTCAATCCGGCGGAGGAAAACAATACGCTCACAGCTGTCAGCATAAGCGACCTGTCACCTGTCATTGAAAAGCTCGAGAGCGGCGCGGATGTGCCGTACATAGGCATCACCTGTACTACAGTTACAGAAAAAATAGCAAACAGATATAACATCCCAAAGGGTGTTATATAAAGCAGGTTACCATGGATTCACCGGCATTTGTCTCGGGGCTTCAAAGCGGAGATGTGATAGTTGCGGTAAACAATACAGAGGTGTCGAATGTGTCCGCGTACAACACACAGCTTATGAAGCAAAAGCCTGAGGATACCTGCAATCTGAAAGTAAAGAGAAAAGGAAGCAACGGCTACACGGAGATTACCTGTCAGGTGAAAATCGGAGTGATGAATTAGCCGAAATTAGGAGGATATATGAAGTATATTCAACTCTCCGCGAGGGAGAGAGAATCAATGAGATTTTTTTATGCAAGAGCAAGCAGACAGCCATGACCAAAAGCGGAAAGCCTTATGACAATGTTATCCTGCAGGATAAGACAGGCACGCTGGATGCCAAGATATGGGATGTGGCTCAGTAGGCATTGAGGAATTTGATGCAATGGATTACATAGCCATAACCGGTGATATCACAAGCTTTCAGGGCAATTTGCAGTGTTCCATAAAGCGTGCGAGAAAGGTGAACGAGGGAGAATATGACCCTGCGGATTATCTGCCGGTCAGCGATAAGGATGTCGAGGTCATGTATAAGGAACTCATGGGCTTTATCGGCTCTGTAAAGAATCAGTACCTGTCACAGCTTTTACATAGCTTTTTTGATAATAAGGAGTTTGAGCGCCGTTTCAAGTTCCATTCAGCCGCAAAGAGCGTGCACCACGGCTTTGTAGGAGGTCTTTTGGAGCATACACTCGGTGTGACGAAGAACTGTGATTATTTTGCAAAAATGTATCCGGTTTTAAACCGTGACCTGCTTCTTACAGCAGCTATTTTCCATGATATCGGAAAATTAAAGGAGCTTTCTACTTTCCCGGAGAATGACTATACAGATGCAGGCCAGCTCCTCGGACATATCATGATTGGTGCAGAGTGGGTAGGCGATGCGATTAAGAGCATCGACGGCTTCCCGGTAGTGCTCGCAAACGAGCTGAAGCACTGCATACTTGCCCACCACGGCGAGCTTGAGTTTGGCTCTCCGAAAAAGCCGGCACTTGTCGAGGCACTTGCACTCAGCTTTGCAGACAACATAGATGCCAAGATGGAGACCTTCAGGGAGCTGCTTGTAAATGTGCCTGAAAATGATACAAAGTGGCAGGGCTACAACAGATTTATGGAGACAAATTTCCGCAGAACAAGTGTGTAAAAAGCGGACAATATTTAATATAGCTACGGTGTGATTTTTGGTGTGAAAGCTTGCGCCGGATACAAACATTATAAAGAGTAATTATATATAAAATAAAGAAGAGAAAAGCATGAAAAAAAATGACATATTTGAACTTGAAATAACAGATATGGGAACAGATGGCGAGGGTATCGGACATTATGATGGCATGACCTTTTTCGTAAAGGATGCACTGATTGGTGACGTCATAACAGCCGCGCAACAAAATTAAAGAAAAACTATGGCTACGCAAGAGTGGAAGAGATTAAGACCCCTTCCACTTTTCGCGTTGAGCCGCAATGTGAGCTGCATAAGAGATGTGGAGGCTGCCAGATACAGGCGCTCTCCTATGAAAAGCAGCTTGAATTTAAAAATAATAAGGTGCGCAACAATCTCATGCGTATAGGTGGATTTTCAGAGGCAAAGCTGGACAGTAAAATGCAGCCGCCTGTTGGCGCAGACAATCCATACCGCTACCGCAACAAGGCACAGTTTCCGGTGGATATGACAGGGATGGCAATATAGTGACAGGTTTTTATGCATCGCGAAGCCACAATATCATCCCGGTTGAGGACTGCAGGCTTGGGGTGCCGCAAAACAAAGAGATACTCGACATCATAAAGGAATGGATGAATGAGTGCGGCATCACACCGTATGACGAGAACACACACAAAGCTCGTGCGCCATGTGCTTATCAGATATGGTTTTACATCAAAGCAGATTATGGTGTGCCTTGTGATAAATGGGGACAGTCTTGAAGCAAAACGCCGAGCCGGGAATGCAGCAGATATACTGTGCGAAAGACTCTCAAAAATCGATGGAATGACTTCGATTTCTTACAATATCAACAAGGAAAACACAAATGTCATCCTCGGCAAAAAGACAGTCTGCATATGGGGCAGACCATATATTGAGGACACCATCCGTCTGCTTTCTTACCCTGATTTCACACCACAGGGGACAGGCATCACATATCAGATTTCGCCACAGTCGTTCTATCAGGTAAATCCGAAGCAGACAGAAAAGCTTTACAGCACGGCACTTGCATTTGCAGGGCTCACAGGAAATGAAAATGTATGGGATCTCTACTGCGGTATCGGTACCATATCGCTCTTTTTGTCACAGAAGGCAAAGCAGGTGTACGGAGTGGAAATAGTGCCTCAGGCAATCGAGGATGCCAAAAACAATGCGAAGCTCAATGGCATCACAAATGCACAGTTTTTCGTAGGAAAGGCTGAGGAGGTGCTGCCACAGTTTTATGAGAATGCAAAGAAAACTGAGAAAATCACTGATGATACAGCATCCACCGGACGTACAGATATGCTTCGCCCGGATGTGATAGTCGTTGACCCTCCAAGAAAGGGCTGTGATGAGAAGTGCCTGGACACAATGCTTGCTATGTCACCGGAGAGGATTGTATATGTGAGCTGTGATTCGGCAACATTGGCAAGGGATTTGAAGATACTGTGTGAGGAGAAGTATGAACTCATGAAGTGGCAGGCATTTGATCAGTTTTCTCATACGACGCATGTGGAAAGTATTTGCCTCCTCGAGCGGGTGAGCAACTGAAAAATATTGATATGAACTAAGTAGATTTACAGGATATCATAAAAGTAGAGGCTTCATTCAATAATGAGTGAGGCTTCTTTTTGTTTTGCTTATCAGTTTGAAGTGTTGGAAATTTATGTGAATTTATAGACATTTTCTTATCGTAAAGCTATAATATTAAAATCATATAGAACAGATAGGCATTGATTTTAGGAAGTGATACAAATGAAAAAGCTAAAAAATAGATTCATTGTTCCGGCAGTGGTATTTATATTGGGTATGTGTGCGTTAATCGGCGCTATATATGTAGTCGGCGATGGTCAGGAGCAGCAGAACAGGACAAAAGCAAAGCTCAATGCGATGACATATGCGGAGCGTATAAAAGGCGAGCTTATGGAGGGAATAGGAGTTACCAATACCTTAAAGCAGGTTGTCATAAGTGGTGATGGAAATATTAATAGATTTTATGATGTTGCAGCAAATATGATGGACGATTCGATTCAGAGTATACAGATAGCACCGAATGGAGTTGTGACTGAAATATATCCAGAGGATAGGAATGAATCCGGTAAGATTGATCTGATAAATGATAGTGACAGGGGAGAGATTTCGCGCTATGCGAGGGATAATGACACTGTAATTATGCAGGGACCATTTGAGCTGAAGCAGGGCGGATATGGTATAGCAGTGCGCAATCCAGTTTATTTGGAGAATGAAAATGGTCAGAAGAGCTTTTGGGGCTTCACAATTGTTATACTGAAGGTTCCGGAAATTTTTTCTGATTCTGTAGAGGCTCTTTCCAATTTTGGATATAAGTACAGTCTGCAGAAGAGTGCTTCGCCGTGTGATGCTACCTATGTGTGGGTTTACGGTTCCAAGGAAGAGTTGAACGATCCGGTGATATATGACTTTGACGTGTATGGAGATAAGTGGAGGCTTGAGATTTTACCCAAGAGTGGGTTTTACAATAACAACTACATGATATACATGGTTATCGGAGGTGTAATTATAGTCCTGCTTTTGACAGGGCTTACAGCAGCATTGATTTCAATCAATGAAAACAGAAAGCTTTTCAAGAAACTTGCAGTTACAGACACACTGACCGGTATCTACAACAGGCACGGCTTTGATGAGCAGGTTGAGCAATATATGAGACAGAATCCGCAAAAGCACTGTGTCGTGGCGATGCTTGATATTGATGATTTCAAGCTTGTTAATGATGTGTATGGACATGCGGCGGGGGATGGTGCACTTAAGAAGCTTGCAGAGAGCATGAAGCAATATTTTTCAAAGGATGTCATACTCGGCAGAAACGGGGGGCGATGAGTTTAGCATTTTCATGCCGGATTGCACAGTAATGGAGGTTAAGCCGTCCCTTAAGAAGTTTACAGAAGAAACCAGGAAATTTTATGGTAAAGGTGAAGAGCATACCTTTACCATTTCACTGGGGTTTGCGGAGTCCCCTGTTTTTGCTGATAACCGTTCACAGCTCATGCGGTGTGCGGACATGGCACTTTATGAGGTGAAAATGCGTGGGAAGAACGGCTGCATGGCATATCGTGAGGGTAAGCATGTAAAGAGCCGCGCAAAGCTTGGTTTTGCAGTGAAGGATATTATTGACAATATGCCGGGTGCTTTCATTGTTTACAGGGCAGATAAAGGAAATGATGAGATCCTGCTTGCAAACAGTGAGTTGCTTCGGCTTACAGGCTGTAAAAATATGGACGAGCTGCTTGCATATACAGGTAAGAGCTTCTGCAATCTGATACGCCCGGATGAACAGGAAAGCTGTCAAAAAAGCATATGGTCGCAGATTAACGGAGGACACTCAAATGATTATATTTTCTTTCATATGCGAAAAGCAGACGGCACATATATTTCAGTGCTCGACCATGGCAGGATAGTGGATTCAGTGCACAATGGCAGAGTATTTTATGTGATGATCATGGACTTAAAGTCACTGCAGAGGCATTTTGGAGACTGCCTGGAGCTGGTGGAGAAGTAGAAAAAAGCAGATTGTGAACATATGCGTTCACAATCTGCTTTTTTAATAGTGCATACACAATTTATTTATCCGAATAAATCACATTTCCACCGCATACGGTGTACTTAACCTTACCGGTCAGTTTCATGCCGGTAAAAGGTGTGTTTGATGATTTTGATGCATATTCGCATGGTACCCATTTTTCGTCCGGATCAAAGATGACAAAATCTGCAGCAGCACCCTCTGAGATAGTACCGTAAGGCATGTGGTACAGTCTGGCAGGGGTGATAGTCATCTTTTCCAAAAGCTCAAGCATGCTCAGATGGCCAGGTTTTACAAGGCTTGTGATACCAAGAGCAAGAGATGTCTCAAGACCGATGATACCGCTTGGAGCTTCGGTTACAGGCTTTGATTTTTCCTCGGCGCTGTGAGGCGCATGATCTGTTGCAATAAGGTCTATTGTGCCATCGATAAGTCCCTCTATAATCTTTTGACGGTCTGCTTCAGTGCGCAGAGGCGGATTCATCTTGGCAAGGGTGCCGTGCTCTAAGACAGCATCCTCAGTCAGCGTGAAGTGATGTGGAGTGGCCTCGGCATGGAGCCTTGCACCAAGCTTTTTGTAGGTGCGGACTATATCAACAGATACACCGGAGCTGATGTGCTGTATTACAACATCAGCACCACTGCGCAGCGCAAGCAGACAGTCTCTTGCGACAAGGGCTTCCTCAGCGATGATGGTGAGCCGTAGATACCGAGAGCGTCAGATACTTTTCCATGGTTGATGCCGTTGTTTTTGATAAATGCAGGGTCCTCCTCATGGAGGCTTATCGGCATATCCAGCTTTGCAGCATTTTGCATAGCTCTGTAGCAGAAAGCAGCATTTGTAAGCGGGATACCGTCATCGGTAAAGCCACATGCTCCGGCTTCCTTTAAAGCTGCCATGTCAACCTCATCCTGTCCTTTGAGGGAGTGCGATATTGCAGCGGCCTGATACATACGGATTTTTTCCTGCTTTCCACGTGTGAGGTTGTCCTTTAGAGTATCCACATTGTCCACTGTAGGCTTTGTGTTTGCCATGCATACAACAGTTGTGAAGCCACCCTTCGCGGCAGCCAGGGAACCGGTGTGGATATCCTCCTTGTATGTGAAGCCAGGATCACGGAAATGCACATGTGTGTCGATAAGTCCCGGTCCGACGATCATTCCGGATGCATCTATTATTTCTTCTTTTTTTGTTGCAGCAACATCTGACGCACATGAGATGTCAGGTGCTATTTTTACTATTTTCCCATCTTTTACAAGTATATCCATATGTTCGTAGAGACCTGAAGCAGGGTCTGCTACAATGCCGTTTTTTATTATCATGATAATCCTCCTGTAGATTGTACTTATTTTCTGATATATCCTAGTATAACAGTTTTAAACGAACTACACCATATCACTTGCATATTTTACCGGTAGTACAAGAAAATAATAATTACTATTCACACCTAACAGTGTGACCAGCAACGATTACATCCTATTTAAGTAAATGGTATAGTTATTTAGAAAACGTTATCATAGTATAATGGAGAAGCACGAATTTGCAAATAAATTTCGTAACTGTTCAGTACCTTCAACAAATTTCGTAATTGTTCAGTGCCTTCATAGCTGCGAGCTGCAAGCGCATTAGAATCAGCAGCGCAGAATAGTTACCCAATTTCAAACAAAAGTGAAAATTGAAAATGGGTCGAAATCATAATCGTCTGTATATATGGACAATAGAAAATTTTATAGATATAATATGATTTAAGGGATCCTGAGTTGGATACCTTTTGACCCTCACATCATTTTACTAAGTAGGAATAAATTGGCATAATGTACAATAGCATAGGTTGATAGCATAGTAGGCAGCCCCTGGGGAGCTGTAATCCCTAAAACTTTCAAAACAGCACCCAAAATTCAGCCCAAAAGCCGGAAAAATTGCGGGAAAAAGTAGCTGAAACCGCAGAAATCTCTAAAACAGCTCCTAAAATTCAGCCCAAAAGCCGGAAAAATTGCGGGAAAAGTAGCTGAAATCACCATAAATCACAAAACAACTCAAAAAAATTAAAGGGAGAAAAACAATGAGCTTAATAAAAGGTATACATCACGTATCAATGAAGTGCAGCAGCACAGAGGAATATGAAAAGACAATAGATTTCTACAAAAACATTCTGGGAATCCCGGTCGCAAGGGAATGGCAGGCAGGAATCATGCTTGATACCGGAAACGGAATTGTTGAGATTTTTAACGATGGAGATGATGCACCGGGCAAAGGTGTGATTCGTCATTTCGCATTCGCAACAGATGATGTGGATGCGTGTGTAGAGGCTGTAAAAGCAGCAGGATACGATGTATTTATTGAGCCGAAGGATATAAAAATCGCATCAACACCGGCATTTCCGGCGCGCATAGCATTCTGCAAAGGACCGCTTGGCGAGGAAATCGAGCTGTTTGAAGAAAAGTGATAGGACGTATTAATTGTTTTACAGGGGTATTATGCTATGGGAAAAACTCCAATTAAGCACACGCTTGCAGGCTATATTATTAAAAAAACAGACACCGAAGGATACCGGTCAGGAAAACTAACCGGAGAAAAACATTTGAACAAAATAACAGAAATGATGGAATTTGTTGGTGGACGCCGGAAACTAATTGATCAGGCAAGGTTCATAGAGAATAATACACAAGCAGGCCACGATGGGAAGATAAGAATTAATTGGATTCAGGTCAACAGCGATATTAAAAAAATTGATTGTGATGTCAGCAGCATACCGGAGCTGTGTCGGCTTGAGGGTGTTGAGGATTCAAGAGCAAAACAGCTAAGATTGATAGAGTCTGTAAAGCAGTGGAAATCAGAGGTTGGTGACTGCGATTGGATATGCAGATATTATGATGATATTTTGGGGCGTCTGGAAGCCGGAAAGAGTGTCACAGAGGCTGAGGAGGATATGCGTTTTAAGTGTATCAACGCTATAACAAGAATAAAGGAGCCTGTGTGGGAGCGTGTTTTTAGTGCAAATGTTTTTTATGATTCAAAGAAATTTGAAAAATGCTATCGACAAAAGATGGTATCAATTCTGACTAAATATTCTCCATATTATGAGAAGGATATGGAGGATTATGATACAGAGGGAGAGGAAGATGATGCCAAAGAGGATAAAAAGAAGTCGGGGCTTGAAATTTTGAAGATGCATGGTATTATGTCATATGCACAGACAATGGAATGGAAGGGACCATTGTCATATAGAATTGATGATACATGTGTTATTGATACGTCAAAGCAGATTTATGGAACCATTATTAATACGCAGACACTTGAGCATGCAAGTCCGGTTTCGCTTGCAGGATGCAAAAGAATTATGACTATAGAAAATAAGGCTAACTATGAAAGTATGCAATATGATGAGAATACCTTGTATATTTTTTGTCATGGTTATTTTACTCCTAAGGAAGTGTATTTTCTAAAGAAATTAAGCCTTATTGTATCTAAGGAATGTGAGTTCCTACATTGGGGAGATATGGATTTTGGAGGGATAAGCATATTCTTGTTTATTAAGGATAGAATTTTTGAAAAACTAATGCCTTATAGAATGGGGGTAACGGATTTTGAGGAAGCATTAAAAAAAGACGCGGGAATACCACTTAAGGCTTCAACTAGGGAAAAACTTCAAAAAAAGGACGCAGGATTGCTTGCTGAATTAAAAGAAGCAATTCTTGAATCGGATAAAACAATAGAGCAGGAAAGGCTCTTATGAGATTCATACGCACAGCATACCTCCTTCGTGCATACAATAGCATGAAGGAGGTATGTTTGTATTATGAATCCATTTAAAATGAGGCCGGAGAGAACCGGCGATTTATTTGTTGACTGGGAGAAATTCTGGGTAAAACCATATAACAAAAATGAGGTAAATCCGTATACAAGGACGAGAATCATATTGATGAATGGTACAGAATTTGAAAACGTGTGGTTTTCACATCAGTTTTCAAGAAGCGTAGGTGATGATGAGCTTAGACGAAAGCTTGCATACATCAGGAAAAGTGAGCAACAGCAGCAGAAAATACTCACGCATTTAAAGCCGGCAGATGAGTCGGCATTGGAGCACACCATAGGCTACGAGCAGCTTGCGGTTGACCTGACTGCTCATCTTGCAAAACGAGTAAATGACAAAAATATTAAGTCTGCGCTCGATTTTGCCTTGCTCGAGGACTTTGATCATTTGTACCGCTATGCAGATTATCTTGATTTTACCACAGGTGAGCACGCAGAGAAGCTTGTCGGAGGCTATACGGAAATCACACCGGGCAGACCGACTATTTCACACCACAGGCATCCATATGATTCAATACGATATCCTATGACGGATAAATGCCCTGCGACAATGGATGTGCTGGCTGCAAATGTAATCACAGCAGCAGAACAGCAGACTATGAACTACTATATGAACACAGCGGCACTTTGGCCTGATGAGATGGGACGCAGGCTTTATCAGGAAATTGGAATGGTCGAGGAACAGCATGTCACACAGTATGGCAGCCTGTTGAAGCCGTGCATGAGCCGCCTTGAAAATCTCCTTGTGCATCAGTATGTCGAGTGCTGGCTGTATTGGAGCTGTTATGAAACGGAGACAGATGCAAGAATACGTGGCATATGGCAGTTTATGTTTGAACAGGAGCTTAAGCATCTGCATATTGCACTTGAGCTGCTAAGACAGTACGAGAAAAAGGATTGGCAGGAGGTCATCCCGGACGCTGAGTTCCCGGCTCCTCTTGTGCTGGAGAGCAATATTGAGTATGTCAGGTGTGTGCTTGGCAGTACGGTAAACGACACAGCATGCCGTGAAAGGTATGTGGATGTAAGAACCAATGCTCCTGAAACATTTATCAGATATCAGCGCCTGGTCAATGACCCGGTAAGAAATGTAATGAGCCATACCTTTATTGAGGATTATATCCGCAAAAACGGGGAGGATTATCGCTTTGAGGTGGCGCCGAATCCGGTGCCGGAGCTTCGTGACCGTACAAAGGATAATATATGTGTGGGAAGACAGCCTCTTTGCAGGAATCGGTATTAGAAGCCATTTTATATGCCATCTGTGGCATGTGATACCCGGCCCTGACGTTTTGTCAGGGCATTGCTGTGAAAAGAAGTATAACTCGATTGTATCTAAGCTATGGAGTATCTTGTAATCGTTGCTGGTCACACTGTTAGGTGTGAACAGTAACGAGTAAGGCTCACAGAAGCCGGTTGACGAAATTATATAGGTGTATTAAACTGTAATTGAGTTAGAGAAGACTAATTACTTGTGGCTGTTTTACATTAAGTGGTTTTGAATATTCAGTTACTGTAAAATGATATACGAAACGATATAAGAAATAATATGTTGAATAATAAAATATTCAAACTTCCCATATTTTATTTTGTGATACCGGCCTAGCATACAGTGTATTCCTCATATTTTTTTCTTCGGAACAACTGTATACTCTCCGGTAAATATAGTTTTATATATGGGAAGTTTGTGTAAAATAGAAAAACCGCAGAACAGCAGAATAGGAGGCAACCATGATTACATCAACCATATTAGGTTTATTAATACCATTTATAGGCACGTCGCTCGGTGCGGCATGTGTACTTTTTATGAAAAATGAGCTTTCCGTAAAGACCACAAAAATGCTCAGTGGCTTTGCAGCAGGCGTAATGATTGCGGCATCAGTCTGGAGTCTTCTGATTCCGGCACTTGAGCAGTCACAGAGCTTGGAAAAATGCAGTTCGTCCCGGCAGTAGCAGGCTTTATGCTCGGAATGTTTTTCCTATTGATACTGGATACAATCACACCACATATGCATCTCGATAATTCAGTTGAGGGGCCAAAGAGCAATTTCAGCAGACAGACAATGATGGTGCTTGCAGTTACATTACATAATATACCGGAGGGCATGGCAGTCGGAGTGCTCTACGCAAGCTGGATATCAGGAACCACCACCATCACGAGGCAGCAGCCCTTTCACTGGCAATCGGAATAGCCATACAGAATTTCCCGGAGGGCGCAATCATATCCATGCCATTACATAGCACAGGAAGCTCAAAGCTTAGAGCCTTTGTATACGGAGTATTGTCGGGAATAGTCGAGCCGATAGCGGGAATACTTACGATACTTGCCATCGGAATAATAGAGCCGGTGATGCCGTACCTTCTAAGCTTCGCCGCCGGAGCCATGATATATGTAGTCATAGAAGAACTCGTGCCGGAAATGTCAGAGGGAGGACACTCAAACCGCGCTACCATAGCATTTATGGTGGGCTTCTGCCTCATGATGACACTCGATGTGATGCTAGGCTAGGCCAGAGCGAGCCCACGGCAACAGCCGTGGGCAAAGCGACAAGAAGGTAAATAGAGCCACAGCGTTAGGAACCCGGGCGGCAGGCACACACAGGCTCGGGAGGCGAATAGCGAAGCTGCCTAGATACTGTAGAAATTATGCCCACGAAGCACAGAAATGCCCAGCCAAGGACGGCTGGGCAAGGCGTATGCGCCATGGACGGCGCATAAAAGCCGGTTTCGTCAAGCAAAGAAACCCTGCAAGCATAATTTCGTACAGAATCTTGCAGCGTAGCGTAGCCCACCAGAGCCTGTGAGTGCCTGCCGCCCGGGTTCCGTACTATAGCCACAACCCCGCAAGTCAAATGAATTGTGAAAAACTGTGAAAAAAAGGGAAATTTTTCCCTAATTATTTGGAAATTTTTAATGAATCGCAACTAAAATAAAAAAAATCTAAACATCCCCAAAACGCAATAGAAAAACTGCACAAAAATAAAAACTTAAATTGTTGAAAATGTATAAAAAGCTAACTAAAAAATGAGTACGTTTGCCAGTCAAACAATATAAAAACGAAACGTTGACTTTATAAAACGATGTGGCTAAAATCAAGTACAACGATAGTTGCTTCTTATTAAATCAAGACCAAACAAACATCAAGGGTCATACAAAACACATCTTGAGTTATTAAGAAACAATTTGCGTATCAAATTTCATATAGCAAAAAGAAAGGAGGTAACGCAGATGGATGCTCTGGTAGATGGACTGTTAGAGGAACTCAATTGTGACGTGGTATTCAAGATACCGATATTCGGAGGCATACCCATATACGAGTCGGTAGTAGTCACATGGATAATAATGGCAGCGGTATTTTTACTGTGCTTTTTTCTCGGCAGAAATCTTTCAGTTGAAAATCCCGGACGCAGACAGGTAGCCGTAGAGGCAGGAGTCAAATTTCTTAATGATTTCTTCAGTGAGACACTCGGAGAAAAAGGAAAGGATTACATACCATATCTGGCAACAGTAATCATCTATATAGGAATAGCAAACCTGATAGGATTACTTGGCTTCAAACCGCCGACAAAGGATATGAACGTCACCGCAGCACTCGCTGTAATGAGCATAGTTCTTATCGAGGTGGCAGGAATCAGGGCAAAGGGCACCAAAAGGTGGCTTAAAAGCTTTGCAGAGCCAATGCCGGTAATACTACCTATCAATATCCTTGAGATCTTTATCAAACCATTATCGCTGTGTATGCGATTATTTGGAAACGTCCTTGGTTCATTCGTAATCATGGAGCTTTTAAAGATGGTCGTCCCGGCAATCGTCCCGGCAGTATTCAGTTGTTATTTTGATAGCTTTGATGGACTTATACAGGCATATGTATTTGTATTCCTGACAGGACTTTTCATCAAGGAGGCAACCGAGTAAGAAGACCTGATGAGGCATGAAACACCACATCATTTAATTTCACATCGTAAGCATGGAAAATGTAACCTCGCTTACAAAAGAAACAAAATAATTGCTAACCAAAAGAAAGCATATAAGCAAGAAAAGGAGAACACATTATGTCATCAACATTATTAGTAGCAATCGGAGCTGGAATCGCAGTATTAACAGGAATCGGAGCCGGACTTGGAATCGGTAAGGCAACAAGCAGCGCAGTAGACGCAATCGCAAGACAGCCTGAGGCTGAGAGCAAAATCTCTAAATCACTTCTTTTAGGATGTGCCCTTGCAGAGGCAACAGCTATTTACGGTTTCGTTATCGCATTACTTATCATCCTCTTCCTTAAATAATCAGGCAGCGTAACTGACAGTTACAACCAGATGAAACAGAAAGGAAGGTAGAGCAATGTTAAAAATTGATCCATGGAACATAATATGGACAGTAGTCAATCTGCTTTTCCTGTACTGGATATTTAAGAAATTCCTTTTTGACCGCGTGATGGGCGTGATCAATCAGAGAGACGAAATGATTCAGAAGCAGTTCTCGGAAGCAAAGAAGAGTCAGGACGATGCAGAAAGCTTAAAGAGCGACTATAAAAAGAAGCTCGAGAGTGCAAAGACTCAGGCAGACCAGATAATACTCGATGCCAGAGCAAGAGCTGAGGCTGAGCAGGAGAAGGCTCTTGAGAGAACCAGACAGGAAGCAGACAGTATGCTTGAAAAAGCAAAAGCGGACATTGCTAGCGAGCAGGATAAGGCAACAAAGGCCGCTGAGGCTGAAATTGCAAAACTTGCCATCTTAGCAGCGAGAAAGATTGTAAAGACAGGTGAAGCTAATGACACAGGCAGCAGTAAATAATGCAATAGTTTTGTACAGGCTGGCTGTAGAGCGTCGTGATGTGGAGGAAGCACAGAGAGTATACTTTGTGACAGAAAAGCTTGCACAGACGCTCGCAAATCCACTTATACCGCTGACCAAAAAGTATGACATCATAGAAAAGGTATACGGATTTGAGAGTGAGCCAAAGCTTATCACAAGCTTCATAAAGGAAATGGTAAAGCTTGGATATGCCGCTGAAATGAATGAAATCTTTGAGGCATATTACAGATACTGGGATGAGAAAAACCATATCATAAGAGCAGAGCTTATCAGTGCAGAGCCGCAACCGACGAGGAAGCAAAGGACGCCAAGGCGCTGCTACAAAGCAAATATCCGGAATATGAAATATCCCTTACACAAAGAGTGGACGAAACACTTTTAGGTGGATATGTGATTAAGACTCTTAATACAGAGTATGACAGAAGCTACGAAGGAAAGCTTCGTGAGCTTGAAAGAAAATTGACCAGGAGGTGACCCCTGTGGGCGCAATCAGTGCAACAGACATAATCTCCATTATCCAGAGCGAGATAGAGAATTTCGACTTCGATACCGAGAGCCGTGAGACCGGCGAGGTAATCTACGTCGCGACGGAATCGCCACAATATACGGCATCGACCATGCCATGTACGGTGAGATCGTAGTATTCGATAATGGAGTAAAAGGAATGGTTCAGGATATCCGTCAGAATGAAATCGGAGTAATCCTTTTCGGAAGAGACCACGGAATCCATGAAGGAACCAAAGTAGTAAGAACAAAGAAAAAAGCCGGAATCCCTGTAGGCGAAGGCTTTATCGGCCGAATCATCAATGCCTTAGGTGAGCCTATTGATGGAAAGGGCGATATCAAAGAGGAAGATTACAGACCAATCGAGAATGAGGCACCGGGTATCGTAGACAGAAAGTCAGTAGATACACCACTTGAGACAGGAATCCTCTCAATCGATTCAATGTTCCCAATCGGACGTGGACAGCGAGAGCTTATCATCGGTGACCGTCAGACAGGAAAGACATCAATTGCCACAGATACCATCATCAACCAGAAGGGCAAGGATGTTATCTGTATATATGTAGCAATTGGTCAGAAAGCATCTACAGTAGCAAAAATTGTGTCAACTCTGACAAAACACGGCGCAATGGATTACTCAATCGTGCTTTCATCAACAGCCAGCGATCCTGCATCACTGCAGTATATTGCACCATACGCAGGAACAGCCATGGCAGAGCATTTCATGCATCAGGGCAAGGATGTACTTATCGTATATGATGACCTTTCAAAGCATGCGGTAGCATACAGAGCACTTTCACTGCTGCTCGAGAGATCACCGGGACGTGAGGCATATCCGGGAGACGTATTCTATCTCCACTCAAGACTGCTCGAGAGATCAAGCCGTCTGAGCGATGAGCTTGGCGGAGGCTCAATCACAGCACTCCCAATCATCGAGACACAGGCAGGAGACGTATCAGCATATATCCCTACCAACGTAATATCTATCACAGACGGACAGATATTCTTAGAGAGCAACCTCTTCAACGCAGGTATGAGACCGGCCGTAAACGTAGGTCTTTCAGTATCCCGAGTTGGTGGAGCAGCCAGACAAAGGCCATGAAGAAGGCATCAGGAAGCATCCGTATCGACCTGGCACAGTACAGGGAGATGGAGGTCTTCACACAGTTTGCATCAGACCTTGACGATGCCACAAAAGCACAGCTTGCACATGGAAAAGCACTTATGGAGCTTTTAAAACAGCCGCTTTGTCATCCGCTGTCACTGCATGAGCAGGTAATGACACTTATCATGGCAAACAATGGCGTATTTGACACAATTGAGACAAAAGATGTCAAGAAATATCAGGGCGATATCCTTTCATACATGGATCTTTCTTATCCGGAAATCGGACAGAAAATTGAAGAGAACAAAGCCATTGATGAGGAGCTCGTAAATAAAATCATGGATGCAGTAAAAGAGTATAAAGGGTAACAGGTAGTATTATGGCAAACACGAAGGAAATACAGGATCGAATAAAAAGTATCAATGATACGCTTAAAATCACAAATGCCATGTATATGATTTCTTCTTCGAAGCTGAAAAAGTCCAAAAAGATGCTGGCAGATACAGAGCCGTATTTCTTCACACTGCAATCAGAGATGAGCCGAATACTCAGGCATCTGCCTGATATGGAGGACATCTATTTCAAGACCAACGATGACAAGCTGCCTGAGGACAGAAAGGTCGGATATATAGTAATCACAGCCGATAAAGGACTTGCGGGCTCATACAACCACAATATCCTGAAAATTGCTGAGGAGCACTTAAAGAATCATCCGAACCATTCACTTTTCGTACTCGGAGAGCTAGGACGTCATTATTTTGAACAGCGTGGAATTGAGATTGAAAAACAGTTTCACTACACAGTTCAGAATCCGACACTCAATCGTGCCAGAAATATTGCAGAAGAAATTTTGGAGCTATATCTACATAACGAGCTGGACGAAGTTTATATTATCTATACCAGCATGATAAATGCGATTCAGGAGGAAACACAGATGTCACAGCTTCTGCCACTGAAAAAGGCAGACTTTACTGTGCAGATTCCTATAGACATTCCGAGGGAGGAGCTGGCGCTTAAGCCATCACCTGAGGCGGTCATGGATCGTATCGTACCAAACTACGTTGTTGGATTTGTCTACGGTGCTCTTGTAGAGTCATTCTCCTGTGAGCAGAACGCCAGAATGATGGCGATGCAGTCCGCATCAAACAGTGCGAGGGACATGCTTGCAGAGCTTGACATTCTTTACAACCGTGCCAGACAGGCAGCGATTACACAGGAGATTACAGAGGTAATAGCCGGTGCTAAATCGCAGAAGAAAAAGAGAAAGTAGGCTTTTTGATGAAAACAGGAAAAATTATCCAGGTTATGGGTTCTGTTGTCGATGTAGAGTTCGAGGATGAGAACCTGCCGGCAATCAGAGACGCACTAGAAGTTTTAAATGGTGACAAAAAAAGTGTGATGGAAGTCGCACAGCATATTGGAAATAATACAGTACGCTGTATCATGCTTGCTTCCAGTGAGGGACTTCACAGAGATATGGAAGTAACAGCCACAGCGCCGGCATCAAGACACCTGTCGGAGAACAGACTCTCGGCAGATTGTTCAACGTGCTCGGTGAAGCTATTGACGGCGGAGCACAGCCTGATACAGAAGAAAAGTGGGAAATCCACAGAGAGCCACCAACATTTGAGGAGCAGAACCCTGCAGAGGAAATCCTCGAGACAGGAATCAAGGTCATAGACCTCCTTGCCCCATATGCAAAGGGTGGTAAAATCGGACTCTTCGGAGGAGCCGGAGTAGGAAAAACAGTCCTCATCCAGGAGCTCATCAGCAATATCGCAACAGAGCACGGCGGCTACTCAATCTTTACAGGAGTCGGAGAGCGTTCCAGAGAGGGAAATGATCTCTGGACAGAAATGAAGGAATCAGGAGTTCTGGAAAAAACAGCCTTAGTGTTCGGACAGATGAACGAGCCACCAGGAGCACGTATGCGTGTAGCTGAGACAGGACTTACAATGGCAGAGTATTTCAGGGATGAGAAGCACCAGAACGTGCTGCTTTTCATTGACAATATATTCCGTTTCACACAGGCAGGTTCAGAGGTTTCAGCACTTTTAGGACGTATGCCTTCAGCCGTAGGTTATCAGCCTACACTGGCTACTGAGATGGGTGAGCTGCAGGAGAGAATCGCATCTACAAAGAACGGTTCGGTAACATCGGTACAGGCCGTATACGTACCAGCCGATGACCTCACAGACCCGGCTCCGGCTACAACCTTCGCACATCTGGATGCCACAACAGTTCTTTCAAGAAAGATTGTTGAACAGGTATTTACCCGGCTGTAGACCCACTTGAGTCTACATCACGTATCCTCGAGCCTGACATCGTAGGTGAGGAGCATTATCAGGTAGCACGAAAGGTACAGGAGATTCTCCAGAAGTACAAGGAGCTGCAGGATATCATCGCAATCCTCGGTATGGAGGAGCTGGCAGATGAGGATAAGGTACTTGTATACAGAGCAAGAAAAATCCAGAAGTTCCTCTCACAGCCATTCCACGTAGCCGAGAACTTCACAGGTATCCAGGGTGTCTATGTGCCGGTTGAGGAGACCATAAGGGGCTTCAAGGCAATCATAGATGGTGAGATGGACGAGTATCCTGAGAACGCATTTTTCAATGTCGGAACAATCGAGGACGTCAAGGAAAAAGCAAAGACTATGCAGCAGTAAAAGCATAAGGAAGGACAAATCGTATGGCAACAAATACATTTTATCTAAAGGTAATAGCTGCTAACAGAGTGTTTTACTCAGGAAGATGTCGTTCCATAATAGTCCCTGAGTTCGATGGCCAGAAGGAAATCCTCGCCCACCACGAGGATATGGTCATAGCCGTCGATGAGGGCGAGATGAGATTTCAGCCGGAGGGCAGTGACAGCTGGGAGTACGCGGTAGTGGGAATGGGCTTCGTAGAGATAGTCAACAACCGTGTGACACTGCTTGTCGAGACAGCCGAGCATCCGGAGGAAATCGACATAGCAAGAGCAAGAGAGGCAAAGGAGAGAGCCGAGGAGCAGCTTCGCCAGAAGCAGAGTATCCAGGAATACTATCACTCAAGAGCATCGCTTGCCCGTGCCATGACACGACTGAAAGCAACTTCAGGAAAATAATAAATGTTAACAAATTACAAAAAGAGGTTGTGACGACCTCTTTTTTGTTTACATTACACATGAAATGAGTTACAATGACATTGTATAGGTTAGTAATATGGTCATAGAAGACAGGTGGGAATATGAGAATAATATACGGACTGGCAGTGTTACTGGAAGCAATACTGATTGCACATTGCGCAATCGGTTCCTTTAAAAAACATGACAGACTCGGTAAAAGTGTGTATATATGAGACGCTGGCATTTGCCTGTGCTACAGTCTTTTTTGTTTTTACATTTGTGCCGGGGCACATTGTTACAGTACTTGCGAAGGGGCTTACTATGGCCCTGTTTGACTGGATGCTCATCGCTCTTATGTTTTATACACAGTATTATACAGGTGCTGTAAAGACCTTCAAGGGAGTGCAGGCTGCTTCCATGATATTTGCGGTGCTGGACACATATATGCTTATAGAGAACACCTGGACTAATAAGATTTTTGATATAGAATCCATAAAAGCTGAGAATATTAAGGTAGTATTCAATAATGACAGCCTATGGTACAGGCTGCATTTTATATTCACATATGCGTTTGTGATTCTGATTATTTTTACATATCTGTATATGATTATCAAATCATCGCGCATGTACAGGGAGGCATACGAGGCTATAGCGGTAGTTATCCTTATCGGCTTTTCGTTTGACATTGCTACTATAGGTTCGGACTCCATATATGACCTCACCATGATTATATATGGTGCTATGGCTATTATCATATATTATCTGACATACAGATATGTGCCGAATGAGCTTATAGAAAATATGCTCTCTCTTGTGGTCAGTGATATGAACAATGGTATCATCTGCTATGACAGAAAGGGCAGGTGCATATATTACAATGACCTGATGGAGGCTATTTACAGGCATGGCGGCAATATGTCTGTTTATGAAAGTAAATATAGTCAGTGGATGGAAAAGCTGGGAGATGACAGAAGGGACAGCATGACCTTCCAGACGGATATTGAACTCAACGGTGAAAAGCACTATTTTGAGATTGCCTACAAGCGCATATATGATGAGAGCAATCGCGTTATATGTGATTATTTTGTATACAATGACCGTACACAGATGTATGAGTCGTGGGTGCAGGAAAAGTACAAGGCATCGCATGACAGTCTGACCGGACTTTTGAACCGTGACCAGTTCTATGAGGATGTGCACGATATGGTGAACAAGTATCATGACACAACCTTCTACCTGATTTGCAGCAATATAAAGGATTTCAAATTCATCAATGAGATATTTGGAATGGAGAAGGGCAATCAAGTGCTCATAAAGCAGGCGAAGCTCATGGCATCGAATCCATCTGAGAGGACCATTTGTGCAAGGCTTATGAATGACCGCTTTGCGCTGTGTCTGCCAAGAGAAGAGTTTGATGAAAAAAGAGTGACAGATTCAATAAAAGAGCTGCAGCGTGAGTTTACGGGCAATTCTTTCCATCTGCATACATACATTGGTGTGTATGAGATAAGAGACAGGGATGAGGCTGTCAGAATTATGGTAGACAAGGCTAATATAGCGGCAGACACCATAAAGAATAATTACGACTGCTGTGTGGCATACTATGATGAGCATCTGCTTGAGATATCAATAGAGCAGAGACGTCTGCTCGGTGAATTTGAGCCGGCACTGCAAAAGGATGAGTTTGTCATGTACTTACAGCCACAGGTGAACCGTGATGGTGTTGCGAGGGGCGCAGAAGCGCTGGTACGCTGGGGTCATCCATCAAGAGGCATCCTGACACCGTATGCTTTTATTGATATTTTAGAGAACGCAGGTCTCATTTACAAGTTAGACCTCTATATATGGGAAAAAGCAGCACAAAAGCTTGCAGAGTGGAAGGAAAAAGGCTATGGAAGCTATCATATATCTGTAAATATATCTACAAAGGACTTTTACATTATAGATATATATGAGACCTTTACAGGGCTGATTAATAAATATGGCATAGCAGCGTCTAATCTGCATCTGGAGATTACAGAGACAACGCTGATGACCGATTTTGAGAAGAATATGAATATTATCCACAAGCTTCAGGATGTAGGCTTCAGGGTGGAGATTGATGATTTCGGAAGCGGTTACTCATCACTCAACATGCTAAAGGATATTAGTGCCGATGTGCTGAAAATCGATATGGGCTTTCTTCGCAAATCTGAGAACGAGGTCAAGGGACAGGATATATTAGAGAGTATCATAGCGCTTGCAGGCAAGATAGGTATGGACGTCATCACAGAGGGTGTGGAGACGAAAAAGCAGCTTGATATGCTCACAATGATGGGCTGTCATGAGTTCCAGGGATATTATTTCTCAAAGCCGGTGCCGGTATCGGAGTTTGAAGAAAAGTATCTGGTATAGCTATGATGTATATCTATTATGTATATCCAATATATATTTTAGGTATTGTGCAAAATTTAATACACTGTATATTTGGGGCGGGTATTGAAATATCCGCCCTTTTTTTCTATAATAATAAACCGTGTGGATTGCTGTAAATATGTAATTGCTGTGGGTCACACGAGGGTGTGGCAGCTAACAGCGAATATGAGAAAAAGAGGCGAAAAAATGACTGAAAAAGAAAAAATAAGGATTCAGACATCAGAGACCTTTTTGCTGAGTGCGATTCTGGCACTTTCCGGAGGCTTTCAGGATGCCTACACCTACAACGTGAGAAACGAGGTGTTCTCGAATGCGCAGACAGGAAACGTGGTGCTGATGAGCCAGCATCTGATGATGGGTGAATGGATGAAGGGACTATCGTATCTTTTCCCAATCCTCTCATTTGCACTCGGTGTGCTTGTGGCAGAGAGAATCGGGCACAGATATAAAAAGGCAAAGCGCATCCACTGGCGTCAGATAGTGGTGGTGATAGAGATAATCATACTATTTGCAGTAGGCTTCATACCTCACAGGTATGACATGATAGCGACCATGCTCGTATCATTCAGCTGTTCTATGCAGGTGCAGTCCTTCAGAAAGGTAAACGGCTACGGCTATGCCAGCACCATGTGCATCGGCAACCTAAGAAGCGGCACGGAGAGCCTGTCAATATATCTGCGTGACAGAAATATCGGGGCACTGAAAAAGACCGCACACTACTATGGAATCATTCTGATATTTGCAATAGGAGCAGGTATCGGAGGAGTGTGCTCAATGCACATAGGAATCCGCGCTATATGGGCTTCAAGCGTGCTGCTTGCTATTGTATGTGCAATGATGGTCAGGGAACACAGATAAACAGTCACAAATAGTCATGAAAATAATATAACGGAGATACAATATAAAATGAAATTATTAAAGCAATTTCTCATCATACTTGCGATTTCGTTTGTAGGTGAGATACTCAAATATTTACTGCCATTGCCTGTTCCGGCGAGCATATATGGCATGGTTATACTTTTCATAGGTCTGCTGACAGGCCTGATACCGCTTAACTCTGTAAGGAGTGCAGGCAAATTCATGATAGAGATAATGCCTGTCATGTTTATCCCTGCGGGAGTGGGGCTTATGTCATCCTGGGGCAATCTTAAGCCGGTGCTTGTACCGGTGATTGTAATCACGGTTGTGGCACTTCTTACTGTAATGATTGCTACAGGACATGTTTCACAGCTCGTAATCCGTATGCAGAAGCGCAAGAGGGCTGATGCTGGAGAAAATAAATAAGATAGAGGATAATCATAATGGATAATTTGTTTCAGACATCGCTTTTTGCCGGTGTCACAGTAAGTCTGGTTGCATATCTGCTAGGTATGCTTTTAAAGAAAAAGTTTAAGCTTGCAATACTCAATCCGCTTCTCATTTCAATAGTACTGACCATCATAGTGCTTGTTGTGGCAGATGTGGATTATGACACATACAATAAGGGGGCATCGTACCTTAGCTGGTTTCTGACACCGGCACGGTATGCCTTGCGATACCACTCTATGAGCAGTGGACACTGCTCAAGAAAAATATAGCAGCAGTCGCGCTCGGACTCACGGCAGGAGTCATAACAAGCCTTGTGACAGTGCTCGTGCTGTCAGTGCTTATGGGGCTTTCGCACGAGGTCTATGTCACACTGCTTCCAAAGTCCATCACGACAGCTATCGGTATGGGCGTATCAGAGGAACTCGGCGGATATGTGACCATTACTGTCGCAGTTATCGTCGTGACAGGTGTGATTGGAAATATACTCGGAGAGTTTGTTTGCAAAATATTCAGAATCACTGAGCCTATATCGAAGGGACTGGCGCTTGGCGCTTCATCACATGCCATCGGAACAGCGAAGGCTATCGAGATTGGCGAGATAGAGGGAGCCATGAGCTCTCTTGCTATCGCAGTGGCAGGAATACTTACGGTGGTGTTTGCATCGGTGTTTGCAAACTTTTATTGATTTGTCTGAGCGCTTCCTGCGCGTTGGCTTTTTCTACAGAAAGGAGCTATATTTATATGATAATTACTATAGCAAGAAAGTGCGGTTGCGATGCAGATAGTATCAGTAGAGCAGTCGCTGAGAAATATCATTTACATTTCATGGACAGAGAGGCTATTGCGGCCGGTGCCAAAGAGGCAGGCTGCTATGATGAGTATGAGGAGTTTTACAGTGAGAGACCGGTTAATTCCCTGCTTTACTCTATTGTGATGGAGACGGAGGAGGATAATGTGCTGCATGATACTCCAGCTAGGCTCTTACATTTATAGACAGGCTGCCGCTTGAGGACGGCTGTGAGGGATATGTAATTCAGGGACGGTGTGCAAACTTTGCCTTTCAGGGAAGAGATGATGTTGTCTCAGTTTTCCTGACAGCGAATGATGCCTTCTGCGTTGATACTGTGGCTGATACACATGGAGTCTCAGTGAGAAAGGCAAAGACTGTTGTGCGTGAGACAAATGACAACAGAAAGACCTATCACAAATACTATACCGGACAGGAGTGGGGGCAGGCAGAAAACTATGACCTGTGCCTGAATGTGGCAAAGCTCGGTGTAGATGGTGTGATTGCGGTGATTGACAGCTTCATACAAAATAGAAAATAGAAGTGTATATACAAAAGCCGAATCCATGGGAGTGTGGATTCGGCTTTTTGAGTTTGTTTTTGAAAATAAAAATTCATCGTTGGAAAAATGTATGGAATTATGTTACAAACACAGCAAAGAATATCAAGAATAATGTTACAACGGGGATATATCTTGAAAAATAGCTAATTAACGTTATAATATAATTAGCTAAAAAAGAAATGGATAGGAGGAAGGCATATGAATACAGCAACAGCAACTGCAACAGAAATGCAGAACAATTTTGGGAGATATTTGAATCTTGTTATGTCAGGACATGAAATCATTGTTACAAAGAATGGTCATGAAGTGGGAAGATTTATTCCTAAGGATGCCGCAGTATCATATTTGACGGATTCTCTAACAGGAATTCTTCAGGATAATGGTAATTTAGATGAGATAAAAACCGAAAGTATGAGGGAAAAATATGGTTTTGTTGATTGATACTAACATTATACTTGATGTTTTACTAAGTCGCTCAGATTTTGTGAAGGAATCATCTATAATTTGGAAACTTTGTGAAACTGAACAGGCAAAGGGATATATATCTACATTAACTTATGCAAATATGATGTATATCATGAGAAAACAAATGACTCCAGAGCAGATAGAAGATGTATTCCGCAAGTTAAAACTTATTTTTGAGTTCGCTGATTTTAGTTCAGTTGTGCTTGAGATGGCTGTAAATATGAAGTGGAAAGATTTTGAAGATGCCATACAAAGTGCAACTGCTGAATATGTTCATGCAGACTATATTATTACGCGCAACATTAAAGACTTTACGCAAAGTAAGGTTATGGCACTTACACCTGCGGAACTTTTGGCAAGAATTTAATTGCAATGAATCTAATAATTAAAAGCGTAATATTATTGGTAAAACAGATAGGAGGCATATATGTTAAACGGTGTGGGAACAAATATTTCAATGGCATATACTTCAAATTATAATAAGAAGTCAACAGGCGATAAAATGGATATAGAGTTCGAAATAGGAAATAGTGAGCAAAATTCCTTAAATAAATGTGGGGAGAGGCAGAGTGAACTTACTGAAATATACATGAATATGTTGTCGGAAAATAACAGTTCTATTTACAATAAATTGGTAAATAATAAAAATGCAGTTGAACAGGTGGCACCGGATAAGGAAATTCCAAATGATAAGCTGAAAAATATCGGAATGACAAGTTTTGGACTGTCTGATACAGAAAGTCAGGTAGTTTTAGCTTCATATGTGAAAACATCAAAGGAGGATGATCCTGTTGTTCAAGTGGCATATGGACATGGTGATAACAGAAAAGTATATCATGTGCATGTAAATGATGTTGATACGTCGAATGCTTCGGATCTGGAAATATTTGCGCTTATGTCATATGAGGGTTATAAAGGAAGAACTGCGCCTAATTCGATAAATAATTATTCTGCCTATAAAACAATGAAAGCAGATGCCGGTTATGGAATGGCTTCTACTGATGAAAATAGCTTTGTAAACAAAAAAGTGAATGCTGATTATTTATTGGAGCAAATATATGATTCATTAAAGAAGCGGGAAACAGAACAAGAAGCAAAGAGCTTTGATGTATGTGAATATTTGCTCCAGATGATAAAAAATCGTTAAAAGCAGCAACTTTCAGTGCCGAAGCATAATAATCGTATGGAATGTCTTGGTAGGATCATCAAAGTAAAAAGTCATTTCACCATTATACTTCTTAACAATATTTTCTATACTACGCATACCGAATCCATGAAACTGTGGATTCGGTTTTTTAGTTGGTAAAAGGTTGCCATTCTTGTCGATAGGATTTACGCGGCAGGAATCAATGAGCGTGATAATGGTCATGTTATTTTTCTCTTTCTGAAAAACATTGAGTTCTATAAAAGGATTAACTGTTTTTTCGGCTGATTCTACAGCATTATCCATGAGATTGCCGAAAAGTACACTGAGATCATCATATGTCACGAAATCAATACACTTACTTCTTATATCAATATGCAGCGCAATCTTTTTCGTAAGACAAATCTTCTGGTAACGGCAGAGCAGTGCATTTAAAAGGTCATTATCGCATACCCGCACGGAGTGCTTTAACTCAGAAGAACCGAGTACGTGGGTAAGGTATGCTGCGATTTTTTCAGAATCGTGCTGTTCGTTCAGTGAGGCTATGGCATTGAGATGCTTTTTGATGTCATGAATGAGAACTTTTTTGTTTCTCATCCTGTGACACGAGGGCTTTGTAGTATTCTACAGAGTCGGCATCACGCTGGTTCTGAAGTGTGAGCTCTGCTATTTCGGAATTTTTTTGCTTAATATGTTCAAAAAGTCCAAAAATGAGAATATTAATAAGTAGAATAAAAAGCATGCTTATACTTATCATTGCATCAAGTTTGTTTTTCAATGGAGTTGTAAGACACAAATGTATAAAAGTAAAAGATATCCATAATGATAATATTGGAATTATACATAAGAGAAAACATTCTCTAGAAGAAAATGGTATGGTATTGTTGCTATTTTTTAACAAGGTATGTGATATAAAAAATGTGATGATAAAATATAGTAATTTGCTGATTATAGCCATTACGAGAGTAATGTGATGTATATAAATTTCGGTATAAAAATGCACACTTATATTTGAATAAATAGTAAGAACAATGAGTTCTGTAAAGATCATTGTAATGGTAAGGATAAGTGAGTGAAAAACAGCATTTAACTTTGTGGTTTGAAATAAGCAGCAGAAAATGAATATATGAAAAATAAAAAAACTATGACATTAATATATGGATTTTGTAAAAGTGAAATTATGAATAATGTTGAGTATAAAATAAAAATTGCGATAAAAGTTTTAAAATGGGAAAAGCGATCTGAAAATATATTAGAAGTATATTGAATACAAATCAGAGCTTCTGCAATATAAATTAAAAAATAATAAATTGTAGTATTCATAATACTTACCTCTTACTTTCCATAAACATCAAATATGCTTTCTTAAATTCGGTGAATTTTCTTCTTGTTAAATACGCTGTGAACTGACCATCACAAAGGTATATCAGCTCGTGATCAAAGCTTGTTACCATAGCCATATTAACAATATAGCTGCGGTGAGACTGAAAAAAGGTAGCCTGTGGCAGATGATCTATCCAAAATTGAAGTGTCTGAGTGGAATCCAAATCAGCCGTAGAAGTGTGTACTATAACTTTTCTACCCTTTGCTTCCACATATACGATATCGCAAGTCAAAACAGACGTAACTCCGGATTTTGTTTCAACAGCGATTTTTTGATTGATAGAATAGTATAATTCAAGTGCATCATCTAAATTTTGGAATAACCGTTGTTTATCTATTGGCTTAGATAAGTATCTGAATACATGAAACCTCATGGCAGCATCCAGATATTCGAGGTAAGATGTCACTATAAAAATAATAACGGATTCATTCTGCTTTTTTAGTTCATTTCCCACATAGATGCCGTCAAAACCGGGCATTTCCACATCTAAAAAAACGATATCTTTTTGGGATTTATCAGAAAGAAGGCTGTCCCCATCATTAAAGGTTACAATATCGAGATTATTTACTTTCTTTTTGTTGAAATATGTTTTGATTATTTGGGATAGTGACTGCGTGATAGATAGATCATCGTCACAAATAAGTATTCTCATTAAAAATCTCCTCTAAAAACATGGTTGTTGATATCATTATAGAAGAGTATGAGAATTAAGACAAGAAGAGCGTACGAAAAAACATAAATAAGTTATTTTTGGTTTGATTTATTCGGATAAAGCTCAACCAACAGCTCAGTAAATCTGCGTGTAAGTTCAACGGAAGTATCATCACAAAGAGTAAGATTATCCATCACTTGAAGTGGAGTGTTAGAGAGATGTGTACATCCGTTTATTAAATAATCAGGATTTATAGATAATGTATTACATATAGAAACAAAAAGCTCAAAGCTTAGATGCTGAGAGCCACATTCAATCGCAGAAATGTGATTTTGAGAGATATCCAATTTTTCTGCAAAATCTGCTTGTGTCATATTTAATTCTTTACGACGCTGCTTAATGCGTTGTCCCATAGTAATGTAATCAAAATCCAAGATCATTAATTCCTTTCATATTTTATGTTAATGGTAGCAGTTATTTAAATAATAATGAACAAAGTAATACAGATATATTCTGTAATATAGATAATTTATAATTGCATGAATGAAAAAATCTGCGGGACAGTGTAAAAATGACAAATATTAGCCATATTACGACAATTTTAAGAGAAAAATGCTGTTTAGAGTAAACAATATAGATTTATTATAAAAAAAGCTTTATCATCAATTATAAGAAAATGATGGCAAGTAGAAGTTGATGAATATTTACAAAAGGAGGCAACTAATGAAGATTGCGACAGACAGAAGAAAAAACATTATTTCACATGTCAAAGGTACACTTGATACGATGCTTAGAGTAGAAGCAAACTCAGCATCCTGTGGTGTGATGTATGAACCTGAAAGCCCAAAAGAATTATCAAAATTTAAAAGGAAAACTAAATAATATGAGTGAGAAAATAGCAGATTGGTTAATAGAACAGAAAGCTATTTCCACTGGCGAACGTGAACTGTATGCATATGCAGTTCATTGTTTGTTCTCGCTCCTATATCCGATTGCTTTTGCTTCGGTTATAGGAGCTTTTTTGGGAATGCCGATAGAGGCAGTAGTTATGATTATGTCATTTATAGCAGTTAGGAAATTTTCCGGTGGGTATCATGCGGATAGTTTCTATAAATGTCTTATCATATCCAGTATAGTAATTATGACTATGCTACAGATATCAAATTATATAAATAATAATTTGCTCTTTAATGTTATATATATTGCCTCAAGTATCTTATTGATGATTTTTAGTCCAATAGATTCTGCAAACAAACGGCTTGATAATGATGATAAAAGATTTTGTAAAAAAATAACGATTTTAATAGTAGTGGTTTTGTTTATTATTGTGGAATTGCAATGGATAGCGGGATATAGATATTATACAAAGTTTATTGAATCTGGAGTAATGTTGGCAGAGATATTACAGCTACTTGCTATATTTAACTTAAAGTATGATAGAAAGTAAAGGAGAGGATTGTATGCATATTAGGTATTCTACAGATGATTATGAAAAATTAGACGGACAGCATAATATTATGGTTTTAGTTGGAAATGGGTTTGATATTGCCGTTTTGAACAAATATGGTGATAAAAAGATGAATGGAAAATCCACGAAATATTCTGATTTTTTTGAGTATGTTACATATTTTAGATTATGTGATGACAATAACTTAATATATAAGAAGATGAAAGAGGATCATGAGCAGAATAAAGAGAACTGGTGTGATTTTGAAAGCTCTGTTGATGAATTACTGGGGGAGATGATAAATGATGGACGACAAGGCGAAATTCCAAAATTAGAAACGGATCTTGACGCTATACAAAATTCATTTTCTCGATTCTTGAATGATATTGTGACTACTGATGTGGTGTTAAAATTAAACGATAAGTCAAAGGCGAATAAGTGGGCAGATACAAGCTTGAGCAAGTTTATGGGAGATATTAACCCTAAAGATGATATGATGTTTGTGAAAAATACATACCATTATAATTTGTACAATTTTATATTTGTTAATTTTAATTATACAGAATTATTGGATAATTACATATATTTAGATAAGTCACAATTCGAACCGCATAGGCACAAAAATGCAGATAGAAATTTTACATTTTTCCCCAATCCTGATGGAAAATTAACGGAATTTAATGAGGATACTTCTTGGTCATCTTATATTATGACTAATATTATTCATCCGCATGGAAGACAGAATATTCCACGTTCGATGATATTCGGAACAGAATTAGAAAATTATGATAAAAGTAAAGCTGAAAAGCGATTAATCAAGTCATATTGGGCACAGGATGATTTAAAATACAAGAGATATTTTAAGGATACTGAATTGTTTATTATTTATGGAATGTCAATGTCTAATACTGATGGGTGGTGGATGAACAACATATATAATTCACTAAAGATGAGGGAGTCGGAACTGATTATATACAATTTTGAAGAAGAATTATCAGATGATGATGTAAAACAAAAGTTTCTAGATGCATGTACTTATGTGGATGCATCTGAGTCGGAAAATGTAAAAGCAAAAATATATGTAGTTCAATTGCAAAATAATGAGAATTATTTTCTGGGATTAAAAGAGTCAAATTAAATATTTTAATCAGAGGTAAGTAAACTGTCTATGTAATATTATAAGAATCCGTTGCAATTATCAGATGTGCAGCGGATTCTTTTGTATTACGAGAATTATAGAGAGTATCTCTAAATGTGGGAAGTCTTTAATTTGTTATGATGCATTGAATGGTGTTTATTGGAGTTTTATAATATGTTAAAATTGATCAAATTATGAAATTATTGAGCAAATTATGAAATACAATAACTAAAATCGACCAGAAATGATTAAAAAATGTCATCCCATGTAAAGTGTATTGAAATATGTAAAATAGTAGCTATAATTAAAATTGATATCAAATTAACGAAACAATAATTATTGTTAATATGTGAATTATGAATAATTTTGGAGGAATTGCCATGAAGAAAAAAGTAATATCAAAGATGTTGTTTTTTTTAATTTTACTTGGGACAATAGGTGTGTATGCACAATCCTTTAAGTTTAGTCTTTCGGTACAAAATTGTGGATATACAGGTGAAGTGAAAAAAGCATCTGCTTCAGATATTGCCACTGTAATGCAGACAAATACGAGAGTAAATGGATATGTAATTGAAGCTAGAGTATGTAATCCGTCAGGTTATGCAAAATCATCAATTGCAACAATAAACGGTGTTGCAACTGGATATCCTTCATATTCCGGATATGGAGTATTACCGGGTGATTATCTTAGATTAAAAATTACAAATCCTGCGAGGAATAATGCATCTATAAGTCCGCAAGGGGAATGGATACCATAAATTGAGAGCAGGCATTAACTAGAGTTAATGTCTGCTTTTATAAATTATTAGGAGGAAGTGACTATATGCGTAAAAGAAAAATGTTAATTATATGCATGGCAGTTGTAATGATATTTACAGCCTGTGAACCTATGAGCACGAAAGAAGAGAAAATAAATGGGGATGAACTCGCAAAAATAGAAAAAAAGAGTCCGATGGAAATTGGCAGACATTTAATGATGAATCTTTCGGATAATATTAAGGTTGATGCGGATATTACAGGAATTAATGAATTGAGCGAGTATAAGGCTTCATCATTTAAGTGTACTCTACATACATTTGATGAAATAAAGTCATATAAACAGTTAAGCGATTATTTTGATATTGAAGAAAAAGATGCAGAAGTAGAGCAAACAGAGGACAAATTACCTAATGGTAATAATATGCAAATTGTGAATAATACGGGAAATGAAAATGCTTTTGATTTACAGGTGAGGACAGTATATGTATGGGGAATTGATAAAAGTTGTATTAATGCAGCTACTGTTGGATTTGGAGAAGATATTTTTCAATGGGGGGTTACTGATGTTGAAGCGTATAGAAATATAGTTAAGGAGGACGTAGACCTATCATTTATGAAAGAGAACGAGGCTGAAAAAATATCCAGAGAGTTTGTGGAAAATCTCGGGATTGAATTGATAGAGGATAGATTATGTTATGCTGGAACATATCAGGATTATCAGTATTACATAAAACAAGATAAACAAATAAGCGATTACTATGCAAGCATAGGAGCTGTACCAGAGAACTTTACATCTTCTATGGATGCGTACCATTTTGAATTTTTTCAAGGATATAATGAAATACCAATTTTACAACGAGAATCGGAGATAATGCCAGAAGGAGTATTTTATATTCCGAGTAGGTGCAAGATACTTTACGACAGTTCGGGCATTATTGATTTTGAAATTGCGACAATGTTCGATATAGAAAAAGAAACTATATCCGAAAAAAAGAAAATTATTGACATAGCTACTATACTCACAAAATTTAAGGAAAGTATGAATGGTGTAATTACAAATGGAGATATATCTATTGCTGAAATAGGATTAGCATATCTCCCTATATTATGTGATTCGAATAATATGGAGTATGAAGCTGATCCAACTTGGTATATAATATATGATTTGCCGGATTCATTTGAAGGTGGGGGAACAAGAAAAATGAATTTATATAATGCGTATACAGGTGATAGCTTATGATGAAAGGTATAAGACTGGAGCTGATAAAAACATTAGGAAGTAAAAGATTTGCGATAAGTATTTTTATGATTGCTCTAGGAATGTTGCTTAATTTTATTACAGATTCCAGATATTCAAGGTATACTAGTGTTGATGTGTGTCTGGCAGCTGCGTTTGATAAAAGTTTTTCTTTGACAATATTATTATTGTGTGTTATCCCATCGGGACTACAGCATTGCATTGAATACAATACAGGATTACATAAGTATGAAGTAATCCGTTGTGGTGTGAAAAATTATACTATTTCAAAGACAATTTCTGCTGTTGTGGGAGGTTTCCTTTCAACGATTGTTGGAATGGTTATGGCTATAATTGAAGCATATATGGTTACTATGATAACGAATAAAACAACAAAAAATATTGTTTCAAGTCGGTTAGCTATGGAACAGGAAATATGGAAAATATTAATATATTCCATATTATGTGCTGTAATAGCGCAGACTGCGTTTACAGTATCATGCTATATTTCTGATGTTTATGTAACAATAATAATGCCTATGCTATTGTATTGGGCATTTAATAGCGTTCTTGACAATAATTTTCCTGATTTTATGAGATTAAGCGTAATATATTATCCTATAACAAGTAATACAAGATGGAATAACTTTTGGATCGCATTTGGATATGCGTTATTAATCTCTCTATTTTTAGTTTTATTTTTAAATGAAATCGCTTATACAAAAATAAAAAGGAGAATGGAAAATGGTTAAAATTTGCGAGGCAGCTGTATTGAATGTAAGAAAATGGTCAAGTTGTTATCGGATATATATGATAGTACCACTCATAATAGTATTTACCAATATTCATGCGAAATGGATATACAGATATATAGAGGATCAACAGCTTGCAATATCAATTGGTATTGTGTATTTCAAATGGGAGATGGGATAACTAGAATGTTATTTTACTTTGCACTTATATTATTGGTATGTAATGCGCCATACAGTGATGAACAACAGCTTTTTTCGCTTATTCGTCTTGGCAGAAGAAAATGGATGTGTGGACAAATATTATATACATTTCTGGCAAATGTGATTTTTTTTATTATGGTTGCTATTATAGGAACTCTTATGTTTTTCCCGCATGTTGGTTTTTCTTCAAATTGGGAAGCAATTATTGTTACACTTTCAAAGTCTGAATATGGGAAAACGGCTGGGATTACTCAGGAAGTATTACAAGCATATAGTCCTGTAAAAGCTTTTTTATTAACATATAGTCTAAATATATTGATTGGATTTATGATTAGTTTGATTGTTCTATTAGTAAATATGTTAAATTATCATGTGAAAGGAAGTGTTGTCGCAGTAGGAGTGGTGGTGATTTCGCAACTGGCAGGTAATTATTCTGAGGTATTACCATGCTTAATTTTATATCACCTATAAGTTGGAGTTCACTTGATATTTTTGCGGCAAAATACACCAATATTAGTATAATATATGCATATGCGTTCTTAATTATAATGATAGCTTGTTTATTGAAAATTATTATGATTAAGAACAGAAACTATGTGATGCAAGTGAAAGGGGATTTCTGAAATGATAATTATAGAAAATGCTACAAAAAAGTTTGGAACCCAGACTGTATTAAATAATGTATCGTTGACTTTAGAAGACGGAAAGATATATGGTTTTGTAGGACAGAATGGCTGTGGAAAAACAGTTTTATTTAAGAGCATATGTGGATTTATATATCTTGACAGAGGAACAATAACAGTTGATGGAAAGGTTATAGGAAAAGATATTGATATAATAAAAGATGCTGGGATAATAATAGAAAGTCCGGGATTTTTACCCAATTATTCGGCATTTAAAAATCTAAAATTTCTAACTATGATAAAAGATAATATTGGAGATGAACAAATAAAGAGTACACTTATTAGTGTTGGCTTAGATCCGGAAAGCAAAAAGGTGGTAGGGAAATTTTCATTGGGAATGAGGCAGCGTCTTGGAATTGCACAGGCAATAATGGAGAATCCTCATATTTTAATACTTGATGAACCTATGAATGGTTTAGATAAGCGAGGAGTGGAAGACATTAGAAAAATTCTAATGGATTTGAAAAAGAAAGGAAAACTTATTCTTCTTGCAAGTCATAATCCATTAGATATAGATATATTATGTGATTGCGTCTATGAATTAGATGCAGGGACAATTGTTAACCAGAGAAGTATATTACCACGATAATAAAACATGTATAACCGAAAAAATCTTCTCATGAAAATAAGTTGAGTTTATTATAGAGAAGTACACCTAGTGAATTAATGGATAATTACATATATTTAGATAAGTCACAATTTGAACCGCATAGGCACAAAAATGCAGCTGTATGAGCCGATGAATGCACTTGATAGTATAGGTGTAAATGATATAAGAGAAATACTGCTTGATCTCAAAAAGCAGGGAAGACTGGTTATTTTAGCCAGTCACATACATGAGGATATAGAAATATTGTGTGATGAGGTCGTGAAGATAGAGGCTGGAAAGGTCAGTATTATGTAAAAGTGAAACTCCGGGCAGATTGCTCCGGAGTTTTTTACAACTATGACACATCACAGGTTTATAATCATCATAACAATTAAACATCAGCAATCAAAGGAGAAGAAAGAGTATGAAGAAGAAAAAAAATTACAGCAATAATGGCGGTGATCATGATGGCAGCGGGGCTTTCAGCCTGCTCACAATCAAATGCCAAGCTAGAGGGAAAATCCGGTATTGTAAAGGATGAGGCTTCAAAGACCGAAGGTGACACCGGTGTAGTAGACCAGGCTCCTGCTACGTATGTACAAGAGCCAGAGTATGTTGATGAAAACGATATAATTTCAACTGATGATACAGCAACGATAGATGGTATTTCATATAAAATTGATTCATATGAGCATACCACAGAGTTTGGAAACAGAAATAAGGATACTGTTTTGGATTATTTGAAAGATTTATATGGTGAAGCTATTGATGATAATTATAATCTGAGTAATGGTAATAGTTATATTTTTATAACATTGACAATCGTTTATAAGGATGGAGATGATAAGCAGCTTGAAGGAAATAGAAATGCAGGTATTCTGTATGCCATCAAGAATGATATGGAGAGAATACAGCAAAATTCAGATAGTGTATATATAGATAGCTATTGGCTTGGAGGAGATGAAAGTGACGTATATCATTATGTTTTAGGCAAAGGCGAGTGTATTACATCAGAGCTTGGATATATTATTCAGGATGAGGGAATACCTGAAGATTCTAAGTATATTTATTATTGTATAGAGGGTATAGATTCAAAAACCAATGATAAGGTGCAAAAATATTTTAAACTGGAGCTGTAGTTATGAATAGAATATTTAAACTCGAAATTAAACGTGCTTTTAGAAATAGATTGTTTGCTGCCACATTGTGTGTTGCGTTTGCAATATGTGTATGGCATTTTATGGAAAATGTGTGGATATGGAGGATGTATATTTACTCCGACACGTATCCATTGTCTGCATATGAGAAATGGATAGGTGCGGATAATGCAAGTGTGCAGCCGTTGCTGCTTTATCTGATAATGCCCGCTTTGTGTGCAATACCGTATGGCAGAAGCTTTTATTTTGATGTTAAATCAGGGTATGCTGCCCAGATCATATCAAGAGTAAAGAAGAGCGATTATATAAGAGCAAAATATGGAGCTGCATTTGTAAGCGGTGCGCTTATTGGAATGATACCACTGGTGTTTGACTTTCTGCTTACTGCAATGGTATTTCCGATGGTAATACCACAGGTAGGAACAGGCACATTCCCGGTAGCGGCAATGGATATCATGTCAGGGGTATTTTATACACATCCACTTGTATACAATCTGATTTTTGTGCTGATTGATGGCTGCTTCTGGGGACTTTTAAACTGTGCGGTGTTGTGGGCGGTTAATTTTGTAAGAAACCGGTTCTGGATATTGCTGACACCGTTTATCATATACATATTTGTGTTCTGCATGGTTCATTTTGTAAACAGGGTGAGTTTATCACCGGTAATGTTTCTTAGACCAAGTGCACCGTTTAGAAATGATATCAGGGTTGTAATCTGTGCATTTATTATCCTTATAGTGGTAAATGTGATATTTTACATACATGCGGTAAAGAAAGAGCTTGTTGCTTATGAATAGGAGAATTTTTGCAAATCTGATCTTATATGATATCAGAAAAGGATTTAGGGAAAACAAGATAAAATGGATAGTCGGAGTATTCATATTTGTATTTTTTTCATTTATCACCGTCAGTGATTTTAGTGTAAATTCACCGGAGCTTGGATTTTTGGCATACTTTACAAATATACTTCAGGGTATGCCGCCATACATAAAGACAGATGACAGCGTATTTACCATTCCGGTGTCGTGGTTTTTGTTTTATGCGTTTTTATTTTTTATGGTAGGATTTTATCCATTGTCAGATCTGTATGGTGCAGGCAAAAAGACACTGATATTGTCAGGCAGCAGGTTTAAGTGGTTATGGAGTAAGTATATATGGACGGTCATAAATGTGATTATGTATTATGCTGCAATGATACTGGTTCTTGCGGCTGTGACATGTGCAATCGGGAAGTGGAGCACAAAGCCTGATGATATGCTTATGGAAATGGGAATAGATATGCAGCAGTTTGCGACCGGAAATGAAGTGATTGTATGGCTGATACTGCCAATGCTATGCGCCTGTACAATTGCGGTGGTGCAGCTTACTATCAGTATTTTTGCCGGTGCGATCGCTGGATATATTGTTTCAATAGTTTATCTTGTGGTGTCTGTCTACTGGGTGAGTCCGTTTCTTATGGGCAATTATCTTATGATCATCAGAAACAACAGAATCTGTGCGCTCGGAATGGATGCGGCTGCCGGAATAGTAAGCTGCATTATTGTGATGGTGGTTTCTGTTGTGTCCGGAAGTGTGTATTTTAATAGAAAAAATATTTTGTGAGGTATTTTATGAAGATAGAGATAGAACATGTTTCTAAAAAGATAAAGGATGCTCTGGTACTCGATGATGTATGCATGACACTGGAAAGTGGTAATATATATGGATTTCAGGGCGTAAACGGTTCAGGCAAGACAATGCTGATGAGAGCGGTAAGCGGACTTATGTATCCTACAAGCGGTACCATCAGTATTGATGGCAAGGTACTTGGAAAAAATATGGCTTTTCCGGAAAGATAGGTATGCTTATTGAGAACCCTGCCTTTATAGATAGTTATACAGGCTATGACAATCTAAAAATGCTTGCATCAATAAATAAAGGTGAAGTTGATATAAGCAGGGCACTTGAAACGGTTGGACTGAACCCGCAGGATAAGAGAAAGTATAGAAAATATTCTCTTGGAATGAAGCAGAGGCTGGGAATTGCATGTGCCATTATGGAGGAACCAAAGCTTCTTTTGCTGGATGAACCTTTTAACGCCCTGGACAAGGAGGGACAGGAAAAACTGTCAGAAATCATAAGGGATATGCGTGATAAAGGAAGTCTTATACTGCTTAGCTCTCACGATAAGGATGAGCTTGAAAATCTATCCGATGTAATCTATCTGGTGGACAGCGGAAGGTTTAAATTGAAGTAACGAGGAGAATTTATTATGAAGCAAAGGAAATCAAAACAAGTAAGACTTTTATCGGGAATGCTCATAGGAATTGTGATGATTGCTGTTTTGGCAAGGATTGTTTATCTGAATCATTGCTATCCATCCCCAAAGGTCATAACATATACAGAAAATGACACTATTAAGCTTGGAAATTATGAGATAAAGCAGACCGGATGGGAGTGGGGCGATGGCAGCCTCCTAAAAGAAAAATGTCCGGATTATGTATATCATCAGATGGATGATGGTTCAGAATATCCTTTCGACAGTGTGCGTGTGGGGCTTATAACCTTGTCAGTTACCAAAGTAAAGGACGATACAACATCACTTGATCTTACAAGCCTTGCGTTTGAAATGGGAACTAAAGGTAATCAGTATGACATGGAGCTGTTTTTTAAATTAAATCCTACTTTGGAAGCTTTGGAGATAAAGCTTAATGCCGGTGAGGAGACGTCCTTTGTGATACCGTATGCAATGAATGAGGGTCAGGTTTCAAAGAAAGACTGGAGCAGGTAGATAAGATGAAGCTGTATATGGTGCTGCAGTATTATCCACAGAAGATAAGGTTGTGCTGTAATGGTTAATAAAAAGTTTATAATTTTTATTAGCACTCACTATTGACGAGTGCTAATAATAGTGTTATAACATACTTGTAAACAAAAGAAAGCAAATTTCCAATAGGAAAGTTACAGGTATATAAGGAGGTATGACCTATGTTATTAACAACTACAAACAACAACTTATTTGATACATTTTTCAGTGATCCATGGTTCAATGATCCTTGGTTTGATGACAGGGACGTACAGAAGGCACAGAAGAAATTATACGGACACAATGGAAAGAGAATGATGCTCACCGATATCAAGGAAAGTGACAAAGGCTATGAGCTTGAGATGGATCTTCCGGGATTCAAAAAGGATGAGATTAAGGCTTCTTTAGAGAATGGTTATCTGACCATTACAGCAGAGAAAGACTTAGAGAAAGATCAGAAAGAGGAAGATGGCAAGAAGTATATCTGCAGAGAGCGCTACTCAGGAA
>ENA-OQCX01000004-OQCX01000004.1-human-gut-metagenome-genome-assembly--contig:-NODE-4-length-106649-cov-6.396500_pt1 | contig 106649 bp, 106 predicted proteins | sample MGYA00242762_ERZ504587 | MGnify/ENA primary metagenome ERZ504587 (study PRJEB26092, sample SAMD00036337) | human gut metagenome | host: Homo sapiens | study: EMG produced TPA metagenomics assembly of...
TGGAAAGTGCAGGAAAACCCGTCCAACGATCGGAAGCGCCTTTAACTCCAGGTCAGTGGAAACGAAGGTCTGTACGTGCGCGGCTACTTAAGCGAGACGTATCTCGATCAGGTAAAAGTTCGGCGATGAACTCAACGTGACTTCTTGGTCTTCGGGTGCTTTTGCAGCGGCAACCGTAACCGAGATTTCTCCGTACCCGACAACAAGCTACATGTCGTACAGCGAGACACCAGCCTCCTTCTATCCGTTCACAGCCGTTATCCCGGAAGGCGGAGAAGGTTTTGAAAACGGTGACTGGATCGAGATTGCAATCACTGTCGGAAACGATGTAGAAAACGGCAACGGCCTGTACGTCAGCAAAGAATTCATCCGCGAGGAAAACGGACAGAAATTCGTTTATATCCGGGATGAAAATGATAAATTAAAGAAACAGAATGTGGTAACCGGAAAACTTCTGTGGGGCAGTTATTACGAAGTGAAGAGCGGTCTTTCCGAAGAGGATTACATTGCATTTCCGTACGGCAAAACCGTGGTGGAAGGCGCAGACACGAAGGAATCCAGTTCATCGGATTATTACAACAGTTAAGGAGGCGCATTATGTTAGAAAATGTAAGACTTTCCTTTCAGGGAATCTGGTCACACAAAATGCGTTCCTTCCTGACGATGCTGGGTATTATCATCGGAATTGCGTCGATCATCTCAATTGTCTCCACGATCAAGGGAACGAATGAGCAGATCAAACAGAACCTGATCGGAGCTGGAAACAACAACGTGACCGTCAGCTTAAAGCAGGGCGACGGTGATTACTGGATGGACAACGGACTGCCAAGCGGCGTGTCGAAACTGTCCGGTGATCAGAAAAAGCGGATCCGCGAGCAGGATCAGGTGGAAAATGCATCGTTTTACACCGAAAGAACGTATGTGAGCGGCATCGCAAAAGGAAACACAACACTGGACAGTGCGAAGGCGCTTGGAGTGGATGAAAATTATCTGTCGACGTGCGGATATCAGATTTATCAGGGACGCGGCTTTGTGGAGAGCGATTTCTCGAAGACCCACAAAGTTGTCCTCCTCGACGATACCGCAGTGCTGACACTCTTCCCGGATGAGTCGCCGGTCGGCAAAACGATCGAGATCATGGGAGAGCCGTTCACGGTGATCGGCGTGATCAAAAAAGCCGATTCGTTCCAGCCGGTCATCAATTCCAGAGATGACTACTATACGTACAATCAGGAATCCTATCCGCTGGTGCTGATGCCGGATGTCTGCTGGCCGATCGTATTCCAGTATGATGAACCGGAAAATGCCGTTGTGATGGCAAAAACGACCGAGGATATGAGCACGGTGGGAAAGACAACAGCGGATATCATGAACGAATCCGTGACCAATACAACTGATTCTCTTTCCTATCAGGCAGAGGATCTGCTGGAGAAAGCAAAGAGTCTGCAGGAGTTAGGCCAGAGCACGAACCAGCAGCTGATCTGGATCGCGAGCATTTCGCTTCTGGTCGGCGGTATCGGTGTTATGAATATTATGCTGGTATCTGTAACGGAACGTACAAGCGAGATCGGCCTGAAAAAGGCGATCGGAGCAAGAAAACGCAGAATTCTGTTCCAGTTCCTGACCGAGGCGGCGGTGCTCACCAGCATCGGCGGACTGCTCGGCGTGCTGGGCGGCATTATCATGGCACAGGTGATTTCGAGGGTATCGCAGACGCCTGTGGCGATCAGTATTCCGGCAATCATTTTCTCCGTGGTCTTCTCCATGGTGATCGGTATCGTATTCGGACTGCTGCCGTCGGTAAAAGCAGCGAACCTGAATCCGATCGATGCGCTGCGAAGAGAATAGAACAAAAAAGAGTTGAAAAATCCGTGCGGGTACAGCGTAGGTGCTGGATCCGTGCGGATTTTGTGCGGCGTGTGCGGATGAAACTTAAGATCTTTACTTTTTGCGGAAGTCGGTTATACTGGAAAATAAGCGCAATTTGCGGCGCAGCAAAGAGGCATTCGAGTTTCGGATTCGGTATGTTTATGAAAATATAAGAAAGATTCAAAGACATTTCACATTCGTTTATGGTATAATCAAACAAGAGTATGACCAACGAAAAGGAGTATACGCGAATGAATATTTTGTTTTTTATCACACCGAAAAGTGAAACGGCTTATCTGTATGACGACTGCTCACTTCGGCAGGCCATCGAGAAGATCGAATATCATAAATACACGGCGGTTCCGGTACTGAACAAAAAGGGCTGCTACGTGGGAACACTGACGGAAGGAGATCTGCTCCGCATCATAAAAGAACGGTATCTGCTGAATTACCATGAAGCAGAGGATATCCCGCTCTGGCAGGTTCCAAAACGGTGGAATTATGAGTCCGTCAACATCAACAGCAACATCGAGGACCTGATCGAGATGTCCATGCGGCAGAATTTCGTTCCAGTTGTGGATGACGAGGGAATCTTCATCGGCATCATCCGAAGAAGAGATATCATCCAGTACTGTTATCAGAAAAGCGGCATCAAAGAAGAGGAAGAAGCCCGGCGCAGCGCGCGGAAACAAAACGCAGAACAGATGATTCTGCAGTAAAGAAGAAAATGAGGGAAACATTATGAAAAAACTGATCGATCTTATCCAGGAAGAGCTGGTAAAAGCCTTTACCGCTGCGGAGATGGACCGTCCTATGCAAGGGTTTCCGTTTCCAACCGCCCGGATCTGTGCGAATACCAGTGCAACGGCGCAATGGCAGCTGCAAAAGCATACCACAAAGCACCGATCCAGCTGGCTGAAGCAGTTGTAGAAAAAGTGACCGATCACAGCGTGATCGGTGAAATTGAAGCCGTAAAACCGGGATTCATCAACCTGAAAATCAACCCGGAATTTCTGGCAGATTATCTTTCCAAAATGCAGAACGACGAAGATCTTTCTGTAGAGAAAGCAAAAAATCCGAAAACCATCATCGTAGATTACGGCGGAGCAAACGTGGCAAAACCGCTTCACGTCGGCCATCTCCGTTCCGCGATCATCGGGGAAAGCATTAAGCGTATGGGACGCTTCATGGGCCACAACATGATCGGTGACGTTCATCTTGGAGACTGGGGTCTGCAGATGGGACTGATCATCACCGAGCTGCAGGAGCGCCATCCGGAGCTTGTTTATTTTGATGAGTCCTTTACGGGAGAGTACCCGGAGGAAGCACCGTTTACGATCAGCGAGCTCGAGGAGATTTATCCTTGCGCAAGCGGCAAATCGAAAGAGGACGAGGACTATAAGAAACGTGCACTCGAGGCAACGAGAGAGCTGCAGCAGGCAGAAGAGGATATCGTGCGATCTGGAAACACATTATGAACGTTTCTGTTGCCGATCTGAAAAAGAACTATGGAAACCTCGACGTTCATTTCGATCTGTGGATGGGTGAGTCCGATGCACAGGAGTACATTCCAGACATGGTAGATTACCTGAAAGACAATGGTTATGCACATTATGACCAGGGCGCACTCGTTGTTGATGTCAAAGAAGAGACAGACACAAAAGAGATCCCGCCGTGCATGATCTTAAAATCCGATGGGGCAGCTCTGTATGATACGACAGACCTGGCAACCATCATCCAGCGTATGAAACTGTACAAGCCGGACGAGATCTGCTATCTGGCAGACAAACGTCAGGAGCTTCACTTCGTACAGTGTTTCCGCTGTGCAAGAAAAGCAAAACTGGTGAATGATGATACCGTTCTTTCCTTTATCGGCTTTGGTACCATGAACGGAAAAGACGGAAAACCGTTCAAGACCCGTGAGGGCGGCGTTATGCGTCTGGAGCGTCTGATCGGCGAGATCAACGATGAGATGTATCAGAAGATCGTGGAGAACCGCAGCGTAAAAGATACGGATGCAAGAGGAACGGCACAGATTGTCGGACTGTCTGCTATTAAATACGGTGACCTGTCCAACCAGGCATCGAAAGATTATGTATTCGATGTTGAGAGATTTACTTCCTTCGAGGGAAACACCGGTCCGTACATCCTGTACACGATCGTTCGTACAAAATCCATCCTCGGAAAATATAAAGAAGAGGGAAATGAACTGAAGAAAGGCGCACTTCTGGCACCGAAGAGCGACAGCGAGAAAGCTCTGATGCTTTCCGTATCCCGTTTCAACGGCGTTGTGGAGAACGCATTCGAGGAGAAAGCACCGCATAAGATCTGTGCTTATATCTACGAGCTTGCAAACGAGTTCAACCATTTCTACCACGAGACCAAGATCTTAAGTGAGCAGGATGAGGCAAGAAAAGCATCTTACCTGGCACTGCTGGATCTTGTCCGCGAGGTACTTGAGACCTGCATCGACCTGCTGGGATTCTCGGCACCGGAACGGATGTAAGATTCGTCAAGAGGGAAAAAATAGATAAAAAACAGGCGATTTTTTTGGCAGCCGTCGGCTTCTGTAGTTCTTGCGGAAACGGCGGCTGTTGTGTTATACTTACATCACGATTTTTCATCCGCTTGGACATTCGTCCTGAAAAATCGATTCTATATTACTCTATCGAAGAGCCATTCGGCTCAATTTATATCCATGTACAAAAACAGAATATCGGACTGACAAACACTTTGACGTAAAAAGAGGAGGCGGGATCATTGGAAAAGTAGAACTTCCGGGAGGGAAGTATCGCCTGCTGTCAGTGCTCGGAAGAGGGGCAACGTCTGTCGTTTATCTTGCAGAGAAAACTGGATCCGGAAAGCGGTATGCAGTCAAGGTAAGTATATGTGACAGGGAAAAACTGCGCCGGGAAGCGTTTCTTTTACAGAAGTTTTCATATCCCGGGATTCCCTGTGCGGTGGAACTTCTGGAAAGTGGGACAAAAAGCTTTCTGGTGATGGAAGCTGTAAACGGAAAATCTATCGGACAGCGTATGCGTAAGGGAGAACGGTTTTCCAGCCGGGAAATTCTGAAAACGGGAATTGCCCTGAGCGGGATTCTCTGTTATCTCCATGCACAGAACCCGCCGGTTTTCTACCGGGATCTGAAGCCGGACAACGTGATGATAACAGAGCGTGGTGAAATATACCTTGTGGATTTCGGTGCAGCCGGAACAGAAGAAACGGGTGTGGAAGTCCGTTATGGAACCCGCGGTTATGCAGCGCCGGAGCAGTATGACGGGAAGTGTGACGCCCGTTCCGATCTTTATGCACTCGGCGCACTGCTTGCGGCAATGGCGAAGCATGCGAAAAAGCGGCAGAAAAGAGGACTCTGGCGGGTGATGGAAAAGTGTATGCAGAAAAAGCCGGAGGAGCGGTATGCGTCTGCCGGAGAAGTCAAAAAGGCACTGCGGCGGCTGGAAAGAAAGCAAAAAGGCAGGAAGACTCTGCGGATCTTTGCAGTTTTTGCTTTTCTGACAGGAGGAGCGGCTGCGGTTGCCAGCAGGATGCCATGGGGCAGTTTCCGGCGGCAGACGAATGGGAGGAGCAGGGAGATCTCTGGTTCTGCGGAAATCCGGTGGAAGAAGGCAGTCTGCCGAACTACCAGAAAGCGCGGGAAGCGTTCTTAAAGGCAGACCATCTCAGTCAGGCGGGGCGTGTGGAGCAGGAACTTGTGGAATACTGTCTGGCGGATGATGCGGCAAGGGAAAAAATGCAGATGGAGCCATTGCTGGCTGAATTTTATGATGACACGCAGCAGGAGCCGGAAAAGGAAAAACGCTGCCGCAGATATCTTGCTGTTGCAGGAATGTATTTCAGTTTTTCCGAAGAACTGGCGCGTGAAAATGACACAGACGCCATGCGGAAAGGAATCGAAGTGCTGGAAAAGGCCGCAGGCGAGAATATGGAGGGGCAGTGGGAGGCGGTTATCTGGCAGAGACTGGCGGATGCGTGCTATCTTGGCGGAAAATCCGGGGATGGGGAAAGAGAACAGGACTGGTGCCAGGAGAGTTTTCTCTATTACGAACGGCTTCTGTGCAGCAGACAGGATGGAAACCGGCGGAAAAATCTGCTCAGGGCCGCAGAGCTGGCACTTCAGTTCGACATGCAGGAAAAAGCAGAACAGTACCTCAACGAGGCCGCAGAAATTCCGGGAATGGAGGAGGATATTTTTTATCAGCAGATCAGAAAAAGATGGGAGGAAGCAGGATGAGAAAAAAGACCATATGCGCAATGATGACAGGATTCCTGGCAGTCCAGGGAATCGAAGTCCACGCGGAGACACAGCAGACGACAGGCGAGGCCGCAAGTGCGGTGGAAAGCGTGGAATTAGAAGCTGAAATCATCGAGAACAGTGATGTGACAGATGCAGACGGGAAAGCCGGACCGGAGGAACTGCTGCCGGACGAAAAGTCAGAAGAAGAACCGCCTATAGAAGAGAAACCAGAGCAGGAACCAGAGCCGCCGGAAGAGAAAACAGATCCGGCAGAGACCGGAAAGAAAGAGACAGAAGAAGAAAAAATGCTTCCCCCGACGGTAATTCCGGATCCGGAGAAAGAACCAGCGGAAAGGTGGGAAGAAGAGGAGAAAGAAATTTCGGAGGATTCAGAATCGGGGAAGCCAGAAGAATTGCCGGAGGCAGGAGATATGGGTTCCGGGGAATCGGAATCAGAGGAAGAATGTGAAGAAACAGATACAAAAGAATCAGAGACAGAAGAGTCAGATTCGGAGAGAACGGATTTTGGAGAAATGGACACAGAAAAACCAGATTATGAAGATACAGGTTCAGAAAAATCCGGAACGGAAAATTTGATGCCAGAAGATCCGGAACCGGAAAAGCCTGATATGGAAGAAACGAAGCAGGAATCTCCGTCAACCGAAAAAGAGTCAGAAAATCAAACCTCGGAAACAAAAGCACCAGAAAAAGAGGAGCCTACCGTAATGCCAGATGCCGGAAAGTCAAACACAGAAAAGCAGGAACAAACGGAGCCCGGGCAATCGTCTCCGGAGAAAGAAGAACTCAAAACAGACGAACAGCTGCCCGTTGCTGCAGCCACGCCCGAGGAGGTGACCCAAGATCCAGATGATACTCCGCTACAAACAGAAGAAAGCAGTCCTCCGCCTGCCGAAACTTCATCTGAGAGTGCCGGGGAGGAGCCATCTCAAATACCGCCGCAGATCATCGCCGATTTCATATTATCACAGATAGCAGACGAAGATTTCGAAGCGCCGAACCCCCTGATTATCCGCCCGGCCGACACCAGCGTCGAAATAGATCCCGGTTATACCCCGGAAATTCTGCTCGAGGGAGCCGCCGACACGGCTGAAATTCTTTCCTGCATGGTAAATGGCTCCGAAGCCGAATACGAATGGAAAGAAAACAAAATCTGTCTGAAAGCCGAGAGCCTTTCCGAAGGCTACAACCGCATCACTGTAAAAGTGCGTGGCGCAGACGGCATTGTACGAACCATGAAACCGTGGGAAGTCAACGTGAAACCAAAAACTTCCACACTTGTCAGCCAAAGAACCAGCCAGAAACCAAAAGGAACCCGCCTCTTGCAGTCCTTAAGGCGCCTCTGGAACCTGATTCGTGCCATTGCCGAAATTCAGAATCAGACCACCCGCTATCTGCGTGCACTCTGCAGAAAATAGCTGATCCGGTTTTGTTTGTATTTCTAATTTCGATATGCTAGAATAAAAGACATGTCATACGATAAAAAAGTAAAAGAGGAAATAAGAGTATGTCAGATATGATATTATTTGATCTGGACGGAACCCTGACCGATTCCGGTCCTGGAATTACAAGATGCGTACAGTATGCGCTGGCATCCTTTGGCATCGAAGAGCCGGATCTGGAAAAACTGAACTGTTACGTGGGACCGCCGCTTCTGGAATCTTTCATGAATTTTGCAGGCCTTGGCTGCGAAGAAGCACAGCAGGCCATCACAAAATACCGGGAGCGGTACGAGGCAGAGGGCATTTTTGAAAATGAAGTATACGAGGGAATCCCGGAGGTTTTGGCGTATCTGAAAGAGAAGGGAAAAATTCTGGCGGTAGCATCGTCCAAACCGGAAAAATACGTGGAGCAGATCCTGGAGCATTTCGAAATCAGAAAGTATTTTACCGTAGTAACCGGTTCAGAAATGAACGAAACCAGAACCGACAAAGGAGAAGTCATCGCAGAGACGCTGCGCCGACTCGGAGCAGAAGACAGCCGTTCCGACGTGGTGATGGTTGGTGACAGAAGCTATGACGTAATCGGGGCAAGAGAAAACGGACTGCTCTGTGTCGGCGTATCGTATGGGTACGGCGGAAGAGAAGAACTCGAGGCAGCAGGTGCCGCAAAGGTATGTGATACACCGGAAGAACTGAAACTGCTGGCGGAGGATCCGAAAGAAGAGAAGAAAAGACGCGACCGCATCAAAAAAATGAAGCCGGAGCGTATCCCGTGGCTGACAAGAGGAGAAAGTGGAACAGGAATCTTTGCGCCGAAAGAGAAAAAAGCAGAGAATATAAAAGAAAAAAGGACAGCGAAAACAGAGCCAAAAACGGAGGAAATCGTAATTCCTATCCAGCGGAAGCTATGGCGTCTTTTAAAACCGCTTCTGACGTACGAACTGTTTCTGATCGGAGCAACCGTACTTCTGGCGCTGATTCTGATGACGTTTACGACCGGCGGTTATCTGGAAGAGCGTATGCACGCGACATCCGTTCTTGCATCAGCAATCGGCAGTCTGGCGGCGATCCCGGTTCTCTGGAAACAGTACAAAAAAGATGAAGGCATGTTCCCGAAACCGGAAAAACGGTGGAGTGCGGCAGAGGCAGCCGCCTGTATTCTGCTGGTTATGACCTTCGGCCATCTCCTGAATACTGTAATGAACGTGACCGGCTTTACCAGAATCTTTTCCGGATATCAGGACATGGCATCAAAGATTTATGAAGGACAGAACCCGCTGCTTCTGATCCTGTCCGTCGGTGTGCTGAGCGCGGCCGCAGAGGAAATTGTTTTCCGCGGCATGATTTACCGCAGGGCAAAAGATTTCTGGGGAACCGGCTGGGGCATCGCAGCATCATGTCTGCTGTTCGGTGCATATCACGGCAATGTGACGCAGTTTGTCTATGCAGCCGTGGTAAGTGTGCTTTTGATCCTTATTTATGAGCGGTGCGGAACACTCCTTGCCCCGGTTCTTGCGCACATGGCAGAAAATATCTGGGGACTTTACCGGAGCCAGTTCGTATCCTGGATGACCCAAAAAGCGCCGGCAGGTGCATGGATGTTCATCTTTTTGGAAGCGGTAATCTGCGCCGGAACGTTCTGGTATCTGTTTTTAAAGGATAAACAGGGAAAAACACAAAAATAACAGAAAAAAACCGCAGAATCCGCGAAAAAAATGCTTGTCATGAAAAAAACTCTGTGATACAATCTTACTGTTGCACAATAAGCACCCATGCGGTACCAAGGATGGTGCCTGTTTTTTGAAAAACAGGTTCCAAGGTGAAAAAACATGGGGAAGAATAAAACCATAAGGAGATAAAACAATGAGCGTAATTTCAATGAAACAGTTACTGGAAGCCGGTGTTCATTTCGGACATCAGACAAGAAGATGGAATCCTAAAATGGCTCCGTACATCTACACAGAGCGTAATGGTATCTACATCATCGACCTGCAGAAATCTGTAGGAATGGTAGATGACGCATACAAAGCTGTTGCAGACATCGCAGCAGACGGCGGCACAATCCTTTTCGTAGGAACCAAAAAACAGGCTCAGGACGCTATCGCTGTTGAGGCAGAGCGCTGCGGAATGTACTATGTAAACGAGAGATGGCTCGGCGGTATGCTGACCAACTTCAAAACCATCCAGAGCCGTATTGCAAGACTGAAAGCAATCGAGACCATGGAGCAGGATGGCACCTTCGAAGTTCTTCCGAAAAAAGAAGTCATTGAGTTAAAGAAAGAGCTTGCAAAACTGCAGAAAAACCTTGGCGGTATCAAAGAAATGAAGAGACTGCCGGACGCTATCTTCGTAGTAGATCCGAAAAAAGAGAGAATCTGCGTACAGGAAGCTCATACACTGGGAATTCCGCTGATCGGTATCTGCGATACCAACTGCGATCCGGAAGAGCTTGACTATGTAATTCCGGGTAATGACGACGCTATCCGTGCCGTAAAACTGATCGTTTCCAAAATGGCAGACGCAGTTATCGAGGCAAAACAGGGCGAGGCTGAGGAAGCTGCATACGAAGAAGCAGCAGAGACAGACGCTGAATAATTTACGCGAAGTAATGAACTGGGGGGAACTTGAAATTCAGGTTCCCTTCGGCGAATCTCACAATAGCAGACCGGCATGAAGATGCAGTCTGCTGAATCACGTATACGGAGGAATAAAACAATGGCTATTACAGCAGCAATGGTAAAAGAGTTAAGAGAAGTAAGCGGTGCTGGTATGATGGACTGCAAGAAAGCTCTTACAGCTACCGAAGGTGATATGGACAAAGCAATGGAGTTCCTGAGAGAAAAAGGACTTGCTACTGCTCAGAAAAAAGCTGGCAGAATCGCAGCTGAGGGTATCGTTATGCTGAACGTATCCGAGGATGGAAAGAAAGCTGTCGCTGTAGAAGTAAACGCTGAGACAGACTTCGTTGCAAAGAACGAGAAATTCCGTGGCTATGTAGCACAGGTTGCAGAGCAGGCTATGGATACAACTGCAGCAGACGTAGAAGGATTCCTGGCAGAGCCTTGGAAATTCGATACCAACGAGACCGTTGGCGAAGAGCTGGCTCATCAGATCGCTACCATCGGCGAGAACATGAACATCCGTCGTTTCCAGCAGGTAAAAGAGGAGAACGGTTTCGTTGCTTCTTATACTCATATGGGCGGTAAAATCGGTGTTCTGGTTGACGTTGAGACAGATGTTGTAAACGATGACCTCAAAGAGATGGCTAAAAACGTTGCAATGCAGATTGCAGCTCTTCGTCCGCAGTACACAAACCGCGACGAAGTAAGCGCTGATTACATCGCACATGAGAAAGAAATCCTCATGGCTCAGATTCAGAACGACCCGAAAGAGTCTCAGAAACCGGAAAAAGTTATCCAGGGAATGATCCAGGGCCGTATCAACAAAGAGCTCAAAGAGATCTGCCTGCTTGATCAGGTATACGTAAAAGCAGAAGACGGAAAACAGTCCGTAGCTCAGTATGTAGCACAGGTTGCAAAAGCAAACAACGCAACCGTAGCAGTAAAAGGCTTCGTTCGTTTCGAGACCGGTGAAGGAATCGAGAAGAAAGAAGAGAACTTTGCTGAGGAAGTTGCTAAACAGATGAACGCATAATTCAACTGTGAATTTGTAAAAATAACGCAAAAATATAAAACCCTCATAAATGTGCAGAAAATACACGATTTATGAGGGTTTTTTACTGTCACAGGCAGTATCCATCGGAAATGCAGTAAGTGCCCTGAAGGATACCGTCCCCGGAGATTTCTCGGCAATGAATCTTTCGGAGATTTGTGAATTAATCCAGGAACATAAATCGAATGGTCCGGTAATGGAGATGAAACGTTAAACATAAGAAAAGAGGAACAAATTTGAAAAAACAAGACAAAAGAAACTGGCCGAAAGCAGTGATTCAGATCCTTTCTTTCCTGCTGATCCCGGGCTTGTTTGAGGCGCAGTTTCTGCGGTTGGGACGATTATTTCCGCAGTTTATCAGGGGACGGTTTCGTGGGAACGGATCAGGTATTCGGTATGGATGGTGCTGGCGACGGTTCCGGCGGTGATTATTGTGGGACGGTTTTTCTGCGGATATTTCTGCAGCTTCGGGGCTGTGCAGGATTTTCTGTGGTTTGCAGGAAATAAGCTGAAAAAGCGGTTTCGAAAAGCAGGTGCGAAAAACCTGCATTCAAATTCAAAGAAGAGTGGAAGAAATGTTCCAACAGGCTGGATCAAATATGGTGTGCTCCTGTTCTGGGCAGTCTTCGTATGGAGCGGTATGATAAAATGGAACATCGCAGGGCCGTGGCAGGTATTTGGACAGTACAGTTCCATCGGACACTGGCCGGGCGTGAAGCCGATGTTTTCGATTGGCGGTGCGCTGATTCTGGTGATTTTCGTCGGATCCGTCTTAATCCAGCGCTTTTTCTGCCGGTATCTCTGTCCCATAGGAGCCATCTACAGCATGATTTCCAGATGTACTCTGTTAAAAATTGTAAAACCGCGGAGCAAATGCGGAAACTGCCGTCTCTGTACTGCAAAATGTACCATGGGAATTGATCTGACAGAAAAAGAGCAGACGGCAGGCGGCGAGTGCATTGGATGCGGGGTATGTATAAACGGATGTCTGAAGAACAATGCACACTGGAAGTACCGATACAGCGTGTGGATCGGTGTCGGGGTGACCTGTCTTACGATTGCAGCGTCACAGTTCCTGATCCGGAGCGAGAGCGGTTCCGTTGGTAAGACAGCAGGTGATGCGGCCATTAATACGGCAGAACAGAATCTGGACAGCAGATTCCAGGACGGCGCTTATTCCGGAAGTGGAGAAGGCTACCGCGGAACCGTGACCGTTTCCGTAAAAGTGGAACAGGGAACAATAACCGGATTGACGATAGAGAACGCCGAGGATGATCAGACATATCTGGACAGAGCAAAGTCAGGAATCTTTTCGGAAATCATGAAAAAACAGAGTGCCGAGGAGATAGATACCGTTTCCGGCGCCACCTACAGCAGTAAAGGGTTGATTGAGGCCACTCAAAATGCGTTAAAAGAAGCCGCCGGAGATGAGAATACTGTACAGGAAAATACAGCATCTGAATCGACGGATACAACGGAAGAAAAACAGGCATTCCTGGACGCCGGCCGTTTCCACGACCTGAAAGACGGTATCTGCACGGGTACCGCCGATGCCTTCCGCGGGGATGTCGAAGTGCAGGTAACGGTAGAAAACCAGAGAGTGACCGACATCTCCATCCTTTCCTACTGCGACACCGAGGAATACTTTTTCCGTGCAGCGCCTTACGTGATAGGGCAGATGAAAGAAGAACAGAGCCTTAACATCGACGCCTTGAGCGGTGCCACCTACAGCAGCAACGGTATCATTCACGCCACCGCCAATGCACTCGAAATCCCGGAAGACGAATATGCACCGCGTCCTGGCCGGGATCTGGCACATAAGCAGAAAGAGCACGGTCATATTGTAAAACATACGATCGAGAGCCAGGAGCAGTATGAAGAAAAAGTAAAAGAATACGAAGACGCACAGAATTAAAAAACAAAAATAATCTCAAAATAAGCACTGTAAATACATCCATCTGTATTTGCAGTGCTTTTCTGCTGTAACAGAACCCCGCCTGACTGCATCAAAAATATAAAAAAATTTAACAATCATTTGATATAGACCTTATAGGAACAGGATAGCAGTTAAAATACAAATGTGCTACGATCGTGATTGTAGTAAAAAATATTCTGAAAGAAATGGCAGGAACAGCAAAAATACAGCGGTTAGGCTGGAGTCTGGAATGGATGCAGCGCATATCTGAAAAAGGAAACGAAAACCTGGGACAGCTGGGATATACGGATCATTCGCAGAAACACTGTATGCAGGTTGCCCATCATGCAGAGTACGGTACACTTCTTGCAAATGAACTTTTAAAAGAAACGGATATGACGTTGGAAGACAGAGTAACCATCGTTCCTCGGTTCTGCAGTTATTGCAGCTGTAAAACTGGCAGGCGGAACGATCAACGTGGCGGTTGCATGCCTGGCGATTTTCTTTGCACTGGGATTTGTTTTCCTGAAAATTGCAGATCGGCAGCCGATGGCGGGGGAGAGATAAAACAGAACATAGCATAAAAATCTCAAAGCAGGAGAAAAAGCCGCTTTGAGATTTTTTGCGTTTCACTCCGGGGTTCCGCAATGAGAGGTTTTGTGGTACAATAAGCAGTGAGTCGGGCCGCAGGGGATGAGGGGGCCTGAAAAATATGAATCATACAGACAGGATGAAACAAAATGGAAAAAACCAAAAAACTGGCGGTAGGCATTTTAGCGCATGTCGATGCGGGAAAGACGACGCTGGCAGAGGGAATTTTATATAAAACAGGCCAGATCCGGAAAGCCGGAAGAGTGGATCACAAGGACGCCTTTCTGGACACGGAGGAACTGGAAAAAGCAAGGGGCATCACGATCTTTTCCAAACAGGCCGTGCTGAAGCTGAACGAGACGGAGGTCACACTCCTTGACACGCCGGGCCATGTGGATTTCTCGGCGGAGATGGAGCGCACTTTACAGGTCATGGACTATGCGGTTCTTCTGATCAGCGGTGCGGACGGCGTGCAGGGTCATGTGGAAACCCTGTGGCGGCTGCTCGCGCGGTATGAGATCCCGGTCTTTCTCTTTATCAACAAGATGGATCAGCCAGGCACGGATGCGGAAAAACTGCTGGAAGAACTGCAGAGCCGTCTCTCAGAGCACTGCCTGAATTTCTCGCAGGATCTCCAGAACGCAGAATTGCTGGAAGAACTCGCCATGTGTGATGAGGACGTGCTGGAGCAGTATCTGGAAACGGGAAGCGTGGAAGAAGACCAGATCCGCACGATGATCGCAGAGCGGAAGGTTTTTCCGTGCTGCTTTGGCTCTGCACTCAAGATGGAGGGCGTGACGGAATTTCTGAAAATTCTGGACCGGTTTACAAAAACGCCGGAGTACGGCGGGGATTTTGGCGCGCGCGTTTTTAAGATTTCAAGGGACACGGCAGGAAACCGTCTGACGCATCTGAAAATCACGGGCGGCGTGCTGAAGGTGAAGCAGATGCTCGGCGAAGAAAAGGCAGACCAGATCCGTATTTATTCCGGTGCGGGCTATACGATGGTACAGGAAGCACCGGCGGGGACGATCTGTGCCGTAACGGGACTGAACAGCACCTTCTCCGGTCAGGGCATCGGCAACGAAACCGAGGCGGAAAAACCGGTGCTGGAGCCGGTGCTGACGTACCGCATCGAGCTTCCGCCGGACTGCGATGTCCATCAGATGCTTGGAAAACTGCGCCAGTTAGAAGAAGAAATCCCGGAGCTCCACATTGTCTGGAATGAGCGCCTCGCGGAAATCCATGCGCAGGTCATGGGTGAGGTGCAGATCGAGATCTTAAAGAGTCTGATCCACGAGCGTTTCGGCGAATGGGTGGAATTCGGAGCCGGAAATATTGTATACAAAGAGACGATCCGCAGTACCGTGGAGGGTGTCGGCCATTTCGAGCCGCTGCGCCATTATGCGGAAGTTCATTTGCTGCTGGAGCCGGCAGAACCGGGCAGCGGACTGCAGATTGGAACCGTCTGCAGCGAGGACACCCTGGACCGCAACTGGCAGCGTCTGATCCTCACACATCTGCTGGAGCGGAAGCATCCCGGCGTGCTGACCGGGTCGGAGATTACCGATATGAAAATCACGCTGGTCAAGGGCCGTGCGCACATTAAGCACACCGAGGGCGGCGACTTCCGCCAGGCGACGTACCGTGCGGTGCGGCAGGGGCTGAAAAAAGCAGAATCCGTTCTGCTGGAGCCGGTCTATGCGTTCCGTCTGGAAATTCCGTCGGAATCGACGGGACGGGCGCTGAACGATATCCAGCGGATGTACGGCAGCTTTGAACCGCCGGAAATGGAAGGCGATATGACAGTGATCACCGGAACCGCACCGGTTGTGACGATGCGGGATTATCAGAAAGAAGTGACTGCTTACAGCCGGGGACGCGGAAGAGTGTTCTGTACCTTAAAAGGATATGAGCCGTGTCACAACGCGGAGGAAGTGATTGCCTCCATCGGCTACGATTCCGAGGCGGATGTGGAAAATCCGACGGGTTCTGTGTTCTGTGCCCACGGGGCAGGCTTTGTCGTTCCATGGAATGAAGTGGAAGACCATATGCATCTGGAATACACGCTGGAAAATCCGGAAGAAGAAAGCGATTCAGCCGAATCTGCGGCAGACCGGAGCGGCGGAGCATCCTCTGTGCAGAAAGCAAAAAAAGCATCCGACCGCGTGCCGATGGCAGCTTCCCTGCAGGAGGCAGAGGAGCTGGAAGAAATCTTTACGAGGACATACGGCAAAGTGGAGCGGAAGCGCGCCGGTTTCGAGCGGCGGACACATCCGGTCACCTCGTCATCCGGCATCGGGGATCCCAAATATGCAAAATCAAACCGCCCGAAGGAGCCGCAGGAGGAATATCTGCTGGTGGACGGCTATAACATTATTTTTGCATGGGATGATTTAAATGAGCTGGCGAAGTATAATATTGAGAGCGCCAGAGGAAAGCTGATGGACATCCTGTCAAATTATCAGGGATATAAAAAAATGACGCTGATTCTTGTCTTTGATGCCTACAAAGTAAAAGGCAACCAGGGTGAGGTCGGCATGTACCATAATATTCATGTCGTTTATACGAAAGAGGCGGAGACGGCTGACCAGTACATCGAGAAAACGGTTCACAGGATCGGCCACAACGGCAACGTAACGGTGGCTTCCTCGGACGGTCTCGAGCAGATCATCATTATGGGAGCGGGCGCGCATCGTCTCTCCGCACGGGATCTGCGCACCGAGATTGAACATACAAACGGCCAGATCCGGGAAAACTATCTGGAGAAAGAACAGAAAACGAAGTCGTACCTGCTGGAGAACGCCTCCGGAGAACTGGGAGACTTTTTAAAAGAGCTGGAAGAAGAGCGAAAAAAAGAGAGTAAAAAGAGCAAAGGAAAGGCTTAAGATGAATTACGCAATCATACTATCGGGGGGAATCGGAACGAGAATGCAGATGGGGGATTTTCCGAAGCAGTATTTGGAAGTGGAAAAGAAACCGATTCTGCTGTATACGCTGGAGCAGTTTCAGAAAAGCAGTGCCGTTGAGAAAATCGTCATCGTGGCGGCAGATGCCTGGAGAGAGAAGATCCGCGGATGGATGGAAGAAGACGGGATTACGAAATTTCTCGCCTTTGCGGATGCCGGGGATACGCGGCAGGAATCCATTCATAATGGCCTTACCGTCTGCATGGAGGATTCCGTATCGGAGAACGACGGTGTGATCATCCACGACGGCGTGCGGCCTCTGGTGAGCGAACAGCTGATTGGCGACTGCCTTGCGGCGCTTGCCGATCATGAGGGTTGTATGCCGGTGCTGCCGATGAAGGACACGATCTATCAGAGCAGCGACGGAACGAAAATTGACCATCTGCTGGAGCGCAGCACGCTGTTTGCCGGTCAGGCGCCGGAAGCCTTCCGGCTGCATCCGTACGCGAAGATCAACCGGGAAGCATCGAAAGAGGAGCTGTCCCTCACAAGGGGAACGAGTGAAATTGCCTACCGCCATGGAATGGATGTGGCGATGATCCCAGGGGATGAGCGGAACTTTAAGATTACAACAAGGAGCGACCTGGAGCGTTTCTGTACGATTGTGGAAGGAGAAACGAAATGAGAGCATACGAGCTGCATGGAGTCAATGATTTAAGAAGGGAAGACATCGAAAAACCGGAAATCCCATCCGGCTGGGTTCTGGTGCAGGTAAAGGCATCAGGAATCTGCAGCTCCGATATTCCGCGGATTTTCACAAACGGAACATACCATTTTCCAACGATTCCGGGTCACGAGTTTTCAGGCGTGGTTGCCGCATACGGCGAGGGTGTGCCGGAAGAGCGAGTTGGAAAACGGGTCGGCATTTTCCCGCTGATCCCATGCCGCACCTGCCCGCAGTGCCGACAGAAAAAATATGAGATGTGCGAACACTACGATTACCTCGGCTCGCGCCGGGACGGCGGCTTTGCGGAATACGTAGCCGTGCCGGACTGGAACCTGCTGGAGCTGCCGGAAAACGTCAGCTTCCGCGAGGCAGCAATGCTGGAGCCGCTCTCTGTGGCGCTTCATGCGGTGAAACGAAGCGGTGTGAAGCCGGGCGATACCGCAGCAGTGATCGGAACGGGCATGATCGGTTTTGCAGCGGCAGCGTGGGCGAAAGCGCTCGGCGCCGAAACCGTTTTTGTGATTGGACGGGGCGAAGCAAAACGTGCGATCGCAGAACAGATCCCGGGCATCTCATATGTGACGGAAGAGGAGAGTAAAGCGATTCAGGCGGATGTTGTAGTAGAAGCGGTCGGAACGCCGCAGGCCGTTTCCAGTGCAGTTCTTCTTGCGAGACCGGGCGGAAGCATCGTGCTGATGGGAAATCCATCGGGCGATCTTGCGATGGAAAAGAACGTGTACTGGCGCATACTGCGCAAACAGCTGAACCTGATGGGAACGTGGAATTCTTCTTATGAAAAAGATGAAGCCTGCGACTGGACGGAGGCACTCGATGCGCTTTCGAAGAAGAAAATCCCGGCACAGGCGCTGATCACGCACTGTTTCCCGTCCGAAAAGCTGATGGACGGACTGGAACTGATGAAAAATCATAAAGAGCCATACTGCAAAGTAATGGTTTCATGGGAGTAGAAAAATATGAGAAAAAGTCAGATATCGGCATCCATGATGTGCTCAAACCTTGTGGATCTGCAGGCGACGATCGATGTATTTGAAAAAGAAAAAGTCGAATATCTCCATATCGATGTGATGGACGGCGAGTTCGTTCCGAACTTCGGCCTTGGCGTCGACTACATCCGCGGACTGCGGGAACTGACGAGTATTCCGCTTGATCTTCATCTGATGATTAAAGACCCGGAGTACAAGCTGCCGTGGATCGGCATTCACAAAGAGGACATCGTGACGATTCATTATGAGAGCACTTTCCAGGTGCAGCGCGCGCTCGATTACCTCGTGCCGTACGGCTGCAAGCGGTTCCTCGCGATCAACCCGGCGACACCGGTCGGGCAGATCGAGGAAGTGCTTGATTATATCGACGGCGTCAATCTTCTGATGGTGAATCCGGGCTTTGCCGGGCAGAAAATTGTGCCGAGTACGCTGCGCAAGGCGGAAAAGCTGCAGAAATTTCTGCAGGAGATGCACCGGGAGGACATCATTTTAGAAGTGGACGGAAACATTACGAAGGAGCACGGCGCGACGCTGCGTTCCTGTGGAGCCAGCATTTTTGTGGCGGGAACTTCGAGCATTTTCTGCACCGATGTATCGCACTTCGGAGAAAAAATCCGGGAATTCCGGAAAGCAGTGGAATAAAAAAAAGAACTGCCTTCCCGGGATGCACGGTTTGAAAAACAGACGAATACTGTAAAGTGAGAAATGACGGAGCGTGTCATATGGTAGAATTGCTTCTGCTTGCTGCGGCGCTCTCAGCCGATAACTTTGCAGTAAGCATCGGATATGGAAGCAGCAATACGAGAATTTCACCCGGCATGACGGCGCTGCTGAATCTGTTTTGCAGTGCTGCCCTGGTTGCTTCCGCGCAGTTTGGAAAAAGATTTCTGCAGTCCGCAGGACCGGAATGGGGAACCAGAGTGGGTGCGGGCTGCTTTTTTCTTATGGGAACGCTGAAAATTTTTGAAGAACTGAGAAAACGCAGAAGAAAAAAGCAGGGAAAACCAGAAACAAGACTGGAACATCTGGAAAAACAGCTCCACCCACTGGAATTTGGCCTGCTGGCGGTTTCGATGTCGGTGGATGGAATTGTCTCCGGCGTCTTTGCCGCGGATCTTCCGGTGACAGGAGGACAGATCTTTTTTGCCTCCTTCGCGGTCGGAATGGCGGCGATGTATGCCGGAACTGCCATCGGAAAAAAGACGGGGCAGAAAAACGGCGGAAACGGAGCACTGTTCGGAGGAATTCTGTTTTATTTACTGGCGTTTTTAAGGCTCACATAGAATTACATGTAAGAAAGAAAAACCAGCAGATCCCGGCGTAAAATTGACAAGCCCGTGCAGATATGCTATAAAAGTAGGAGGTTTGCTGCTGGAAAATTTAAAAAACAGATGCAGCAGACAAAGTAAGAGAGGAAAATACATGATTTCAGTAGTAATCCCTTCGTACAACGGTGCAGAAACACTGTTTCAGGCAATCGACTCAGTCCTTTGCCAGACAACAAAAACCCCGCTGGAAATCCTGGTGATCGACGACCATTCCACGGACGATACGCTGGAAAAGATGGGGCGTTACGGAGAAAATGACCGGGTACGGTATATCCGGAATGAGACAAACAAAGGAGCATCCGCATCCAGAAACCGCGGTGTACAGCTCGCAAAGGGCGATTACATTGCCTTTCTGGACGCGGATGATTACTGGGATCCCGAAAAACTGGAAAAGCAGGAAAAAGCCCTTGCAAAGACCGGTGATGTGCTCTGCTGTACGGGTCGGGAGCTGATTTACGATCAGGAACCGGAAAAGCAGAAGATTTTTTCTGTCCCGGAGCGGATCACCTACAAAATGCTGCTGCGCGGCAACGTGATCGGCTGCTCGTCGGTACTGGCCAAAAGAAGCGTTCTGCTGGAATTCCCGATGGAAAAGGACGAGTGCCACGAGGATTATCTGGACTGGCTGCGGATCCTGAAAAAATACGGGACAGCCTGCGGTGTGGATGAGCCTTTGCTGAAATACCGGCTGTCCAGCACAGGAAAATCGGGGAATAAACTGCATTCTGCAGGAATGACTTACCGTGTTTACCGCGAGCTGGGAATGGGAACGTTCCGCTCCCTGTACTGTTTTGCGTGCTATGCCGTAAACGGTGTGCGGAAGTATTACGGTAAGGGCAAAAAGAGAGGAAGAGATTGATGAACTATAAAAACAGGGAACAGTACAAACATCTGATGCGTGTCCTGGCGGTCGCGGCGATTGTGCTTCTGGAATGCGCTGTTTTTTCTGTGTTCTGGGACAGATACTATGCGAGCCACCTGTGGCTGGAGCCGTTCTGGGATAAGGGAAATCAGATTATCGTCGTGATCTACGGCATTTTTCTTCTGGTTTTCATGTACATTTACGGCGGCATGAAGATCGGCTACATGAAGGGAAGCAGCATCATCTATTCCCAGATGATGACGGCATTCTGTGCCAATGCGCTGATGTATCTGCAGATTATCCTGCTGTGGCGCCACCTGCCGTACATTCTGCCGATGGTCGGCATGACACTCGTGGACTTTGCGCTGGCAGGCATTGTATCCTGGCTTTTTGAGAAGACGTTTGCGCGTCTCTTTCCGCCAAGAGAGGTGCTTCTGATTTACGGTGAATACCCGATGGAAAGCCTGGAGCTGAAGATGAACCAGCGGCCGGACAAGTATATTGTAGCACATAAGGTGAGCGTGGAAGTGGGAGAGAAAGAGCTCTGCCGCCAGATTGACGCATACGGTCAGGAGGGCGTGATCCTGGGCGATCTTCATTCGGAGCTGCGCAACCGTCTGCTGAAATATTGCTATGCGAAAGAAATCCGTGTCTATCTGACGCCAAAGCTGTCGGATATTATGGTACGGAAAGCGGAAGCGCTCCATATTTTCGATACACCGCTTCTGCTCGCGCGAAACAGTGGTCTTTCGTTTGATCAGAGATTCTGCAAGCGCCTGCTGGATCTGCTCGTATCGACGATTCTTCTTGTGATCACGTCGCCGATTATGCTGATCGCAGCGCTCTGCATCAAGCTGTATGACCATGGCCCGGTGTTCTTTAAACAGAAACGTCTCACGATCGGCGGAAAAGAATTCTATGTCTACAAATTCCGAAGCATGATCGTGGATGCCGAAAAAGACGGCGTAGCCCGCCTGGCAACGAAGAACGACAGCCGCATTACGCCGGTCGGAAAGGTGATCCGCGCGACGAGAATTGATGAGCTGCCGCAGCTTCTGAACATTTTCAAGGGCGATATGAGCGTCGTCGGACCGCGCCCGGAGCGGCCGGAGATTGCAAAGGAATATGAGGAATCGATTCCGGAGTTTGCTTACCGTCTGAAAGTAAAGGCAGGCCTTACCGGCTACGCCAGATTTACGGAAAGTACAACACGACCGCATACGACAAGTTGAAGCTGGATCTGATGTACATAGAGAGCTATTCGATTTTAGAGGATCTGAAGCTGATTCTTGCAACCTTTAAGATTGTCTTCACAAAGGAGAGCACAGAAGGGCTCGAGGAAGGACAGACGATCAGCCTGAACGCGAAGGAAGAGGAGAAAAAAGATGTTTAATACCGAGGACGAAATTCTGCGCCGGCTGCAGGAAAAAAATCTGGAAATGGCCGTTATGTTTTACCACTGGTGCCAGAGAAATCATCTGACCTGTTATCTCTGCGGCGGCGGCTGTATCGGTGCAATCCGCCACGGCGGCTTTATTCCGTGGGACGATGATCTCGACTTTTTCATGCCGCGGAAAGATTACGAGAAGTTCCTGAAAATCTGGGATACGCAGGAGGAGAGTAAAATCTACAAGCTCGAGTACCCGAAAGAGGGCTTCTGCAATGCGCACACGTTTGCGAACATCCGCGACAGCCGCACCACGCAGGTGAAAAAGGAGCAGGTCGATATGGATCTCTGCCACGGCGTTGCGCTTGATATTCTCCCGATCGAGGGCTATGCACCGGGAAACCTTGCGCGGAAATGGCAGGTGATCGAGGGAAAGATTTTCCAGCTCTTCTGCACGCAGGTTATTCCGACCAAAGAACGCCACGGCGCGTTTATGCATTACCTGGGAACGATTCTGCTGGCGCTGGCTCCGACGCAGAAGATGCGGTACCGGATCTGGAAGCAGGCAGAGAACTATATTACAAAATTTGATATCGACAGCCCACGGGTGGACGGCATCACCGAGATGTGCGCACCGCAGGCGATTCTCCGGAAATATCCGAAAAAGATTTTTGCATCGGCGATTGAGGTTCCGTTCGAGAACGAGCGCCTGCCGATTCCGGTCGGATATGACACATATCTGCGCATGGCGTTCGGCGATTATATGAAACTGCCGCCGAAAGAACAGCAGAAAGGCCACCACGATGCGGCGTTTCTGGATCTCGATCATCCGTATGAGCAGTATAAGGGGATACACTACTGCTGTAAGAAATAAAGAAAGAGGATAAAACAATGCCGGAAATTTCAATCATTACCCGGTGTATCAGGCAGAAAAATTTTTAAAAAAATGTGTGGATTCCATTCTCTCCCAGTCTTTTACGGACTGGGAGCTGCTTCTTGTAGATGATGGAAGCACCGACAAGAGCAGTGAAATCTGCCGGACATACGCAGAACAGGATGCGCGGATCCGTTATCACCAAAAAGAGAACGGCGGCGTCAGTTCGGCGCGGAATGCGGGCGTTGCGCTTGCAGAGGGGCGTTATATCACGTTTGTGGACAGCGACGATTTCGCAGCGGAGGATCTTCTGGAAACACTGTATCGTCTGGCGGAAAAATATGATGCCGAAATGAGTATCTGCCGCGGATACGATCTCTATGAAGGAAGGCCGGTGCCGGATCTGAAACAGGAGGGAATCGAATCTGTGACCGACAGCGAGGAGGGACTGCGCCAGGTGATGAAGGCGCGCGTGTTCGGCGTGATGCCGTGGGGCAAGCTGTATCGGAGAGAGATTTTCGAGGGCGTTGTCTATCCGGAGAAAACAATCGCCGAGGATGCATACGTCATCGTTCCGTTAATGGAGCACTGCCGGAAGGTGGCCTTTTCCACAGCACAGAAATACTATTATGTGCACCGGCGCGAAAGCCTCACGACAAGCGGTTTTCGCTGGTCAGATCTGGGTTCGGTGGAAGTATGGGATCATAATCAGAATGTCGTGGAAGAACGCCACCCGGCGCTGAAAAAAGAAGCAGGTGTGCGCTGCTGCTGGGCGCGGTTTTTCGTGCTGGACAAGCTGATGCTGTTGGAAACCATGGACGCGGAGAAAAAGGCGCTTGCGAAGAGGCTGGCAAAAGAGCTTAAAAAGCATCCGCTTCTGGTACTGGAAGGCGATCACTTCACGAATGGGCGGAAAATCGCCTATCTGACCCTGTTTCTGGGAACCGGAATTTACCGGCAGTGCGTTCGTGCACTGTTCCGGAAAAGAAATTTATAAAAATGCGGCAGAAACGAATGAGATTTTCGTTTCTGCCGCATTTTTATATGGATTTTTCTAGCTTTCTTTTTCGGAAAGCAGAACACCGTTTTTATCAAACACATACGTTGTTCCGTCAATTTTTTTCGTCCCGGTGACGCATCCGCCCCAGCTCTGGAAATAATATGTTTTTCCGTCAATTTCTGCCCAGCCGGTCTGCATGGAAGCATCATCGTTGAAGTAATACCAGTTGTTTTTATAATAGAACCACTGCGATTTTCTCGCACCGCCCCAGCTGTAGGTAAAGTACCAGACACCTTCCCGGATCACCCATTGGTTTGCCGGCATGACGCCGTTTTCATCAACAAAATAAAGATTGTTGTCATACGTAAAGGCTTCATCCGTTTTCCGTGTACAGTCCTCATTAATATAATAGTATTTATTCTGAAGCAGCAGCCAGCCTTCGTGTGCGGCACCGCCCCAGCTTCTGAGATAATAATAGTTTCCATCCCATTTCAGCCACTGGTTCTGATACATTTTTCCGCTCTTATTTACAAAGTAGAGATTGTTGTCATACAGGAAACTTTCGTTCTGCTTTAGGGAACCGTCCGCATTCATAAAATACCAGGCGCCATCGATCTGATACCAGCCATTGGTTACGCAGGAATATTTCTGTACATAATACCAGGCACCGTCATGGTACAGCCAGGTGCTGCCGGAAATACCGCCCCAGGAAAGAAATTTGACGCGGTAACCGTTTAAGGTAAGTGTCGTATTGCGTGCGGCACCTCCCCATGTGTAAAAATAGTACATCGTTTTGGTCTCCGGATCAGCGTGCCATCCGGACGAATACATAATACCGGTATCCTTGGCGAGATAGTACCAGTTGTTGCTGATAAACTGCCATCCGGTCTGCATCTCACCACTGCCGGAAAAATAATAGTAATCTCCGTCAAGCAGAAGCCAGCCTGTTGCCATAACGCCGTCCGCGCCGAGGTAATACGTTTTGTGGTCGAGGGTGAGCCAGCCGGTATACGGTGTTTCATCATCGTTGTAGTAATACCATTTTCCATCCCGTTTTACCCAGCCGATGACGTGGCGTTCGTTTGTGATCACGCCGTTTTCATCAGCGGTATATTTGATGCCCGTTTCTGTGTCGCGCCAGGAAGTGGAGCACACGAGAAGATGGCTGCTGTCTGCATAATATTTCTGTCCGCCGCGGGTGAAAAATCCGCTGTACGGGATGCCGTCATGATAAGCAACGAGCTTGGAAGAACGGTCGCGGTAAATTTCATAGGTATCATCCACGTTGGAAGTGACCGCGGAACCGGAAAAGTCAGCAATGACTGCCGGAAGATCGCCGGAATATTCTGTCGTGGAAAATACGCGCAGCCCCAGAGAGGTCAGGGTCTCGACGGTATCGTTATCCATAATACGGAAGTCACCGGTCTGGATAAAATATTCCGGGTTGACGGCAGCAAGATAGTCTGCATCGACAGCATTCGGATATCCGTGATGATTGGAAGTCATCAGATCAATGCTGTACAGCCCGTAGTTCGAAACAATCCGGCTGGCATCTCCCTCGACGTCGTCGATATCGCTCGTCAGAAAAGCGCGGTGGTCGTTTGCGGAGGCAATTACACCAAGACAGAACTGGTTGGCGTCCTCTTTTGGACTTGTGAGATAATCTTCCTCGTAGTTGACAATCTGGATCTGGAAATTTCCAAAAGCAAAATCAGGAGATCCTTCTTCTGCGGAGGCGGCACCGGGATTCAGATGCTGGATCAGGGTCACGCCTTCAGTCTCTTCTGCAGCAGTAAGAAGCTGGTCGTAGACATAAAGATTGTCCCAGAGACGCGCAGTATTATAGATATAACTGTCATCATACGGGAGCAGATAAACCCGGTCGGGGGAATACAGCCGCACGATGGTATCGCCGGTTCCAATATGGTCGCTGTGCGGATGTGTTGCAACATAAAACTGCAGATTATCGGAGGTGACACCGAGGGAGTCCAGGTAGGAGAGTACCTCATCGTCGTAGCCGGTCGACGTTGTGATGCCGCTGCGCAGCGGATAACGCGGATCAGATCCGTCAGGGTAATCCCAGTCCTCGCCGGAGTCTACCATGCCGAAAATTTTCTGGCCATTATCGTCTACACTTTCCAGAACGATGGCATTGGAGCCGCTGTCGAGTGTCAGAATGTGAATTTTTGCTGTAGTATCAGCCGCATGTGTGTTTTCCGGGGTGAGAAAAAGAAAAGCAGCGGCAAGGGATGCCGCGCCAATGGAAAACATGGATCTGCGGGTATGCCGGGAAAAAGGCATATCAATGGCTCCTTTCGTAACATATATCATTAAAACAAAAAGTAAAACAGCCGGGTGGAAAATAAGCGCTCAACATCACAATTATACAAAATTTCAGGGAAAAGTCAATGTTTATTAGAATTTCGATTACTTGACGCAGACAGGGCATCATGTTAGAATGAGTGGGATTGGGAATGTAAGGAAAAGAAAGGAACCAAACATGATTACCTTATTAAAAATGCCGGCACTGTTTCTGGGAATGCTCGCAGTGTTCTGCTGCCTGGGTTCTTTTTTTTATCAGAGAAAACAGGTATGAGAGCGGACATCTGGGTGAAACTGTGCTGTTTGGCTTTATTGCATATTACTTCTTATTTGAACTGATTTCTGTGCCGATGATGGTGCTCGGTGCAAAGCTGCATCTGCTCGCATGGGTATGGGCTGCTGTTGTGGCTGTCCTTGTAATTGCTTCCATCTGTCTTCATCTGGGAATGTGGAGAGAGTGGGGAAAAAGAAGCGGCGGTTTCTGGAGAGGAAAGACGGCGGCTTTTTATGTGATGCTGGTGCTGATTGGAATCCAGCTGTATTTTGTTGCTGCACTGCAGGAAAACGGCAGTGCGGATGCAGCGTATTATGTGGGAAGTGTGACAACGAACCTTGCGACAGATTCCATCAGTAGCTTTGACCCATATACAGGAAAAGCACTGGATTTTTTTAACATCCGTTATGTGTTCAGCATGTATCCGGCAGCAAATGCAGTACTGTGCCGTTTAACGGGCATTCATCCGCTCGTAGTGACGAAGGTGATTCTCTGTATGATGACGGTAGTTTTAAGTTATCTCGTCTATGCACAGATCGGAAAGGCGCTGTTAAAAGAAAAACAGATGGTATGGGTGCTCCTGTGCTTTATTAGTGTTGTGAATCTGAATTTTCATACGATCTTTTCAAATGCGTCGTTCCTGCTGACGAGGGGATACGAGGGAAAGGCCGTATTGTGCAATATCATCCTCCCGTTTCTGTTTTATCTTGGTCTGCGCATGTATCAGGAGAAAAACGGAAAGAGAGTCTGGCTGCTGTTTTTCATGACAGGCGTCGCTGCGATTGACCTTACGATGTCATCCATGATGACTGTACCGGTGGCCATGAGTGCTGTGATTCTGCCGAATCTTGTGCGGAAAAAACGCTGGGGACAGAGCAGGCTCTATCTGCTTGCTGTGCTACCGTGTGTGCTGGTGCTTGGGGTCTATCTCCTTGGTGTGCGCGGTATCCTGCAGATTCCGGTTGTGCGGTAGAAAGGAGAAAATGTGGGCGGAATAAATCTGAATGAGAGCGGCCTCGATTTTGTGAGACAGGTCTTTGTGACGTTTGGAGGAAACACAACCGTACTGACGCTGTTTCTGCTGTCGGTGCTGTATCTCGCTTTAAAAGGAAAAAAGGAAGAGCGGTATGTGTTCGTAACAACCGCTGTTTTTCTGGCCTTTACGGTATACAATCCATTTGCGGTGAAATATATCCTGGGAAAACTTGGAATGGTCAATGTCTATTACCGGTTTTTCTGGATTCTGCCGATGGTACTGACCATCGGATATGCCTGCACGAAAGTTGTGGGCGGGCAGAAAAAAGGCTGGAGACGGTATCTGACCGCGGCTGCGCTGGCAGCGGTCATCTGTTTTGGCGGAAATTCCGTACTGGCTGGCGGACTGCCGAAGCTGCCGGATAACCAGTACAAGATGCCAGATGATCTTCTGGCCGTCTGTACGGTGCTGCACGAAGAAGCGGGAGAGGGAACCGTAAGAGTTGTCTTTGAACCGGATTTCAACCTGATCGTGCGGCAGTATGATGCTTCGTTTGAACTGGTTCTGGACCGCGATATGGTTCTGACCTATCAGGGCTCCAATACGGTATCAACCGATGCACTGACCGAGCAGGAAATTGAAGACGAAACAAAGATCCTTCAGATTATCACACAGATGGATCTGTCGCTGGATCAGAAAGAATTTTACAGAAGTCTTAGGGAAATGAATGCAGAGTATATTGTACTTTCGAGCAGTTCAGCGGCAGTATCCTATGTGGAAACAGCGGGGTGCATCCCGGTAAGAGAAGTAGAAGGGCATATCATTTTCCGCGTGGAAGAAAAGTAAGAAGGAGGACTTGTTTTTGAATAAGGCAAAAGATTATATTCAGCTGCACCTGAATATCCTGCTGTTTTCTCTGACGAGTGTGTTCTCAAAAGCAGCATCGGTTCAGCTGAACGGGGAGGAATCAAAAATCCTCTATTATATGTATTTTTATTTCTGATGGTTGCAAACTGTGGCATTTACGCTATTGCATGGCAGAAGGTAATCAAAAAATTCTCTTTGTCAACCGCATATGCAAACCGCAGCGTCTATCTGATCTGGTCCCAGATCTGGGCCGTGCTCATTTTTCATGAAATCTGACGGTAAAAAATATCATCGGCCTTCTGATTGTGCTGGTGGGAGTTATGGTGGTGCAGCGATATGAATAAATATATGATTTTAATGCTGATCTGTACAATGTTTTCAGCAGTATCACAGATTCTGCTGAAACAAAGCGCCAACGAGGAGCATGCATCTGCACTTCGCGAGTATCTGAACTGGCGCGTGATTGTGGCGTATCTGATTTTTGGCAGTGTACTTCTTTTAAATACGTATGCCTACACACAGGTAGATTTGAAATACGGTCCGGTGTTGGATACCTTTACGTACGTCTTTGTCCTGCTGCTTTCCTTTGGCGTTTTGAAAGAAAAGGTATCAAAAGGAAAGCTGATTGGGAATCTGATTATTATCCTGGGAGTACTGGTGTATACATTGCCGTAAAACGTTCCGATGATGGAAAGAAAGCGATATCAGCTAAGCAGTCCTTGTCCTTTGAAATAGGGGGTCTGCGTACAATAAACGAACGGCTTTTGATTATGAATAAGAAAAAAATAGATTATCGTTTTAAGATATTATATGCTGTGGCGATTCTGATGGTTGTTGCGGGACATTGTGATGGTGGTGGAATTTCTTTGGACTTTGCGCAATGGTTTCCGTATGAGGGAATCCATCTGGCGCTGTTTACTTTTTGTTCAGGATATTTTTTTAAAGATGCAGCACTGAAACGACCGGGGAGATATGTCTGTAAAAAGCTTCGTACCCTGATACTTCCAATGTATGGGTATACGATTGCGTATGGGCTGCTTGTCAGGTTATTACATCGGTGGGGCTTTCAAATCGGTGGAAAATTTAATTTGCACAATATTCTGATTTCACCTTTAAACGATGGGCATCAGTTTGTCCTTAATATGGCCGGCTGGTATATTGTGCCCTTGTTTATGGTAGAAATATTAAATTGTATGATTCGGGCATTTTTTAAGCGAAAAGGATGGCAGATACCGGAATGGATATTTTTTGCAGGGGCAGTACTTATTGGAATGGGCGGCAATTTTTTGGCGATTATGGAATATCGCACCAGCTGGTGGCTGACAGTGGTCAGAATTCTGTATTTTGCTCCGTTTTATGCAATGGGTATTTTTTATAAAAAGATACTGGAGAAATATGTGGACAGGATTCCATCTGTAGTGTATTTTGCGATTGTGTTTGCTGCAAAACTTATGATTTTTCTTCATTATAAAACTAGGTTGCTTATACGCCAGCGTGGTGCAATGACTTTAATCAAGGACCGGTCATGCCAATTATTATTGGTTTTTTGGGAATTGCACTTTGGATGCGGATTGCAACGATAATGGAACCAGTATTTGGAAGAAAAAAGTGGATTAATCTTCTTGCAGACAACACATTTTCGATTATGGAAAATCAGTTTTTGGGTTTTTTACTTGTAAAAGTTGCTTTCGGAACAATTGCGAATGGCACAAAGCTGTTTTTGAAGTTTGACTGGTCAAGATGTAAAAGTGATATTTGGTGGTATTATATGCCGAAGGACGTAGAACAGACAAAAATTCTGTATTTATTAGCAGCGATTTTTGTTGCCTTACTGATCCAGTGGATCCTTACACAGGTGAAAAAAATGGGAAAAAACATATTTTTGTACGTAAGACAATAGTTAAGCGTATACTGCTTTAAATATTTTGCAAAATAAAAATCCCGCAGAAAAAGAAATGAAAACTTTTTCTGCGGGATTTTATTTTATATTGCATAGATCTGAATCGTTATCAAATTTTTATTGATAATCGATAGGAGACAGGTCGTGAGGATCATCTTCCGCAGAAGAGCCTAGATGTCTGATGGTTTTGGAATTATCCTCATTTTCAGAGAAATCGTCCTCATCTATTCCAGAAGAAGAACTTTCGACTGTGGAATCCAAATCGTTTTCTGTAAAAGAAGAAGCGGAGGAAATGTCACTTACCGAAGTGGAGTCGGGTGTTTCCTCTTCCAATTCAGGATTTGTATCGCAAGGACCCTCGATGAGATGGTAATCCGACTCGGAAAAATGATACCATTTCCCATCCTCAAGCTTTTGCCAGCCGGAAACCGCGTGGCCGTCCTTATCAATAAAATAAGACTGCTTACCGTCAGCCCAGAGCTGATGTGGATTGTAAGTTACCCATTCGTTATTGGCAAATCGATCTTCTTCCTTAATATAAAATTTCTGATATTCGCCATCGCCGACCCAGACGGGGGTAAGATCAGCATCAAGTTCATCGAAGAATCGGGAGCCCATAGAGAGCTGGCGATTCAGTCATCGAAGCCAAGTTCTTCGGCAAGTGTAGGCTTGTCTGAAAAAAGATTCGTACCAAAGTCCAAGACGGTCACCGTCAATGACAGCTCCAAGGCTTGCGAGAGTAGTTGGGAACATATCCATCGTGGTGAAAATCCGATTTTTTTCATGAACCGGAAGAATGGGTGAATTTAAAATAGCGTTATAAGTAGAACGTTGATAATCTTCATCGATGTTTTCACAAAAATCAGAGTCCATGGTCAGATGATCACCGGAAAGAATTATAGTCGTGTTTTCATAAAAAGGCTGTTCCTTGATCCAGTCTATAAACTCACTGACACGGGAACTGGAGCAGTCAATCACCATACCGTAGTGGTCATCTCCGTACTGCTTTTCATCACACTCGTCACATTTGTAGCCGTCCTCGAAGTGGGTGGCAACAGTCAGCATACTGAAGTTGAACGGTTCGTCATTCTTGGAAATCTCCGTCAGTTTATCTTTTGCATACTCAAACAGTTTGGCATCTTCATAGCCCCACCACTGGTAGTAGCCTTCCGGGATCAGTCCCTCGCTGATCGCCCAGTAGTAATCGTCAATTTCATAATCACCGTGCGAAGTGAAGTAATTCTTCCGTCCGCCGAATGCGGCATCGGAACCCATCATAAAGTACTGTTTGTAGCCGCTTCATTGAGAACGTCGCCAAGTGTTGAAAGCTGCGGAAAAAAGCTGTCCTGATAAGCCATCTCATTGCCTTGAATCGAAAGCTTCAGCGGAAGACCGGAAGTCTGTGCAAAGAGACCGCCCATGGTCCAGGTGGTTCCGGTTGTCGGATAAGCGCCGCCCAGCTTGTCGGAGTTGGAAAAATTGATATTGTCCAGGGCAAGATTAGTCAGGGCGGGAATAAAATTGTGGTCGTAAGCACCGCCGTCTTTTTTATCAGAATAGGTGCTTTCCATTGATTCCAGATAAATATAGATCAGATTCCGTTTCTTTTCCGGGAATGTAATCGTTGTCTGGGACGGATTGACGTAATTATCTTCGATCAAAGTGCTGTAGCTGTTCTGAATGTGCAGGTAAGTATCGATATCCAGCGTCGTCCAGACATTATAAAGAGAATAGGAAGAAAGAGCGATTCCCAGGGCAATGCAGATGCAACCGAGAATGATTTCCACTTTCTTCCGATGGCGCAGGATAATAAAAAGCGCGATCAGAATAGCAAGAACGGCAAAAGAGATCATGCCGCAGGACCAGACGTAACTCCAGAGCACATCCTTGCTGGTACCCTCAAGGGGTGCCTTTAAGTGATAAACAAGTTCTTCCATATCAAGATGCGCCCAGGTCGCGAGCATCCAGCGGGAAGACGTAAAAAGAAGGATCCCAAGGAATCCTAACAGAACGGAAAGAATGGAAAAAAGTATCTTTCCAACATGCTGTACTTTTTTGCGAGACACAGTAAATAACCTCCAGTTTCTTTAGTGTTTTATAATAGGTAACAAACAGGTAGCGTTAGGTATAAAATATAACTGGGAACTTACGATATTATAACAGAAACTTTACGAAAAAAATAGTATTTTCTTAAAAAATACGAGTGGAAAATGAAAATCCGGGAATTTACATAAAAAGCGGCGGGGCGGGCGTGAAAATGGGTTCTTGAGTTTCTCAGAAAAGAATGGTATAATAGCAAAGATTGTAGACACAAAAGAGGTCAAAAAAAGATCTGTTCACATTTTTGTGGAGAAGAGAAAGGAAAGAAAAATGGGAAAAATTAAAGTAGAATCTTGTGAAATTGAAGGATTAAAAGTAATTACCCCAACCGTATTCGGCGATGAGCGCGGATATTTTATGGAGACATACAATTACAATGATTTTAAAGAAGCCGGCATTGATGTCCAGTTCGTACAGGATAACCAGTCTGCATCCAAAAAAGGTGTCCTGCGCGGACTTCACTTCCAGATCAATTACCCGCAGGACAAACTGGTACGCGTGGTAAACGGTGAAGTATTCGATGTTGCAGTTGACCTTCGCGAGGGATCCAAAACCTACGGAAAATGGTTCGGCGTGCTGCTTTCAGCAGAAAACAAGAAACAGTTCTTTATTCCGAAGAATTTTGCACACGGATTTATCGTACTCTCTGACTACGCAGAATTTGCTTATAAATGTACGGATTTCTATCATCCAAACGATGAAGGCGGTCTGTATTTTGACGATCCGGAGATCGGCGTGGAGTGGCCGATGCCGGAAGGAATGACAAAAGAAGATCTGATTATTTCGGAAAAAGATCATAAATGGGGCGGAATTAAGGATTTAAAGAAATAAGGAGTAAAAAACATTTATGAACGTATTCAAAGAACTTTATCAGAACCGGAAACTGATCTGGAAACTGTCGAAAAATGATTTCCGCAACAAATTTGCCGGAGCGTATTTTGGCATCGTATGGGCATTCATTCAGCCGATGGTGACGGTTGCTGTTTATTTTGTCGTGTTTCAGCTCGGACTGCGTGTACAGCCAGCTGCCACTGGATATCCGTATATCTGCTGGCTGGTTTCCGGTATTATTCCGTGGTTCTTCTTTTCTGATGCACTGCCAAGTGCGTCAAATTGTCTGCTGGAATACAGTTACCTGGTAAAGAAGGTTGTATTTAAGATCAGTGTGCTTCCAATTGTGAAGGTGATTTCTTCCCTGTTTGTACATCTGTTCTTTATTGTGTTTGCTATTTTGATTTTTGCACTGATGGGAAAACTTCCGCCGGTTCAGATTATCCAGATCGGGTACTATACCTTTGCGGTGATCTGTCTCGTCGTTGTACTTTCCTATCTGACCTGTTCCATCACACCGTTTTTCCGCGATTTCGGCCAGATTATCAATGTAATTCTGAATGTCGGCATGTGGGCAACCCCGATTCTGTGGGATACCACAACAATTCCGAATATTCCGAACTGGCTGAACAGCCTTCTGAAGCTGAATCCTCTGTACTATATTGTCCAGGGATATCGTGACAGCTTTATGAATGGACTCTGGTTCTTCGAGCATCCATGGCACACCCTTTACTTCTGGGCTTTTGTGCTTATGGCAGGACTAATCAGTTCCAAAGTGTTCAAGCGCCTCCGGGTTCATTTCTCAGATGTATTATAGGAGGATGGAATGAGCACAGAAAATACAGAAACAGTAATTTCAATTAACCATGTCAGCAAGGTCTACAAGCTGTTTGAAAAGCCGATGGACCGTCTGAAAGAATCGCTTTCACTGACACATAAAAACTATCACACCGATCATTTTGCGCTGGAGGATATCTCGCTCGAGGTGCACAAAGGCGAGTGTGTCGGTATCATTGGAACGAACGGTTCCGGAAAATCCACACTGCTGAAAATCGTCACAGGTGTCTTAAACCCGACGAGCGGAAACGTGGAGTTAAAGGGAAGAGTCAGTGCCATTCTGGAACTGGGTGCAGGCTTTAACATGGAGTATACCGGTATTGAGAACATTTTCCTGAACGGAACGATGCTTGGCTATACCGAGGAGGAGATGAAGGCAAAGCTCGACGATATCATTGCGTTTGCAGAGATCGGTGACTTTATCAATCAGCCGGTTAAGACGTATTCCAGCGGTATGTTTGCCCGCCTTGCCTTCGCGGTTGCGATCAATGTGGATCCGGATATTCTGATTGTCGATGAGGCCTTAAGCGTCGGAGACATTTTCTTCCAGTCCAAGTGTTACCGGAAATTTAACGATCTGAAAGAAGCAGGAAAAACGATCCTTTTCGTTTCCCACGATATGGGCAGCGTCATCAAGTACTGTGAGAGATGTCTTCTGATTAACAAAGGAAAACAGGTGATGGTTGGAAAATCGTCGGAGGCAGTCGATGTCTACAAGAAGATTCTTGCCAACCAGTACGATGACGAGACAAAAGAAGAGGAAGAGACCGAAGAGAGTGCAGAACAGACCGAAGAGAGAACCGAAGCAGATGCATCCGGTGCCGTATCGGCAGAAAAGCCGAAAAAAGGCCTCTGGAGAGAACGCCTGATTGCGAATGCGCAGCTGGTAGAGTATGGAGACAAGGCTGCGGAGATCGTGGACTTTGCGATTATTGACCACAAAGGTATGATTACATCTTCTGTGGATAAAAACCAGAGATTCCGCATCAAGATGAAAATCAAGTTCCATGAAACGATGGAGCATCCGATTTTTGCCTTTTCGATCAAAGACCGGAAGGGAACGGAGATTACCGGAACGAATACGGCGCTGGAGGATTACACAAAAGACGTGGTGGAAGCGGGAAAGACCGTCACGGTATGCTTTGACCAGATCATGCCGCTGCAGAGCGGACAGTATCTGATGTCGTTTGGATGTACCAGCTACCATCTGGAAGAGCTGGTGATCCACCACAGACTGTACGATGCTTGCTTCCTGGAAGTCTTCTCCATGAAAGACACCGTAGGATTTTTTGATATGAACTCTACCGTGACCTACGAGTAGGATGCGGAGGATAAACGACGGGGGTTATATGAAAGAAACAATAGGAAATGTTCTTTTGAACCTGGATTATTATGACGGCGAAGATGCTTACAGCGACGGCAGCATTGAGGACCGGCTGCTGGAGATCGTCAAGACGACGCCGAAAGAGGATTACCAGAAGGTAATCCTCACAGAAAAAAGCTGGCCGATTTTTTATCATCTCTCTCCGGAACGGGAAAATATTCTGGACTGGTATGAGTGGAAAGACGATGCTTCCGTATTTGAAGTCGGAGCCGGCTGCGGAGCCATTTCCGGCGTGCTCTGCAGAAATGCAAAGCGGGTAGTGGCAAACGATCTGTCGAAGCGGCGCAGTACGATCAATGCCTACAAAAATCAGGATGCGTCCAACCTGGAGATTATGGTTGGAAACTTTAATGTTGTTGCAGAAAAAATGGAAGAACGCTTCGATTACGTGACACTGATCGGTGTTCTGGAGTATGCAAAAAGCTATATTGGAAAGGATAATCCGTATCCGGAATATCTGGAAAAGATCAATCGTCTCTTAAAACCGGGCGGAAAAATCCTGATTGCGATTGAGAACCGTCTGGGACTGAAGTATTTTGCCGGCTGCAGGGAAGACCATGTGGGCCGGGAATTTGTCGGAATTGAAGGATATCCGGGGATCGATTTTGTCGAGACATTCAGCAAACCGGAGCTGGAGCAGATGCTGCAGGAAAACGGTTTTTCGAAGTTCAAGTTTTATTATCCCTATCCGGATTACAAATTTCCGGCGGTCATTTATTCGGATGAATATCTGCCGAAGCCGGGTGAATTGAGAAAAAATCAGCGGAATTTTGATGCTGACAGGATCACACTTTTTGACGAAGGCAAAGCATTTGACGGAATCCTGAAGTCCGGTCTGTTTCCGGTTTTTTCCAATTCCTTCTGATTGAAGTGGAGAAAAAGGAGTAAACGTATGAGGAAAGTTCTGTATACGAAATTTTCGAGAGAACGTCGGAACGAATTTCAGATTATGACCCGGATTACAGAAGAGGATGGGATCCGGCGTGTGTGGAGCTTCCGCTGCAGAAAGAGGGAGAACTCCACATCCGGCATATGTATGAAAACTATAGAAAGCTGGAGCATCTGTACGCCTATGCGGGCGTACAGATCTGCCCATGCGAACTGGATGAAGAAAAATGCGCGCTTGCATTTCCTTTTGTAGAAGGGGAAAGTCTGGAAACGCGCATTTCCCGTCATGGAAAAGAAAAAGATTTTGCATCGCTGAAAAAGGATTATGAACTGCTGTATCAGATCATTGCATCGGCAAAAGGGAAGAAATCCTTTGTGGAAACCGATGCGTTCTGTGAGGTGTTCGGCCATCCGGCATTGAAAGAAGGACTTGCCGCAGCGGAGATTTCCAATATTGACATGATTCCGGGCAACCTTCTTCTGGATGGAGAAAAGGTCTGGGTGGCAGACTACGAGTGGGTATTCCCGTTTGCCGTACCGATTGCATTTATCTATGCGCGGAGCGTCTTTTTACAGGAGGCGGCGAGTGCACTGACGAAGGAAGAGCAGGAAGAACTGTACGCCATTGGCGGTATTTCCATGGAAGAGATTCCGGTATACTACCATATGGAAGAGTGCTTCCAGGAATTCGCGGCCGGAAAGGGTGAGCCAAATGCGCTCGCCACGTTCTATGGAAAACTGCACCGGCACAATTATCCGCTTTCTATCTGGGAAAAAGAAAAAATGATGTACCCGGTTGTGCTCACCGAAACAGCACCGGAGGAGAGAGAACTCTATTATGAGGACTGCTTCGGCTTGGATGAGCAGAAGGTGATGATGCTTGAAAAGGCAGACGCGGACGGAGAGCTTTCCCTTCAGCTGATGCAGGAGGGGGCTGTCATTAAAATCCGTTCTCTCGCGGGCGTATGCAGCGATGGAAAGACGGAACGTATCGCTTTTTCGCACAACGCCGAGCTTGAGATTATCGACGACTATTATTTCCTTGGAACGCCGGTTCTGAAATTCCGGAATGCCGGTTATGAACAGATCCGGATTGATTACCGGATTTACTACAAAGGCGATGGCGTTACGTCCCAGTTTATTCAATATATCCGTCAGAATAAAGATCTGAGGGATGAACTGAACGGGGAGATTTATCGGAAAGGCCAGCTGCAGGCAGAAATCGAAGCAGAAAAAGCGGCACTTGCACACAGGGAAGAAGAACTCCAGGAAACGAGAAAACAGAAGCAGTTTCTGGAGGAAGAGCTGGAGCGGATGCGCCAGCGTAAGGTTGTGCGTATGGCAGATAAAGTGCAGCATGTGATAAAAAGGAGTAAATAACTATGGATGTATCCATTGTCATTCCTACCAAAAATGGTGGGCATCTGTTTGAAAAAGTGCTGGATGCCGTTTTCAAACAGAAGACAGAGTATGAATATGAAGTAATTTGCGTGGATTCCGGGTCAAAGGACGGAACTCTCGATGTGATCCGCAAATATCCATGCCGTTTGTTTCAGATTGAGCCGTCCGAATTTGGACATGGAAAAACGAGAAACTATGGTGCTTCCAAAGGAAACGGAACGTATATCATCTTTATTACGCAGGATGCGCTTCCAGCGACCGATACCTGGCTGCAGAATTTCATTGATGCCATGAAGATGGACCCGGAAATCGTGGAGGATTCGGGATTCATTATCCGTATCCGGACTGCAATCTGCTTGACAAGCGTGATCTGGACGGCCATTTTAAAGGATTTGGAGAAACTAATACGATTTTCCACCTTGATGATCCGGAACGCTACGAAAGAGAAGAAGGATATCGTCATTATCTGGCGTTTTTCTCCGACAATAACTCCTGTATCCGAAGAGATATTTTTGAAAAATATCCGTATGAGGATGTCAACTTTGCCGAGGATCAGATCTGGGCGAGAAAGATGATTGAACTCGGATTCAAAAAAGTATACTGCCCGTATGCACCGGTATATCATTCCCACAATTTCAAACTCAGAACGTATTTCAAACGGTATTATGATGAGCAGAAGGATTATATGAAGTTCATCAGTATATGATTGCACAGAAATGGACGCAGCTTCCGGGCATGCTGTACCGGCAGGTGAGAGGGGACTGCGTGTATATCCGTCAGCAGCCGCTCAGTAAAAAAGAGAAAATCCACTGGGCATTTTATTCCCTGTTTCGCAATTTTGACCGCTTTGTGGGCGGCTATCTCGGCGGAAAATACCATCTGTATTCCAAACGGAAACAACAGTTCCTGGATCGTCACATTTCGCAGCAGTACGATCAGAGACATGCATAGAAGAAAGGAAAAAGAAACGTGAAAAAACCAAATGTAGCATACCGTGCGTTACGGTATCTGAAGAATCATGGATTAAAAGAAACGATTGAGCGCGCAAAACAGGGCAATGAGCCGGCTGTACCGCCGAAGAACAACGTCATCGGATTTTACAGATTTGTCGTAGACAACGATCCGATCCCGTTCAATCAAAAAGAGTATGAGAAACATAAAAACGACAAGAAAAAGATCCTGAATTGGGTTGTACCGGAAATGGGACCTGGTTCCGGCGGTCATACCACCATTTTCCGTTTTATTTCCAACCTGGAGCGCCTCGGTTTCCACAGTAGAGTTTATCTCTACATGTCCCCGAATTTTCAGGATAATGCGTCCATCCGCAAATTCCTAAAAGAGTACTTCCCGCTTCTTGTGCCGGAAGTAGAAGTTTACTGCGATGTATCCCAGATGAAATTTGCACATGCAACCGTAGCAACCTCCTGGACCACCGCTTACTACGTAAGAAAATTCCAGAATACGATTTCGAAGTTTTACTTCGTACAGGATTTCGAGCCGCATTTCTATGCACACGGTTCCGAGTATGAATTTGCTGAGAACACCTATAAGATGGGATTCCGCGGAATCACTGCAGGTGATTGGTTAAGAGACATCATGAGAAATGAGTACGGCATGCAGGCAGACAGCTTCCATTTCTCCTACGATGACAAAGTATATCAGCCGAAAGAAAAACCGGACAACGAAAAGAGAGTCTTTTTCTATGCGCGCCCGGTTACCCCGAGACGTGATTTCGAGCTCGGTATGCTGGCACTCAATGAGCTGTGCCGCAGAATGCCAGAGATCGAGGTTGTTTTCGCGGGATGGGATGTCAGCGGCTATGAGATTCCGTTCAAACACAGAAATTTAGGTATCGTAACACCGCAGGTGCTGGCAGATTCCTATGCGATCTGTGATATGTGCCTTGTTATTTCGAATACCAACCTTTCCCTCGTACCGTTCGAGGTTATGGCCTGCAACTCGGTCGCTGTCTGCTCCAAGGGTGCAAACAGCAGCTGGATGGTAAATGAGGAAAACTCCATTCTGGTTGACTATGATCCGATCCAGATCGCAGACAGAATGGAATATTACTTCAACCACCCGGATGAGCTGGCTACAATCCGCAAAAAGGGAATGGATTTCGTAAAGGGAACCTCCTGGTACAAAGAAGCAGAAAAAGTTTATGCAAGCATGTTAAAGGGAATTGAGGAAGATGAGAAAAAACTGCAGTAAGGATGTGAGCAGAGAACACAGAATAGAAATTCTGTTTGTGTTCGGTGTATTCCTGTTTTACTTTTTATGGTCCTGTACGCAGCGATACAATTTCTCGTCGGATGAATCAATGCGGTATCAGATTCCACAGTTCATTTATGAATATGGGAAGCTTCCGCGGGGTGACGAACCGCTGATTCGGAATGAGGATTGGGGGATTTCCTATGCATTCAATCCGATTCTCTCCTATATGGCATCTGCAGTTTTGATGAAGGGGATGAGCCTGTTTTCCACGGATGAGTGGATGCTGCTCATTTCCGCCCGTTTTGTAAATGTTCTGCTGGGAGCGCTTACTGCTGGGTGGTCTTAAAGACGGCAAAGCTGTTGTTTCCAAGACGCTACGCATGGATGTTTACGACTCTGGTGGTTTTCCTGCCGGGCAATGTGATTTTATATTCCTATGTCAACTGCGACGCGCTTGCAATGTGTTCGACGGCCATTATCTTTTATTCCTGGGTAAAGGCGTACAAAGAGGGATGGAGCTGGACCACGTGTGCGGTATCGGCCGTTGGAATGGGAATCTGTTTCTTGTCGTATTACAATGCGTATGGATTTATTCTGATGACGTTTTTCTACTTTGTGGGAACGATGCTGACGGACCAGTCGAAACCGGTCAAAGAACGATGGAAAGAAATGATCCAAAAAGGTCTTTTTATTTTGGTGATCGTCTGTGTCATTGCTCTGTGGTGGTTTATTCGAAATGCTATTCTCTATGGAGGAGATTTTCTGGGACGCCAGGCATCGAGCGCAAGCGCGGAACTGTATGCAAGATACCAGTACAAGCCGTCGCACAGCAAGACCTTCCAGAAAAAAGGAGGCTCCATGTTGCATATGATCTTCTATAAGCCGAGTTTTCTGGAACATGACTGGCTGGTAACAGTGCTGTACAGCTTTGTCGGCGCGTTTGGCTACAATAAGATTTATCTTTCCACGATGATTATTGTTCCGTACCTCTGCTGTCTTCTTGTCGGTCTCATTCTGATGCGGAACTGTTGCCAGAGAGACTTTTTCCTCTGGAATGCAGACGGCACGCAGACGGCTCTTACCGGAAAAACGAAGAGAAAATGGAGTAAACTGGGATGGTTTACCTGGGCTAATGTGTTTGCCCTGCTGATCCCGAATTATCTGAATGCGTATTACTCCTACAGTTCTGATTTTCAGCCGCAGGACGATACAGCATGCCGATGCTGATTCCGCTGATGTATTTCGTGACGAAGGGTGTGCAGGCGTTCCTGAAACGGGAGAAAAAACTACAGAAGTATGAAAAATTGTTCTGTATTCTGGTCTGTGTGGCGGCAGCGGCATTAGCGGCATTTACTTGGGCGAGAATCATCTATCCGATGTACTTGCAGAACTACTACGGATTGCGGTAAGCGGAACAGAGAAAGAAAGCGGTGAAACGTTTGGAAAAAATTTCAGTGCTGACAGCAAAATTAAAAAAAGCTGTTGCAGAAGAAGGAATCGGCGGTCTGGCTGGGCGTACGAAAGGGTACCTTGCGCGGGCAAAAAAAGAAAAAGAGTTTCAGAGAGAAAAATCCCGGGTCTACCGGGATATTCTCTTTATCAGTGGCTGCAATGAACAGCTGCCGCATCCACACCGGTACCGCGTGGTGCATCAGATGGAGCAGCTGGAGGCAGGCGGATATACGTGTGATACGGTTTATTTTCAGGAGCTGAAGCCCTGATGGTACGTTGCTACGGCGCGTTCGTGATTTTCCGCTGCCCGATGACGGACACCCTGCGGGAATTTGCCACAATGGCAAGCAGATGAACAAGCTCTGTGGTACGATGTGGATGATCTTGTGATCGATACGAAATACACCGATCAGATTCCGTTTCTCGACCGGATGCAGCCGGAAGAACGGCAGGCATACGATCAGAATGTCCGAAACATGGGCGAGCTGCTTTCCCTCTGCGATGCGGCGGTTACGACGACAGCGGCGCTGGCAGAAGAACTGAAGCAGTACGTACCGGAGGTGCTGATCAACCGCAACTGTGCGTCAGATGAGATGCTGCTACTGTCCGAGGCGGTGTTAAAAGAAAAACAGAAAAAGAACGAAGCAGATGGAACGGCGAAAAAGTACGCCTTGGCTATTTCAGCGGCAGTGCGACGCATCTGGACGACATCGAGATGATCGTTCCGGTGCTGAAACAGTTGCTTGGCAAAAATCCGAACCTGGAACTCCTCATCGTGGGAATTCTGGAACTCCCGGTGGAGCTGAAACTGTTTGCTTCCCAGATCCAGATGGAGGGCTTTGTCGATTACCAAAAACTGCCGGAGCGGATTGCGTCGGTGGATATCAACTTGGCTCCGCTTACCGATACGATTTTTAACCGTGCGAAATCGGAAAATAAATGGGTGGAAGCGGCTCTGGTGCAGACTGTGACAGCAGCCAGCAATCTCGGCGCTTTTGCTGAGATGGTACAGGATGGAGAAGACGGCGTACTCTGCCGAGACGAAGCGGAGTGGTTGGAAAAACTGCAGTGGCTGATCGACGACGAACCGGCACGAAAAGCCATTGCCGGACGGGCATATGGCCGGTGCAGCCGCGAGTGTGTCACAATCTTTCATGCCACCGGGATTTGCGAGTGGGTGGAGCGCCACTGGAATCTACGCTGTGCCTTTGTGCTTCCAGCGATGGAGATCAGCGGAGGCATCCGCGTTGCACTTCTTCATGCGGAAATGCTGGTAAAAGCAGGAGCGCAGGTCAGCCTCTTTACTCTGGAAGGGGAGGCGGAGTGGTATCATGAGGGTGATTTCCATTTTCCGGTGCTGTCGGCCGAGCGAGAGAAACTGCAGGGAACGCTGGATCTTGCGGTAGCGACGATGTGGAATACCGCAGAGTTCGTCGAACAGTCCAGCAAGATCCGAAAGAAAAAATATCTGGTGCAGAATTTTGAAGTTGGATTTTATCCGCCGGGAAGCCCGTACCGGATCGCAACTTCGGCGACTTACCGGATGAGGAGCCGATGGAGTACGTAACCATTTCCAAATGGTGTCAGAACTGGCTGCGGGAGGAATACCATACCGAAGCAGCCTATCTTCCGAACGGCATCGATCCGTCCTTCTATCCGAAACGGGGGCGGGATCTGCAGGGAAAAATTCGGATTCTGATCGAGGGAGACTGCAGCGCGGAGCATAAAAACGTGGACGAGAGCTTCCGTATCGTGGAACAGCTGGATCTGGAAAAATTCGAGATCTGGTACATGTCCTACAATGGAAATCCGAAATCCTGGTACCGCGTGGACCGCTTTTTACACCGGGTTCCATATGAAAAAACACCGGAAGTCTATGCGGCGTGTGATATCCTGCTGAAAACAAGCCTGCTGGAAAGCTTTTCCTATCCGCCGCTTGAGATGATGGCGTCCGGCGGCTACGTCGTTGCTGTGCCGAACGGTGGCAATCTGGAATACCTGAAAGATGGGGAAAACTGTATTCTCTATCCGCAGGGAAATCTCGCGGAGGCAAAAGCGGCGATTGAGCGTATTCTGACAGATGCGGAACTGAGGAAAAAACTGGATACGGGAGCAGAAGAGACGGTAAAGGAAAGAAACTGGAAAAGAATCGAACCACAGATTTTAGAACAGTATCTTGGAAAATAAATAAGCAACAAAAAGGGCTGTCGCACTAGCAAATATTTCTGGCGGTAGCTCTGCGTTATACCCAAATGGCATCGAAATCGGTTGCGTTTTCGATGCCATTCTTTACTTCTTATAGGAAAGTTCGACTTCCGTCGAACTCTTGAATCAGGATCACCCGTTGGACGGGAGGTCCTGATTGCTTATAAATTAGAAGATCAGTGCCGTTTGTTTCGGTTATTGCGGCGTCTGTTTCTGCGTTTCCGTCTCTTTCTCGCGTTGTTGATCACGACAATGATCAGAATCAGAAAAGCGACACCGTTCAGGCCAAGCAGAATATAGAGCAGTGTGGAGAGAAAAGAAATTTTCTTGGTTTCTTTCGGTGTTGGAATATCTGTGCTGTCGGTTTCTTCTGATGAATCGGAGGAAAACGAAGAACTGTCGGAAACAGTACATGGAGCGGAAACCTCGGCTGTTCCGATGAAGTGATCATCGAAAAAATACTGGCGGGTGTACGGTTCCTCAACGGAAGCGCCGTCCGGATCGGTGTAGGTTGCAGTTTCAATTTTCGCATTCTTTGGAAGCGTTACCACACCGGAAAGACTTTCCTTTTTTGCGTTCTTCAGGGTATAATGTGTAAAATTATCATAACCGAAATCAAGTACGGTACGGGTATCGTTGATATAATCGAGGTTATCACAGGTTAAAACAACGCAGACCAGCGTCATATTGCCTCGCTTGGCAGCGGTAACGAGTGTGTTGTGTGCCTCATCGGTATAACCGGTCTTTCCGGCGAAAGCACCCTTGTATCCCCACTGACCGTCCTGGAACAGCAATGCGTGGTGGTTCTGAAGATCACGCGGTGTCGAGGTCATATTGGTCGGCTGAATTGTGTAGGTCAGATCGGACTCGATGCGGCAGAAGGTCTCGTTTTTGATGCACTCCTGCATAATGAGTGCCATATCGTGTGCACTGGTGTAGTGGTTCGGATCTGGCAGACCGTTTGCATTGACAAAATGGGTATTCGTGCAACCAAGTGCAGCGGCGCGTTCGTTCATCATGGCGGCGAAACCTTCCTCGCTTCCGGCAATGTCGATGGCAAGCTGTGTGCAGACTCATTTGCGAGGCAAGAAGAATCGCGTGAAGAGCATCCTCCACTGTGATCGTTTCGCCAAGCTGAACGTTGATGCGGGCATTTCCCGGAATGGATTCGCTGACAGCATGTTCGCCGAAGGTAACGGTGTCGGTCATCTGCTTGTTTTCAATGATCAGCAGAGCCGTCAGAATCTTGGTGATGCTGGCAGGATAGCGCTGCTCGTCCATGTTTTTATCGTATAAAACAGCACCAGTATCGGCATCGAGTAAACAGACAGCGCCGGAATTGTTTTCCGGTCCTTCGGGCCAGGTGGTGACTGTTTTTTTATCGGTTGTGGCAAAAATCGTCTGCGGGAGGCAGGACGCGGCAAAAACAAAAGCAAGCAACAGGCATAAAAATGTGCGGGCTGCAGAATTCTTTCTAATCATAACTCACTCCTTCTGATCCAGCGGGTACAGCTGCATAAGACTGTCCGGGCAGCGGATCTCTCTAAAATGTATTAGACACACTTTTATTATTATAACATAAAGCGAGCAGGGAAGAAACACATAATTTCTTAATATTTTCAGTCGGGATTTGCAAAATGCAGTAAAATAGAGTATAATGCGAACGAGTTCATACGGAAAAAACAAAAAACCTGAAAAACAAAAACCCCAAGGAGTTAAAAAAAGTGTCAGATATGAAATGGCTCCGTTTTATACGGAAATTGAAACCTTACAACATACAGAAGGGACTGCGTTACCTGAAACATTATGGCCCAAAGGAATTCCTGATCCGTCTTTCGGAGAGGATGGAGCCGGAGGAGGTTCCGTACGGACCGTGGCGGGAGCAGTACTGCGCAAAAGAGGAGGACCTGGCGCGTCAGAAAAATCATAAATTTTCTTATTGTCCGAAGATCAGCGTTGTTGTTCCGGCTTACCGTACGCCGGAAATTTTTCTGCGTCAGATGATCGAATCCCTGGAAAAACAGAGTTATGAAAACTGGGAACTGGTGATCGGAAATGCCAGCCCGGAGGATGAGACGATGGCGCGCATCCTGAAAGAGTATACCGGAAAAGATCCGCGCGTAAAGAACGTTCCGATTCCGGAAAATATCGGCATTGCAGAGAATACAAATGCAGCGCTTGCCGCAGCAGCGGGAAATTTCGTCGGTTTTATGGATCACGACGATCTGCTTGCGCCGGATGCACTCTTTGAAATTGCCATCCGTCTGGAAAAAGATCCGTCCATCGATGCTTTTTATACCGATGAGGACAAGGTACGGACCGATCTGTCCGAGTATTTCCAGCCGCATTTCAAACCGGATTTCAATCTGGATCTGCTGCGGTCAAACAATTATATCTGCCATTTCTTCGTTGTACGGCGGGAGATTGCGGAGAAAACCGGCGGCCTTCGTCCGGAATACAATGGGGCGCAGGATTATGATTATATCTTCCGCTGCACGGAAATGGCGGGAAAAATTGTACACATTCCGAGAGTTTTATATCACTGGAGGGTCCACAGCGCTTCCACCGCAGACAATCCGGCAAGCAAGCTGTACGCGTATGAGGCCGGAAAAAAGGCAATTGAGGGAAACCTTGCGCGCTGTGGCGAAGAGGGAACCGTCACACTGCGTTCGGATTATGGCTTCTACGATGTAGATTATAAACTGCGGGGAACGCCTCTGGTTTCGATTCTGATCCCGAACAAGGATCAGGCCGATACGTTACGCACCTGTCTGGAATCCATTAAGAAGAAGTGCATGTATCCATCCTATGAGATTCTGATTATTGAGAACAACAGCACTGAGGAAGCAACGTTTTCCTATTACAAAGAACTCGAAGCACAGGGCATCCGTGTCCTGAAGTATCCAAAACAGGGCTTTAACTATTCTGCGATCAATAATTTCGGCGTCAAAGAGGCAAAGGGAGAGTATCTCCTGTTTCTCAATAACGATATGGAAATTATCACACCCGATTTTATGGAAAAGATGGTGTCCAATCTGCAAAGACCGCAGATCGGGGCGGTCGGCGCGAAGCTGTATTACCCGGATAACACGGTGCAGCATGCGGGTATCATCATCGGTATCGGCGGCATTGCGGGCCACGCCTTTTTAGGGCTGGCGCGCGGAAGAAGCGGCTACCTGCATAAGGCATCGCTCCAGATGAATGTGAGTGCGGTGACAGCAGCGTGCATGATGATGAAAAAAGAGGTTTTTGAGGAGGTCGGCGGCTTTGAAGAAGAACTGTCCGTCGCTTTCAATGATGTTGATCTGTGCCTGCGCATTGGAAAAGCAGGTTATAAAATCGTATACAATCCGCACGTGGAGCTGTACCATTATGAATCGAAATCCAGGGGAGCAGAGGATGACGAGAAGAAGGTGCGCCGCTTCCAGTCGGAAATCGAATTTATGCGCAGCCGCTGGATTGGGCTGTTAAAGGCAGGAGATCCCTGCTACAATCCAAATTTAACGCTGGCATCGTGGAACTATGGACTGCGTGCCGACGGCAGGGGAGTAAAACCATGGACAAAGTAGCAGTTGTAATACCAAATTATAATGGATACCGGTATCTGGAGACGTGCTTTGCAGCGCTTGCAAAGCAGACCTTTACGGAATTTACCACATATTTCGTGGACAATGGTTCACAGGATGAGAGCTGTGCGTTTCTGCGGGAACACTACCCGGAGACGAAAATCATCCAGCTCGATGATAACTATGGCTTCAGCCGTGCGGTCAACGAAGGCATCCGCCAGTCGAAGGAGCCGTATGTGATCCTTTTAAACAACGACACCGAAGTGTTCCAGGACTTTGTCGAGCGCCTTTATGAGGGAATCTGTAAAAGAAAGAATGCGTTTGCATGCAGCGCAAAGCTGATTTCCTATCAGGAGCGTGATAAAATCGACGATGCGGGAAATTACTATAATATGCTGGGATGGGCATTCGCAAGAGGAAAAGGAAAACCGGTCAGTGAATTTGAAACGTCCGACCGGATTTTTGCGGCCTGCGCCGGAGCAGCAATCTACCGCCGGGAATTTCTGGAAAAGACCGGACTTTTTGACGAAGAACATTTCGCTTATCTGGAAGATACCGACATCGGCTATCGTGCGCGGCTTTTGGGCTACGAGAACTGGTATGAGCCGTCCGCGAAGGTTTACCACGTCGGAAGCGGAACGAGCGGCTCCCGGTATAACCTCTTTAAAATCCGTTATTCTTCCAGGAACAATATTTATCTGATCTATAAAAATATGCCGGTTTTACAGATTTTGCTTAACCTGCCGGCCTTTATCCTCGGTTTTTCGGCAAAACTGGTCTTTTTTGCATCGAAGGGATACGGAAAAGAATATCTGGCAGGAATCAAGAATGGTTTTTTCATCTGCCGGAAGCCGGAAAACAGAGCAAAAAAGATCCGTTTTGAGTGGAAGCGCCTCGGCACGTATTTTGTCATCGAATGGGAGCTTTTTATCAATGTGTTCCGGAGATTTCTGGAGAGGGCATAAGGATTCTTTCAAAAGATTACGAAAAAGTTAAAAAGTTTACGGAAATAAGAAGAATGTTAGAAAAATATGATTGCTCTTTTTTGAAACTTATTGTATAGTTAGGGGTAGGGAATTTTTAAATCCCGAAAAAAACAGATAAGGTGAACGAATTTGATCAACGATAATCAGAAATATTTTGACCGGATGCACGTTCTGATCGATGCCCTGGTGCTCGCACTTTCCTACGTACTGTCCTGGTACTGCTATGTGCGGCTGGGCGTTATGAATAATCATCCGGAGAGGGGAATTCTGCCGCCGGCGACGTATATGATGGCACTGCTCTATATCGTGCCCGGCTATCTGCTGCTTTACTATGCATTCAATCTCTATGCATCCAAGCGTTTTCAGGGAAGACGTCTGGAATTTGCCAATATCTTAAAAGCGAATACGGTTGGATTTCTGGTCTGGCTGGCCAGCCTTTACATGGTGCGCCAGGTTCACTTTTCCCGTGGTATGCTCTGCATCTTCTTTGTGCTGAATGTGACACTGGAAACGATCGTAAGAAATCTGATCCACTATATCTTAAGCAATATGTGGAAACACGGCCGCAACCAGAAGCAGATTCTGATGGTCGGCTACAGCCGTGCGACCGAGGAATACATTGACCGGATCATTGCAAACCCGGAGTGGGGCTATCTCGTCCGCGGAATCCTCGATGACCATGTCAAAGCGGGAACGATGTACCGCGGTGTCAAGGTTCTTGGAAGAATCAACAATCTTTCAGTCATTCTGCCGGAAAACAAACTGGATGAAATTGCCATTACCCTTGGCCTGAACGAATACTTCCGCCTGGAGGAGATCGTTGCCATGTGTGAAAAATCCGGCGTACATACCCAGTTTGTGCCGGATTACCACAACATCATTCCGACAAAGCCGTACACAGAAGACCTGCAGGGACTTCCTGTCATCAATATCCGCTATGTGCCGCTTTCCAACACGTTCAACGCGATGCTGAAACGGATTGTGGATATTTTCGGCGCGCTCGTGGCGATCATTCTGTTCTCACCGGTGATGCTGTTTTCCTGCATCATGATCAAGCTGACCTCACCGGGTCCGCTGATCTACCGTCAGACACGCGTCGGACTGCACAACAAACCGTTTGAAATGTACAAGTTCCGTTCGATGGAAGTTCAGACGGAGGAGAAAGAAAAGAAGGCATGGACCGTGAAGAATGACCCGCGTGTGACGGGATTTGGAAAATTCATGCGCCATACCAGCATTGATGAGCTTCCACAGCTCTTTAACATCTTAAAAGGAGATATGAGCCTGGTCGGACCGCGGCCGGAGCGACCTTTCTTTGTGGAAAAATTCCGGGAGGAAATCCCGCGTTATATGGTAAAACATCAGGTGCGTCCCGGTCTTACGGGGTGGGCACAGGTGAATGGATACCGGGGGGATACTTCCATCCGAAAGCGTATTGACTGTGATCTGTATTATATTGAAAACTGGACGCTGGGACTTGATTTTAAAATTCTGTTCCTGACCTTTTTCAAAGGATTTGTGAATAAAAACGCTTACTAAAAGATAAGGGGAAAAGAGATGTCGAAGAAGAATTACAAAAAGAGCAGAAAATACAAAAAAATGCGCCGCAGAAAAATAATTTTCGGAATTGAAATCACCGTTCTGCTGATTCTTTCCGGAATTCTGTTCGTCTACGCATGGATCAACCGTTCGATGGATAAGATGAATCAGGATACGCTGGACAGCTCCCAGATTCAGATTAACAGTGAAGTAAAGGCAAATACCGATCTCTCACAGATGTCCGGTACACAGGTCATCGCGCTGGTCGGCGTGGATGCCAGAGGTGTGAAAGGCTCCGAGCTGGCAGAAAGCATGAACAGTGACACTATTATTCTCTGTTGTATTGATCACGACAAGCAGGAAATCCGTATGGTGTCGATTATGCGTGACACCTGGATGAATATGGCGAAATATACCGATGAATATTATGAGTTTGACAAAGCCAATTCCGCCTATAACCGCGGCGGTCCGGAGAGTATGCTCTCCATGCTGAATACAAACCTTGACCTTGCACTGACCGATTACGTTACCGTAAACTTCAAGGCACTCGCCGATGCGATTGATGTCTTGGGCGGTCTCGACATCGAGATGACAAATGCAGAGTGTGTTCATGCAAACAACTACAACAGAGAGGTATCGGAAGCACAGGGCGTAGAGTATGAAGCTATTCCGTATGATGAGGACCTTGGGGATGATTACAGCGAAGTACGTCATGTCAGCGGTGCACTTGCAACCTCCTATGCGCGGATCCGTTACGGCGGCGGCGACGATGCGAAACGTACGAGCCGTCAGCGAATCGTCATCAATCTCATGGTACAGAAGATTAAACAGAATCCGACCAAGATTCCGGAGATTCTGGATAAAGTGATGGGAAATGTCAGCACCAGTCTTACCAAAAACGAAATTCTGGAACTTGGCATGCATGCGGTAACGTACAAAATGGGAACATCTTATGCATATCCGTTCCAGCTGTGTTATGGAGAAAATGTAGAAAGCGCACTTGGTGTTGATGTCGTAATTCCGGTTACACTGGAACACAATGTAAAGGAACTGCACGCTTATCTGTATCCGACGATGAGCTATGATCCATCTGCAGCCGTGATAGAGTACAGTGACTATATTGCAAGAGAGAGCGGCTACGATGATGATATGATTGAGTATGTACTGAATCAGGGACCGGGCGCTGCAACAGATTCTGTGGTAGCAGGAGATTAAAATACAGGGAGAATACGACAAGATGAGTCAATATACCGTTGATGTCATGATACCAACGTATAAACCAGGGCAGGAGTTCGCAGAACTTCTGCCCCGCCTTTTAAAACAGACTTACCCGATCCGTTCGATCCGGGTCGTGAATACGGGGAAAAAGTTCTGGAATCCGGCGTGGGAGCAGCTTTCAGACAAGATTATGGTGGAGCATATTCAGCCGAGCGAGTTCGACCACGGCGGAACGAGAAGGGCGATGGCAGAAAGTTCAGATGCGGATCTTCTGCTTTTTATGACCCAGGATGCCATGCCGTACGATAATGCGTGCGTGGAACATCTGGTGGAAAAATTTTCACTGCCGCATGTGAAGGCGGCCTATGCGCGGCAGCTTCCGCGGGATGACTGCCGTACACTGGAACGGTTTACGAGAGGCTTTAACTATCCGGACGAGAGTGATATCAAGGATGCCGGTGATCTGCCAAACTTGGTGTTAAGACTTTTTTCTGTTCCAATGTCTGTGCAATGTATGACCGCAGGACATATGAAGAGCTGGGTGGATTTGTAGAAAGCACCTTGTTTAACGAAGATATGATCTATGCCGGGCATCTTGTGCAGGCGGGCTATGCGATTGCCTATGCGGCAGATGCGAAGGTGGTACATTCCCACAATTACGGTTGTCTGGCACAGCTTCACCGCAATTTCGACCTCGGTGTATCCCAGGCACAGCATCCGGAGATCTTTGATGCGTATCCGTCTGAGAGTGAGGGAATCCGTATGGTGAAAAAATCGGCATCTTACGTCTGCGAAATTCATAAGCCGTGGCTGCTCGTCACTTTATTCTTTCAAAGCGGATTCAAATATGTGGGCTACTTCCTCGGAAAACGATACAAAAGCCTTCCGGACAGTGTAATCCGCTGGTGTACCTCAAACAAAACATGGTGGGAATATCACGGAAAGATACGAAAAAAACGAAATAGAAGATAAGTGAAAGTAAAAAACAAAAAATAAAAAGATCTTGTAAGTAAATACGAAATGCTCCATAAGGTTGACAGAGAACGGAGCAGAGTGGTAAAAAAGTAAAGAACAAGAAATTAGAAGGCGGCATAACCTGAAAACAGAACAAGGGTGCCGCCTTTTACTGTTAGGAGGAAAAAATCTATGTGTGGAATTGTTGGATATATTGGAACCTGCCAGGCTGCCCCGGTGCTGCTGGACGGATTGTCAAAGCTGGAGTACCGCGGATACGATTCGGCCGGAATTGCTGTATACGATGGAAACAAAATTCAGATGCAGAAAGCAATGGGCCGTCTGAAGGTGCTTGAGGAAATGACACAAAATGGAGCGACACTTCCGGGTACCGTAGGAATCGGACATACGAGATGGGCAACGCATGGGGCACCTTCCGATCTGAATGCACATCCGCATTTCAATAAAGACCACTCGATTGTCGTTGTACACAATGGAATTATTGAGAATTATCTGAAATTAAAGAAAAAACTGATGTCCAAAGGATATGAGTTCCTTTCGGAGACAGATACCGAGGTAATTGCCCATATGCTGGATTACTATTATAACGGCGATCCGCTTGCAACGATCACAAAGGTTATGCACCGTATGGAGGGATCGTATGCACTGGGTATCCTGTTCCGCGACCATCCGGATGAGGTGTATGCGGTCCGTAAAGACAGCCCGCTGATCGTTGGTACAAGTAAGAGCGGAAACCTGATTGCATCCGACGTTCCGGCTGTACTGAAATATACAAGAGATGTCTATTTTCTGGAAAATGAGGAGATTGTCAAGCTGACCCGAGACGGCCTTCATTTTTACAATATCGATGAGGAGGAGCTGCAAAAGGAGCCTACGCACATCGAATGGGATATGAATGCCGCAGAGAAAGGCGGCTATGAGCATTTTATGCTGAAAGAGATGCATGAGCAGCCAAAAGCCGTAAAAGATACGCTGACCCCACGCATCAAGAATGGTGACGTAGTGATCGAGGAGCTTGGCATGACGGACGAAGAGATCCGTGCAATCAGCAAGATCTTTATTGTTGCCTGTGGTTCTGCATATCACACCGGTGTAACCGCAAAATACATCTTCGAAAAGCTGGCAAGAATCCCGGTTGAGGTAGATCTGGCAAGCGAATTCCGCTACCGTGATCCGATTCTGCCGGAAAATACGCTCGTGGTCATCGTCAGCCAGTCGGGTGAGACGGCCGATACCCTCGCGGCTCTCCGCCTTGCAAAAGAAAAGGGCGTGCGTACCTTGGCATCGTAAATGTAGTTGGAAGTTCGATTGCAAGAGAGGCAGACAATGTCATGTACACCTGGGCCGGTCCGGAGATCGCTGTTGCGACAACGAAAGCGTACAGCACACAGCTTATCGCGCAGTATCTTCTGGCGATGAAGTTTGCCAAAGTACGCGGAACCGTTTCACAGAATGACTTCGATGCAATGATCCAGAGCCTTGAGCGCCTGCCGGAGCAGATTTCCCTGCTGCTGTCCCACAAGGAGAACGTACAGCGTTTTGCCAACCGTTATCTTGCGGCAGAACACGTCTTTTTCATCGGACGCGGCATCGACTATGCAATCTCGATGGAGGGCTCCCTGAAGCTGAAAGAGATTTCCTACATCCATTCCGAGGCGTATGCAGCCGGTGAGCTGAAACACGGAACCATTTCCCTGATTGAGGACGGACGCCTTGTCGTAGCCGTGCTGACCCAGCCGGAGCTCTACAAGAAAACGATCAGCAATATTCAGGAAGTGAAGACACGAGGCGCGTTTGTCATGGCGGTAACGACCGTTGGCAATACAGAAGTGGAAAAAGTAGCCGACTACGTAGTTTACCTGCCGGAGACAAATCCGATTTTTGCAAACTCCCTGGCGATCATTCCACTGCAGCTCTTTGGCTACTACGTATCGATCGGCAGAGGCCTCGATGTGGATAAACCGAGAAACTTGGCGAAATCCGTTACGGTAGAATAAAAACCGCAGCATAAAATTCCTCTTTTTTCAAAATTATCACAGTTTCAACACAATTCTAACGTACAATAGGCAGTAGAAAATGAAGAAAGAAATAAGAGCACTGTGTATTGGTGCCTGAGATAGAAAAGAGAAAGAGGGATCAGCCATGAGTGAAGAATTCAAAAAAGAAGAAATAAATGGTGAGGCAGCAGAGGAAACCAAAGCTGCAGAGCATACAGAAGAAGTAAAAGCAGAAACGACAGCAGAGCAGAGTGCGGCAGAGACGGAAAAACCGCAGGAAACCGCAGAAGCGCCGAAGGCGGAAGAAAAGAAAACGACAACCTACAGCTGGGTGAATCCGAAAATCAGCGGAAAGACCGACGAGGAGAATAACAGTGCTTCCTACACCGGAAAACCGGACCCGTCGGAGGCAAAGGCAGAGCAGACATCTTCTGCAAAGACAGAACATTATCAGTACCAGTCACAGACACAGAGTGCTCCGAAGCAGGAAAAACCACAGTTTTCTGCCGTTCCGCAGCCGCAGGATCACAAAAAGAAAGCGAAAAAACCAATGTCAGCCGCAAAAAAATGGGGCATGACACTTGCCATGGCAGCGTGCTTCGGACTCGTGGCAGGCGGTGTTTTCATTGGGACTGCAGCAGTCGGTACGAAAGTGATCGGTACAGCAACAGAGCAGAAGCAGGAAGTTACAATTCCGACGACCACCACAACAACGGCAGCAGACAGCAGTGATACCTCCGATACCGTAAAAGCAACCGGCGAGATGTCCGTGAAAGATGTTGCATCGAGTGCGATGCCGTCTCTGGTAGCAATTTCTACGACAACGGTGGAAGAGGTTGAGACATTCTTCGGAACCACAAGCCAGGAAGTTCCTGCAAGCGGAACCGGAGTTATTGTCGGACAGAACGACGATGAGCTCCTGATTGCGACAAACAACCACGTTGTCAGCGGTGCAACGTCTCTTTCCGTCAGCTTTATCGACGATGAGACGGTAGAAGGCCAGATCAAAGGTACCGATGCGGACAATGACCTTGCTGTTGTTGCAGTAAAACTTTCCGACATCAAGGACGAGACAAAGAGCCAGATCAAAATTGCCGTGATGGGAAATTCCGATGACCTTGAGGTCGGTGATCAGGTTGTGGCAATCGGAAATGCACTGGGAACCGGCCAGTCCCTGACGAGCGGATATATCAGTGCAAAAGACCGTACGATCTCCAGTCAGGATGAGAGTACCGGCGAGACGATTACTTCTGAGGGACTGATCCAGACCGATGCAGCCATCAACCCTGGAAACAGCGGCGGCGCCCTTCTGAACATGAACGGTGAGCTGATCGGCATTAACGAAGCAAAATACAGCTCCACACAGGTCGAGGGCATGGGCTTTGCGATCCCGATTTCGAAAGCGGAGCCGATTCTGCAGAACCTGATGAACCTGACAACAAGATACAAAGTCAGCGATGATGAGGCTGCTTATATCGGAATCAACATGGCGGATGTCAGCGCAGATGTTTCCCAGAACTACGGTATTCCGACCGGTGTCTGCATCATGAGCGTTGTGGACGGCAGCCCGGCAGCCGATGCGGGCTTCAAGAAAGGCGATGTTATCACCACGTTTGATGGAAGAAGCATCTCGAACGCCAAAGGCTTAAAAGAGACACTGACCTATTATGCGGCAGGCGAGACTGTAGATGTCACCGTACAGCGCGCGGATAACGGTGAGTACAAAGAAGTAACACTGACGCTGACCCTTGGCTCTGCAGCAGATATGCCGCAGACGAGCGGAAGCAGCAACGGAACCACAAACGATGGAACCGGAAGCTCCGATCAGAATGACCAGGGTATTCAGAATCCGTTTGGCAACAGATAAAAACTCGAAATAACTATTTCCTAAGAGAAAAAAGACGGACAGCACAGGAATATGAACGCCTGGCTGTCCGCCTTTTTTCTGCATTTTTGATATAATTTTTTGAATTCGTAAAATTCTTAAAAAAGTTGGTAATTTTTAAGAAAGTTTTTACTTGTGACCCTATGGCTTTTGGGCTATAATCAAGCTAGACCAAGCGATCTATTACAGAAAGGAATTTGAAAAATCATGTCAGAAGAGAAAGACAGAGTGGACGGTACCGCGGACGAAACGAAGGCGGAAACAAAAAGCTCTGACCATCATACAGAAGATACTTATGAAAAAGTCTGCTTCATGTGCCGCAGACCGGAGAGCAAAGCCGGAAAGATGATTACCTTCCGGGAAACATCAATATCTGCCCGGACTGCATGCAGAAGAGCTTTGATACCATGAACCAGAACCCGGGCCAGATCAATGAGATGATGAATAATATGAACAACATGCCGAATATCGGCATGTTCGATCTCTCCGGGCTTTCCAACCAGATCCCGAACCGGCAGCGGGTAAAGAAAAAAGAAGAAAAGAAGAAAACAAAAGAATTTTCCATCAAGGACATTCCGCCGCCGCACCGGATCAAGGCGATGCTTGACGAATACGTCATCGGCCAGGAACGTGCAAAGAAAGTCATGTCGGTTGCCGTTTACAACCATTACAAACGTGTCTTTGCACCGCAGGACGGAAATATCGAGATCGAAAAATCCAACATGCTGATGATCGGACCGACCGGTTCCGGAAAAACGTATCTGGTGCAGACACTGGCACGCCTCTTAGATGTGCCGCTTGCCATCACGGACGCCACATCCCTTACCGAAGCGGGTTATATCGGCGATGATATTGAAAGCGTGGTATCTAAGCTTTTAGCGGCCGCAGACAACGATGTGGAGCGCGCGGAGCACGGTATTATCTTCATCGACGAGATCGACAAGATTGCGAAAAAGAAAAATACAAACCAGAGAGACGTCAGCGGAGAAGCCGTACAGCAGGGAATGCTGAAGCTCCTCGAGGGCAGCGACATCGAAGTTCCGGTGGGAGCCAACAGCAAAAATGCGATGGTTCCGCTCGAGACCGTCAATACCAGAAACATTCTCTTTATCTGCGGCGGTGCCTTCCCGGATCTGACGGACATCATCAAGGAGCGTCTGAACAAGACAGCTTCCATTGGCTTCCAGGCGGATCTGAAGGACAAGTATGATGGGGATAAGAACCTGCTGTCACAGGTGACCTTAGAAGACCTTCGGACTTTCGGTATGGTGCCGGAGTTCCTTGGCCGTCTGCCGATCGTATTTACGCTGGAGAGTCTCAATGAGGATATGCTGGTCGAGATCTTAAAAGAACCGAAAAATGCGATCCTGAAGCAGTATAAGAGACTGCTCGAACTCGACGAGGTGAAACTGGAATTTGATGATGATGCACTTCGCTCTATTGCAAGAAAAGCGCTGGAAAAAGATACCGGTGCGAGAGCACTCCGTTCGATCATCGAGGATTTCATGCTGGATATCATGTATGAGATTCCAAAGGACAGCAGCATCGGAGAGGTTATCATCACAAAAGACTATATTGAAAAGACCGGCGGGCCGACGATTCTCCTGCGCGGCCAGGAAGTTCCAAAGTTAGAGCAGAAATAAGGTAACTGGAAAACACAGCGGAGCAGACGTGAAACTGGCGTTTTCTTGAAATAAGAGATAAGAAAGAGAGGGTTTTAACTATGGCAGAGGATTTTTTTGGAAATTTAAGTAAAACACTGAAAAAAACAGTGGATACTGTGGGAAAGAAAACAGATGAATTCGTAGAAATTCAGAAGATCCGCACCCGTCAGCATGCGCTCGAGGATCAGATTGAGAAGAATTACCAGGATATCGGACAGATCATCTACAACCGCTATTTGAACGGCGAAGCATTCGACGAGAATCTTGCCGGCTTCTGCAAAGATATCACCGATCTGGAAAAAGAGATTGCAGACTGCAAGGAAGATGTGGCAAACAAGAGAGGCCGCATCGTATGCCCGGCCTGCGGCGCAAGTGTTCCGAAAGATGCAGCTTTCTGCATGCGCTGCGGTGCTGCTATGCCGGAGAAGGAAGATGAGCCGGAGGATGCCGAGTTTGTACACGTAGAACCGGAAGAAAAAGCAGAAGAAACCGAAGCAGCAGCGCCGGAAGAAGAGCCTGAAAAAGAAGCAGAGGTACCGGAAGAGGAATGATCTGGACCCTGCTGCCGGGAGCGGTTTTCCTTGCAGACGGATGCCTGAAAAAGAAGGCAGAAGAGGAGTTAAAGGAAAATGAGCAGATCCCGGTCTGCAAAGGACATATTGTCCTGCGGAAATGTCATAACCGCGGCGTAGCGGGCGGCGGCTTCGCGGACAGCACGAAGAAGGTGGAAATTCTCACCTTCTTTTTGCTGTCCGGACTGTGGCGCGTCTCGGAGCGCTGGCGGGCAGACGTAAGTGTAAGGCGAAGAAGCTTGGGCTTGCGCTTACGATTGGCGGCGGCATGTCGAACTGGTATGACCGGCATAAGAGAGGTTACGTGACCGACTATGTCAGCTTCCGGTTTGGACCGGAGAAGTTCCGCAGACTTGTGTTCAATGTTTCTGATTTCTGTATTTTCTTCGGACTTGCGCTGCTGACGGCAATTTCCTGCCGGGAGTCCAGGTGATGCAGGATCTCACGAAAAGCCCTGCGGATGGCGGGCTTTTCGGGGCAAAAAGAAAATTTGAAATTTTTTGAAAAAAATTTGAAAAAGCTGTTGACAGATTCGGAATCATCTGGTAATATATGTTTTGTTGAGCGGCACATGAGAGCTGCAAGACAAGAAATGCAGGAGTGGCGGAATTGGCAGACGCGCAGGCTTCAGGTGCCTGTGGTCGCAAGATCGTGTGGGTTCAAGTCCCATCTCCTGCATTATTTTTTCGCTTTGCGTATCAAGAATTGGTCCGGTGGACCAATTCGGATTGCCCTGATGGGAAGTGTGAAAACTTTCCGTCAGGGTATTTTTATTTTTCCAGAAAAGAAATTTCCGTAATTCGACAAAAATAGTTGAAATGTTTCCCTGGTTGTGATAGAATCTGAAAGATTAAAGTATGAGATGCATATTTCATACAAACTCAAAACCGAACGAAAAAGAAAGGAAAACGGTGGAATGATGAAAGCTTTTCTAATCTTAGAAGACGGGCATGTCTTTACCGGAACCAGCATTGGTTCACAAAAAGAAGTGATCAGTGAAATCGTATTTAATACATCCATGACTGGATATCTCGAAGTGCTGACCGACCCATCCTATGCGGGACAGGCAGTATGTATGACGTATCCTCTTATTGGAAACTATGGAATTTGTTATGATGATCAGGAGTCCTTAAGACCCTGGCCGGATGGCTATATTGTAAGAGAATTATCCCGTCTCCCCAGCAACTTCCGTTGCCAGGACACCATTCAGAATTTCCTGAAAAAGTTCGATATTCCCGGAATCGCCGGAATCGATACTCGTGCTCTCACCAAAATTCTTCGTGAAAAAGGTACCATGAACGGTATGATCACGACCAACGAAAATTATCACCTCGATGAAATTATTCCAAAATTAAAAGCGTATAATACCGGAAAAGTTGTAGAAAAGGTAACCTGCTCTGAAAAATCAGTTTTAAAAGGAGAAGGCTTTAAAGTTGCACTTCTGGATCTTGGCGCAAAGAACAACATCGCACGTTCCTTAAATGAGCGCGGATGCGAAGTGACCATTTATCCGGCGCTTACTACAGCAGAAGAGATCCTCGCCGCAAATCCGGACGGAATCATGCTGTCCAACGGCCCTGGAGATCCGAAAGAATGCGTATCCATTATCAAAGAGATTAAAAAACTGTACGATTCCAATGTACCGATCTTTGCAATCTGTCTTGGACATCAGCTGATGGCACTGGCTACCGGCGCAGATACCCACAAGATGAAATACGGCCACCGCGGCGGAAACCACCCGGTCAAGGATCTGGCAACCGGAAGAGTTTACATTTCTTCCCAGAACCACGGCTACGTCGTAGATACCGATACCCTGGATCCGAATGTGGCAGTTCCGGCCTTTGTGAACGTCAACGACGGCACCAACGAGGGACTCAAATACGTCGGCAAAAACATCTTTACCGTACAGTTCCATCCGGAGGCATGCCCTGGCCCGCAGGATTCCGGATACCTGTTTGATCGATTCCTTGAGATGATGGGAGGTAACAAATAATGCCAAAGAATCCGAATATTAAAAAAGTTCTGGTTATCGGTTCCGGTCCGATCGTCATCGGACAGGCAGCAGAGTTCGACTACGCAGGAACACAGGCGTGCCGTTCACTGAAAGAAGAGGGAATGGAAGTTGTTCTTCTGAACTCCAACCCGGCAACCATCATGACCGATAAAGACATCGCAGACCGCGTTTACATCGAGCCGCTGACCGTAGAAGTGGTAGAGCAGCTCATCCAGAAGGAAAAACCGGACAGCGTTCTTCCGACTCTGGGAGGCCAGGCAGGACTGAACCTTGCGATGGAACTCGAAGAAAAAGGCTTCTTAAAAGAAAACAACGTACGCCTGATCGGTACCACAGCACAGACCATCAAAAAAGCAGAGGACCGTCAGGAATTCAAAGATACCATGGAAAAAATCGGCGAGCCGGTAGCGGCATCCCTGGTTGTCCATGATGTACAGGCTGGTATCGATTTCACCAACAAGATCGGTTATCCGGTTGTACTGCGTCCGGCTTACACCCTCGGCGGAAGCGGCGGCGGTATCGCTTACAACGAAGAAGAGCTGATCGAGATCCTCTCGAACGGACTCCGTCTTTCCCGTGTCGGCGAAGTACTCGTTGAAAGATGTATCGCCGGATGGAAAGAGATCGAGTACGAGGTAATGCGGGACAGCGTAGGAAACTGCATCACCGTCTGCAACATGGAGAACATCGACCCGGTCGGCGTTCACACCGGAGACAGTATTGTCGTAGCACCGTCCCAGACCCTGGGAGATAAAGAGTATCAGATGCTGCGTACTTCCGCACTCAACATCATCACCGAGCTCGGCATCACCGGCGGATGCAACGTACAGTATGCGTTGAATCCGGACAGCTTCGAGTACTGTGTTATCGAGGTAAATCCGCGTGTCAGCCGTTCTTCCGCACTGGCTTCCAAAGCGACCGGTTATCCGATTGCAAAGGTTGCTGCAAAGATCGCACTTGGCTACACTCTGGATGAGATCCCGAACGCCATTACCGGAAAAACCTACGCAAGCTTCGAGCCGATGCTGGATTACTGTGTTGTAAAAATCCCGCGTCTGCCGTTCGATAAGTTTATCAGTGCAAAACGTACCCTGACCACACAGATGAAGGCAACCGGTGAGGTTATGAGTATCTGCAACAACTTCGAGGGCGCGCTGATGAAAGCCATCCGTTCCCTGGAACAGCACGTAGATTCCCTGATGTCCTATGACTTCAGCCACTTGTCCAAAGACGAGCTGATCGAAGAGCTTCACATCGTAGATGATATGAGAATCTGGAGAATCGCAGAGGCGATCCGTCAGGGCGTCTCCTACGACGAGATCCACGAGATCACCAAAATCGATGTATGGTTCATCGATAAGCTGGCTATCCTCGTTGAGATGGAGCAGGCATTACAGGCCAAAGAGCTGGATGAGGATCTGCTGCGCGAAGCAAAACGCCTTGAGTTCCCGGATTACCTGGTGGCAAAACTGGCAGGAAAGACCGAAGAAGAAGTAAAAGCGTTAAGAAAACAGTATGATATCACCGCAGCTTACAAGATGGTAGATACCTGTGCCGCTGAGTTCGCAGCAACCACACCGTATACTATTCCGTATACGGCGGCGAAAACGAAGCTGTTGAGACAAACGACAGAAAGAAAGTCCTCGTCCTTGGTTCCGGCCCGATCCGTATCGGACAGGGTATCGAGTTTGACTTCTGCTCCGTACATTGTACCTGGGCATTCAAGAAAGAGGGCTATGAGACCATCATCATCAACAACAACCCGGAGACCGTCAGCACCGACTTCGATATCGCAGATAAACTGTATTTCGAGCCGCTGACACCGGAAGATGTAGAAAATATCGTCAACATCGAGCATCCGGACGGAGCCGTTGTACAGTTCGGCGGCCAGACCGCGATCAAGCTGACCGAAGCACTCCTGAAAATGGGTGTGCCGATCCTTGGAACATCTGCAGAGAACGTAGATGCCGCAGAGGACCGTGAGCTGTTCGATGAGATCCTGGAGCAGTGTGAAATCCCGCGTCCGAAGGGACACACCGTATTCACCGCAGAAGAGGCGAAAAAAGCAGCCAACGAGCTCGGCTATCCGGTACTCGTCCGCCCGTCCTACGTCCTTGGAGGACAGGGTATGCAGATCGCCATCAGCGATGAGGACGTCGATGAATTTATCGGCATCATCAACCGGATCGCACAGGAGCATCCGATCCTGGTTGATAAATATCTGCAGGGCAAGGAGATCGAGGTTGATGCAGTCTGCGACGGCACCGATATTCTGATTCCTGGTATCATGGAGCACATCGAGCGCGCCGGCGTTCACTCCGGAGACAGTATCTCCGTTTATCCGGCACAGAGCATCAGCCAGCATGCAAAAGACACTATCGTAGAGTATACGAAACGTCTGGCAAGATCCCTGCATGTCATCGGTATGATCAACATCCAGTTCATCGTATGCGGTGAGGATGTTTACGTCATCGAGGTCAACCCGCGTTCTTCTCGTACCGTGCCGTACATCAGCAAGGTAACCGGAATCCCGATCGTGCCGCTGGCAACGAAAGTCATCCTCGGCCACACGATCCGCGAGCTTGGCTACGAGCCGGGACTGCAGAGAGAGGCAGATTACATTGCCATCAAGATGCCGGTATTCTCCTTCGAGAAGATCCGCGGCGCAGATATCGCCCTTGGACCGGAGATGAAATCCACCGGTGAGTGCCTTGGTATTGCAAAGACCTTCAACGAGGCTCTTTACAAAGCATTCCTCGGCGCCGGAATCAACCTGCCAAAAAATAAAAACATGATTATCACGGTAAAGGATGAGGATAAAAAGGATATCATTCCGATTGCGCAGAGATTCCAGGCTCTCGGCTACAAGATCTATGCAACGAGAAACACGGCAAAAACTCTGAACGAGAACGGTGTCAATGCGATCCGCACCAACAAGATCGAGCAGCCGTCCCCGAACCTGATGGATCTGATCCTCGGCCACAAGATCGACCTCGTCATCGATACTCCGTCCCAGGGTGTTGAGCACTCCAAAGACGGATTCGTCATCCGCCGGAACGCGATCGAGACAGGTGTCAACGTACTGACCTCTCTGGATACCGCAACCGCACTCGTAACCAGTCTGGAAAATACAGATGTGAAGAAGCTGACCCTGATCGATATCGCAACGATCGACAAGAGATAAGCATGATAGAAGCATAAAGCAAAGAAAAGCTCTCTGCTGCAGAAACAAAGCGGCAGAGAGCTTTTTTGGCCGAATGTGGGTTTGAATGGATTTTACAAAAAAGAAAACGTGACGCGCTTGTGTTTTTAGCATAAGTATGATAGATTTTTAATAGAATGCCAGAAAAGGGCATCCAATTCAAAAAGAGAAAGGTACATATCGTATGAACATCATTGAGTGGTTAAAGGTTATCCTGCTGGGTATCGTAGAGGGCATTACCGAGTGGCTTCCGATCAGCAGCACCGGCCACATGATTCTGGTAGATGAGTTTATTAAGCTGAATGTGACAGCTGATTTCAAGAATGTTTTTGAAGTTGTCATCCAGCTCGGTGCAATCCTTGCGGTTGTCGTCATCTATTTCTGGGATCTCTGGCCGTTTCATGGCAAAAGCAAAGCGAAAAGCAAGAGCTATTTTGCCAATCCAAGCGACAACAAGGTCTTTGCAGGTATTCAGAACTTTGTAGACAATTACTGTTATCTGGACAAAATTATCATGTGGTTCAAGATCGTCGTATCGTGTCTGCCGGCAGCCGTGATCGGACTGGCATTTAACGACTGGATCGAGGCCCATCTGATGAATTACGTGATCGTAGCACTGATGCTGATCATCTATGGTGTCCTCTTCATCATCATTGAGAATTACAACAAGACGAGAACACCGTCTGCAACAAAAATCAAAGAGATTACCTGGAAAAATGCGCTGTATATCGGTGTTTTCCAGCTCCTTTCCATCGTACCGGGAACTTCCCGTTCGGGAGCAACCATCATCGGCGGTATCCTGCTGGGATGCTCGAGAGAGCTGGCATCGGAGTACACGTTTTTCCTTGCCGTTCCGGTTATGTTCGGCGCAAGCCTTTTAAAACTGGTAAAACACGGCTTTGCCTTTACCGGTGTTGAGGTGGCGATCATGATCGTCGGCATGCTGGTGGCATTTGTGGTATCGATTTTTGCCATCAAATTCCTGATGCAGTACATCAAGAAGCACGATTTCAAAGCCTTCGGCTGGTACCGTATCGTACTCGGTGTGATTGTGCTGCTGTATTTCGTAATCAAAACCGTAATTTTGAAAGCATAAAATCGAACAATTCCGAAAATTTACCGGGAAAAATAGAAGAAGAAGTATCGTAAAATGAAAAAAATTGTGCGATACTTCTTTTTTTACGCGAAAATTACAAAAAACCCTGTAAAAAGTAACCAAAAGCTGATATAATAGGACACAAGAGGGACGCAGAACCAGAAATTAAAAAAAATACCGAAAATTTGCCATATTTTTATTGACTAAAGATATTCTTATGGTAAAATAAATGTGTGCGCCCCGAGGATATCTTCATTTTCGGTGCAATCAGTATAGGGTGAACGTATCATCAGGGCAATCTGGAAATACTTTACTATAACCTATCAAAATTACAAGTAGGAGGAAAAGTAACAATGGCAAAATGGGTTTACATGTTCACTGAAGGTAATGCAGACATGCGTAACCTTCTCGGTGGAAAAGGCGCAAACCTGGCTGAGATGACAAACCTGGGACTTCCTGTACCACAGGGATTCACGGTAACAACCGAGGCTTGTACACAGTACTATGAGGATGGCAGACAGATCAACGACGAGATCATGGGTCAGATCATGGAAGCAATCGATAAAATGGAAGGAATCACAGGAAAGAAATTCGGAGACACTAAGAATCCGCTGCTCGTTTCTGTACGTTCCGGAGCAAGAGCTTCCATGCCAGGTATGATGGATACCATCCTGAACCTTGGTCTGAACGAAGAGGTTGTTGAAACTCTGTCACAGGCTTCCGGCAACCCACGTTGGGCTTGGGACTGCTACAGAAGATTCATTCAGATGTTTTCTGACGTAGTTATGGAAGTTGGTAAAAAATACTTCGAAGAGCTGATCGACAAGATGAAAGAGGAGAAAGGCGTAAAACAGGACGTAGATCTTGACGCAGATGACCTCAAAAAACTGGCTGAGCAGTTCAAAGCTGAGTACAAAGCTAAAATCGGTGAGGATTTCCCGACCGATCCTAAGGTACAGCTGATGGAGCTGTAAAAGCCGTATTCCGTTCCTGGGACAACCCGAGAGCAAACGTTTATCGTCGTGACAACGACATCCCGTATTCCTGGGGTACCGCTGTTAACGTACAGATGATGGCATTCGGAAACATGGGAGATGACTGTGGTACAGGTGTTGCCTTCACCCGTGACCCTGCTACAGGAGAGAACGGACTGTTCGGTGAGTTCCTTACCAAGCACAGGGCGAGGACGTAGTTGCCGGTGTTCGTACACCTATGCACATTTCTGAGATGGAAGAGAAATTCCCGGAAGCTTTCAAACAGTTCAAAGAAGTTTGCAAAACTCTGGAAACACACTACAGAGATATGCAGGACATGGAGTTCACTGTAGAGCACGGTAAACTGTACATGCTGCAGACACGTAACGGTAAGAGAACAGCAAAAGCTGCTCTGAAAATCGCCTGCGACCTTGTAGATGAGGGAATGAGAACAGAGGAAGAGGCAGTTGCAATGATCGATCCTCGTAACCTTGACTCTCTGCTTCATCCGCAGTTCGATGCAAAAGCACTGAAAGAGGCTGCTCCAATGGCAAAAGCACTGGGAGCATCTCCGGGAGCTGCTTGCGGTAAAATCGTATTCACAGCTGATGACGCTGTTGCATGGGCTGAAAGAGGAGAAAAAGTTGTTCTGGTTCGTCTTGAGACATCCCCAGAAGATATCACAGGTATGAAATCTGCACAGGGTATCCTGACTGTTCGTGGTGGTATGACTTCCCACGCAGCCGTAGTTGCCCGTGGTATGGGAACCTGCTGTGTATCCGGTTGCGGTGATATCGTAATGGACGAGGCAAACAAGAAATTCACACTGGCTGGCAAAGAGTTCCACGAGGGAGACTGCATCTCTCTGGATGGTTCTACAGGATGCATCTATGACGGACTGATCCCGACCGTAGACGCTACCATCGCTGGCGAGTTCGGAAGAATCATGGGCTGGGCAGATAAATACAGAACCATGAAAGTTCGTACAAACGCTGATACTCCGGCAGACGCTAAAAAAGCTCGTGAGCTTGGCGCAGAAGGTATTGGTCTTTGCCGTACAGAGCATATGTTCTTCGAAGGCAACAGAATCGATGCATTCCGTGAGATGATCTGCGCTGAGACCGTAGAAGAGAGAGAAGCAGCACTTGCTAAGATCCTTCCGGAGCAGCAGGGAGACTTCGAGAAGCTGTATGAAGCTCTGGAAGGCAACCCGGTTACCATCCGTTTCCTGGATCCGCCGCTTCATGAGTTCGTTCCGACTGAGGAAGAGGACATCAAGAAACTGGCTGATGCTCAGGGCAAAACTGTTGAGCAGATCAAAGCAATCATCGCTGGTCTGCATGAGTTCAACCGATGATGGGTCATCGTGGATGCCGTCTTGCTGTAACTTATCCGGAAATCGCTAAGATGCAGACAAGCGCAGTAATCCGCGCAGCCATCAACGTGAAGAAAGCTCATCCGGATTGGAATGTAAAACCGGAAATCATGATCCCACTTGTTGGCGATATCAAAGAGCTGAAATACGTTAAGAAATTCGTAGTAGAGACCGCTGACGCTGAAATCGCAGCTGCAGGCAGCGACCTTGAATACGAAGTTGGTACCATGATCGAGATCCCGAGAGCAGCTCTGACTGCAGATGAGATCGCAAAAGAGGCAGACTTCTTCTGCTTCGGAACCAACGACCTTACTCAGATGACTTACGGATTCTCCCGTGACGATGCTGGTAAATTCCTGAACGCTTACTATGACGCTAAGATCTTCGAGAACGATCCATTCGCAAAACTTGATCAGGACGGCGTTGGCAAGCTGATGAAGATGGCTATCGATCTTGGAAGACCGGTTAACTCTTCTCTGCACGTAGGTATCTGCGGTGAGCACGGTGGAGATCCGAGCTCCGTAGAGTTCTGCAACAAACTGGGTCTGGACTATGTTTCCTGCTCACCGTTCCGTGTGCCGATCGCTCGTCTGGCAGCAGCTCAGGCAGCTATCGCTCAGAAGAACGCTTAATTTAAGCAGAATCTGTCCGAATCAGGATTTTCATGCAATAGCATGATTTGTGTTCAAACGTAAGGAGACCCCGGCGGTCTGTAGAAATACAGGCGCCGGGGTCTTTTTTATCAATCGTTTAAAATCAAAGTGGGAGGGAAAACGGATGCAGAATGAAACAGCCAAAGAAAACCTGCTGCGGCAGATCCGGGAATACCGTCCGTACAATGAGCAGGAAGAGCGGGATCGGGCGATTCTGCTGAAATGGATGGAGAGCGGATGCGATATTTTGACGCGGGAAAATGAGACCGCACATCTGACTGCCTCCGCCTGGGTCGTAAGCCCGGATCGGAAGCAGGTGCTGATGGCGTATCACAATATTTACCATTCCTGGGCATGGCTCGGCGGCCACGCGGACGGAGATGCGGATCTTTGCAGCGTGGCGGTAAGAGAAGTGAAGGAGGAATCCGGGATTGAAGAGGTGAAGCTCTTATCGGATCAGCCATTCTCGCTCGAAATCCTGTCGGTGGACGGCCATGTGAAGCGCGGAAAGTACGTGGTGACACATCTCCATCTGAATGTGACATATCTCATGGAAGCAGACCCGGTACAGGAAATCCGCTGCAAGCCGGATGAAAACAGCGCAGTCGGCTGGATTCCGGTGGAGCAGATCGCAGAAAAATCGACAGAGCCGTGGTTTGTGGAGCGTGTGTATGGCAAGCTGTGTGAGAAAGTGAAAAGAGATTTCTGTGAAGTGTAATATGCAATCCGCGTATGAACTGCCATTTAGAATAAGCATTAGACAAATGAGCTGTTAGATGTCTAAAATAGAGACAGAAAGAAAAATGGCAGGATGGGTTTTATGTTTACAAATCAGGATTTGAAAAAGCTGATTGTTCCGCTTTTTCTGGAGCAGCTTCTGGTGGCTCTGGTCGGAATTGCGGACGTGTTTGTTATCGGATTTGTCGGAGAGGCGGCGGTTTCCGGTGTGTCACTGGTCAATGCGTTCAAAAGGTAGACTTAAGCTTCCAGAAAACGATCCTCTTTTTCTGACGACAGAAAAGTTGTTGGGAAAAGGGGATTTTTGGGGTAAAAGGGATTATTTCGGCGCGTTGAAAATCGTGCGGGGTATGGTAAAATGGACTCCGAAAAACAGCAAAAGGAGGACATGACAGAAGATGAATGATATGAAGCGTCTGCTCTCGTATGCAGGTCCCTACAAGCGGGATATGATTTTCGGAGCAGTGCTGGTATTGGTAGAAACGTGTTTTGAACTTTTTATTCCGATTCTGATTTCCAATCTGATTGACATCGGCGTTGCGAACGGCGATATCCCTTACATTTACCGCAAGGGAATCCAGATGGGAGTCTGCGCGCTCTGTGCGCTTGTGACCGGAATTTTATACGCGCACTTTGCGGCGCGGGCGACGTACGGCTGGGGAGCTGAGATCCGGAAGGCGGAGTATGAGAAAATGCAGCAGTATGCATTTTCCAACCTCGACCACTTTGCGGTATCATCCCTGATCACCCGTATGACGACGGATGTTACCGTCATCCAGAATATGGTAAGCGCCGGCTTCCGCCCGATCACGCGCGGACCGTCGCTTCTGATTATGGGAATCGGCCTTTCATTCTATATGAATCCGCGGCTGGCATTTGTATTCCTTGTATGTACCCCGCTTCTTGGCTTTATTCTCTCCCTGATTGTGCGGAGAGTTGCCCCGATGTACACAAAACTGCAGTCCATGGTGGACCGCCTGAACAACGTTGTCCAGGAGGGGCTGACCGCGATCCGTGCCGTCAAAGCTTTCGTGCGGGATGAGTACGAGGAAGACAAATTCAACGAGGTCAACACCGACCTGACCGCAGCGAGCGAGCAGACGTTCCACTACGCCGTGCTGAATCTGCCGGCATTTCAGGGCGTCATGTATACCGCGATCGTGCTGATTCTGTGGTTCGGCGGAAATATGATTCTGAAAAAACAGCTTGCCGTCGGAAACCTGACCGGATTTCTAAGCTACGTCATGCAGGTCATGAACTCGATGATGATGATTGCAAACGTCTTCCTGCTTCTGACCCGTTCCATGGCGAGCGCACACCGGATTGTCGAGGTGCTCGATGAGAAAATCGTGCTCACCTCGCCGGAAAATGGTGTAACAGAAGTGACAGAGGGCAGCGTGGAGTTTGACAACGTATCGTTTAAATACAAAGAAGAAGCAAAAGAGTACGCACTCTCCGATGTTACGCTGAAGATCAAAGCTGGTCAGACGGTAGGAATCCTCGGAGGAACAGGTTCTTCGAAAACGACGCTGGTGCAGCTCATTCCGCGTCTGTATGATACCAGCCGCGGCACCGTCCGCGTCGGCGGAAAGGATGTGCGCGCGTACGATCTTGCCGCTCTCCGCGATGCAGTCAATATCATTCTGCAGAAAAACGTGCTGTTCTCCGGAACCGTGCGTGAAAACCTGAAATGGGGCAATGTGGATGCATCCGATGAGGAGATCTGGGAAGCATGCCGCGCGGCGTGTGCGGATGAATTTTTGAACCGCATGCCGGACGGCCTCGACACCGTGCTCGAGCAGGGCGCAAGCAACCTCTCCGGAGGCCAGAAGCAGCGTCTCTGCATCGCGCGTGCGCTGATCGGAAAGGCAAAAATCCTGATCTTCGATGATTCGACAAGTGCGGTCGACACGGCAACGGAGAAAAAGATCCGCGAGGCACTGGCGGCGCGGAAGAATGTCACAAAAATTATCATTGCGCAGAGAGTAACATCCGTCATGAATACGGATCAGATCATCATTCTTGATGACGGAAAAGTACACCGGATCGGCACGCACGCTGAACTGCTGGCGGATGACCCGATTTATCAGGAAATTTACGCCTCACAGATGAAAGGAGGAGACGAAAATGGCAGCGAGAGCTTATAGCGGAAAGAAACCAAAGAACCTGAAACACACGCTGCGCGTCTTCCTGTCTTATCTGGGACGGCACAAAAAAATGCTCGCAGTCGTAGCGGTACTGGTAACAATCAGCGCGGGAGCCAACCTCTTTGGAACGTATATGATCCGCCCGGTTGTCAACGGACTGGCGGACGGAGATGTGCACACACTGCTGCGCGGCGTGCTGATTACGGCACTCATTTTCGGGTGCGGCGCACTCGCAGCATACGGCTACACGCAGACCATGGTAAAAGCAGCACAGCAGGTTGTATTTGATATCCGCCGCGATCTGTTCGAACACGTCCAGACACTGCCGCTGCAGTTCTTCGACAGCAGACGCCACGGCGATATCATGAGTCTTTTCACGAACGATATCGACACGATGGCAGATGCCCTGAACAACAGTTTTGCGATGGTTATCCAGAGCTTCATCCAGATTGTGGGAACACTGACCTTGCTGTATATCCTAAACTGGCGGCTCTCGCTGATTGTAACGGTGTGCTACGGTATCATGTTCTGGTATATCAAGTTCAGCGGAAAGCGCAGCAAGGGTTATTATACGAAGCAGCAGAACAGCCTCGGAGAACTGAACGGCTATATTGAGGAGCTGATCACCGGACAGAAAGTCGTCAAGGTGTTCCACCACGAAGAAGAGAGCTTTACGGAATTCTGCAAAAAGAATGAGGAGCTCCGGAAAGCGGGAACCGGCGCGCAGGGGTATGCGGCGACGATGGTTCCTGTCGTTGTCAGCATTTCGTATGTCAATTATGCGATTGTGGCAGTGCTCGGCGGCCTTCTCGCCCTGCACGGAAAAGCCGATATCGGAAGCCTGGCAAGCTACCTTGTCTTTGTCCGCCAGGCGGCGCTTCCGATCAACCAGTTCACCCAGCAGAGCAACTTCCTTCTCTCAGCGCTCGCCGGTGCGGAGCGTGTCTTCGACGTGATGAGCCTGGAGCCGGAAATCGATGAGGGAAAAGTGGAACTGGTCAACGTAAAAGAAGAGAACGGCGCACTTGCCGTCTGCGAAGAGACAACAGGCCGCTGGGCATGGAAGCGCCCGGACGGAACGATGACGGAATTAAAGGGCGATGTGCGTTTTGAAAACGTGGATTTCGGCTACACGGCAGACCGTCTGATCTTAAAGAACATCAGCCTGTATGCCAAACCAGGCCAGAAAATTGCTTTTGTCGGTTCCACAGGAGCCGGAAAAACGACGATCACGAACCTGATCAACCGTTTCTACGACGTCCAGGGCGGCGCGGTTGTCTACGACGGCATTGACGTAAAAGATATCGAAAAAGACGCTCTGCGCCACTCCCTCGGTATCGTTCTGCAGGATACCCATCTGTTCACGGGAACCGTAGCAGAAAACATCCGTTTTGGAAAACTCGATGCCACGCAGGAAGAAATTGAACATGCGGCCAAAATTGCGAATGCGGATTCCTTCATCCGCCGTCTGCCGAACGGCTACGACACGATGCTGACCTCCGACGGAGCCAACCTCTCCCAGGGCCAGCGCCAGCTTCTCGCGATTGCCCGTGCCGCCGTTGCCGATCCGCCGGTGCTGATTCTTGACGAGGCAACATCTTCCGTTGACACCAGAACCGAGGCGCTGATCGAAAAAGGAATGGACCAGCTCATGGAGGGCAGAACCGTATTTGTCATCGCCCACCGCTTAAGCACCGTGCGAAACGCCAATGCGATCATGGTGCTGGAGCAGGGAAATATCGTAGAGCGCGGCGACCACGACGCACTTCTGGCACAGAAAGGAAAATATTATCAGCTCTATCATGGAATGTTTGAGCTGAGTTAAAAAGAAAGGAGTAAAGAGTATGAGAAAATATAACCGTATTTTTCTGATCGTCCTGGATTCTCTCGGAATCGGGGCGATGGCGGATTCGGAGAAGTTTGGGGATGTCGGTGTCAATACCTTCGGCCACATCTGGGAGAGTCAGGGAGGCCTTGAAATCCCGAACCTGCGCCGCCTCGGCATGGGAAATCTCTGCGGTGTGACAGAGGATGAGGCAAAGAGTTACGCCAGAAGACTGAACGAGGCGAGCAACGGAAAAGACACCATGACCGGCCACTGGGAGATGATGGGAATTTACACGACAAAGCCGTTCGTTACGTTCACCGACCACGGATTTCCGAAAGAACTGATCGACGAGCTGGAAAAACGAACCGGCAGAAAGATCATCGGCAATAAGGCGGCGAGCGGAACGGAGATCCTCGATGAGCTGGCAGAGCGCGAGATCGAAAACGGAGAACTGATTGTCTATACCTCGGCGGATTCCGTACTGCAGATCTGCGGCAACGAGGAGACGATGGGACTGGAGACGCTGTATCATTACTGCGAGATTGCCCGTGAGCTGACCATGAAAGACGAGTGGAAAGTCGGCCGTGTCATTGCAAGACCGTACGTCGGAAAGAAAAAAGGAGAGTTCGTCCGCACCGCAAACCGTCACGACTACGCTGTCAAACCGACGGGAAAAACCGTGCTCAACGCGATGCAGGAGGCAGGATATGATGTCATCAGTATCGGAAAAATCAACGATATTTTCTGCGGCGAGGGCATCACGGAGAGTCTGAAATCCAAGAGCAGCGTCCACGGCATGGAGCAGACGATTGAGACGGCAGGAAAAGAGTTTACCGGACTGTGCTTTGTCAACCTCGTCGATTTCGATGCACTCTGGGGCCACAGAAGAAACCCGGAAGGCTACGGAAAAGAGATTGAAAAATTCGATGTGAACCTTGGAAAGCTGCTGGAGCAGTTAAAAGACGACGATCTGCTCCTGATCACGGCAGACCACGGCAACGACCCGACTTATACCGGAACGGACCACACCAGAGAACAGGCGCCGCTCCTTGCGTACTCACCGTCTATGAAGGAGAGCGGCCTTCAGGAGACGAAGGACACCTTCGCTGTGATCGGCGCATCCGTTGCAGAGAACTTCGGCGTAAAAATGCCGGAGGGAACGATCGGAACATCGATCCTGGAATCGTGGAAATAAGGAAGCGATGGCGTTTTCAGCTGAGGCGGTAAGAACCTTTCGAAAGTTTCACAAGCTGTCCTTCTTCGAGCAGCTTCTTTAAAACCCGCTGGAGCTGGCGGCGGCTGCAGTGGAGCTGCATGGCCATCTTTCCACGCCGGAAAACGTCTGATCCGGACAGCGCTCTGAGAGATAAGAGAGGAAGGATTCCTCGAGCGTGGAAAAATTCGACTGGGAGCTGGAATAAAGCATCAGCTTTTCGGTGACAGAGTTTAAAAGATATCGTAAAAAGCGGTTGTCGTTCAGCAGAAGCTCTTTCGTGGAAGCGAGCGGCAGAACAATACAAAGCGCGGTGGTGCGTGCCTCGATCTGGTGCGTATCATCGCGTTTTCCGCAGAATTCCATATCGCCGATGCAGGTAAAGCCGTCGAGATAGCCGATCGGGTAGCTCGTGCCGTCGGCGCGGTTGGCGCTGATCTCGATGGAACCGTCCACGAGGAACGAGAGGTATTCCTCCGGATTCAGCGTGTCGAGCCGTTCGCCCTTTTCAAACTGATACAGAGAAAATGCGAGATCCGGGGTATCGAAAAGAGATGGGATCTCATGTTTCTGAAGATAAAAGTCCAGCAGAGCCGGATCAAAAATTCGTTTCATAGGAAAATCCTTTCACAGAAAAATTTTTGGAAAACTTTTTCTTTATTGTGACATATGACACAAGAAAAAGCAAGAAAGTCTGCTAAGATAAACCAGAATGAAAAATGTTACAGTTTGCTGGGTACCAGTGAACTGTAACCGAAAAAGAGGAAAGGGGAGTTTTCAAAATGGAAAACGAATTATTTGAGAAAACAAAAGTGTCCAAAGCATATATGACGCTCGCACTTCCGGTCGTGCTCGGCATGGTCGTGTCGCTGATCTATAATATGGTAGATACTTTTTTCATCGCGCGGACCGGAAACACGGCACTGATTGCCGGCGTATCGCTCGGCACACCGATTTTCACGCTGATGATTGCACTCGGTGACATCTTCGGCGTCGGCGGCAGTTCCGTCATTTCGCGCCTCTTCGGTAAAAAAGAGTACGAGGACGGAAGACGGATCAGCGTATTCTGCTTTTACGCAGCGATTGCTGTCGGCATTGCGGTCAGCATCATCCTGCTTGCCGCCAAACAGCCGATCCTTGGCCTGCTTGGCTGTGATGAGACGACGTGGCAGTATGCGGGGGACTATTACCAGTGGATTGCACTCGGCGCACCGTTTATCATCCTGCAGCTGACGCCGAACAATCTTCTTCGGACCGAGGGCTTCGCAAAAGCTCGATGATCGGAACAATGCTGGGAGCCGTCGTCAACATCATTCTTGACCCGATCTTTATTTACACGCTCGGCATGGGAGCAGCCGGAGCAGCGATTGCAACGGTGATCGGCAACATCTGCGGTGATATTTTCTATGTTATCTTTATGATAAAGAAATGCCGCTATCTCTCCGTCGATTTCCGAAAACTGAAAATGACCGGAGCAGAGGTGCTCGCCGTTCTTGCCATCGGCATTCCGGCATCCGTCACAAACTTCATGCAGAGCATCGGCGTGACGCTGACGAACCGATTTTTGCAGCCGTATGGAACGGACAAAGTTGCAGCGATGGGAATTGCTTTGAAAATTATTATGATTTCTGTTCTTGTGATGGTCGGTTTCGCTTTTGGCGGACAGCCGCTGGTCGGATACAATTATGGAGCGAAAAATAAAAAAACGTCTCAGTGAGAGATCCGCTTTGCCTTCCTCCTGGAAGTGCTGACCGGTGCCGGAATGGCGGTTGTGCTCGGTGCGGCGGCTCCGCTTCTCGTGGGACTGTTCTTAAAAGAGGCGGATGTCATTGCAGTGGCCCAGCAGATCCTCCGCGTCCAGCTCATTGGTATGCCGTTTGTTGGTATCGTACTCGCATCGACCTGTATTTTCCAGGCGATCGGAAACGGGGCAGGAGCAATGATTCTTTCAGCAGGACGTCAGGGCGTGATTTTTGCCATTGTAATTTTCTGCGCTTCAAAACTTGCCGGTTTTTCCGGTGTTATTGCCTCCCAGCCGGTTTCTGATTTTCTGACCGCATTGGTGGCTGTGATGATTCTGCTTCAGTGGAAAAAGAAAGAATTTGCAAAATAAGAAAGAACAGCAAAGCGGCTGCGGCACAGCGTTCCGGAACGGGAACCTGCCGCAGCCGCTTTTGGCGTGCGCAAAAAAACAGAATTCCTGCACAGGCGGCCGCCATGTCAAAAACACGTAAAAGTGATGAAAAAACGTCTCTTAATTCGGCAGTATTACGGGATTGCATTCTGAGAAAACAAGATATAAAATGGCATGAGATTCGACAAAAAGGGGAAGCAAAAACATACGACAATAGGGAGGACATCACATGGCAACAAAGAAAAGTGCAGTAAAAGATCTGACAAACGGCAGCCCGGTAAAACTGATTCTGGGGTTTGCACTGCCGCTGCTGCTCGGCATGCTGTTCCAGCAGTTTTACAGCATGGTCGATACGATTATTGTAGGAAAATTCTTAGGCGCGAAAGCGCTCGCGGCTGTTGGCAGTACAGGTTCGATCAACTTCATGATCGTGGGATTCTGTATGGGAGTCTGCAACGGATTTGCGATTCCGGTTGCGCAGATGTTCGGTGCAGGAGATCGGAAAGCACTGTGCCGGTATGTAGGAAATGGAGCCGTTCTGGCCGGTATTCTTTCCGTGGTGATGACCGTTCTTGTCTGCATCTGGTGCCGCGACATTCTGATTCTGATGAAAACCCCGTCCGATATTCTGGACGGTGCATACGCTTACATCTTTGTTATTTTCCTCGGAATTCCGCTTATGGTGCTCTATAACCAGACATCAGCAATTATGCGGAGCCTCGGCGACAGCCGCTCCCCACTGATTTTCCTCGGTATCTCTTCAATACTGAATATCGTGCTAGATCTTGCTCTGGTCCGCCCGATGGGAGTAGCGGGAACCGCGTGGGCGACGATTATCGCGCAGGGAGTCTCTGGATTCCTGTGTCTCTTTTATATGAAGAAAAAATTCACCATCCTTGCTTTTACGAGAGAGGACTGGAAGCTGCACAAGCATTATGTGCTTAATCTGTGCAATATGGGAATCCCGATGGGACTGCAGTATTCAATCACCGCGATCGGAAGTGTTATTTTGCAGACCGCTGTCAACGGCCTTGGTTCCACTGCGGTTGCATCTGTTACGGCTGCCGGTAAAATTTCCATGTTCTGCTGCTGCCCGTTCGACGCGCTCGGCTCCACTATGGCGACGTATGCCGGACAGAACGTCGGAGCGAAAAAGATGGACCGCGTCAACACCGGAATCCTGGCGAGCTCAATCATCGGAAGCGTGTATTCTGTGGTTATTTTAGGTGTCATGTTTCTGTGGTCCCGCCAGATTTCGCTTCTCTTTGTAGATGCATCCGAGACGGTCATCCTCGACCAGGCGCGTCAGATGCTGCTGATCAACATGGTATTTTACATTCCGCTGACCCTTGTCAATGTCGTACGCTTTACCGTGCAGGGCATGGGCTTCAGCAAATTTGCAATCCTTGCCGGCGTCTGCGAGATGATCGGCCGTTCGGTGGTAGCCTTTTTCCTGGTTCCGTATTTTGGTTACACCGCAGTCTGCTTCGCAAGCCCGGTGGCATGGGTTCTCGCCGATCTGTTTCTCGTTCCGGCGTACCTGTACTGCGCAAAAACGCTTCGTTCTCTTTTTGAGAAAAATGCGCAGATGATGTAAGCCGTGCCGCAAGATGGACAAGCTGTTTCAATTCTGGTATAATGGAGCCTGGATTTTAGGAAAGCTGAAAAAGAATCCCATAGAAGAGAGGAAGATATCCTATGAAACAGTCGGTATTAGAATATAAGAAACTTCTGGAGCAGGAAGGCCTTCTGGTGGAATTTGCAGAGCCGGAAGGAAAAGAAGGAGAGGACAGACCCGTTACCCTCGTAACGTATTTTTCGGGCGGAGCGGATCAGGGAACGCTGTTTCTCTGCAAAGGAGCTGCATTCAAAGAGGTATACTTAAAAGACGCCGTAAACCGCGGTGCTGTTGCCTATGTAAGTGAAAAAAAATACGAAGCGGGAAAAGAAATTCCGGCACTCATCGTCAACGATGCCAGAAAAGCACAGTTTGTGCTGGGTGAGGCGTTTTACGATTATCCGGCAAAGTCGCTGCATGTCACGGCGCTGACCGGAACAAAAGGAAAGACAACGACAGCCTACTACCTGCAGTCGATGCTCGATGCCTGCCTGAAAAAACAGGGCGGAAACGGATGTGCACTGTTAAGTTCGATTGAATATTACGACGGAAAGACGAGAGAAGCATCAACGCTCACCACGCCGGAATCCCTGGAGCTGTGCCGTCATATGCGCAATGCCGTAGATGCAGGCCTTTCCCATATGGTGATGGAAGTATCCTCCCAGGCGCTCAAATACGAGAGAGTCGGAAACACGCATTTTGATACCGCCATTTTCCTGAACATCTCCAAGGACCACATCAGCCCGACGGAGCACAAGGATTTTGATGATTATTTCCAGTCGAAATTAAAGATCTTCGACCGCTGCACCTGCGCCTGCGTGAACCTGGACAGCGACCATATCGGGGAAATCCTGAAAGCTGCGGCAAAATGTGAGCGCGTCGTTACGTTTGGATCGAAAGAAAATGCTGTAATCCGCGTGAGTGATATCAAGCCGGGCAGAGGAAAATTCTATTTCCATGTGGCAGGACCGGATTTCTCGGAAGATTTTACCCTGCCGGTGCACGGAGCCTTCAATGTGGAGAATGCCGTAGCTGCCATTGCGGCTGCCTGGTCGATGGGAATCCCGGTTTCGCTGATCAAGGAAAGCCTCCTTGGCGTCACCGTTCCGGGAAGGATGGAGACGTATGAGAGCAGCGCGGGCGAGGTCACGGCGATCGTGGATTTCGCGCACAATGGCCTGAGTTTTGAAAAAATGTTTGATACCGTAGCACTCGAATACCCGGGGAGCCGCGTAAGCGTTGTGTTCGGAACCCCGGGCGGAAAAGCATTCAACCGCAGAAAAGATATGGGTGAGATTTCCGGAAAACGGGCGGACCGGATTTTCCTCGTACCGGATGATCCGGGAAACGAAGATCCGCAGGCGATCTGTGAGGAGATCGGCGGGTACATAGCAAAGGAAGGTGCATCCTTCCAGATCCGCATGGACCGCGGAGCAGCAATCCGGGAGGCGATTCTTGGCGCGTACCGGGAGAGGTTGTTCTGATCCTTGGAAAAGGCGCGGACGTGACGATGCACGTCGGAAACGGAAATGTGCCGTACCGGTCAGATGCCGTCTATGCAAAAGAGGCGCTTGCCGAATATGGAAATGCATTTGCCGAAGCGGCAACGGCTCGTGAAACAGAAGAATAGAAGCAAAAACAGAAAAAACAGAGCAAAAAAGACACGGAACAGAAAAATCCGTGTCTTTTTTGCGTCTGGCGGCAGCAGAAATGAAAATCAGACAGGAAATTTGGCGGATACATCCTACAAAATGTAGAAAAGAAGGACAGAAACTAGCCCGTATGACGAAAAGTTGTTAAAAATATAACGAACGAAAGTTAGACGTGTGAAACTAAACACAGAAAGCAAAAACCCGGGAACCATGCGGAAAAAGACGAATTCTGCGGGATGAAGGACAAAGCTGTAAGTTTTTGGAAAGAATTCTTGTGAAAAAGAACAAAAAATGGTATAATTGTATTGAAATATATCCAGAACACCCCTTCTGGAAGCGTACGGGCTCAGTGAGAAAAAAGATTTCACGAAAATGCTCGAAAAAAACACTTGTTAAATTCTTGTCATAGTGCTATGATAAGGAAAGTGAAAAATTTATCAATCACAAAAACCAACTAGGGGTATTTTAGAAAGGAGTATTTATGAGCAGCAAGATTACCATCATTGGAGCTGGAAGCGTTGGATCTACGATCGCCTATACACTGTCGAACGAAGACATCGCGTCTGAGATTGTTCTCATCGATATTAACAAGAAAAAAGTAGAGGGAGAGGTTATGGATATCGCGCAGGGTACCTGCTTCCGCGATCCGGTCTCCATCATCGCAGGTGAGTATGAGGATGCCAAGGACTCTGATATCGTAATTATTACTTCCGGTATTGCAAGAAAGCCTGGCCAGACCCGTATTGAGCTGACCCAGACCAACGTAAACATCTTAAAATCCATCACACCGGAAATCGTAAAAGCGGCTCCGAATGCCATCTACATCATTGTAAGCAACCCGGTTGATATCATGACCTACGTGTTTACAAAGATCTCCGGACTTCCGGAAAACCAGATCCTTGGTTCTGGTACCATGCTGGATTCCGCGAGACTTCGCTGCGGACTGTCTGAACACCTCAACATTGCCCAGAAAAACATCCACGCTTACGTATTCGGTGAGCACGGCGATACTTCCTTCATTCCGTGGAGCGGCGCTTACGTTTCCGGTGTCAGTCTGGACGAGTACTACGAGACCGTAGAAAAAATGGGCAGGAACGTAACCAAGATCGACAAAGATGCTATGCTGGAGTACGTAAGAACTTCCGGCGGACAGGTTATTGCAAACAAAGGAGCTACTTTCTATGCAGTATCTGTTGCAGTATGCAAACTGGTAGCAACCATTCTTTCTTCTTCCGATTCTGTAGCAACCGTATCTTCCATGATGCACGGTGAGTACGGCATCGAGGATGTATGCTTAAGCACACTGACCCTCGTTGGACCGAAAGGCGTACAGGGCAAGATTCCGATGCGTATGACAAAAGAGGAAGTAGAAAAACTCAAAGCAAGTGCCGACGCATTAAAAGCAGTTATCGCACAGATCGAGCACTAAGAGCGGGCAATAAGCTCAAAACATAAAATTTATGGCAGTGGCAGAAAGTGCGAAAGAGCGGTATCTCCCACTGCCTTAACGTGCGCCTGAAGAAATTTTCCGCCGGGTGTACATAAAAAGAGTACCGGAAACTTTTCCGGTGCCGGACAGAAGATACCGCAGGAAAAATGGAAACCAACAGGAGCAAGTAAGAAAGGAGCAATTCCATGACCTACAGTTATTTTCCGGGCTGTACGCTGAAGAACAAAGCAAAAGATCTGGATCATTATGCCAGAGAGTGCGCAAAAGTTCTGGGATTTGAACTGGAAGAAATTGAAAACTGGCAGTGCTGCGGAGCTGTGTATCCACAGGCATCCGATGAAATCGCCACAAAACTTTCTTCGGTTCGCGCCTTAGCAGACGCCAAAGAAAAAGGACAGGATCTGATCACAGTCTGTTCCGCCTGTCATCACGTGATCAAACGCGTAAACGATGACATGGCGAATGTAGAAGACATTCAGACAAAAGTAAACAACTACATGGCTCTTTCCGAGCCATATCTTGGCGAAACGAAAGTACTTCATTATCTGGAAGTGCTGCGTGACGTCGTTGGATTTGACAAGATCAAAGAGAAAGTGGTAAACCCATTAAAAGGAAGAAAAATCGGCGCATATTACGGCTGTATGCTGCTTCGTCCGAGCACCACAATGCAGTTTGACGATCCGGAAAATCCGACAATCATTGAAGACTTTATCAAGGCCCTTGGCGCAACACCGGTCGTATATCCGATGAGAAATGAGTGCTGCGGCGGCTACATATCCCTCAAAGAAAAGAAAATGGCATCCAACATGGTAGACCAGATCATGGCATCCGCATCCTACAAAGGAGCAGAAGAACTGATCACTGCATGTCCGCTTTGCATGTACAACCTGCGCAATAACGGAACAAAAGAAGGTCTTCCGGTTACCTACTTTACCGAGCTTCTTGCAGAAGCACTCGGCATCAAAGAGGAGGTGCAGGCATGAAAATTGCAACATCCGATGAAATCCGTGCCATCGCCGGTGTGGATACCAGAAAATGTATGAAATGCGGTAAATGTTCCGCATCCTGTCCTGCTTATAACGAAATGGACATCCGTCCGCATCAGTTGTATCTTACGTACAGAACGGCGATGTGGAAGCACTGATGAACTCCAAGTCCATCTGGAAATGCCTCTCCTGCTTCGCATGTGTAGAGCGCTGTCCAAGAGACGTAAAACCTGCCAAACTGATCGAGGCAGTTCGTCTTTCCGTGATCCGTCAGAGAGGAGAGAATTATCTTTCTCCGGATGAAATTCCGGCTCTTCTGGATGATGAGACTCCGCAGCAGCTTCTGATGAGTGCATTCCGTAAATATAGAAAGTAAAAAACAACCCATCCACAGAAAGGTGAGAGAAAAGTGCAAAGAATAGGAGTATTTGTCTGCCACTGCGGTACAAATATTGCGGCTACGGTTGATGTCAAAAAAGTTGTTGACGTCATCAGCAAAGAGCCGGGTGTTGTTCATGCAGAGGATTATCAGTATATGTGTTCCGAAACGGGTCAGCAGAAAGTGATCGATGCCATTCAGAACGAGCATCTGACCGGCGTTGTCATCTGTTCCTGCTCTCCGCGTATGCATGAAGGAACGTTCCGCAAAGCAGCAGAAAAAGCGGGCCTGAACCCGTATCAGCTGGAGATTGCAAACATTCGTGAGCAGTGTTCCTGGATTCATAAAGACATGGAAGAGGCTACCGAGAAGGCCGTAATTCTGGCCCGTGCAGCCGTTGCTAAAGTTATGCTGGATACCCCGCTTACCCCGGGCGAGAGCCGCGTTGTAAAACGTGCGCTGGTGATCGGAGGCGGTATCGCAGGTATTCAGACTGCACTGGATATCGCAGATGCAGGCTATGAAGTAGATATCGTAGAGAAGACCCCGAGTATCGGCGGAAGAATGTCACAGCTTGACAAGACATTCCCGACCCTCGACTGTTCTTCCTGTATCCTGACTCCTCGTATGGGAGAGGTAAACGCGCATGAGAAGATCAACATCTATACCTACAGTGAGGTAGAGAGCGTTGGCGGATTCGTCGGTGATTTCAAAGTAGACATCCGTAAGAAAGCAAGATACGTAGATATGGACAAATGTACCGGATGCGGACTCTGTCAGGAGAAATGTCCTTCCAAGAAGAACCTGAGCGAGTTCAACAGAGGCCTGTCCAACCGTACTGCAATCTACACACCGTTCGCACAGGCAGTTCCGAACGTACCGGTTATTGATACTGCAAACTGTATCCACTTCAAAACCGGAAAATGCGGTATCTGCTCCAAAGTCTGTGCAGCAGGTGCAGTAAACTACGACCAGAAAGATGAAGTAATCACCAGAGAGTACGGCGCAATCGTTGTGGCAACTGGTTTCGATACCATCAGTCTGGACAAGTTTGACGAATATTATTACAACCAGAGCAAAGACGTAATTACCTCCCTTGAGATGGAGCGTCTGATGAATGCTGCCGGCCCGACAGGCGGTAAAGTAGTACGTCTTTCCAACGGCGAGCATCCGAAGGATATCGTATTTATCCAGTGTGTCGGTTCTCGTGACGTGACTTGCAGAGGAAAGAGCTACTGCTCCAAGATCTGCTGTATGTACACCGCAAAACAGGCTATGCTGGTGCGTGACCATTATCCGGATGTCAATGTACATGTCTTCTACATTGATGTTCGTACCCCGGGTAAAAACTTCGATGAGTTCTATCGCCGTGCGGTAGAAGAGTTTGATGTAGACTACATCAAAGGCCAGGTAGGAAAAGTATCCGAGGCTCCGAACGGACGTCTTCTGGTACAGGGTTCCGACCTGCTTGACAACCGTCAGATCAAAATGGAAGCAGACCTTGTTGTCCTTGCAACTGCCATCGAGCCGAGCAAAGATGCAAGAAAACTGGCTACCATGCTGACCGCAAGTATGGATACCAACGATTTCTTTACTGAGGCACACGCAAAGCTGCGTCCGGTAGAGTCCCCGACCGCAGGTGTCTTCCTCTCCGGCGTATGCCAGGGACCGAAAGATATCCCGGAGACCGTTGCACAGGCAGGAGCTGCTGCTGTCAAAGTAGTCGGACTGCTGGCAAAAGACAAACTGACCACCAACCCGTGTACAGCAGAATCCAATCCGCTGTTCTGTAATGGATGTGCATCCTGTGAAAAAGTCTGCCCATACGGCGCAATTTCCTACGAAGACCGTCAGGTCAACGACCATGGAATCCGTGAAACCAGACATGTGGCAGTCGTTAACGGCGCACTTTGCCATGGATGCGGTGCATGTACCGTTGCATGTCCGTCCGGCGCTATGGACCTGAAAGGATTCTCCAATAGACAAATTCTCGCGGAGGTAGATGCAATATGCCGATAGATAACAACGAAAACAAAGAATTTAAGCCAGTCATCGTGGCATTCTGCTGCAACTGGTGCTCCTACGCAGGAGCAGACCTGGCAGGTTCCAGCCGTCTTTCCTATCCGGCAGACGTAAAGATCATCCGTGTTCCATGTTCCTGCCGTGTCAATCCGCTCTTCATCTTAAGAGCATTCCAGAAGGGCGCTGACGGAGTCATCCTCTGCGGATGCCATCCGGGAGACTGCCATTACAGCACAGGAAACTATTATGCAAGAAGACGTATGACCCTGCTGTTCTCCATGCTGGATTACATGGGCGTTGAGAACGGACGTACCGTGTGGAATGGGTATCCGCCGCAGAAGGTGTGAAATTCTCCCAGACCATGAACGAGTTCATCGAGCAGGTTACAAGCCTTGGTAAGAATGTCAGATTGGAGGATTTACGATGCAAGAAAAATTAGTATCCCGCGCAAAAGAGCTTCTGTCTGACGGTACCGTAGTCCGTGTTCTTGGCTGGAGAAAAGGTGACACTGATTTCAGTGCAGAGCCTGCATTCTTCGAGACTGCCGAGAGCCTTTCCGAGTTTACCTACGACGGATTCTGCGGCGCAAACCTTAGCAAATACATGATTAAAGCATCGAAAGAAGAAGGAAAAACACTCGTTTTCTTAAAACCGTGTGATACTTACAGCTTTAATCAGTTAATCAAAGAGCATCGTGTGGATCGCGAGAAAACCTATATCGTCGGCATCGGCTGCGATGGAAAACTCGATATCGAAAAGATCCGTGAAGCAGGATGCAAGGGTATTACCGCTGTAACAGAAGACGGCGATACCATCAAAGTGGCAACTGTTTACGGCGACAAAGAGCTCGCAAGAGAGGATGTTATCCTGGAAAGATGCAAAGCCTGCAAGGGCGGAAAACACGTTGCCTACGACGAGCTGGCAGAGAACTGCGACGAAGAGAAACCGGCAAAAGAAGGCCGTTTTGAACTGGTTGAGAAGCTCGAGGCAATGGCTCCGGAAGAGCGTTTCGCATTCTGGCAGAACGAACTGTCCCGCTGTATCCGCTGTAATGCATGCCGTAACGTATGTCCGGCCTGCAGCTGTATCAAATGTGTCTTCGATAATGACCGTTACGATACCGCACAGAAAGCAAATACGACTACATTTGAAGAGCAGATGTTCCACATTATCCGTGCATTCCACGTTGCCGGACGCTGCACCGACTGTGGCGAGTGTTCCCGTGTATGTCCGCAGCACATTCCGCTGCACCTGCTGAACCGTAAATTCATCAAAGATATCGACGAGTTCTACGGAGAGTATCAGGCAGGAGAAGACACAGACAGCCGTGCACCGCTCACCAACTTCACACAGGAAGATGTAGAGCCAAGTATCGTCAAGGAAAGGGTTAAGGGATGTATCAGATTAGCAGAGAAAAAATGCCGGAGCTCCTTGCCGCTGTTGCAAAGGAGATGGATCTTTTCCTTCCGGTACAAAACAATGGAATTACCAATTTCGGTTTCTGGACCGAGGACGCGAAAGTGGATCTCGATACCTTAAAAACCGTAAAATCCCCAAAAGACGCCTTTTTCCCGCAGAGTGAAGTTCTTTACTCCTGCTATCAGAAGGCAAACAAGACCAGCATCGAGCCGGCAGCATTAAAAGATGCGCCGTTCGCTATTTTCGGCGTTCGTCCATGCGATGTCCGCGCTTTCGATGTTCTGGACCGCGTATTCTTAAGCGAGCCGGCTGACGTTTACTATGCAGCAAGAAGAGAGCACGGCATTGTGGTTTCTCTTGCATGTCATGAGCCGGAAGACAGCTGCTTCTGCAAGACCTTCGGTATCGATGCGGCAGAACCGCAGGCTGATGTTGCGATGTGGCAGGTAGCTGACGGTTATGCATGGGAAGCAAAAACCGAAAAGGGTGAGAAGCTGACAGAGCTTGTGAAAGAATACCTTACCGAGCAGGATCTTGCAAAAGAGGTTGAGGCTGAAAAAGAAGCCATCCGTACCCTGATCGACAAGATGCCAAACAGCAATCTCTCCCTCGAGGGATGGGGCGTAGGCAAGACAAAAGAGCGTTTCGATGATCCGAAATGGAAAGAGCTTTCCGATGCCTGCTTAGGCTGCGGAACCTGTACGTTCTCCTGTCCGACCTGCCAGTGCTATGATATCAAGGATTTCAATACAGGAAACGGTGTACAGCGTTACCGTTGCTGGGATTCCTGTATGTACTCTGACTTTACGATGATGGCAGCAGGAAACAACCGTACCACACAGATGCAGCGTTTCCGTCAGCGTTTCATGCACAAGCTGGTTTACTTCCCGGACAACAACGATGGAATGTATTCCTGCGTCGGATGCGGACGCTGCGTAGAGAAATGCCCGCAGTCGCTGAATATCGTAAAAGTCATCAAACGCATGGGAGGTACCAAGTAAATGTGCAATTGTAGTTGTGGAAGCGAAGAAAAGAAAAACGCTTTGCTGCCGCAGGTCGGTATCATCACAGATATCCGCCGCGAAACACCGGACGTAAAGACATTCCGTATCGTTCGTCCGGACGGCACCAAGCTGTTTGAACATATGCCGGGCCAGTGCGCAATGCTCTGCGTGCCGGGCGTTGGAGAGGCGCTGTTTCCATTACATCCTCCCCGACAAACAAAGAGTACCAGGAGTTCTCCATCAAGGAGTGCGGTACTTTAACAAACTATCTTCACAATATGTCCGTAGGAGATGAAATCCTGGTTCGTGGACCGTACGGAAATCATTTCCCGGTAGAAACTGTATTAAAAGGACAGGACCTGCTGTTCATCGCCGGCGGTATCGGACTTGCTCCGCTGCGTTCCGTGATCAATTACGTACTGGACAATCGTGACAACTACGGTACCGTAGATATCGTTTACGGTTCCCGTTCCAAAGACGATCTGGTACAGTTAAAAGAGATCCAGGAAGTATGGGCGAAAGCAAAAGATGTCAACGTGCATCTGACGATTGACCGTGAGCAGGAAGGCTGGGACGGCCATGTAGGATTCGTTCCGAATTATGTGAAAGAACTGAACATGTCCGTTGACAAAACAGCTCTGATCTGCGGACCGCCGATCATGATCAAATTTGTTCTTCAGGGACTTCAGGAACTGGGCTATGAGAAAACACAGGTTTACACCACTTTGGAGCTTCGTATGAAATGCGGTATCGGAAAATGCGGCCGCTGCAACATCGGAGATAAATACGTCTGCAAGGACGGCCCTGTTTTCCGCTGCGACGAGATTGACGAATTACCGAACGAATATTAAACGGAGGTTGAAGAAAATGCAGGAAATGGTAAATATTTACGTTTACGGCAAGAAGTATTCCGTACCTGGCGATCTGACCATTATGACCGCTATGGAGTATGCCGGATATCAGTTAAAACGCGGATGCGGATGCCGTCACGGATTCTGCGGTGCATGTGCGACCATCTACAGAATCAAAGGAAAGAATGAGCTGAAAACCTGTCTGGCATGTCAGACACAGGTAGAAGACGGTATGTATATCGCAAGCCTTCCGTTCTATCCGATCGACAAGAGAACCTACGATATCGAAGAGATCAGCGCAGAGCAGAGAGTCATGATGGATCTGTATCCGGAAATCTACAGCTGCGTTGGATGTAATGCATGTACCAAAGGATGTCCTCAGGATTTGAACGTTATGCAGTATATCGCATACGCACAGAGAGGCGACTTCAAAAAATGTGCAGAAGAGTCCTTCGACTGCATCGGCTGCGGAATCTGCGCATCCCGCTGTCCGGCCGGAATCTCCCATCCGATGGTAGGAGAGCTGGCAAGACGTCTGAACGGAAAGTACATTGTTCCGAAAGCAGAGCATTTGAAAAACCGTGTAGAAGAGATTCACGAAGGTAAATTCGATGATCTGATTGAACAGGTGATGGGTAAACCAATCGATGAAATCCAGGAACTCTACAATAACCGTGAGATCGAGAAATAAGGAGGGAAATTCGAATGTACACACTGGCTAATATGCAGGAATCCATCAAAAAGGTGGAAGCTACCAGAGCCCAGAGAATGGCAAATGAGCCAAGAAGAATGACAGCGGATGAGAAAGATGCCCTTCTTGCAGCATATCATCCGGACTATAAAGAGGAAGGCTTCATCACCCTGAAAGTCGGCCCGAACAAAGGTGAGAAAGTTCCGACAGAGCTCGGCTATCTGCTGGAGTCCAACAGCCGTATTTTAGGTGTTGATATTGACCTTGACAAAGTAGATTACGACGTAGACGTACTCGTTATCGGTGCCGGCGGAGCAGGTTCTTCTGCCGCGATCGAAGCACACGAGGCAGGCGCAAACGTTATGATTACCACCAAGCTTCGTATCGGTGATGCAAACACCATGATGGCAGAGGGTGGTATCCAGGCAGCAGACAAAGAGAATGACTCCCCGGCACAGCATTATCTTGATGCATTCGGCGGCGGACATTTTGCTGCAAGACCGGAACTGCTTCGCAAGCTCGTAATGGAAGCTCCGGATGCAATCTCCTGGCTGGAAAACCTCGGCGTTATGTTCGATAAAGATGAGAACGGCCGTATGGTAACAACACACGGCGGCGGAACATCCAGAAAACGTATGCATGCATGCCGTGACTACTCCGGCGCAGAGATTATGAGAACTCTGCGTGATGAAGTCATCAACCGTGGTATTCCGGTCGTTGAGTTCTCATCCGCAGTAGAGCTGATCAAAGACGATAAGGGACAGGTTGCTGGTGCTGTTCTCCAGAACATGGAGACCGGAGAGTATCAGGTAGCAAAAGCAAAAACTGTCATCATCGCAACCGGTGGTGCAGGACGCCTTCACTACAACAACTTCCCAACCTCCAACCATTACGGTGCAACCGCTGACGGTCTGATCCTCGGATACCGTGCAGGTGCTCCGCTTCTGTATCAGGATACCATTCAGTACCATCCGACCGGAGCTGCTTACCCGGCTCAGATCTTCGGTGCTCTGGTAACCGAGAAAGTACGTTCTCTTGGCGCAATGCTCGTAAACGTAGACGGCGAAGCTTTCATGCATCCACTGGAAACCCGTGACGTATCCGCAGCAAGCATTATTCGTGAATGCTCCGACGACCGCAACGAGGGCGTTGAGACTCCGCAGGGCAAGGCTGTATGGCTGGATACCCCGATGATCGATCTGCTTCACGGAGAAGGAACCATCGAGAAGAGAATCCCGGCTATGTTCCGTATGTTCATGCAGTATGGTATCGATATGAGAAAAGAGCCGATTCTGGTTTATCCGACCCTGCATTATCAGAACGGCGGTCTGGAAATCAACGGCGAAGGCTTCACCAATACGGTAAACAACCTGCTTGTAGCAGGCGAGGCTGTCGGAGGAATCCACGGAAGAAACCGTCTGATGGGTAACTCTCTGCTTGACGTTATTGTATTTGGTCGCGATGCAGGAAAAGCTGCCGCAGCAAAAGCAAAAGACGTAACGCTTGGCAAGATGAATCTGGATCACGTTGAGAAATACGCTGAGATCTTAAAAGAGGCAGGTATTGATACCGGTATGGTATCTCCGCAGCTTCTGCCGAATTATGCAGGTAAAAGACACCTGTAAAATGCAGTAACCGCGAAAAAGCGTGTCGGAAGGGGGCGGCGTTTAAAAGCCGCTTCCGGGACACGCTTTCCGTGCTGAAATCCAAAAGGTTTTTCGGTACGATAAATCATAGAAGTAAAGAAAGGTGGAGAACCCCATGCGTGAAATTCAGGCTAGTACCATTACGGATGTGGTAGAGAAACTTTGTATCGAAGCAAACTATCATCTTCCGGAAGACGTAAAATGTGCCATCACAGGCTGCCGTGCCTGCGAGGATGGCGAGATTGCAAAAGGTGTTCTGGACAAAATCGTAGAAAACTATGAGATCGCAGACGCACAGAACGTGCCGATCTGCCAGGATACCGGAATGGCATGTGTTTTCCTGGAAATCGGACAGGATGTGCACATCGCAGGAGGAGATCTTGCAGAGGCAGTCAACGAAGGTGTCAGAAGAGGATATGACAAAGGATACTTAAGAAAATCCGTTGTCAAAGATCCGGTCAGAAGAGGAAACACCGGCGACAATACACCGGCTATGCTCTACACCGAGATCGTTCCTGGCGAGCAGATCAAAGTTACCGTAGGCCCGAAAGGCTTCGGAAGCGAAAATATGAGTATGATCCGTATGTTCAAACCGTCCGCAGGTCTTCAGGGAATCAAGGATTTCATCCTGGAAGTTGTTGAGACAGCAGGCCCGAACCATGCCCGCCTATGGTAGTCGGCGTTGGTATCGGCGGAACCTTCGATAAATGTGCACTGCTTGCGAAAAAAGCACTGATGCGCCCGATCGATTCCGAGAACCCGGATCCGTTCTACGCAGATCTGGAAAAAGAAATGCTGGAGAAAGTCAACAAACTCGGCATCGGACCGCAGGGCTTTGGCGGAAAGACCACAGCCATCGGCCTCAACATTGAGACAATGCCGACTCATATCGCGGGAATGCCGTGTGCAGTCAACATCAACTGCCATGTTACCCGTCATAAAACGGAGGTGATCTGATCATGGAAAAACATATTCAGCTGCCTTTAACAGAAGAACTGGCAAAAACACTGCATGCCGGAGATACCGTATATCTTTCCGGAACCATCTATACTTCCCGTGATGCCGGACATAAGAGAATGTGTGAAGCGCTCGCAAGAGGAGAAAAAATCCCGTTTGATCCGACAGACGCTACGATTTACTACGTAGGACCGACCCCTGCAAAACCAGGCCAGGTCATCGGATCTGCAGGTCCTACCACCAGCGGCCGTATGGATGCGTATGCTCCGACCATGATGTCCGTAGGCGCAAGAGGAATGATCGGTAAAGGCGCACGTCTTCCGGAAGTGTAGAAGCCATGAAGAAATATCATGGCGTATACTTCGGAGCCATCGGCGGAGCCGGCGCACTGCTTGCAAAATGCATCAAAAAAGCAGAGCTGATCGCATACGAAGATCTCGGCGCAGAGGCACTTCGCCGTCTGGAAGTAGAAGACATGCCGCTTTTTGTTATCATCGACTGCGACGGAAATAATCTGTATGAGATGGGAAGAAAAGAATACTTAGAAGCGCATAAAGAAGACTAAAGGTTACATTTGTAACGACGAAATACAAGAGAGACCATAGACCTGTCTGATTATTTCAGACAGGTCTCAAGCTGGAAAGACATCAGGGCATTAACACTTGCAAGCGACTTTCGGCAGAAAAAGAAATGAAAGAGGAAGAAAAACATGACTGTAGAAATGATAAGCCACTTACTGGAAGCACTGATGATCCTGTGCTTTGGCCTGTCCTGGCCGCTGTCCATTTATAAATCCTGGACTTCAAGAACAGCAAAAGGAAAGAGCCTTTACTTTGAGGTGTTCATCTGGATCGGATATATTTTCGGTATTGCCAACAAATTTATCAGCTATATGAACAACCCGGACAAAGACTGGATCTTTTTCCTTGCATGGGCTTTCTATTTCCTGAACATTGCAGAGATCACCGTAGATATGGTGCTGTACTTCCGCAATGTAAAACTGGATAAGAAAAGAGAAGCAGAGAAATAAAGCAGCGGAATACAGTTAAACTTACAGAATCCCCGGCGGTGCGGCATTTGATGCGGCATCGGCGGGGATTCTTACGTTTTGCTTACAATATCTTACAATTTCTGAGATTGCTTGCAGGGGGGGAAGGATTCTGTATAATGGAGTTATCAAGAGACGATCGGTGTAAGAGAAAGGAGGATTTTTATGAAACAATATGCATGGATCATGGCAGCATGCCTGACGGCAGCGATGGTAAGCGGATGCGGAGTAGCTCAGAAAGGTGAGGCGGGAAATCGATCAGAAGTACAGCTGCGAGTTCAGAAAGATCAGAGGTTGTTGTGCCAGAGGGTACGGAAGCAGAGAACGAAAAAGGTGCCACGGCAGTGAAGCTCTCAGAAGGAGAAATTTACCGGGATGATTTCGACGGGGATGGGAAGGAAGAAGAATTTTCCTTTACCTTTGAGGGGGATGGAAAGGACAATCATAATCTGGAACTTTATGCTTATACGATGCAGATGAACTGTGACGGTCTGGTATATCAGAAAGAACTGTATGGCGGATATGAAGAGACATGGATGATTCGAAGTGCAGATGGTGATCATTATCTGTATCAGGAATCTTATGGCGAAGATCTCATGCATTCTGTGACGGTTTTTCGGGTAACATCTGATGAAATTGCAGAAGCGGGAAAAGCAGAGGGAAGAATCGGAGACGAAGGAATTCAGGATGTGAATGCATTCCAGTGGGCTGACAGGATCTATATGCTTGGGACATATGCAGGATATCGAACGGTTGGTGTTGGGGCAGATGGACTTCCAGAGGCAAAAGAAGATGCCTATACGATCGGATGGCTGACAGGACCGCTGGTTGTCAAGGAGGGAACGACCCTGACGGCAGAAATTTTTAACAGCAATGGAAACCCGGAAAACATCGTGCTTACGACCGGAACAGAGCTGACTCCGAAAAAGACAGATGGAACAACGTATGTGGATGCAGAACTTTCCGATGGAACGATGTGCCGAATCCATATAGAAACTGCGGAAGGTTTTCCACATACGATTGACGGTGTCGATGAACATGAATATTTTGAGTCAATTCCATACGCGGGATGACTCACACCGCCAAAAGAAGGGATTGCGGGAACGCAGAAAGCAGGGTATACTTGTGTATAGAATCTGCTTGACTTAAAGTGCACTTCATAGTTTAAAATAAAGAAAGCTGGAGATTTGCCGTGTCAGAAAAGAGAAGGTTCTGGCAGAGCAGAGGTTTCAGCTTTCTTTTTATGTTGCATCGTATGTGGGTGTGAAAGAAAAGGGAAAAAAGAAAAACGAGGTGAATGTTTTGGAGGCAAGAGAAGTATTAGAAAAAGTAAAAAACAACGAAATCTCGATCGAGGAGCAGAGAAATATTTCAAAAAAGAGCCGTTCGAGGAGATGGGATATGCGAAGCTGGATACGCACCGTGAAATCCGGAGCGGATTTGCGGAGGTCATTTTCTGTGCACGGAAGGCGGATGAACATCTGCTGAAGATTTTTACGCGTCTGTACGAGCAGGATGGGGAGGTTTTCGGAACGAGAGCCAGTGAGCATCAGTATGAGCTGATCCGCGAAAAGTTTCCGGAAGTGGTGTATGATCCGCTGTCGCATATTTTAAAAATAGAAAAGAAAGACAAGAAGCGGATCGGAAAAATTGCGGTCTGTACGGCTGGAACTGCGGATATTTCCGTTGCCGAGGAGGCGGCGCAGACCGCAGAATACTTCGGTGCAAACGTTGAGCGTATCTACGATGTCGGTGTGAGCGGTATCCACCGCCTGCTGTCGCGTCTCGATACGATTCAGAGCGCCAACTGCGTTGTAGCCGTTGCCGGAATGGAGGGGGCGCTGGCGAGCGTGCTCGGCGGCTTGGTGGACAAGCCGGTGATTGCTGTTCCGACATCCGTTGGCTACGGGGCCAGCATGAACGGTCTTTCGGCGCTGCTTACGATGATCAATTCCTGCGCGAACGGAATTGCCGTCGTGAATATCGACAACGGCTATGGAGCCGGATATATTGCAACACAGATTAACAGAATGGGAGTACATCAAGATGAGTAAAAGTTTATATCTGGAGTGCGGGAGCGGAATCAGCGGAGATATGACCGTTGCAGCGCTGCTCGACCTGGGAGCAGACCGGGAAGTACTGGAGAAATCACTGGAAAGCCTGAAACTGCCGGGATACGAAATTGCGATTACAAGAGTGAAAAAGTCGGGGCTGGATGCCTGCGATTTCAATGTGATTCTGGATGCAGAGCATGAGAACCATGATCACGATATGGCGTATCTGCACGGGGATGGGGCGGAAGTGCATGACCATCCACATGATCACGAGCATCATCATGACCACGAGCATGCGCACAGCCATGACCACGATCACACAGGGGAGCATCATCACCATCATGAGCACCGCGGGCTGCCGGAGATTCTTGCGATTATCCGCAGCGGCGGCCTGACACCGGGAGCAAGAGCGCTGGCGGAGCGGATTTTCCAGATTCTTGCCGAAGCGGAAGCAAAAGCCATGGTGTGCCGCTTGATCAGGTGCATTTCCATGAGGTGGGAGCTGTCGATTCCATCGTGGATATTGTGTCTGCCGCTGTCTGCCTGGATAACCTGGCGCCGGATGAAGTCATCGTGACGGGTCTCAGCGAGGGAAGCGGCTTTGTCAGATGCCAGCACGGCATGATCCCGGTTCCGGTACCGGCTGTTTTAAATATCGTACAGGCACATGGCCTGACCCTCGTTCCGACCGGAATCCAGGGTGAACTGGTCACACCGACCGGAGCAGCCATTGTTGCGGCAATCCGTACCAAAGAGACACTGCCGGCATCCTTCAAATGTACCAGAACAGGTCTTGGCGCCGGAAAACGGACGTATGAGCGCCCGTCACTGCTGCGTGCGATGATGCTCGAAACAGAAGAAAACGACGAGAAAGATACGATCTGGAAGCTGGAGTGCAACATTGATGACTGCACCGGCGAGGCGCTCGGCTACTGCATGGGAAAACTGCTGCGATCAGGCGCAAGAGATGTCCATTACATCCCGGTCTATATGAAGAAAAACCGCCCGGCTTACCAGCTGGATGTAATCTGTGATGATACAACGCGGGAGACGTTGGAAAATATCATATTCGCCGAGACCACCACAATCGGCATCCGCCGCTGCCGGATGGAGCGCACCGTGATGAAACGCGAGTTTGCGACAATCGCAACCGAGTACGGCCATGCGGCAGTCAAGATCTGCCGCCACGGCGAGATCGAAAAAATTTACCCAGAGTACGAGAGTGCCGCAGTAATTGCAGAAAAAAGCGGCATGCCGGTCGGCGAGGCTGGTGCGTGGATCGTACAGAAATATAAAGAAGGAAACAAAAAAGCATGAGATATTTAAAACCACATTTTTACGACCAGTTTGTATGCACCGCCGGAGATGCCGGATACGTGCTGTGCCGGCTGGCAGATCGTGATCGACGAGGATTCCCTGGAGCGGTATGGAAATGAGAAGAGTGAGTTTGGAAAGCGCCTGCGCAATTCGATCGACTGGGAGGAAGAGTGTTTTTACCAGAACAACCGCCGCTGTGCCTTTCTGAATGATGAAAATCTCTGCGATCTTTACAAGGAACTGGGGCCGGATTCCTTATGCGACACCTGCCGCCTTTACCCGCGCCATACGGAGGAGTATGAGGGTCTGCGTGAATTATCCCTGTCCCTTTCCTGCCCGGAAGCTGCACGGATTATCCTGTCCTGCAAAGAGCCGGTGCGCTTTCTGGAGGAGGAGACCGACGAGGAGGATGATTTTGAAGAGTTTGACTTCATGATGTTCTCCAGCTGGAAGACACGAGAGATGTTTTGTTCCGGATTCTGCAGAACCGCGAACTGCCGCTGCAGGAGCGCATGACGGCGGCAGAGCAGCTCGCAGAACAGTATCAGATCTGTATGGAGGAGCAGCGGGAGTATGATATCGATGACCTGCTTCGGAAGTATGAAAAGCATCTGGAAGAGGGAACCTTAAGCGAGTGCGTGGCGGAGAGCCTTGCGGAAAAGGTGTGGATGCTGCATCCTTTCATGCATATGACCGCCAGGTGAAGGAACTTGCCGTTCTCCGCGGTCTCGAGCGTCTTCGTCCGGAATGGGATACTGTGCTTGACGGCACAGAAAAAGCGCTGTATCAGAACGGAGAAACCGCTTATCAGGCCATCTGTGAAGAATTCCATCGCACCTGGGGCGCTGCAGGTGAACGCCGTGTAGAGTGGGAAAACATCGGTGAGCAGCTTCTGATGTTTTTTGTCTACACCTACTTCTGCGGCGCTGTTTACGATGATATGTCTGTTCCAAAATGGAACTGGGCCTGTTTTCTGTCCGCTGGATTCAGGAAATTTTGATTGCACGGTGGCTGGAAAATGGAAAAACGCTTTCCATGCACGACATCGAGGAGCTTTCCTGGCGCTATGCGCGTGAGGTCGAGCATTCCGATGATAATCTGAATGCGCTTGAGGACTGGCTTTTTGAAACTTATGCACCAGAAGGCTGTGTGCTGGAGGAGGAGTAATCCTGCATCCGATAGACTTACTGCACATTTTCCCTGATGTGTGTTAAGATAGAAGCGTTGTTACAGAAAGAAAAGAGGGAAAATTATGCAGGAAAAACAAAAGAAATGGATTCTGCGCATTGCGCTTTATCTGATTGGAATTATGGTGCTGGCACTCGGTATCACACTGAATACGAAGACGAACCTCGGCGTATCGCCCATCATCTCCATGCCGTACGCCGTGGCACAGATCTTCGGCTATGAAACAGGAACCGCCGTCTTCGTGGCGTATTTGATCTTCATCGTATTACAGATCGTACTGCTGAAAGGAAAATTCCCGCCGTTCCAGCTTCTGCAGGTTGCCGCAAGTTACCTGACGAGCGCCTTTATCACCATCTTCGACCGGATTCTCCCGGCACCTGATCAGATGGGAATGCGGCTTCTCGTTCTTGGCCTTGCCATCATTCTTACGGGAATCGGAGCCGCTGTGACCGTAGACGTCAACATCGTCCCAAACCCGGCCGACGGCCTGGCAACAGTTCTTGGCGAGCGCTGCGGAAAGAACATGGGCTTCGGAAAAAATCTTTTTGATTTCTCCGCCATCGTCATTTCCCTTGCGATCGGCCTTGTCGATGCCGGCCGCCCGGTAGGAATCGGAATCGGCACTGTTATAGCCATGGTCTGCACAGGAAGAGTCATCGCGGCATTCAATCATTTCGCAAAAAAGAAAATAGAAGAAATCACCATCGCCTGAGTGATCCATGCCCCTGTCGAAAAACCTTGAGTTTTCGGTGGGGGTTTGTTATAATAAAAGACAGCGAAAGAAAAATTTTTTGATTTGTCATAAGGCGTTTGTTTGCGTTATGAGAAGTGCGAAGGAGGAAGTGGCAAATGAACTTAGTTATTACGATGAGCCGCCGGTTTGGTACTGGGGCGAGTATTATTGCGAAAGAACTTTCCGAGAGACTGCATATCCCGGTATATGATAAGGACGATGTAGAGCACGGCATGCGTGACAATGCCTTTGAATCTGAGGCGGATGCGATCTGCGAGCTGGCGAAACAGCCGTGTATTATCATTGGACGGTGTGCTTCGGAGTTTCTGAAAGATAAAAGCAACGTCATCAATATTTATGTCTGCGCGGACAAAGAGGACCGGATCAAACGTATCATGAAGCTGTTTTCCCTGACAAGAGAGGCGGCTGAGGTGATGCTGGAAGAGACAGACAAGCAGCGTGCAGAGTATTATTATAAAAATACCGGAAAGACATGGGGCGATGTCAATAACTACCATATGATCCTGAATACCTCGGATCTTGGCATCGAGAACTGTGCCGATATTCTGATGCGGTATTTTGAAATGAAAGATTATATCTAAGAGATATTTAAAAAGAAATACATAAAAAATCAGGTGCTTCCCGAAAAAGAGAAGCACCTGATTTGTGCGGTTTAGTAAGCCTGATACGTATTGCCATAACTCCGGCTGGAGAAGTAATTCTGTTTCAGAACCAGGAACAGTTCGGCATCGGTTGCATATTTGTACGGATACAGATAGAAAATACCGACAAGATTGCAGGTGATTCCGGAAAGAATATACCATCCGATAAAGGAGAGATCAAGAATAAATGTATTCATCTTTTCACCGTTCATCATTTCACGGCTGATGCGGAATGCTTCTTCGGTCGAAAGTTCCGGGTAGTCGGCGAGAAGATAAGGAACCATGCGGTATTCATAAGCTTTCACAATTCCAGGAATCAGAAGAAGCAGCGACCAGAGGAATATATAAAGATTTTTTAAAAACAGAGTCCACACAGTTTTTCCATAGTAGCCGTTCTGGAATCCGAACAGTATGTTGCCAAGTCCCGCTTTTTCCATCGAGTTTTCAATGAAAAAACCTCGAGCCTCCTACCTCAAATGGTGCAAGAACAAAAATACGGATCAGAATAAAGGCAAGACCAATGACAAGAAGTACAATGCCGCTGAAGACAGTAAAAACAAATTTAACCGGTCCAAGCGGGGTGAATTTTTCTGCAAAGGATTCCACATTGAAGTTATCGGAAGAAATCGTAAATCCAGATATACCGACCGAGTTAGTCTGATTGCTGTCATTGTTGGAATTTCCAGAATTAGAAGTACCGCTTCCGACCAGCAGAGTCAGAATCAAGGCGGCTACCACACAGATCCAGTAATTGCGTAAAAATGCGGCTTTTCCGCGGGTTTTCAGTTCCTCTCGAGTCCACATAAAAAAGACCTCCCTCTTAATGTAAGTGTAAACAGCAGACAATTCTGCCAAGTCACGATTATCTTACCATGGGCAGGTGAAACATCAAGACAGCTTAAGGAAAGTTTAAGAAATTGGCAGAAAGATTAAAGTGGAAATGTGCATTCTTAAATAAAGATTTTACTTGTGAAGCGGGGATGAATGTGCTATAATCTCTCCGGTGCGTCAGAACGCAGCGGGGCCGGGTTTCTCCGGGGTGCGTTCTGAAAAAAAGAAACCTGTACGTTGAATTGACAAAGAGAGCGAGGAATCTACGTGTATCTGACAAAGGACGAGTTTTTGCAGAAATTCGGAATTCTGCCGCAGGAATTTGAGGAAGCAGATATTTCCTGGGAAGAACTGCTGGAAATTGCGGATGATTATGAACGGCGCCGTCCGACGCTGGAAAAGATCCGAAAAGAATTTGTGGCAGAGTTTTTGCAGGACAAGGAAAAAGAGATCGGACTGCAGTCGTACCACAGCCGTCTGAAGGACACCGAACATCTGGTGGAAAAGCTGGTGCGCAAGCGCCTAGAAAATTATGCAAAGTACCGGAAAATGGATTCGACAAGCTATATGCGTTACGTGACAGATCTGATCGGAATCCGGGGACTTTTGCTGTATCGGGAGGACTGGGTAAACTTCCATAAATACATTACGCACTGGTTTAAAAATGATCCGGAGAAATACATCCGTGATTACGGCCGTGACTACGACCAGAACGCATCGGGCTATATGGCAGAGCCGCCGAAAGTCCATACAAGACTTGGCGATTACGCCGACATTTATGTGAACTGGATTCCGGAGGAGAACATTCTGGACCGGAAACATTACCGTGCGGTGCATTACATTGTCGTTTACCGCGGCGTCTACATTGAAATTCAGATTAAGACGCTGTTCGAGGAGGGCTGGGGAGAGATTGACCACAGCATTCTTTACCCGCGGCGCAAGGGAAACGCCATGCTGACAGAGTTTTCCGAGCTGCTGAACCGTCTGGCGGGCATGGGAGATGAGATGGGATCGTTCTACCGCCGTCTCCAGGTTGTGCCGGATGAGAAGTTCCAGAGCAAGGAAACGATCGTGCGCAAGCGTGAATTAAAACCGCAGGTCAAGGCAGCGGTGGAAAAACGCGATCTGAATGAAATTCATACGATGGATGATGCCGTCTGGAGCATACTGAAAGAATAAAACTGCTTTTCAGACATGGGAAAGGATAAAAAATGGATGGAAGAAACACGGGCCGCATGGGCTTCTCTCATGCAGCAGAGGACTCTGCGGAGAATATGATGGCGGCAGTCAAAGCCGGAAAAATCCGAAAACATCTGATGGGAAATACCTCGCCGATCCGCTACGGAACAATGGAAAAACGCGAGATGACCGAATATACCGACTTTGTCCGGACGAAACTCTGCTATGAAATCCTGAATCTGCCCGGGGAGGAAAAATGAATACAATAGAAAAAATATACACAAACTACGACGGACTTCTGGAAGAATTTTCCGAGGAAGTAATCCAGAGCCGTTACGCTGTTTTTTACGAAGAAATCGAGGAATTTGCCAAGAGTCTCGGCATCCGCGAGAAAATCCAGATCAGCGAGTCGCTGTTGAGCCATGCAGTGCTGGACTATTTCACGGATATTTCCCGCCTGAAACATTTTCATCAGGCAAAGCATATCAATTCATTGAAAGTGATCTCCTATGAGACCTACTGGCTGCTGCGGAGAAAACCGATCCAGATCCTGGTGGAGGATGAGACATCGGATGCGATGGCATTTCTGAACGAAAAGTTCGTCTTTTCCCGGATTGCCAAATATCTGATGGGCGACGGAAAACGGGTGATTTTAAGTCCGGAGACGAAAAAAGGCTTTCTGAATTATCTCGATTCGCTGTTTTATTACCTGAAATACCGCAATTACGATGCAGAAATGCTCGAGATGATGCTGATGGGCTTCAAAGCGGGTGTTCTCGTGGCGGATGATTTAAAGGAGCAGGAGTCCTGAAAAACGGGCGGAAGCGGAATACAACAAAATAAGATGAAGATCGAAAGAACCGGACGGGCCGTAAGGCTGCTGTCGGGTTCTTTTTTGTGCGGTGCTGCATAAAGTGCAGAGAAAACATTGCGATGCATGGACAGAAAACCGTTTAACAATGGAGGGACGGGAACTGCTTTCCTTTGGAACTTTGTACAGGGAGGAATGGATATGGCCACGCTTGAAAAAATCAATGCATTTCTAAAAGCGGTGAATGCAGCCGCCTGGGGACCGCCGCTTCTTTTTCTGCTGCTTGGGACAGGCATTTTTCTGACCATCCAGCTTCGCGCGCTACCCATTCGACGGTTGTTCTTTGCGCTTCGTACAGCATTCGGCCGTGAGGCGAGATACAGCGGGGAGAAAACAGAAGCAGGAGTTTCGCCGTTCGCATCGCTGATGACGGAACTTGCGGCGGAAATCGGGACGGGCAATATCGTGGGGGTTGCCTCCGCAATGGCGCTTGGAGGACCAGGAGCACTGGGATGGATGATGCTGGCGGCGGTTGTGGGACTTGCTTTGAAATTTTCTGAGAGTTTTCTCTCGGTGCAGTACCGGATGCAAAGAAAAGACGGAACATACTGCGGCGGTCCGATGGTGACGCTGACCAGAGCATTTCCGGGGGAGCGGCTGGCGAAGATGCTGGCTGTGTTTTTTGCCGGAAGCACCGTGCTGGTATCTCTCGGAATGGGCAATATGACGCAGGCAAACTCGATTGCGCTGGCGATGCAGGATACGTTTGGCGTGGCAAGAGAAAAAAGCGCGTTGGTGCTGACGATTCTTCTTCTGCTCGTGGTGACAGGCGGACTGCGTTCCATTGCAAAAGCGGCGGAGGTGCTGGTACCGGGAATGGCACTCTTTTATCTGGGCGGGGCAGGAATGGTAATCGGTCTGCACGCCGGAGAGCTTCCGCGGACACTGCTTGCGATAGTACGGGACGCGTTTTCTTTCCGGGCGGTATCGGGAGGAGCGGTGGGTGCGGGAATTTCCCTGCTGCCGCCGGCCTTGCGGTATGGAATTTCCCGCGGTGTGTTTTCGAATGAAGCAGGGCTTGGAGCAGGCGGAATCAGTGCTGCGGCGGCACAGACCGACGATCCCGTGCGGCAGGGGTACATCAGCATGACAGGTGTGTTCGTTGATACCATGGTGATCTGTCTTGTGACCGGCCTTGCCGTTGGAGTGACCGGGGCGGCAGAGGGGATACTGGAGGCGGAAAAAGCGGATGGAGCGGCGATGGTAATTCAGGCCTTTGAAAGTGTGTTCGGACCGGCGGGAGGCTATGTTGTCGCGGTCGGGATTCTGCTGTTCGCATTTGCAACGATGGCCGGCTGGGCATACCAGGGGGAGCAGGCGTTTCTCTGGCTGGTGAAAAAGGATAGCTTCGGAATGGTTTACCGTGTTTTCTTCTGTTTTGCAGCGTTTGCCGGGTGCGTCTGCATGGCAGAAACGGTCTGGAATTTTGCGGAGCTTGCCAATGCCTGCATGGCGGTGCCGAACCTGCTCTGTGTGCTGCGGCTCTGGAAGGAAGTAAAAGAGGAGGCATTCCGGTTTGAAAGCAGGATAAAAAAAGCAGAACAAAAGAAAGATAGAAATACATGAGAAACCGTATTTCCGGTCCTCAGGCAGATTTCGATGCGAGCTGATCGAGAGAGCCGAAAGAATATCCCATTTCTTCCCATTTCGTCAGCAGCTCATCGAGAATCTCCGCGTTGGTGGATGAGGTATTATGAAGCAGGACGATGGCACCGGGATGAATGCGTCCGGTCAACTTTTTGAAAGCCTCCTCGTGGGTCGCTGCTGATCCTGGTACCAGTCTACATAGGCGAGACTCCAGAAAAACGTCTGGTATCCGAGGTCCTTTGCCATCTGCAGGTTCTGTGTGCTGTATTTTCCCTGCGGCGGCCGGTAAAATTTCACCATTTCCTGGCCGGTGGTTTCCTGATAAAGTGTGGAGACTCGGTTCAGTTCTTCTGAGAAGGCTTCCTGCGTGGAGATTTTGGACATATCCGGGTGCGACCAGGTGTGGTTTCCGACGATATGGCCTTCCGCTGCCATACGTTTGACAAGATCCGGCTGTCGGAGAGAAAATTGCCGACGACAAAGAACGTTGCGGGAGCCTGATGCTTCTGGAGCGCATCAAGAATCGTTGGTGTGTTGCCGTTTTCATAGCCGCAGTCAAACGTCAGATAGATGATGTTTTCTTCCGGTGAAGCGGCAAACCAGGCGTTGTAGGCGGCAAGCTCTTCGGATGTAGCATTGCCGACGGGAGTCTTCCCTTTTTCCGGGAAGGAGAGCCCCCAGTTTTCGGCAGCAGAGGAGAGGACGGGCATCGAAACGGAAGAAACAGGTGTCTCCGGCGCAGCAGAGAGAAAAACTGGGGCTGCCTTTCGGAGCGCACGGCAGGTAAAGTGGGACAGAACAGAGCCAAAAAGAAAAGCGGAGCAGAAAAAAGCGGCGGCGATACCGGCTTTTTTCAGGATCCGGCGGGAAAGGGGTGAAAGAGAACGCATAAAATCCCCCTCCAGGACTTTTTGAGACAATATATGTATGGATGAAAGAAAACATGCGGCACACATCTGTTTGACTTTACCTGCAATCTATGTCACAATGGAGGTAGAGTGGATGGAAAGGGCAGAGAAAAACAAGATGACAAAATATGAGGTTTTAAAAAAGTACTTCGGTTACGATTCCTTCCGGGAGGGGCAGGAGATGCTGGTGGATGCGCTTCTGAACGGACAGGACGTGCTCGGCATCATGCCGACCGGAGCAGGAAAATCGCTGTGTTATCAGATTCCGGCGCTTCTGCTGCCAGGAATTACCCTGGTGGTATCACCGTTGATTTCTCTGATGAAGGATCAGGTATCGACCCTGAACCAGGCGGGGATTCACGCTGCGTTTCTGAACAGCTCCTTAAGTGCGGCGCAGTACCGGAAGGCACTCGGCTTTGCATGGAGGCCGGTACAAGATTATTTATGTCGCCCCGGAACGCCTTCTGACACCGGAATTTTTGTGCGCGGTGCAGTCGATGGAAATTTCGATGATTAGTGTTGATGAGGCACACTGTATTTCCCAGTGGGGTCAGGATTTCCGCCCAAGCTACCTGAAAATCACAGAGTTTGTCGAGCAGCTTCCCGCACGGCCGGTGATCGGTGCCTTTACGGCAACGGCAACAAAAGAGGTACGGGATGATATCGAAGCACTACTGTCTTTGCGTGATCCGGTACGTCTGGTCACAGGCTTTGACCGGAAAAATCTGAAATTTACGGTACAGCAGCCGAAAGATAAATTCGCAGCCGTGGAATCATTCCTTGCAGAGCACGAGGCGGACTGCGGAATTATTTACTGTCTGACCAGAAAAAATGTGGAGGAGGTCTGTGAGAAACTCGAGCAGAAAGGATATTCTGTCACAAGATACCATGCGGGTCTCTCTGACCTGGAACGGAAGGAAAACCAGGAAGATTTTATTTATGACCGGAAGCAGATCATGGTAGCGACAAACGCTTTTGGTATGGGAATCGATAAATCGAATGTGCGGTACGTCATCCATTATAATATGCCGAAAAACATGGAAAGCTATTATCAGGAGGCCGGACGAGCAGGCAGGGACGGCCTTCCGGCGGAATGTATTCTGCTGTACGCGGGACAGGACGTCATCACAAACCAGTTTTTTATCGAAAACATGGCGCAGGAGAGTGAGGATCCCGAGACGACAGCGCTGATCCGTCAGCGGGAGGAGGAACGGCTGAAGAAAATGACGTTTTACTGTTTCACCCATGAGTGCCTCAGAGATTATATCCTGAGGTATTTCGGGGAATACGGTTCCAATTACTGTGGAAACTGTTCCAACTGCCTCTCGGAATTTGAAACGGTGGATGTGACAGCGGCGGCAAAGGCAATCCTTGGCTGTGTGCGGGAATGCCGTCAGCGCTACGGCACGACGGTGATTCTCGATACCCTGCACGGTGCGAATACCGCGAAAATCCGCCAGTACCGCATGGATGAAAACTCCCATTACGGGGAACTGGCAAAAGAGCCGGTCTACCGGCTGCGGCAGATCTTAAATGAACTGCAGGTCCGGGAATATCTCTATGTAACGGCCGACACATACAGCATTGTGCGCCTGTTGCCAAAAGCGGCGGAGCTGCTGGATGAGGACGGCACGATGCTGATGAAGATGGCAAAAGAAGAAAAACGGATTCCGAAAGCCGCAAAAGAGAAGACAAAGACAAAAACCTCGGCAGCGGCAAAGGATCTTTCCAACGAGGAGGCCGCGGTATTCGAAAAACTGCGGGCACTCCGGATGGAGCTTGCAAAGGAGCATAAAGTGCCTCCGTATATTATCTTCTCGGATAAAACACTGATCCAGATGGCGATGGAGAAACCGTCCAACAAAGAGGAAATGCTGGCGGTCTCTGGTGTCGGCGAGAGCAAATTTGAAAAGTACGGGGAACCGTTTCTTGCATGTCTTGCAGAAAGATAAAACAAGTCGTGTAAAAAAAACGGGAAAACAACAGGAAAGGAAGAATACGCTTATGAAAAAAGAAAACGCAGTTATTTTTGGAGTGACCGGTGTTGTAGTTGCCGCCGTGCTGATTGGAGGCGGAATCTATATGAAAACGGAACGGGACCGAAATCTGAATGCAGATACAGCAAGTACTGCAGCGGACAGCAATAGGGCAGAAGAAGTACAGAAAGCCGTATTTCTTGCAGAAGATTCCGGGTTATGGTACCTGGGAGATCTGGAACACGGAAACATCTATGTGACACATACACCGTCCGACACACTTTACGATGAAAATGGAAATGCTATTGATCCGTCCGAGATCAAAAAAGGAGATTTTCTTCAAGTGGAGGCGACGGTATTATGCTGAACTCCTATCCGGGACAATATCCGGGTATCAGCCGTATTATGAGAATCAGCGGCGGTACGGAGGCGGATGCAGAAAAATTCGATGAGGAACTTTCCCAGATTCTGCCGGAAAAGGATCCATCGGAAATTCCGTTTCTGAATCTGTGCTACACACAGCCAAATGCCCAGGTGACAGCTATGGCAACACAGGGAGGTTATACCTGGTCTTATGTTGATGAGGACGGCAATGGTCAGAACGTCGTTGCGGACAGTGCGTTCATTCTGGAATGGACGGAACTGAGTGATCTGCATACAGCAAATGACGAAGGAAAAACCGATCTGGAGCTTGTCTTCTCGGAGGAGCCGGATTCTGTCACAGCAGAAAGATGGCCGGCCGAAGACCGGGGGCAGAACTTTGGCAATGGTTACCCGGAGGGAGAAAGCGTTTCTGTGGAGCATGCGGAGAGCTGGAGCATTCCGGGAGCCGAGGCCGGCTACATCTACGAAGTGGACGCGGTATTCGAAAATGGAACCGTGTCATACGGATTTGAAGTGAAAAAGTAAAAAAAGACTTTCTTTTTCCGTGACATTATGCTATTTTTACTGTGAAAACAGAAAAATGCAATGTGCCATACGGCATAAGCAGCTGACTTTTCAAAAATCAGAATCCGTTTGACCGGAGGATGCGAGGAGGAATTTGTATGAAGTTAATTGTTGCTGTATTACGGAAAGAGGACGAGGCAGACACCATTGCCGAGTTGAACAAAAAAGGCTTTTTTGTGACGGAGCTTGCCACGACCGGCGGTTTCCTGAAGGAGAAGAACACAACACTGCTGATCGGAACCGATGATCATAAGCTCGACGCTGTGCTTGCGATCTTAAAACAGGAAGCAGGGCTTCGGAAAACAGTTACCTATGCGGCCACCCCGATGGAAAGCGGAAACTTCTGCCCGGGCGGAAATTACTCTGTTCCGATTGATACCCAGACAGGAGGCTGTACTGTGTTTGTGCTGAACATGGAACAGCTGGAAAAATTCTAAGACTCTAAAAATTTTTAAATTCCGGCATATGATCCCGGTAGTGGAGCGGCAGATGCGTACGCTGACAGTCGGGATTGGAACGCTCTTTGATGGCAATTGCGGTGAAAAATCCTTTCCAGAGTTCTTCGTAAGGGTCCGAAGTGGATTCCGTGAGGGAAAGGCGTTCTATTTCATCCGGAGAAAGACGGGTCAGATAAAAGGGCCGGTCAGCGGGATGCACGACGGCAAGCTGCCGGTTATCATCGAGAATCATCCAGTTTTCTGAGGGAAGCCGGTCAGAAAAATGGGGAGCGACCAGGGTCAGCACATTGGCTTTCGGGGAAATATGCGAGACCAGGATCGGAAAACCGGAGGAAATATTTGCAAAACGGATAAATTCCCGGAACGAATGCGCTTCATTTGTGACCTGACGGGAAACTTCAAAAGCGTGGAATACCGCCGGTTCCTGCAGCATATGCAGGGTATCCTTTCCATAGGAAAAGCCGTAGAGCAGAAAACGATAAATGATGTCGGGAGCGTCGCTTCTCTCGGACATTGCACAGAGATAGACGAGCCGCCAGGCTGCTGCGCCGATCTTCTTTTGAATGGATCGCGTGACGCTGGCGGCTTTTTCTGTGTCCGGCTCAACATGGCAGTAATCGCAGAACAGCTCCAGATTGCCGACTGGTTCCGTCATCAGCCGTACATTGCGGTAGCCGAGACGGGAATTCCAGGCTTCATAGATGCAGGTCAGGATCGACGCAAGATCGGGCTGCAGGTGTAAACAGTCATAATAAAATCCTTCTGAAATCAATTGATACAGACAACAGCCTTCTGCAAAAAAGCGCAGATACAGCAAAAAAGCTTTTCCGTGAGAAGAACGCCCGGGATTATTATATGCCCAGGTACGGCAGCATCAAACAGAGAAAGCTGCTGATACTGTTCCGGATGGGAAACTCCATCGACGTCGACT
>ENA-OQCX01000005-OQCX01000005.1-human-gut-metagenome-genome-assembly--contig:-NODE-5-length-106584-cov-13.295246_pt1 | contig 106584 bp, 117 predicted proteins | sample MGYA00242762_ERZ504587 | MGnify/ENA primary metagenome ERZ504587 (study PRJEB26092, sample SAMD00036337) | human gut metagenome | host: Homo sapiens | study: EMG produced TPA metagenomics assembly of...
CATTTACGATCCTCCTTTTCGTTAAAGTTGCACAAATTTGAACGCTAAAATTTTGTAGTTATTTTTGTGCCTCCTTTCCGTCTATCCACGCAAAAAAGCCGCCCGTTTTTCATGCCGGACGGCTTTTGCGTAATGTGATAGATCAAATATTATTTTTCTGGTTTGTAGGCTCCGAAAAGCCTTGTATTTACAGTGTTCCTAATAGGAAGTAATCATATGATAGTGACGATTCCAATTTGACATTTAAATGGGAAGCATATAATCTGGATAAGCAGAAGTGGAATCTGGTAGCAGACTGGACCGGAAGTAACTGGGTATCCTGGTATCCAAAAAAAGGTAATTACTGGATGCATGTTACAGCACGGACATCAGATGGTGTGACGAAGGATTATACAATCTGCTTTTATGCAGCAAGAAATTACAATTATAAATACATAACGATTAATGGAATCTGCAGTGTGAATGATAAAGCAGCAATAAATCTTGGCGTATCTTATAATAGCAACGATACATCACTAGTATTCCGTTGGCAGATATATGATCTTAGCACTGGCAGTTGGTCTACATTGACAGACTGGACTGGAAGCAACTGGGTATCCTGGTATCCGGATTCTGGTAATTACTGGGTATATGTAGAATCAAGAACAAGTGATGGAACAGTAGAAAGTTATTGTACCGCTTATCAGGTGACAGCAAGATATGAATCATGGGAACAACTAGTACCAATCTTGCACAGATGGTTGCATATTATAATGCTAATAATACTTATCCGGAATTCTATGCATCTTCCGATGCACCGACAATAGAAACATTTTGTCGGATATATCTGGAAGAATGTCAGGCAGAAGGTTTGAAAGCAGAAGTAGCATTCTGTCAGGCAATGCTGGAGACTGGATTTTTACGATATGGGGTAGATGTACAGATTAACCAGTATAACTTTGCTGGATTAGGAGCAACCGGTAATGGGGCACCGGGAAATTCTTTTGGCAGTGTAAGGGAAGGAATCCGGGCACAGGTACAGCACTTAAAAGCTTATGCATCAACCGATGGTCTGAATCAGCCATGCGTGGATACCCGGTTCCAACATGTAAGAAGAGGAACAGCACATTATGTAGAATGGCTTGGAATCCAGGAGAACCCATATGGAAGAGGTTGGGCGACTGCTAAGAATTATGGCTACAATATTGTAAACATGTATATGGCAAAACTATTTAAATATTAAATTCAGAAAAGGATCACATTGGGTCAGGCACTGTTAACAAATTGTTGTTCATTATTTTACTACAAGTGTTGTGACAAGCGGCTGGTCAAGTATCATTGCAACTATTTGTTTAATGAGTGGACTGCTTATGATGTGTATAGGTATAGTTGGAACTTATGTTGGCAATATTTTTATGCCGGTTAAGGAAAGACCGTTATATATTGTAAGGACAGTGCTTAATGATAAAGAAAATAAAGAATGTAAAATACTTTAATAATTAAATAAGGATTTCTTAAAGTATTATATCGCTAAATGAGGTATACTATATATAAGTATGGATGGATATAAGGAAGATATGATATGTTAAGAAAAAGAAATATAATAAGTATAATTCTTTTTTGGGTTATACTTATTGTTTTATATGAGATGATAAGTATAGTCTTTTCAGTGAATGACAGCCCTTCGCAGATGAATGTTCAGGGATTTTTTATGGAGCAAAAGGATTCCTTGGATGTGCTAATGATAGGCTCAAGTGAAGTGTATTCTGACTATTCCCCCGCAATTGCCTGGGAAAACTATGGATATACGTCATATGATTTGTCAATGGGAGCCGCTCCGGCAAATTTATATAAAGATATGATAAAAAAAGGCTTGGAGAGACAGAATCCGAAATTGATTGTAATTTCACTGAATGGATATCTGCATGGAAGCAGTGACTTTGAAAATCCGGTGCAGCTTCATCGTTGGATAGATAATGTTCCATATATTTATGGACGTAAGGATTCAGTTGATTCTCTTCTTAAAGGGCAAGGGAAAGGTCAGTTTTATTTTAATATGGCGTTTTCTCATGTTAATTGGAAACGGCCAATTAGTCTGGCTAAAAATACACTGGAAAAAAGCATTATGACCCTTAATAAACAAAGCTATTTAAAGGGATTTTGTACGGTGTCCGGAAGTGATAAAGGTACTCAGATGGGAGAATTGCAGAATATTGACTTTGATAATGGCTGTGAAGATGCACTGAGAGAACTTTTGGTTTATCTTCAGGCTCAAAATATAGAAAAGGTATTGTTTGTCAGATTTCCACATCAGCGTAAGTTTGAAAATCCTGAAGCTATAGATAAAATTGGTTCTATTATATCCGAATATGGATATGATATTTTGAATTTAAACGATAAATCGAAGGAATTGGGTATAGATGTACCGGCAGACTATAGTGATGCAGAGCATTTAAATATTAATGGAATGGAAAAAATGACAGAGTATCTTGGAAAGTATATTATTAATAAGTATGATGTCAGCTCTGAGAAAAGTACCGGGGATATTGTAAAATGGAATAAATGTGTGAAAAAAACAAAAGAAATGATAAACTCTGTTCGTGAGGATATGAAAAGTGGAACATGCAGGTTATATTATGAGGCGTCCATTTATTGGGAACCTAAGATACAAAAATAGGCATTGACTTATTTCATTCATAACGCTATTATAGTAAAATCGCAGATTAACGAAGATTTTATAAGATGAAACGGATATGACATGAAAAAGAGAAAAGAAGATTTAAAGGAACTGGTTCTCTATACGGTATTTGGTAATATGACATTTATAATCAGCATAGCGTCATATGCAGTGTTTAATGTTGCACTTGGAATAAATGAATTAATAGCGAATGCCCTTGCTTGGGTATTTGCGGTGCTTTTTTCGTATATTACCAACAAAAGATGGGTATTTCGCGTATCAACACCTACAAAAACAGCAGCACTTGTGCAGATGTTTGCGTTTTTCAGTGGCAGATTTTTTACCCTGATTATTGAGGAAACTATTATTTTTGTTTTTATAACGATGCTTTCGTACCCAAGCATGTGGGTGAAGCTGGCTGCCCAGGTGGTGGTAGTGGTGCTCAATTACATAATTAGCAAGCTCTTTGTGTTTAAAAATCAATAAGTAATAAAATATTAAGGAACAAAAACTTTTCAAATGCACGTTAATGTGGTAAAATCGGTATGGTTAACATTAATAGGCTTATTTACTAGCTGATACAGGAGGTTAATATAAATGGATTTTAGAGCTGAGTACGAGAAATGGTGCACAGACCCATATTTTGATGAGGCTACAAAGGCTGAGCTTAAGGCTATCGCAGGTGATGATAAGGAGATAGAGGACAGATTCTATCGCACACTTGAGTTTGGTACAGCAGGTCTTCGTGGTGTCATAGGAGCCGGCACCAACAGGATGAATATATACACAGTCCGTCAGGCTACACAGGGACTGGCGAATTACATACTTTCACAGGGAGAGGACGCAGTAAAGAGAGGTGTTGCAATCGCACATGACTCACGTAATATGCATGATGAGTTCACAGATGCCACAGCACTCTGTCTTGCAGCTAACGGAATCAAGACATATGTATTCCCACAGCTCGCACCTGTTCCGGAGCTGTCATACGCAGTAAGGACACTCGGTACAATAGCCGGTGTTGTTATCACAGCAAGCCACAATCCTCGTGAGTACAATGGATACAAGGTATACTGGGAGGATGGTGCACAGGTTACTCCACCTCATGATACAAGCATCATGGCTGAGGTGGCAAAGGTTACATCATTTGATCAGGTAAAGACTATGGACAAAGCTGCTGCTATTGAGGCAGGCCTTTACAATGTCATCTCTGACGAGGTTGAGGAGGGATATTTCGGAGAGCTTCGTAAGCTTTCTATCCATCCTGAGATCATCAAGGCTATGGCAAAGGATATCAAGATTGTTTACACACCACTCCACGGCACAGGACTTCGCCCTGTACAGAGAGTGCTTAAGGATATGGCTTGAGAATGTATACATTGAGCCAAGCCAGGCAGTACCTGATGGCAATTTCCCTACATGTCCTTATCCAAATCCTGAGAATCCTGATGCATGGAAGCTCGCGCTTGAGCTGGCAAAGGAAAAGGATGCTGATATCGTTTTAGCAACTGATCCTGATGCCGACAGACTCGGTGTATATTGCAAGGATACAAATACAGGAGAGTATGTGACATTTACAGGAAATATGTCAGCTATGCTTATCGGTGAGTACATTTTAAGCCAGAAGAGTGCCAATGGTACTTTGCCTGAGAAGCCTGCATTTGTTGAGTCAATTGTTTCAACAGATATGGGTAAGGCAATTGCGGCAGCATATGGTGTAAAGCATATCGAGGTGCTCACAGGCTTTAAGTATATCGGTGAGCAGATGCTCAAATTCGAAAAGACCGGCTGCAACAACTATGTATTCGGTATGGAGGAGAGCTACGGATGCCTGCCTGGCACATATGCAAGGGATAAGGATGCTCCTGCAGCAGTTTGTATGCTGTGTGAGGTGGCTGCCTTCTACAAGTCACAGGGTAAGACACTTTGGGATGGCATGATTGACATGTACGAGAAGTATGGTTACTACAGAGAGGGCATATCTACACTGACCTTAAAGGGTATTGATGGTGCCGCACAGATAAATGAGATTATGACAAAGGCACGTGCCGCTGAGCCAAAGAAGTTTGGCGATTATCAGGTGCTTGCTATCCGTGATTACAAGAATGACACAAGAAAAGATATGACAACAGGAAAGGTTGAGCCGACAGGTCTTCCTTCTTCCAATGTACTTTACTACGAACTTAACGATAACGCTTGGTGCTGTGTACGCCCTTCTGGTACAGAGCCTAAGATTAAATTCTATTTCGGAGTTAAAGGAGTGTCTCTTGAAGATTCACAGGCTAAGCTTGATGCTTTGTCAGCTGAGGTTCTCGGACAGTTTGAATAAGGACTATGATGAAAATATACATTTGCCCGGATTGTGGCTGGATACGGATGGTTTCAAGAAGGAAAGAGGTTGAATGCTTCAAGTGTGGCAGACCGCAGATGCGACTGACGAATCTGGAGTTTGGAAAGTATACCAATATGTCAGAGAAGGAGCGTCAGGACTACGCAGACGCGTGGCTTTACATTCATAGAAAAAAGGAAAAATAACATGGCAAAGAAGAGAAAGAAAAAAAGAGGTCGTAAAAAAATAGTATTATTTGTATTTGAAATATTAGTTTTAATTATAGTATTGGCTGTTTTAGGATTATATAATAGTACAATAGGTAAAATTGATTTCAAGAATGATCTCTCAGCCAGCGAAGCCGGCATTAATGACGATATTGATGAAGAAAGCGTGCAGACTATGCATGGTTACTTAAATGTTGCTTTATTCGGACTCGATAATCGTTCGAGTGGTAAATATGAAAGTGGTAATTCAGACTGTATAATGATTGCCAGCTTAAACTATGATACAAATGAAGTAAAGCTTGCTTCTTTATACAGAGATACCTATTTGTCTGTTGGAAAGGGCAAGTATTATAAGGCTAATAATGCTTTTGAAATTGGTGGAGCAGAGAATGCTGTCAGAATGATAAATTCCAATCTGGATATGAATATTACTAAGTATGTCTGTGTTGATTGGAAGGCGCTTGTGGATGTTATTGATGCATTAGGCGGTTTGGATCTAGATCTTACTAAGGAAGAAGTTCATTGGGTTAACGGATATATAACTGAAACGGCTAATTCAATAGGATATCCTTGTGATGCATTGAAGGGTGAAGGAAGAGTACATTTAAATGGTGTACAAGCAGTGTCATACTCCAGAATTCGATATACATCAGGAGATGATTTCTTAAGGGCGTCAAGACAAAGAATTGTATTGCAGGCGATACTCGAAAAGTGTAAGGGTGAAGATATAGCAACACTTACATCCATGTGTTCGTCAATGATGGACGATATCAGTACTAATTTTACGGTTAAAGAAATCTTGGCACTGGCGAAAAATGTTACTAAGTATCAGATTTCATCTACTACAGGATTTCCATATAATGTTGCTACAAAGGAACTTTCTGGTGTAGGAGATACGGTTATTCCTATTGATTTGGCTACAGATGTTGTACAGTTGCATAAGTATCTTTTTGAGGACGAGTCATACACAGTATCAGATACTGTACAGTCTATAAGTGATACTGTACAGAAAAAGACAGATGTTGATTCAAAGACCGATATATATGATACAACAAAGTATAATAATACTGCTGGTTCAACCGGAACTGAAGGGGCTAAGAAAAAAAATAAAGATGCTCAGGATGCCCTGAAGAAGAGTCAGTCAGAATCTGAAAATGACTCGACAACAAAATCCTCATCCGATGATTCAGATGACTAAATGTTAAAGTCAGCTATCAGGAACAAGATTTATATTTACGAAAATTGCAAAAATAATATCCGGGACCAGTCATTAGATTGGTCCCGGACGTTATAATAATGTAATTCAAAAAAGATACGAATACATTTAGGGAGAATTTATGAAACCGGAAATCAAAGAAAAAATCACGGCAACAAACCAGAAATACTTAAAGAAATTCTTAACAGAGGAAGCTCCGGCTAAGCTTGAGAGCCAGCTTGAGCACATGGACTGGTCATACCTTGATATGATTCACAACAAGGAGCAGCAGAGAGGTACATTTTCACCGCTTGCTGCTATGGAGATTTCAGAGATAGAGGCAAATAAGGACAAATACCTTGCAACAGGTCTTGATGCTGTCAAGAATGGCAAGGTCGGTGCAATTCTTCTTGCCGGTGGACAGGGTACACGTCTTGGATTTGACAAGGCTAAGGGCATGTTCAATATCGGAAAGACAAAGGAACTCTACATCTTTGAGCAGCTTGTCGCAAACCTCATGAAGGTTACAAATCAGACCGGTACATGGGTGCCTCTGTATGTTATGACAAGCGAGATAAATGATAGCATGACAAGAGAGTTCTTTGAAGAGCACGATTATTTTGGATACAACAAGGACTATGTGAAGTTTTTCGTGCAGGAGATGGTTCCGGCAGTTGATTTTGATGGAAATCTGCTAATGAAATCTGAGGATTCACTTGCCATGTCACCAAACGGAAACGGTGGATGGTTCAAGTCACTCATCAATGCCGGTCTTGACAAGGATTTGAAGGACAAGGGTGTTGAGTGGCTCAATGTATTTGCTGTGGACAATGTACTTCAGCAGATTGCAGATCCTGTATTTGTAGGTGCTACAATCGAGTCCGGCTGTGTCAGCGGCTCTAAGGTGGTCAGAAAATGTGATCCATATGAGAGAGTTGGTGCTATGTGTCTTGAGAATGGCAAGCCTTCGATTGTTGAGTATTACGAGCTTACTCCTGAGATGGCAGAGGCAAAGAACGAGAATGGTTCATTGCAGTATGGCTTTGGTGTTATCTTAAACTATTTATTCCGCGTGGACAAGCTCATGGCTATCGCAGAGAAGAGCCTTCCGCTTCATGTGGTAGAGAAGAAGGTACCTTATATTGATGAGAATGGTACAGAGCATAAGCCTGAGACTCCGAATGCATACAAGTTTGAGACACTCATTCTCGATATGGTATACATGATGGACAATAGCCTGCCCTTTGAGGTAGACAGAGAGAAGGAGTTTGCACCTGTAAAGAATGCGACAGGTACAGATTCGGTTGAAACAGCGAGAGCACTTCTTGAGAAGAACGGAATTGAAATTTAATATGTGATTTATGGTAACTGTTCATTGGCAGGGATGTATTGATATTCTGCAATTTCTATTTATCGCAGACTTAGAGGTGCATCTGCCGATGAGCAGTTATTTTATTTTTATAATCGCATAGTGGCCTGCAATGGGGAACATAGGCTATAAATAGTTAACTGATTTATGAAAAAATAAATAATCCCGTCACAAATTAAACACAGATTGACAGTATACTTCTAAATATAAACGAAAGGAGAAATTATTATGGATAACAATTATAGAAATATGAATGATACAAATAATACTAACAGTACAAATAACACAAACAACAATACAAACAATGTAAATTTCACAATGTCGGGTAATCCTTACAATCCGGATGAGTCACAGAAGGCTGCACAGACTAATAATACATCAGCTGAAAGATATTCACAGAGCTACAATCCATATTCGCAGGCTTCTGCAGCAGGACAGCCAAATGTAAATCAATCATATGCAAACCAGCCTTATTCTAATCAGTCGTATAATTCAGGCACAAATAATAATGCATATGGCGGCCCAACAGCCGGTTCGACAGACAACTCATATAGCCAGATGAATATGAATGGTCAGGCATACCAGCAGACTGCAAAGCCTAAGAAACAGAGAGCACCTAGAAAGCCTGGTGCATTCGGACCATTTGCAGCAAAGACAGTAGCGGCAGCTCTTATCTTCGGACTCGTCGGAGGCGGCGTTTTCACAGGAGTAAGCTATATTGGCACGAGAGCTATTTCAAATTCTTCTACTGCAAGTGCAAAGCTTACCACTACAACATCCGGTGGGACTAAGCAGACATCCTCAGGGGATGCAAAGGATCTGACAGATGTATCATCTGTTGTCGATGAGGTTATGCCTAGCATCGTTGCTATCACAAATACAGGAACAGTCACCTACAACAGCTTTTTCGGAAAGAAGTCACAGCAGTCACAGAGCTGCGGCTCAGGAATCATTGTGAGTGAGGATGATGATTATCTCTACATTGCTACAAATAACCATGTTGTAGCAGATTCAGAGGAGCTTACAGTACAGTTTGATGATGATTCTGTGGTAAAGGCAGAAATCAGAGGAACGGATCCTGACGATGATCTTGCAGTTGTACGTGTAAAGAAATCAGACCTTGGAAAAGATACTTACTCAAATATCAAGATTGCGACAATCGGAGATTCAGATAGTGTAGCTGTTGGAAGCCCGGCAATCGCTATCGGTAATGCACTCGGATACGGACAGTCTGTCACAACAGGTATAGTAAGTGCACTTAACAGAACCGTAACTACACAGGATTCACAGACAGGTGAGACTGTAACTAACAACAATCTCATCCAGACAGATGCAGCAATAAACCCGGGAAACAGTGGTGGAGCACTCTTAAATGAAAACGGCGAGGTTATCGGTATAAACTCTGTAAAATATTCGTCAACTGAAGTTGAGGGTATCGGATATGCAATTCCTATGTCAGTTGCAAAGCCTATTATTGAGAGTCTTATTCAGAATGGAAAGTATACAAATGAGAATCAGGCATACCTTGGAATAAAGGGTGGCGATGTTTCGTCTGAGATGGTAGCCTATGGCTTCCCACAGGGTGTGTATGTTTCATCTGTTTCAGCTGGTTCAGGTGCCGCAAATGCCGGCTTACAGGAGGGAGATATCATCACTGCTGTTGACAGTACAAAGATTTCTTCTATGACAGAGCTACAGTCAGCGTTAAAGAGCTACAAGGCCGGAGATAAGGTTACTCTTACTGTTGCCCGTCAGAGTGGCAGACAGTACGAAGAGAGCAAGGTTGAAGTAACCTTAAGCTCTGCAAAAGATATCCAGCAGTAATTCCGGCGCAGTGTATTGGCGGGAGGTCGGGACGTAAGTCCCGGGTACCGGCGGCGCACACATACTCTTGCGGTCGCTACGCTACGTGGCTAAGATACTGTACGAAATTATGCTTGAAGGGTTTCTATGCTTGACGAAACCGTCGAAACGCGCCGTCCGTGGCGCGTTTTCTCCTCACCCCTGCGTCCATGCAGGGGTGTTTCTGCGTTTCATGGGCATAATTTTTACAGTATCTAAGCCACTTCGCTATTCGCTCCTGCAAGAGTATGTGTGCACCACCGGTACCCGGGGCTTACGTCCCTTACACTGTGGAGAAATTGTGCTTACGTGTGCGCCGCTGCTATGCGCGGCTTACGTTCGATATGTTGTGGAGGAAATGTTGTTCAAATCAGTTCAAAGTACTAGACAAATTCCACAAAATATTAGATAATAGAGGCAAATTAGTTTTCATTTTGCATAGGAGGTCGGCATGAAGAAGAAAAAAATAGTTATTGCACTCGGACATGATGCTCTTGGAACAACTCTTCCGGAGCAGCACGAGGCTACAAAGCATACAGCAAAGGCAGTTGCAGATTTTATCAGGGACGATTATGAGGTTGTCATCACTCACAGCAACGGACCACAGGTGGGCATGATTCACACTGCGATGTCTGAGTTTTGCAGGATTTATCCTGAGTATACAGCTACACCTACAGCAGTCTGTTCTGCAATGAGCCAGGGCTATATAGGATATGATTTACAGAATGCTATCCGTACAGAGCTTCTTGGCAGGGGTATTTACAAGACCGTTTCTACAATACTTACACAGGTGGTTGTTGACCCATATGATGAGGCTTTTTATCATCCGACAAAGATCATCGGCCGTGTTATGACAGAGGCTGAGGCTGAGGAAGAGGAGAAGAAGGGCAACCATGTGACACAGGTTGAGGGAGGCTACAGAAGAGTTGTGGCGGCTCCAAAGCCTGTTGATATAGTGGAAAAGGATGCTATTAAGGCTCTTGTTGATGCGGATCAGGTTGTTATCGCATGCGGTGGCGGCGGAATTCCTGTTTTAGCACAGGATAACAAGCTTCAGGGCGCAAGCGCTGTTATCGAGAAGGATCTTGCAGCCGGAAAGCTTGCAGATACTCTTGATGCTGACAGACTTGTTATACTTACAAGCGTTGACAAGGTCTGCCTGAACTATGGCAAGGAGGATGAGAAGCCACTTGACACCATGACTGTCGAGGAGGCAAAGAAGTACCTTGCAGCAGGTGAGTTTGATGAGGGTACCATGGCTCCAAAGATTGAGGCAGCTATCGACTTTATCGGTGACTCTGCTATCCGTTCAGTGCTTATCACAAAGCTCAACAAAGAGGGCAAGACTGTTTCCGGTGGCATGGGCACTTTAATTACAAAGTAGAGTTTAATTATTATAATTCACATACATCCCACACATCTATATGCATTTTGCAGAGCAGACGTGTGGGAAGTTTTATAAAAACATCGTGCGGTTTTGCGAATGTGCGTGGGGTGTTCTGAAGAGTTGAAAACAAGGTAACTATTCAGAACCTCCGAGAACAAGAAAAGTAAGATAGAAGGTAACACAAAATGAGTGAGAAAAGGCTTCAAAAGAGAGATGAAATCTCAGACGAGTACAAATGGAAGCTTGAGGATATGTATGAGACAGATGAGCTGTGGGAGGCTGAGTGCGAAAAAGCGTCACAGCTTGCAGAAAAGCTATCCGGATTTAAGGGACATCTGGCCGACAGTGCAGCAACGCTGCTTGATTTTTTTAAGAAGCAGGATGAGCTGTCTTATTATTTGGAGCGTATAGTGGTCTATGCGAATGAGCGCTCGCATCAGGACACTGCTGTGTCGAAATATCAGGCATATGTGTCAAAGGCAGAGACGCTGACTGTTCAGGCATCAGGTGCGCTGGCATTTGCCAGTCCGGAGATTTTGCAGATAGATGATAAAAGGCTTGAGAGCTTTTATGGTGAGAGCGATGAGCTTGTGCACTATAAGCGTGCGATTGATGAGATAATGCGTCAGAAAGCGCACACCTTATCGGCTGCAGAGGAAAATATCCTGGCGCAGTGCGGTGAGATGGCTGCAGCACCGGAGAATATATTCAGCATGTTCAATAATGCGGATATCAAATTCCCGTATATCACTGATGTCGAGGGAAATAAAATCCGTATCACGCATGGCAATTTCATAGATTTTTTAAGCAGCAAGGACAGAAGCCTGCGCAAGCAGGTGTTCCGTGGAGTCTATGATTCGTACAAGAAGTGGAGCAATACTGTTTCCATGATGTACATTAGCAAGCTGAAAAATGACACTTTTTATGCAAGGGTAAGAAAATATGACAGTGCAAGGGCCATGTATTTATCCGATGGCGATATTCCTGAGAGCGTATATGACAATCTGATTGAGACGGTTCACGCACATCTGCCGGCTCTGCACAGGTACATGGCGCTTAGGAAGAAGCTTTTAGGTGTGGAGCATCTGCATATGTATGATTTGTTTGCACCGATTGTGGACAATGTACAGACCGCATACACCTATGATGAGGCGAAAAAGCTTGTGGCAAAGGCGCTTGAGCCTATGGGAGATGAGTATGTAAGCGTGCTTAAGGCTGGCATGGAGAGTGGCTGGATAGATGTCTATGAGAATGAGAACAAGAGAAGCGGTGCATATTCATGGGGCGCTTACGGCACCCATCCATATGTGCTTTTGAACTATGCCGACAATCTGGACAGTGTGTTTACGCTGGCTCATGAGATGGGACATGCGATGCATACATACTATTCAAATGAGCATCAGAGCATCACCTACGCAGGATACCTGATTTTTGTGGCAGAGGTTGCATCCACCTGCAATGAGTCGCTTCTTATGCACTATATGCTTGAGCATTGTGAGGATGAGAATGAGAGAAAATATCTCATGACACATTTTCTGGACGGCTTCAGGACGACACTTTTCAGGCAGGCACAGTTTGCAGAGTTTGAGCATATAGCTCACCGGAAAATGCAAAAGGGCGAGCCGGTTACCAAGGATGTGCTAAATGAGCTGTGGCATGAGCTGAATGTGCAGTACTACGGACCGGATATGCGCGTGGATGATGAAATATCATATGAGTGGATGCGTATACCGCATTTTTATACACCGTACTATGTATATCAGTACTCGACGGGCTATTCGGCAGCAGTTGCTTTTTCAAAAAAGATACTTGAGGAGGGAAAGCCTGCTGTGGATAAGTATATAGGAAATTTCCTGTGCGGTGGATGCTCGAAGAATCCAATCGAGCTGCTAAGGAGTGCCGGTGTTGATATGAGCACGCCAAAGCCTGTGGATGACGCACTCAATGTATTTGAGGATTATCTGAAGCAGTTTGAGGCAGCAACTAAGTAAGGAGAAACATTTTTATGGAAAGAATTAAAAGCTTTACAATCAATCATAATATTCTTAAACCTGGATTTTATATTTCAAGAAAAGACGGAGAAATCGTTACATACGACCTTCGTACAAGAAAACCAAATGCAGGCGATTATATGTCCAATTCAGCTATGCACTCAGTGGAGCATATGTTTGCAACATGTGTGAGAAACTCTGAGATTGCAGATGATGTGGTATATTTTGGACCGATGGGCTGTCAGACAGGCTTCTACCTCGTAGTTAGGGATGTCGAGCCGGGGAAGGTTTTTGAAATCACCAAAGAGGTCTTAAAGCAGATACTAGAGTATGATGGACCGGTGTTTGGTGCATCAGCCATAGAGTGCGGACATTACGAGAATCTGTCACTTGACGAGGCAAAGAAGGAGTGTCGTGCATATCTTAAGGTGCTTGAGAGTCAGACAAATATGGAGTTTACTTATCCACAGTAAACGAGGACTAAAAATATAATAGTAAGATAGCAGGAATGGAGAAATAAAATGACAATAGGTGTAATTGGTGCAATGCAGATGGAGGTCGATGACTTAAAGGCTCAGATGACAGACACACAGACAGAGGTTTACAGCGGTGTGGAGTTTGTTGAGGCAAAATCGGTGATCAGTATGTTGTTGCGGCAAAATGCGGAATAGGAAAGGTATTTGCGGCAATATGTGCAGAGGCCATGATTTTGAAATATGATGTAGATATGATTGTCAATATCGGAGTGGCTGGTACTTTGACAAAGGACTTAAATGTGCTTGATGTGGCAGTAGCCACAAACGTGCTGCAGCACGATATGGATACATCGCCAATCGGAGACCCGAAGGGACTTCTTTCAGGCATCAATATGATTCTGCTTCCGGCAGATACAAAAATGGTGGAGCTTATGTGCTCATGCTTAGCTGACAGGAATATCCACTACAAAAAGGGCAATATCGCAACAGGAGATCAGTTTATTGCCACAAAGGAGCAGAAGGATTATATTTCGAATACCTTTGATGCAATCGCAGCAGAGATGGAGGGCGGCAGCATCGGTCATGTGTGCTATGTGAACAAGGTGCCATTTGCCATTCTTCGTTCAATATCAGACGGCGATGGCGGCGAGACAGACTACCAGACATTTGCGGAGAAGGCTGCGCATCAGTCGATTGAGGTAGTGCTTGAGTTTATCGGAAGGGCAGAAGAACTGAAATAGAGTTATTTGATTATTCATAATTTGTGATAATAAAGAATAGTATATAGCATGAGTGAATACAGAGCATACATGCAAAATACAAAACTACATAATGGGACAAAACGAAAGAAACGCCGACACAGATTCCTTTTTGGAGTGCTGCTGTCGGCGCTTCTTATTACAGGCGCTTTATATGGCAGAGAGTATGACATATCGCAGCTGAAAAATATAGAGGTGATGGAGACACTTAGCAGTGCTGTGAGTCAGTTCGGAGACAGAAAGCTGCCTGTATATTCGGTTCAGACAACAGAAAAAAGATAGCCCTTTCATTTGACTGTGCCTGGGGAGCAGAGGATTTTGACAGTATGATGGAGACACTTGACAAGCATAACGTAAAGGCTACATTTTTTATGACAGGAGGGTTTGTGAATGATAATCCTGAATGTGTAAAGACGCTGGTTGAAAAAGGGCATGAGCCCGGAAATCACAGTGAGCACCACTATGATATGGCAACAATCACGGCAGGTGAGATGAAGACGGAGATAATGGATGTGCACAAAAAGGTCAAGGAGCTGACCGGAAAGGATATGAAGGTATTCAGACCGCCATACGGCTCGTACAACAATGAACTGATTGACACAGTGTATGGCTGTGACTATTATCCAATCCAGTGGGATGTGGATTCGCTCGACTGGAAAAACTATGGTGTGCAAAACATTATAGATACAGTGTGCAATCATAAAAGCCTGGATTGTGGCTCGATAATACTCTGCCATCTAGGCGCCAAATACACCTCGCAGGCACTCGATGAGATGCTCACAAAGCTGCAGGACATGGGCTATGAGATAGTTCCGGTATCAAAGCTGATCATGACTGAAGGCTATCATATGGATGCAAACGGTATGCAGATCAAGGACTGAGTAATTTCATAAATCAATATTTTAGTCAATATTTAGTCAATAATTTAGCCCCTTACGATATTGTTATTTACAGACAAGTGTGTTAAACTAAAACTATATTTTAAAGAAGCTGTGAGACAGCTATGGGGGTAAATTATATGACAGATACAGGTTTTTTAGTAGCATTCTTTATAGTTATTTTTTTAGTTATCATCTTTGCGCTTGTCGCTGTAATCGGAGCTGTTACAAGTGCTGTTGCAGGTATCAATGATGATGAGGATGAGACAGAGGAAGAGGGCATCTGAAGCTGAAATAAATAAAAGATATTAAAAGACATTTAAGGACATTTAAGGACATCGAATTATATTAATCGTATAATTGGGTGTCTTTTGATTGTCAAAAACTCTTAAAAAAGTATAAACCAATTGAGTTGCAATCCGCCACATTGTATAATAAAAGTATAACAGCGAATTAAATTTATTGTGAAAATCGTAGTAATCACAATGTCTATCAAACTAATGCAGGACATTATCAAAGAAAAGAAAAAGGAGGGGTCAGATGATATCCAGATATAGTGTAAAGAAGCCTTTTACTGTACTTGTAGGAGTATTGCTGGTAATAGTACTTGGTGTTGTATCGCTTGGCAGGATGACGACAGATCTGCTGCCGGATATGAGCTTTCAGTATGCACTTATCGTGACAACAGATATGGGAGCAAGTCCACAGGAGGTGGAGAGCGATGTCACCGCGCCGCTTGAAGCAGCTATGGCAACTACGTCCAATATCAAAAACGTAAGCTCAATGTCATATAACAGCTATTCTCTGGTGACATGCGAGTATGAGCAGAATGCCAACATGGATTCTGTAGTGATAGAGATGCAGCAGAAAATAGATCAGGTCAAGGCTGGCTGGAAGGATGGAGTGGGTACTCCGACCATTATGAAGATAAATCCGGACATGCTTCCAATCATGATGACTGCTGTGGATATGGATGGGAAAAGCAAGTCGGAAATCACAGACTTTGTGGAAAACACACTTAAGCCTGCAATTGAGAGTACAGAGGGTGTTGCATCAGTGACTGCAACAGGTGAGCTCACCGAGCAGATACAGTCACGATGAATCAGGCCAAGATAGATGAGCTCAATGAGAAAATAAATAATGCCGTTTCAAAGAAATTTGACGATGCAAAAAGTCAGATGGATGATGCAAGCGCAAAGATAGAGAGCGGACAAAACGCAATCACATCTGCATCGGATCAGATGAGCGCGGGAGTGGATACGCTAAAGGAGCAAAAGGCAAAGCTTGCAGAGCAGAAGACTCAGCTAGAGAGTACTCTTGCAAGCTTAAATGAGCAGAAGAGCCAGCTTGAAACAATTCAGTCAGCTCTTTCAGACTTCATGAATAGTGATACATATACAAAGACAATTCCGTCACTCAAAGAGGGCGCAAATGCACCGGGTGAAGCGGGCACAGCACTCAAAGCGCAGCTTGAGCAGGTTAATAAGCAGATTGCAACACAGTTTTCAGGTCTCTCGGCGCTTGGAATCACCGTAAACACAGCAGATGATCTGCCTGCGGCAGCGTCAGCGATAGCACAGACTCTCATTCAGGTGAATACAGGTATAGAGCAGTGCCAGAGCGGGCTTGACCAGATAGCACAAGGAGAGACAGCACTTTTAGATGCCTATGATAATCTAAACAGTCAGGCAGCCATCAGCTCTATAAGCATAGGACAGCAGTCAGCACAGCTTGCAACAGCAGCGGCATCTCTTGACAGCTCAAAAAAGGAGCTTGAAAAGAGTAAGGATGATGCACTTGACAAGTCAAACTTAAATGCAGTTTTAACAATTGACTCACTCTCGCAGCTGCTCGTCGCACAGAATTTTGATATGCCTGCAGGCTATGTAAATGATTCAAATGGCACGCAGTACATAGTACAGGTGGGAGATGAGATAAAATCAATTGATGATTTAACAAATCTGGTGCTTATGGATATGAAGCTTGATGGAATAGCTCCTATTCATGTCGGTGATGTGGCAGATGTTGAGATGACTGACAACTCGGATGAGACATATGCGATAGTCAACGGTAATCCCGGAATAATGCTCTCCATGGAGAAGCAGACCGGCTACTCTACAGGAGACGTCACAGACCGTCTTTTAGACAAGCTTGATTCGCTTGAAAAGGAAAATGACGGATTACATACCACAGTGCTTATGAATCAGGGCGTATACATCGACATGGTAGTAAAGAGTGTTATGGAAAATATGATAGTGGGAGCAATACTTGCCATTTTCGTATTGCTCTTGTTCTTAAAGGATATAAAGCCAACACTTGTTATCGCAGCATCTATACCGCTATCGGTTATTGTGGCAGTGGTGCTTATGTATTTTACGGATATCACCTTAAATATCATTTCAATGTCGGGACTTGTGCTTGGAATAGGAATGCTGGTGGATAATTCAATTGTAGTAATTGAGAATATCTACAGATTAAGGGGAGAGGGATATTCGGTAAAGAAGGCGGCTGTTGAGGGTGCAAATCAGGTGCAGGAGCCATTTTTGCCTCTACACTTACCACGGTAAGTGTGTACGCGCCAATCATTTTTACTGATGGAATCACGAGACAGCTCTTTGTAGACCTGGCACTTACGGTAGCGTTTACTCTTATGGCATCTCTTGTTGTGGCACTCACATTTGTACCGGCAATTGCTTCAGGCATGCTCAAAAAGACGAAGGATATAAAGCATCCATGGTTTGACCGTTTTAAGGACTGGTATGGAAATGTCCTCGGCACATGTCTCAGGTTTAAGCCGGTGGTATTTATTGCGGCAGTAGTGCTTTTAGTCGGCAGTGGAGCACTTTGCATGTCAAGGGGAATGACATTTATGGATATGGACATGGAGTCAAATCAGATTTCACTTACCATAGAGGCAAAGGATGACGAAAAGCTTGACTTCAAGCAGCTTACAGAGCTGTCTGATAAGGTTATGGACAAAATATCTGATATAAAGGGCATAGACACAATAGGAGCTACAGCAGGCGGCAGCTCGACCATGAACCTGATGAGCTCAGGAAGCGACAGCGTGAGCATGTATATATTGCTTGATGAGAAGTCGGATGTTTCATCGGATAAGGTAATAGATGAAATTGAAAAACGCACAAAGAATCTGGACTGCAAGGTAACAGCATCTTCACAGGCTATGGACTCATCAGAGTTTTTCGGAAGTGGTCTCTCTGTCAGGATTAAGGGTAATGATATAGACAAGCTGCAGAAGCTTGCAGGTGATGTGGCAGATATCCTTAAGGATACAAAGGGCGTGACAGATATAGATGACGGTCTTGGAGATACAATCAATGAGCTTAAGATAACTGTGGATAAGGAAAAAGCAGCAAAATATGGCTATACGGTGGCTCAGGTATACCAGCTCGTATCCGGTGAGATATCATCTCAAAAGAGCGCAACAACCATTACGACCGACATAAAGGACTATGAGGTATACTTACAATCCGCAGAGCAGTCTGATGTGACTGTGGACGACATCAAAAACCTTACATTTACCTATAAGGATAATGATGGCAGTGAAAAGGAGATTCCGCTCAGTGATATCTGCACTATTTCGCAGGAACAGACATTAAGCACCATTCATCGAGATGCTCAGACAAGATATATTACAGTATCAGGTGCGGTTGATGAAAACCATAATGTAACATTACTAAGCAATAAAATTAAATCAAAAATTAATAAACTTAGCATTCCTGATGGCTATTCAATAGACATGGAGGGTGAGGATGAGACAATAAATGAGTCAATGAGTCAGCTTGGACTTATGCTTGTGCTTGCAGTGATATTTATCTATCTTATCATGGTGGCGCAGTTCCAGTCATTGCTTTCACCATTTATTATCATGTTCTGTATACCTCTTGCGTTTACAGGAGGCTTTATAGCTCTTTTCATCACGGGAAATGAGCTCGGAATCATATCAATGCTTGGCTTTATCATGCTGGCAGGTCTCATTGTAAATAATGGAATCGTGCTCATTGATTACATCAATCAGGCCAGGAGAGAGGGCATGAGCAAGCATGAGGCAATCATAGACGCAGGCCGTACAAGGCTTCGTCCAATACTGATGACAGCGATGACCACCATACTTGCAATGTTTACATCGGCGATAGGTATCGGAGATGGCTCAGATATGATAAGCCGATGGCAATCGCAATAATAGGAGGTCTCGTATACGGAACCATCCTTACGCTTATAGTAATTCCATGTATCTATGATGCGTTCAACAGAGAGAAGAGCATGGTAGAGGAAGAACTGTAGCAGGATAGAAGAAAAAAGCTGGAAATATAGAGAGTTGGAGGATTTTTACATGGCAAAGTATATTATGGCATTAGATGCGGGCACGACCAGCAACAGATGTATACTTTTCAATGAGAAGGGCGAGATGTGCAGTGTGGCACAGAAGGAATTTACGCAGTTTTTTCCAAAGCCGGGCTGGGTGGAGCATGATGCAGAGGAAATCTGGGCCACACAGCTTGAGGTGGCAAAGGAGCAATGGCCAATATCCAGGCTACGGCAGCCGACATATGTGCGATAGGCATTACTAACCAGAGAGAGACCACAATTGTATGGGACAAAAATACAGGCGAGCCGGTTTATCACGCGATAGTATGGCAGTGCAGACGCACGGCAGAGTATGCGGATTCACTGAAGGAAAAGGGGCTTACAGAGACCTTCAGAAAAAAGACAGGGCTTGTGATAGATGCTTATTTTTCGGCAACTAAGCTCAAGTGGCTCCTTGACAATGTGCCGGGAGCGAGGGAGAGAGCCGAAAGAGGCGAGCTTTTGTTTGGAACAGTCGAGACATGGCTTATATGGAAGCTCACTCAGGGACAGGTGCATGTCACGGATTATTCCAATGCTTCAAGAACCATGATGTTTAATATCAATACCTTAAAGTGGGATGATGAGATACTTAAGGAGCTTGATATACCAAAGAGCATGCTTCCAAAGCCAATGCCGTCAAGCTGTGTATATGGTGAGGTGAATCCTGTGTTTTTCGGGGGTCCGATTCCTATCGCGGGTGCGGCAGGAGACCAGCAGGCTGCGCTTTTTGGCCAGACCTGCTTTAGGGCAGGAGAAGCTAAAAATACATACGGTACAGGATGTTTTCTGCTGATGAACACAGGTGAGATGCCTGTATCCTCAAAGAACGGACTTGTTACCACTATAGCCTGGGGCATAGACGGCAGGGTGGTATATGCGCTGGAGGGATCAATCTTTGTGGCTGGAGCCTCAATTCAGTGGCTACGCGATGAGATGAAATTTATCGATTCCTCAATAGATTCAGAATACATGGCGAGAAAGGTAAAAGACACAAACGGCTGCTACGTGGTGCCGGCATTTACAGGGCTTGGAGCACCGTACTGGGATCAGTATGCCAGAGGAACCATTGTGGGGCTTACGAGAGGTGTAAACAAGTACCATGTCATAAGAGCAACTCTGGAATCAATGGCGTTTCAGGTAAATGATGTGCTTGAGGCAATGAAGGCTGATTCGGGCATCAACCTCACATCACTTAAGGTGGACGGCGGCGCCAGTGCCAATAATCTGCTCATGCAGATGCAGGCTGATATCAGCAATGCACCGGTCAACAGGCCTGTGTGCGTGGAGACAACAGCCATGGGTGCAGCGTACCTAGCAGGGCTTGCAGTTGGCTACTGGGAAAGCATGGATGATATAAAGAGAAACTGGTCTATTGACCGTGTGTTTGAGCCGGAGATAGCGGCTGATTTGAGAGAAAAGAAGCTTAAAATGTGGAAAAAGGCTGTCGCCTGCGCATTTAACTGGGCGAAGGATGAATAATAGCTGATGCTTGCATTGTTTTAAATGGGCTCAGTGATACAGCAGGTAAACAATATATGGGAATTGGTGGGAGAAAATAACATGTATGATGTAGTAATTATAGGAGCGGGAGTATCGGGAAGCGCCTGTGCCAGAGAGCTTTCGAAATATAACCTGTCCATCTGCGTGGTGGAAAAGGAGGAGGACGTGTGCTGTGGCACCTCAAAGGCAAACAGTGCTATTGTCCATTCCGGAATTGATTGTAAGACCGGTACACTTATGGCACAGATGAATCTTCGTGGAAATGAGATGATGGATGAGCTTTCGAAGAAGCTTGATTTTGAGTTTCGAAGAAACGGCTCACTGATATTGTGCTTTAGCGAGGACGATATGCCAAGGCTTAAGGAGCTTTACAATCAGGGGATTGCAAACGGCGTGCCGGGACTTGAAATTCTCGATTCAAAGAAAGCACATGAGATGGAGCCGAATCTGTCTGATGAAGTGGTGGCTGCTATTTACTGCCCGACAGGAGGCATTGTGTGTCCGTTTGGCATGAATATCGCATTTGCTGAGAATGCGGCGGCAAACGGTGTGGAGTTTTTATTTAACACAGAGGTGAAGGCGATACAAAAGGAGCAGACAGGCTATATTCTCATCACTCAAAATGGCGAAATTCATGCACGCTGTGTTGTAAATGCAGCCGGTGTATATGCTGATGTGTTCCATAATATGGTGAGTGAAAACAAAATACATATCACACCAAGGCGTGGAGAGTACGTGCTTTTAGACAGGGCTGAGGGAGGTATCGTTGACAAGACCATTTTCCAGCTTCCGGGAAAATACGGTAAAGGCGTGCTTGTTACCCCGACAGTACACGGAAATATATTAATCGGACCTACAGCAGAAGACCATGAGGACAAGGATGGTACAAATACAACGAGAGCCGGCTTGGAGCATGTTGTGGCATCCGGCACATGTTCGGTGCCGTCACTTCCTATGCGTCAGGTTATCACATCGTTTGCAGGAAATCGTGCACATGAGGACGGACATGAGTTTATCATCGAGGAGCTTTCTGACGCACCGTATTTTATTGACTGCGCAGGTATAGAGTCACCGGCTTATCAAGTGCACCGGCTATCGGCGAGAGGGTGGCAGCAATAGTTGAGGGGCTGTTTAAGCCTTCTAAAAATGCGGACTTCATCGAGACAAGAAAAGGTATTTTAAATCCAAAGAAGCTTTCAGAGAATGAGTATAAAGCGCTGATAAAAGAAAAGCCTGAGTATGGAAATATAATATGCCGCTGTGAGATGATTACGGAGGGCGAGATAATAGATGCGGTAAACAGACCACTGGGCGCAAAGTCACTCGATGGTGTGAAGAGACGCACCAGAGCCGGAATGGCAGGTGCCAGGCGGGCTTTTGTTCTCCGAGAACTATGGAGATTATCGCCAGGGAGAGAGGCATTTCGCAGCTTGACATCACTAAAAGCGGTGGAAAGTCAAAGATAGTTGTTGGAATGAGCAAGAATCGCGGATAGGGGGACAATATGGAGTTTTACGATATTGTGATAGTAGGAGGCGGTCCGGCAGGTCTTGCGGCAGCAGCTTCCGCTAAGAAAAATAAAATAGATAAAATACTTATACTGGAAAGAGACTGTGAGCTTGGCGGTATCTTAAATCAGTGTATACACAACGGTTTTGGTCTGCACACCTTTAAGGAGGAGCTCACAGGCCCTGAATATGCCGGCAGATTTATCAAAGAGGTCAAAGAGCTTGGCATAGAGTACAGGCTCAATACGATGGTCATGGACATCTCAACCGGTGACGAGTTCGAAAACGGGGCAGATGACAGGCATGATGTAAAGATAAAAGATGAGGCAAACGATAAAATAGTTACAGCTATGAACCGCACAGACGGACTTTTCCATATCGCCGCAAAGACTGTAATACTTGCGATGGGCTGCAGGGAGAGAGCAAGAGGTGCTCTTAACATACCCGGCTACAGACCGGCAGGAATTTTCTCGGCGGGCACAGCTCAGAGACTGGTGAATATAGAGGGCTACATGCCGGGACGAAAGGTAGTAATACTCGGCTCAGGAGATATCGGTCTTATCATGGCCAGGAGAATGACCTTAGAGGGGGCCAAGGTGCAGGTGGTTGCAGAGCTCATGCCGTATTCAGGAGGCTTGAAGCGTAATATCGTGCAGTGCCTGGATGATTTTGGAATTCCGCTTAAGCTCAGCCACACAGTGGTTGATATAAAGGGCAGGGAGCGTGTTGAGGCATCACTCTCGCACAGGTGGACGAGTATAACAAGCCTATTGAGGGAACGGAGGAGTTTTACGAGTGCGACACGCTTTTACTCTCATGCGGACTCATTCCGGAAAATGAGATTTCAAAAACAGCCGGTGTAGAGCTCAATCCGGTAACAAGCGGACCGGTCGTAAACGAAAGCCTTGAGACAAATGTGCCCGGTGTATTTGCCTGCGGAAATGTGCTTCATGTGCATGACCTCGTGGATTACGTGTCAGAGGAAGCGACAGCAGCAGGCCGCCATGCCGCAGAGTATGTGAAAAACGGTGGTGATAAGAGTGATGATGGCAAAGAAATATCGATAACTGCTACAGGCGGAGTACGATATACTGTCCCAAGCACTATAAATACTGCACAAATGGATGATACTGTGACGGTAAGATTTCGAGTGGGAGCTGTGTATAAGAATTGCTATATAGCAGTATATCTGGATGATAAACAGCTGCAGCACCGCAAGCGTCCTGTTATGGCGCCGGGTGAGATGGAGCAGGTAGTGCTTAAGAAGAAGGAGCTCATCGAAACGGAAAATCCCCGCACAATTACGATAAAGATTGAGGAGGCATAGTATCATGGAAGAAAGAAATTTGACATGTATAGGCTGCCCTCTGGGCTGTGCCATTAAAGTGACAATAGATGGAGAAAATGTCACCGTAACCGGAAATACCTGCAAGCGCGGAGCAGACTACGGAGCAAAGGAAGTGACGCATCCGACGCGAATCGTGACAAGCACAGTCTGTGTGAAAAATGGCACAATACCGATGGTATCAGTAAAGACGGCACAGGATATTCCAAAGGAAAAGATAATGGATGTGATGGAGTGTATAAACCAAATCACGGTAGAGGCACCGGTGCATATAGGTGATGTACTGCTAAGCGATGTTGCGGCAACCGGTGTGGATATAGTGGCAACAAAGAATGTTGTGCAAAAATCATATTGACAAATCACCCAATGCACTTTAATATTGTAGAAAGAAACAGGCAAATATTTAAAGGCATAAGAAAGAGGAGTACATGACGAAAGCTTTCAGAGAGAGCATCCGGTCCGTAAGATGGTGATACATTTTGGGCAGGCTGAAAGGTGCTTAAGACAGAAATCATGGAAGGTAGCTTTTGAGCCGAAGAACCCAGAAAGTTAAATCTATATGTAACAAGATTTGACATAAGTTCTTCCGATTCGTCCACGTTACAGGACAAGAGGCATTCGAGCGTATATGTCATATATTTTAGTGTATATGTCGCTCTGATGTAAACGAAGGTGGTACAGCGCTTATTCGCCCTTCCGGTCGTAGACCGGAGGGGCGTTTTTTAGTGAACCGATACGTAAGTGCCTGCATAGATTGAAAATTGTAGCAGCGTTAAGCTGTAGAGAAGCCTTGAAAGAGTCTGATTTTCAACTTATATTGGGTGCTTTGTACCCGGACCGGAGGATTGCGCATGCAATCCAATCGGTCGCCCGTAGCTAAATGAAAAGAAAAACAGCAAAAGCTCACAGCCTGAATTATCAGGCCGCGCATTATGTATGGAATTATGTGATTTATGGAGCTGCCTAGAGACTGTTAAAATTATGTACACAGCCCAGCAACGCACGCACATGGACGTGCGGGCGAGGCGTTAGCGCCATGGACGGCGCTAAAAGCCGGTTGCGTCATGGTCTAAGCAATCATTCATCATAATTTTTACAGTGTCTTGGCAGCGTAATCATGAACATAATTCCATACATAATGCGCGACCTGATACAACAAAGCCCACAAAGCTTTTGCGTCATTTAATACAATCAGCAGCAACCAACAAGGAGGAAAACATGAGCAAAGAACTAAACAAAACCTACGATCCAAAGGACATCGAGGACCGTCTTTACAAAAAGTGGGAAGACAACGGCTACTTCCATGCGGAGGTAGACCGCAGCAAAAAACCATTCACAATCGTGATGCCACCACCAAACATCACAGGACAGCTGCACATGGGACATGCCCTTGACAACACCATGCAGGATATCCTTATCAGATACAAGAGAATGCAGGGCTACAATGCACTCTGGCAGCCGGGAACAGACCACGCATCCATCGCAACAGAGGTAAAGGTCATCCAGGCACTTAAAGAGCAGGGAATCAACAAGGCAGACCTTACAAGAGAAGAGTTCCTGGAGAAATGCTGGGACTGGAGAAAAGAGTACGGCGGACGTATCGTAAAGCAGCTTCGTAAGCTCGGATCATCAGCAGACTGGCAGCGTGAGAGATTTACCATGGATGAGGGATGCTCACATGCAGTACAGGAGGTATTTACAAAGCTTTATAAGAAGGGCTGGATTTATAAGGGCTCAAGAATCGTAAACTGGTGTCCGGTATGTAAGACATCTATTTCAGATGCAGAGGTAGAGCATGAGGAGCAGGACGGCTTCTTCTGGCACATCAACTATCCTGTAGTTGGCGAGGAAGGCAGATTCGTAGAGATAGCAACAACACGTCCTGAGACACTTTTCGGAGATACAGCCGTAGCTGTAAACCCTGATGATGAGCGTTATCAGGATATCATCGGAAAGACCTTGAAGCTTCCATGCACAGACAGGGAGATTCCGGTAATCGCAGATTCATACGTAGATAAAGAGTTTGGAACAGGCTGTGTAAAGATTACACCTGCACACGACCCTAACGATTTCGAAGTAGGAAAACGCCACAGCTTAGAGGAAATCGTTGTAATCAATGATGATGCCACAATGAATGAAAAGGCCGGAAAATATGCCGGAATGGACAGATACGAGTGCAGAAAGGCACTGGTTGAGGATCTTAAGGAGCAGGGCCTTTTAGTAAAGGTTGTACCACACTCACACAACGTAGGTGTGCATGACCGCTGTCACACAACAGTTGAGCCAATGATCAAGCAGCAGTGGTTCGTCAAGATGGACGAGATGATCAAGCCTGCAGTTGAGGGAGTAAAGAACGGAGAAATCAAGCTTCTTCCTTCAAGAATGGACAAGACATACTTCAACTGGACAGACAATATCCGCGACTGGTGCATCAGCCGTCAGCTCTGGTGGGGACACAGAATACCTGCATGGTACTGTGATGACTGTGGAGAGATGGTGGTTTCAATAGAAAAGCCTGGCAAATGTCCTAAGTGTGGCAAGGAGCACTGGACACAGGATCCTGATACACTTGATACATGGTTCTCATCAGCGCTCTGGCCATTCTCAACACTCGGCTGGCCTGAAAAGACAGAGGATCTGGACTATTTCTATCCAAACGATGTGCTCGTAACAGGCTACGATATCATTTTCTTCTGGGTAATCAGAATGATTTTCTCAGGCTATGAGCAGATGGGCAAGGCACCATTCCACACAGTGCTTTTCCACGGACTCGTAAGAGATTCACAGGGCCGCAAGATGAGTAAATCACTCGGAAACGGAATTGATCCGCTTGAGGTTATCGACAAGTATGGTGCAGATGCACTTCGTCTGACTCTTATTACAGGAAATGCACCGGGAAATGATATGCGTTTCTACTGGGAGAGAGTTGAGGCTTCAAGAAACTTCGCCAACAAGGTATGGAATGCATCAAGATTTATCATGATGAACCTTGAGGGTGTAGAGCTTAGAGAGCCAAAGCTTGATGAGCTTCATGCAGCAGACAAGTGGATTCTTTCAAGGGTAAATACTCTTGCAAAGGATGCCACAGAAAACATGGACAAGTTCGAGCTTGGAATCGCAGTACAAAAGGTATACGACTTCATCTGGGACGAGTTCTGTGACTGGTATATCGAGATTGCAAAGGTTCGTACCTACAAGAAGGATGAAAACCCGGAGTCAGCAAATGCAGCACTCTGGACGCTTAAGACAGTACTTGTAAATGCACTGAAGCTCCTTCATCCATATATGCCGTTTATCACAGAGGAAATCTTCTGCACACTTCAGTCAGACGAGGAGACTATCATGCTCTCTAAATGGCCTGAGTACAAAAAAGAGTGGAATTTCCCGGCAGAAGAAGCCGCAATCGAGCACTGCAAGGACCTCGTAAAGGGTATCAGAAATGTCCGTACACAGATGGATGTTCCACCTTCAAGAAAGGCAAAGCTTTTCATCACAAGTGATGATGAGGCAGTCAGAAAGGTATTCGAGGACAACAAGGAGGTATATGTAAATCTTGCATTTACCAGCGAGATTACAGTACAGCAGGGCAAGGCCGGTATTGGAGATGACGCTGTATCAGTAGTGATACCTGATGCGGTTGCATACCTGCCGCTTGAGGACCTTGTTGATTTCGAGAAGGAAAAGGAAAGACTCAATAAAGAAAAGGATAAGCTCACAAAGGAGCTTGCGCGCTCAAGGGGCATGCTCTCAAATGAGAAATTCTTAAACAATGCAAAGCCTGAAAAGGTTCAGGAGGAAAAGGATAAGCTTGCAAAGTATGAGCAGATGATGGCTCAGGTAGAGGAACGTCTGGCTCAGTTTAAATAATTAAATACAGATTATATTTTGTGAACACTGTTTTCCTGGGGCAAGGATGCAAAGGAGGCCGTCCACAATGCGGTGGTTCTTGAATAGAATAGAACAAAGAAAGAATATGGAGATAAAATAGAAAGGAATAAACAATGAATGTAAATCCTATAACAAGATTGGATTATCCGGATCCGGACGTGATCCGCGTAGAAGACACCTATTATATGGTATCCACAACCATGCACTTTATGCCGGGCTGTGAGATTCTGCAGTCTTTTGATCTGGTGCACTGGGAGCATGTGACTTATGTCTATGAGACGTTGGATCATACGGATGCGCAGCAACTGAAAAGCGGTCAGAATATTTACGGACAGGGCATGTGGGCAGCTTCCCTGCGCTATCATGAAGGCCGATTTTATATCTGCTTTGTGGCAAATGATACCCGTAAGACTTATTTGTATACTTCGGAAAAAATAGATGGTCCATGGAAAAAGCAGCTGATAGAAGGCTTTTATCATGACGGCTCTTTATTATTTGATGAGGATGGCAGAAACTATATTGTATATGGAAATGATGAAATCTGGATTACAGAATTGAATGAAGATTTGACTGCACCAAGGAAGGACGGATACATCGTCTTTTAGTCAGTGATCATAAGAACCCGGAGCTAGGCTATGAGGTTCTCATATTCAAAAAATAAACGGCTATTATTATATTTTTCTGGTTCATTCCCTGAGAGACCGCTGGATGCGGACGGAAGCATGCTTTTACAGTGATTCTCTGGAAGGAGAATTCACGGGTGGAGATGTACTTTGTGATGATCGTGGATATTGTGGACAGGGCGTGGCACAGGGAGGAATAGTGGATACGCCGGATGGAAAGTGGTATGCAATGCTGTTTCAGGATTCCGGAGCAGTTGGACGGATTCCTATTCTGCTTCCGGTTACCTGGAAGGATCATTTTCCGGTTTTTGGACAGAACGGACATGTGCCGGAAGAAATAGAGGTTCACAGTACCAGACCAGGATATATTTATCAGCCATTAGTGGGAAGTGATGATTTCCGTAATGGGCTGCTTCCGCGCTGGCAGTTTAATCATGATCCAGATCCACGGTACTATCATCTGGATGCATTGCAGGGAACCTATACAATTACAACACGGGAAGTTTGTACAGAGCTTACACAGGCAGTAAATACGCTTACGCAAAGGATGAGTTATCCGTCCTGCGCAGCTGAGGTTATTGTTGATGCTTCTGCATTGAAAGAGGGCGATGTCGCAGGTTTGTGTGCGTTGCAGGGCTGTTATGCTGCAGTTGGCATTACAAAACATCATGGAAAATATGAAGTCCTTATGCTGGATAAAAAAGAAGATGGTATATTGGATATGACGGAAGGAACTGTTGTTGAATCACACCAGATGGATTTTCGTCTTGAAGCAGATTTCTGTAACATGAATGATGAAGCACGCTGCTATTACCGGGTAAATAAGGGAGACTGGCTACCCATCGGAACCGTGCATAAGCTGTACTTCAAACTGGATCATTTTACTGGTTGCCGGTTTGGTCTGTTCTGCTATGCGGCAGAGGAAACAGGAGGAAGTGCCTGCTTCCGGGATTTTAAGTATTATGATGTTGATGAAATCTCATAAAGATAGAACTGCATAAAATAAGTGTCGGAATTTACTCAAATTCTGTAAAAGATTCAGATTGCAGAAAAATCCGGGCATAGTATCAATGAATGATATTGCCCGGATTTTTTATATTTAGTGGCTTTTCTTAAAATTTAAATGATGATATAATGAGTGAAAGTGAGAATAATACATAAATGCATTTATTAAAGAAATAGCAGGATAGTTATACTTTAGCAGGAACAAAAAGGCCGATATATAGTGAGGAAAAAATATGGATGATACCGGTATAAAGAGAGAGCCAGTTATCAGAATAAGCAACGACAGGATGGAGGCATTTATCATGCTGCCCACTGTTGAAGAAGAATACCACTATACAGTGGATGAGGTGCTTGAAGCTGTAAACCGCAATGGTGTGATATACGGCATCAATTGCGAGACCATTTCAGATATGATAGAAAAAAGACTTATGGGCAGGGAAGTGCTTTTTGCAAAGGGAAAGCCGGCTGTTGACGGGGCTGATGGATATTTTGATTTTTACTTCAACAGTGACTTGAACCACCGCCCAACGGTTAAGAGCGATGGCTCGGTGGATTACTGGAGTGTGCACTCGGTTGAGGTGGTCAAAAAAGGTCAGACGATTGCAAACTATTGTGAGCCTGTTGCAGGCGAGGATGGTATTGATGTGCTTGGCAAGGTAATTGCCGCAAAGAAAGGCAAGGGACTGCCACGCTTGTGGGGCGCGGCTTTGACAAATCTGTCGATGGACTTACATATACAGCTGCTATCGATGGTAAAATTGAAAGGCACAAGAATCGAATCATTATTCTTCCTATTCTTGAAATAAACGGTGATGTGGATGTGGGAACAGGAAATATAGATTTTGTCGGGGACGTGGTCATACATGGCAGTGTGAAGACCGGAGCCAGAATAAGGGCTGCAAAGTCCATCACGATAGATGGTGTTTGCGAGGGCTGTGTGCTTGAGGCCGGCAATGACCTGATTCTTAGGAAGGGCATGATTGGTATGGGAAAGGCCCGGATTATTGTAAAGGGCAATCTGTTTGCCAAGTTCATGGAGTATACCGATGTGGAGGTAGATGGCTTTGTGGAGGCTGATTCTGCAATCAACTGCAATGTGGTCAGCAATGATAAGGTAATCTTTAATGGTGGACATGCAAGCATAGTCGGTGGAAAAGTATATGGCTGTGCAGGCATTGAGGTGCAAAACCTGGGTAATGATGCCTTTATCAAGACTGAGGTGCATGTGGGTGTGCATAAAAAGATTAAGATAAAGATAGCAGAGCTTGAAAAGCTTGTTGATCAAAAGCAGATGCTGCTTAACAATATCAATGCAGGTATAAAGCAGATAGAACAGATGATGGGCAGTGCCACTGACGGTATGAATCTTGAGGAAAAGAAGCTTGCGCTTGTCAGGGCAAAAATTGAGAAAACAGCAGAGCTTACCGAAGATAAGGAGGAGCTGGAGCGGCTTAAGGGCATAGTGGAGCGCTCGACAGGCGCGACAGTACAGGTTTTGGAGCATGTATATCCAAATGTCGAGGTGTGTATTAACAACTCAAAGCTCGTCACCAAGGAGGAATTCGACAAGATTGAGTTCAAGGAGAAGGATAAGGCAGTCGTGATGCTGTCGATGAAATAAAAAAATTGCGATATTTTTATTAAATCTTAATGGAAATATACTTGCATAAAGGGGTTACTTTATTATAATATATAGTGACCTTTTTGATGGGATTATTTAGCAGATAATTATGGAGGCAGGATTATGATAAATTTTGATGAAGAAATAAAGAACTATGAGCCAAGTCTAGAGATAGAGGAGGCTGAATCTGCGATTTACAGCCACGATCTGACAGATGTCACAGATATCATTGCACAGTTATTACGTGAGCAGGACAAAAGGCAGGGTGAATTAAGATGATTTGTTATAAATGCGGACAAGATGCAGGCTGGAACGATAAATGCCCTGTATGTGGGGCTGATCTTTCACTTTTTAAAAGAGCTATTAGAATATCCAACTCATACTACAATGATGGTTTACAAAAGGCACAGGTGAGAAATCTGTCCGGAGCGATTATCTCTCTCAGGCAGAGTCTTAAGTTTTATAAGTACAATATCCAGGCAAGGAATCTGTTAGGTCTCATATACTATGAGATGGGTGAGATGGTTGACGCCTTAAGTGAGTGGGTCATCAGTGCAAACTATCAGCCTGATGATAATCTGGCAAAGAAGTATATAGATCAGATTCATAATAACAGAAATCAGCTCGAAACAATCAATCAGACTATTAAAAAATATAATCAGGCTTTAACTTATTGCAAGCAGGACAGTAAGGACCTTGCGGTTATACAGCTTCGAAAGGTATTATCCTTAAATCCAAAGCTTGTAAAGGGACATCAGCTTTTGGCTCTTTTATATCTGGAGGAGGGGCATCTGGATAAGGCAAAGAAAGCCTTACGCGATGCAGGCAAGATAGATACAGACAATACCACTACCCTCAGATACTTAAAAGAAGTGAACAGACGTCTCAAGGAAAAAGGATCTGAGAGGAAAAAGAAAAATGATGATTTAATTTCCTACCAGAGTGGAAATGAAACAATCATTATGCCAAAGCGATTCAGGGAGAGCTCAATGTGGGCAAATATACTCTATATTGTAATTGGTCTGGTAGTCGGAGTGGCGGTTACGTGCTTCCTTGTGGTTCCGGGCATAAAAAGCCAGGCGAAAACAGATGCAAAGAAGCAGTTATTATCGGCCAATGATACGATTTCCACAAATGGGCAGACCATCAGTGGACTTAATGATCAGATAGACAAGCTAAAGAAGGAGCTTGAGGACGAGAAGAAGAAAAATGATGGAGTATCAGACCAGATTTCCACATATGAGGCTTTGCTCAATGCCTATGTATACTATACAACCAATGATGTAATAAAGGCAGGAGAAGCACTTGAAAATATCAACACAAGCTACCTGAGTGACTCGGCTAAGCAGACATATGATACGCTCAATGGTTCAATTGCAGATTCATATAAGGAAGCACTGTACAGTCAGGCATACTCATCATACAGCAGTGGCGATTATCAGAGTGCAATCCCTACATTCCAGAAGCTTGTCGGCATGGATGAGGCATACAGGATGGTTCAGCTGCATATTACCTGGCACAGTCGTTCAGGAAGTCAGGTGACTTAGCATCTGCAAAGCCATATTATCAGTATGTGGTAGACAACTACGCAGGCACTGAGAAGGCCAGAACATCAAAGAATTATCTGGCACAGGAACAGTAGTAAAACAACTGCTGCGAGGCAATAATTAAATATAGAATTACGAAAGACACCAGATAATCTCCGGTGTCTTTTTTATATGAACAGGAAAGGAAGAGTGTGACATGATAGAAAATTATATCAAGGAAGCAGACCGGGTGACATACCTTATGCCAAAGGAGGTGGATCACCACTGTGCCGGGCAGATAATCGCAGAGCTTGATGCACTTATAGAGGGCTGTGGTGTCAGAAAAATAGTATTTGACATGAAACAGACAGAATTTATGGACAGCTCCGGCATTGGGGTGATAATAGGAAGAACAAAGAAGCTTAAGTACTTTAATGACAGCTCGGTGTCAGTTTGCAATATGTCGGACAGAGTGGACAAGCTTTTGAAATGTGCCGGCATTTACACTATTGTACATAAGCTTTAAAACTGAATTAAATTAAAATATAATCAGACAGAAAGGGAGCATAATGAACGCAGCAAAAACAAATCATATATCGCTTAGCTTTGATGCAATTTCAGAGAATGAGGCATTTGCGAGAATGACAGCAGCCATGTTTATGGCACAATTAAACCCCACACTAGATGACGTGGAGGACGTAAAGACAGCAGTGTCAGAGGCGGTGACAAACGCAATTATCCATGGCTATGAGATGGGGGATGACAATATTTCATCCGGTCAGGCAGATCACCAGGCAGCAGAAGAAAAAAGTTGTCCACAGGTACATATGAATTGCGGCTATATAGGCAGAGAGCTTTACATAGAAATATCAGATAGCGGAGTAGGCATACAGGATGTGGCAAAAGCAATGGAACCGTTATACACATCCAAACCACAGCTTGACAGATCAGGCATGGGTTTTTCATTCATGGAAGCATTTATGGATGCGCTCACAGTTACATCAGAACCGGGACACGGAACAACAGTAAAGATGAAAAAAGTACTATGAAGAGTGACAAAATCAGCAGACTTGTCACAGAAAATATAAACCTGATTTATTTAGTTATGAAACGCTTTAGAAACAGAGGCGTTGACCGGGAGGATCTATTTCAGATAGGAGCAGTTGGGCTGACAAAGGCAGCGCAGCGATTTGATGAAAGTAAGGGCTTTGCCTTTTCTACATACGCAGTACCGTTGATAATAGGGGAAATACAGCGCTTTCTACGTGATGATGGAATGGTACATATCAGTCGAAAAATACAGGATGATGCAAGAAAAATTGCAATTATCAGAGAAAAATACAGAATGAGTGAAAATAGTGAAATATCACTTGAAAAAATGGAAATTATTTCCGGTATGTCAAAACAGGATATAATAATTGCCATGGAAGCCGATAAAAATGCATCGTCAATAGAAAATGAAAGTGTGCTTGATTATTTGGACAATAAAATGAGTGCAGAAGTATCAGACAAGCCATCGGAGACAGATAAAGTGATAAATCACATTGCAATGCAGCAGGCGTTTAACTCACTGGATGATAGCGAGCGCAGACTGATTATGCTCCGCTATATGCAGGATAAGACACAGAAGCAGGTGGCAGAAGTGCTTGGACGCAACCAGGTGGCCATATCACGAATGGAGAAGAATACATTGGCGAAGCTTCGCAGGGCGATGATGTGAGTGAAAAAAGAAAAGTACTTGCACCCAATCCCAAAAGCATATTACAATGGGTGGTAAGGGATATAATTGGATTGTCGAAAGGAAAAAAGCATGAAACTTCCACTTACATATGATAACTATATATTTGACCTCTATGGTACGCTCGTGGATATTCACACAGATGAGAGTGACACTGCAATCTGGGAAAAGCTCGCCATGTTCTATGGCTATTACGGAGCACTGTATGAGACAAAGGAGCTTAAGGAGCGCTATGAGACACTTGTAAAGAGCAGCGAAGCGGAGCTTAAGAAGAAACTTGAAGATATGGACATTGAAAAGCAAAATGAAGCTTCAGATGCGCAGTTTGCCATCTCATATGCCCACGAAGCATCACCGGAGATACATATAGAGGATGTATTTGAAAAGCTTTATGAGGAAAAGGGCGTGAATCCGACAAAGGAGCTTCCAGTGCATACAGGCCAGTTTTTCAGGGTGATGAGCACTGAATACATAAAGCTTTATCCGGGCACAAAGGAGATGCTTAAGGAGCTTAAGGTGGCAGGGAAAAAGGTATATCTGCTTTCAAATGCGCAGCGTATATTTACAGCCTATGAGATGAGAAGACTTGATATCTTTGATTTGTTTGATGACGTATTTATCTCATCTGATTATAATACCAAAAAGCCTGATATCAGATTTTATAAGGAGCTGATAAATAAGCATGATATTGACGTATCAAAATCGCTTTTTATAGGAAATGATTCGACTACCGATATCAAGGGTGCAAAGGAATGCCGGATGGATGCCTTTTATGTGAAATCGAATATTTCACCAAAGGATGATATGGCTCATGATGCAGACTATATTATAGATGATTTTACCAACTGGTAATGCATTATTGTTTATAAAAATGTGAATATTACATAAAAAACATATATAAATTAAAATCTTCTTATAAACAGTTGCAAATAAAAAATAATGGTGTAAAATGAACTAGATTTGAATTAGTTTATTTTTTAACAAAGTAGAGGTGAAAAGAATGTCAAACACATTATTAATGTTGTGTATCCCATTTACGGGCTTATTATTGTGCATAGCAGTTATGCCGCTTGTGAAGCCTGAATGGTGGGAGAAGCATCAAGCTCATGCAGTTATCTTATGGTCACTGCTTTTTGCCATTCCGTTCGCGCTGTTCTATGGAGCACCAAAAGCCGTAGAGACGGTACTGGAGTGTCTGATAGGCGACTATCTGACCTTTATCGTGCTGCTCTTTGGACTGTTCTGCGTAGCCGGAAATATCAAGCTGGAGGGAAGTCTGGTCGGCAACCCAAAGGTAAACGTTATCATGCTTGCTGTTGGAACTCTTTTTTCAAGCTGTATAGGAACTACAGGAGCCAGTATGCTTTTTGTAAGGCCGATTATACAGATGAACTCATGGAGAAAAAACAAGCGTCACATCATGGTATTTTTCATTTTTCTTGTGTCAAATATCGGAGGATGTCTTACACCTATCGGAGATCCGCCACTGCTCATGGGATTTTCAAGAGGAGTATCGTTCTTCTGGAGCATGAGGCTGTTTCCGGTTCTCGTATTAAATATGATACTGCTTCTTTCCATATTTTATCATTTGGACAAGAAGGCATACCAGAAGGATATCACTAAGGGACTTATGCCTGAGGTGAAGGAAAATGAGCCTCTTATCAGGATAAAGGGTGCCCACAACTTTTTATATATCGTAATGATTGTTATAGCTGTTATACTAAGCGGTGTGCTTCCTAAGCTTTCTGCTTTCCAGAACGCTGCAGGAGAGGTTATCGGTATTCCGATATTCAGGGAGGTTACACTCACTGTGCCTGCAATTATTGAGATTGCTATTATTCTGCTTGCAGCCCTGCTTTCCTTCAAGACAACACCGAAGGAGGTTCGTGTGCAGAACCATTTCACATGGGGAGCAATTCAGGAGGTTGCGGTGCTTTTCATCGGAATCTTCATCACCATGCAGCCTGCTCTTATGGTATTAAAGAGTGCAGGTTCAGGTCTTGGAATCACAAAGCCGTTTGAGATGTTCTGGGCAACAGGAGCACTTTCAAGCTTCCTCGACAATACACCGACATATCTGGTTTTCCTTACTACAGCGGGAGCCATGCACTTTACTACAGGTGTCGCAACCACACTGGGAGTGGTGCCGGTCAAGATGCTTATGGCAATTTCGTGTGGCGCTGTATTTATGGGAGCCAACACATATATTGGAAATGCACCGAACTTTATGGTCAAGTCATTATCAGACGAAAACGGTATCAACATGCCATCGTTCTTTGGTTACATGTGGTGGTCATTGCGTTATCTGATACCTGTTTATCATAGATATGATCATATTCTTTTTATAGGAGGGATGAATTATGGAATTTTATGACGAGAAAATTAAAGCTCTTGCCATCGAAATCTATGAGCTTGATGCCGAAGTATACAAGAAATTAGGCTCATCCCTCGGCAGGGTATTTGGTGGCGAGAAGGATATATGTATCCGTAACATCATGGAGGATCTGCACTCAAGGCAGAACAGCTCAAGAATCCGAAGCGAGCTTGCCCTGATAAGCAACATGGCAAGAACAATACCTGATCATGATACAAGGCATGATGTCATGGTCAGATACAACAACATAGTAGAGGAAATAGCGGAGCTCCCGACAGGATTTGCTGACGGAGATATCCTCGATCCAAAGATAGCGGATTTAAATACCGTAAACCTGAAGGATCGTTTCAAGACGGGCGATCATCTGATTATCTGTATAGGACGTTCCTGCGGATGTGGTGGAAATGAGATTGGATTTGCACTTGCAGACAAGCTTCGTATGAATTTCTATGATGTGTCTGTCATGAATGAGGTGTTCAGACAGAAGGATGGAGAGGAAGCAGCCCAGGCTACAGCTACCTTCCAGAAAAAAGAGCGGATGGGAATCAAAAAGCGCATAAAAGCTTTTAGGAAATACCACGGACTTTCATCAGAGGATGTGCTTTTCTTTGATACAAGCAAGTTCCTTGTAGAGAAGGCAAAGCAGGAGGACTTCATTGTTATGGGACGTTTTGCAGATGCAATTCTGACAAACAATCATATTCCTCACATAAGTATTTTTATTACAGCACCGGAGAAGAGAAGAGTCCAGCGTTTTCTTGAGATAAACAAGAATGTGACTCCGAACCAGGCAAAGAAATGGATAGAATCTGAGGATAAGAGACATCTGAAGACCTACAAATTCTATACCGGCAGAAAGTGGAGCAAGGCAAGTAACTATGATATCTGTATCAACAGTGCCAGCTACGGTATCAAGGGCTCAATAGAGCTTATCATCCGTATGCTCCAGCTTGATGACCGCGTGAAGCAGCTGATTAAGTAATTTTTTAAAGCGTGTTTTATTGACGTAAAACACGCTTTTTTGATATATTTGACATTTTTTAAAAATTCCTCTTACAAAATTCGTGAAAAAGTGATAAAATGATAACGTATAACGAAAGAGGTGTGATATGTTCGAAATAGGTGATTACGTATTAAATGCTACAAATGGAATTTGCAAAATAAGCGAAATCGTGGAGTTAGACATGTCAGGAGACAAGCAGCTCAAGTCATATTTTTTACTCCGCCCTGTTGAGGAGGAGAATGACAGAGTGTATATACCTGTTGACAATGCTGATAAGAGGATACGTAAGGTAATAACACAGGATGAGGCACAGGCGGTGCTCGATAGAGTACCTGAGATAGAGGCGCTCGCGGTAAACAATGAGAAGGAGCGCGAAACGCGCTATAAGGAGGCAGTCAGAAGCTGTGAGCCGGATAGTGTGATCAGTCTCTTAAAGTGTTTACATATCAGAAATGAGCAGCGAGCACAGGCAGGCAAGAAGGCTACAGCCGTCGATGAGCGCTATGGCAAGATGGCAGAGCACAATTTAAATGCAGAGCTTGCATTTGTTCTTGAAAAGGACAAGCAGGAGATTAAAGATATAATTCATGATATGCTATAGTATGTGGGCAGAATCAGAAAGCGGGTTCTGCCTTGTTTTTTGCTAAAAATAAGAGATATTAAGAAAAGTTTAAACAAATAATTAATGAGTTTATGTCATGAATATGTTATTATATATCAGGTAAGGGCATATAATATTACCGGTTAAGGGTAAATGAGAAAACTTATCATGTTTTATCTGATAAAAACAAAAGAATGAAAGTAAGGGAATCAATATGAATAATATGAATATTAATTCTGCAATAGCAGATACTCTGGATATAGGTAATACAGACACAGAGAAAAAGACAGGGCTCATAGGCTTTTATAATTATACGGTAGTGCTTACATACATAGGCATGTGGATAGGCTTCCTTGGAATTATGCTTGCCATAAAGGATATGTATGTGGGTTCACTAATCTGCCTTATGCTGGCCGGTGTCTGTGATATGTTTGACGGCACCATTGCATCCACAAAGAAGGACCGTACCAGGGACGAGCGAACATTTGGCATACAGATAGACTCGTTAAGTGACATCATATGCTTCGGAGTGCTTCCGGCAGTGTGGGTATTTTGTGTGACTCCAAAGATTTCAATAGCATTTACCGCCATATTTGTATTCATTCTTTGCGGGCTTATCCGTCTGGCATACTTTAATGTGGATGAGCCAACAGGCAGGCAACGACAGCAGAGCGCAGACAGTATTATCTGGGGCTTCCAATCACATCAAGTGCGCTTGCTATCCCGGCGGTATATCTGATTGGAGAGTTCACAGCTATACATACACAGACAATCGCGGCACTTGCCCTTTTAATCATTGGCATTTGCTACGTGCTCCCTGTAAAGCTCAAAAAGCCATCTCTTTTTGGAGAGGTTCTGCTTGTAGGTATAGGAGCAGTTGAGTTTTGTATTCTCATTGCGGAGGTTCTTATTTAATGGCAAAAAAATCGTTTGTAGACTGGCTTTACACCACGGCACCTGGGCGTGTGACACTTAAGGTGCTTCTGCATACAGGTGCACTTAAGCTCGGAGAAATAGTAGCACGCTCCCCGCTGTCTAAGCCGTTTATCAGCCGGTATATAAAGAATAACAATATAGACATGTCTGATTTTAAGGGTCAGAAATATAACAGCTTTCAGGACTTTTTCTCAAGAAAGCGTGATGATATTGAGGTGGACAGGCAGGCTGAGCATCTTATCAGTCCGTGTGACGGATACCTGAGTGCATACAGGATAAAAAGCAACAACAGCTTTCACATCAAGGGTTCATGGTACAAGGTGACGGACCTTGTCACCGACAAAAAAATTGCAAAGGAATTTGTTGGAGGAGATTGCGTGATACTGCGTCTTTGTGCCAATGATTATCATCATTACTGCTATATAGATGACGGCTTTCAGGGAAAGAATCATTTCGTGAAGGGGCTGCTTCACAGCGTTCAGCCGATTGCACTGGAAAATGCTCCTGTATATAGGCAAAACAGGCGTATGTGGACAATTCTTGATACAGTTAATTTTGGCAAGGTGGCACAGATTGAGATAGGTGCGCTGCTTGTGGGAGGCATAGTCAATGACCACGAGAATGTTATGATGAGAAAGGGCGCAGAGATGGGGCACTTTGAGCTGATTGGCTCCACGATAGTGCTTTTGTTTAAAAAAGGTCATATTGACCTGCTTCCGGAAATTAAAGAGTGTATAAAAGGAGACAAAGAAGTACGTGTTATCCAGGGACAGCATATCGCAAACAGGACAGCTTTTTAACAGAATACTTCCAAAATACAGTCGTATTCCGCTGCTTTTTACAGTGGTGCTCAATTTCAGTGTATACTGGGGCGCGCGTGCGATTGCAGGCGGTTTTATCCATCACAATATAGAGACCTCGCTTGATGATATGATACCGGTTGTGTACCCTACAGTAGTCATTTATTTTGGCTGCTATATTTTTTGGATTATAGGATATCTGTACAATGCAGCGATGGATAAAAGGCACTGTTATCGTTTTCTCATGGCAGACTGGCTGGCAAAGGCAGTCTGTTTTATCTGTTATGTCGTGTATCCTACAACCAACACCCGCCCGGAAATAGTGGGCTCAGACATATGGGCACAGCTCATGCGCTTTTTATATAGTATGGATGCAGCGGACAATCTTTTTCCGTCTATACACTGCCTAGTAAGCTGGCTGTGCTATATAGGCATCCGTGGCAACAAAAAAGTACCGCAGTGGATACGTACAACCTTCTGTATTTGCGCTATAGCAGTATTCATATCCACATTGACTACGAAGCAGCATGTGATATATGATGTAGTTGCAGGAGTGATTCTCATCGAAGTAACATACCGAATTTCACGGCTGTTACTTACTAAATTAAGTAAATAATTAATTAGAATGCAGCTTCCCACTCGTAAACCTTCTGCCGGATAGTATACTGCATGCTATGCCGGCTTGCATAGATTATAAAGTGGGAAGCGGAAATATATTATATGTAGGGGGTAAACATGGATGATACACAAATAGAGATGCTGCCGATGTTGGGCGAATTCAGCTCAATTGCCTCGCAGTATGAACACATCATGTTCTACTACGAATCGGGCATACAGCAGATAGTAGCAAAGCTGCAGATATTAAATAATGAATTCAAAAACAATCACGAAAGAAATCCAATCGAGAATATAAAGAGCCGTGTAAAGTCGCTTGACAGCATAATAGACAAGATGAAGCGAAAGGGCATTCCGCTCACCACCAATGCCATGAAGCGTGAGATTAAGGATATAGCCGGCGTCAGGGTCATTTGTCCATTTATATCCGATGTATATCAGGTGGCCAATATGCTTGTGAATCAGGCGGATGTCGAGATTGTCACAATAAAGGACTACATAAAAAAACCGAAGGAGAATGGCTACAGGAGTCTTCATATGATAGTGCTGGTTGATGTGTATTTTTCGGATCACAAGGACAAGGTTCCGATAGAGATACAGTTTCGTACCATTGCCATGAATTTCTGGGCCAGCACAGAGCATCAGCTTCGCTACAAGAAGAGCCGTGTATTCACGGAGGAGATGCAGCGGGAGCTTAAGAAATGCGCAGATATCATGGCTGACGCTGATGACAAGATGCAGAATCTGGCAAATGTTTCGGGGATTGTGCAGCCGATTGAGTAAAAGAGAGTGATGTAAATCACTCTTTTTTGCTTGTAAATCAAAAGTTTATATTTATTTAATAAAAATTGTTAGCACTCTCACTTGACGAGTGCTAATTTGCGTGCTATAACATAGTCACAAGGAATATTGAATTATATTTATGGATAACATAGTAGAAGGGAGTGAGACTATGAACATTCAAAAATTTACACAGAAATCAATAGAGGCAGTCAATGACTGCGAGAAGCTTGCATATGATTATGGCAATCAGGAGATAGAACAGGAGCACCTGCTTGTGGCATTACTTTCACAGGAGGACGGACTGATACCGAAGCTGATTGACAAGATGGAGATAAACGTAGAGCACTTCACAGAGAATGCAAAGCGCCATCTGGCAGCGCGAACAAAGGTAAGCGGCAGCAGTGCACAGGTCTATGTGGGCAATGATCTGAACAAGGTCCTTATCCATGCTGAGGATGAGGCAAAGGCGATGGGAGATGAGTATGTTTCAGTAGAGCATCTTTTCCTGTGCCTGCTGAAGTATCCAAACAAGGCAATGAAGGAGCTGATAAAGGAATACGGTCTCACAAGAGACAGATTCCTCACAGCACTTTCTACGGTAAGGGGCAATCAGAAGGTCACATCCGATAACCCTGAGGCCACATATGATACACTTGAGAAATACGGCTACGACATGGTGGAGCGTGCAAGACAGCAGAAGCTTGATCCTGTTATCGGCCGTGATGATGAGATACGAAATGTAGTGCGTATTCTCTCGCGTAAGACGAAAAATAACCCGGTACTTATCGGTGAGCCGGGTGTTGGTAAAACGGCAGTCGTTGAGGGACTGGCGCAGCGTATCGTAAAAGGCGATGTGCCTGAGGGCTTAAAGGACAAAAAACTGTTTGCACTCGATATGGGCTCTCTGATTGCAGGAGCCAAGTACAGGGGCGAGTTTGAGGAGAGACTTAAGGCAGTGCTTGAGGAGGTAAAAGCCTCTGACGGTCAGATAATTCTATTTATCGATGAGCTTCACACAATAGTAGGAGCAGGAAAGACAGACGGAGCCATGGATGCAGGACAGCTTCTTAAGCCAATGCTTGCAAGAGGTGAGCTGCACTGCGTAGGTGCCACCACACTTGATGAGTACCGTGAGTACATTGAGAAGGATGCAGCCCTTGAGAGACGTTTCCAGCCTGTTATGGTAGACGAGCCGACAGTAGAGGACACTATCTCAATACTTCGTGGCCTTAAGGACAGATACGAGGTATTCCACGGCGTTAAAATCACAGATTCGGCACTTGTCACAGCGGCAGTGCTTTCAAACAGATACATCACAGACAGATTTTTGCCTGATAAGGCAATAGATCTTGTGGATGAGGCATGCGCCATGATAAAGACGGAGCTTGATTCAATGCCGGCAGAGCTTGATGAGCAGAATCGTAAGATTATGCAGCTTGAGATAGAGGAGACAGCTCTAAAGAAAGAGACAGACCACTTAAGTCAGGACAGGCTCGCAGCACTACAAAAGGAGCTTGCAGAGCTGCGTGATGACTTTAATGCAAAAAAGGCTCAGTGGCAGAACGAGAAGGGCGCTGTTGACAAGGTCAGCAAGCTTCGTGAAAAGATTGAGTCCACAAAGAATGAAATCAAGACAGCACAGCAGAACTATGACCTGGAAAAGGCTGCAGAGCTTCAGTACGGTGTGCTTCCAAACCTTCAGAAGGAGTTGGAATCAGAGGAGGCACTGCTTAAGGACAGAGACTTATCGCTTGTGCGAGAGAACGTGGGCGATGAGGAGATTGCACTCATTATTTCGCGCTGGACAGGAATACCTGTTGCAAAGCTTACGGAGAGTGAGCGTAATAAGACACTTCACCTCGATGAGGAGCTGCACAAGAGAGTTATAGGACAGGATGACGGAGTCACAAAGGTGACAGAGGCTATCATCCGTTCAAAGGCAGGCATCAAGGATCCTACAAAGCCGATAGGTTCGTTTATGTTCCTCGGACCTACAGGTGTAGGTAAGACAGAGCTTGCGAAGGCACTTGCGGCAAGTCTTTTTGATGATGAAAACAACATGGTCAGACTCGATATGAGTGAGTACATGGAGAAGTACTCAGTGTCACGACTCATCGGAGCGCCTCCTGGATATGTAGGCTATGATGAGGGTGGACAGCTCACAGAGGCTGTAAGGCGTAAGCCATACTCAGTAGTACTCTTTGATGAGGTGGAAAAAGCCCATCCGGATGTATTTAACGTGCTGCTTCAGGTGCTTGATGATGGACGAATCACTGACTCACAGGGACGTACCGTGGATTTCAAGAACACAATCATCATTATGACAAGTAACCTCGGCTCACAGGAGCTTCTTGAGGGCATAGAAGCAGACGGCAGCATCAGCACAGAGTGTGAGAACCGCGTCATGGATGAGCTTAAGGGGCATTTCAGACCGGAGTTTTTAAACAGACTTGATGAGATCATCATGTTCAAGCCTCTTACAAAGGACAACATCGGTCATATCATCACCCTGCTCATGGCAGACTTAAACAAGCGTCTTGTAGACAAGGAAATCACAGTCGAGCTGACAGACACTGCAAAGCAGTTTATCACCGATAATGGCTACGATCCGGTATACGGAGCAAGACCACTTAAGAGATATCTGCAGAAGCATGTCGAGACACTCGCGGCAAAGCTGATTCTGGCAGATGGTGTGAGAGCAGGAGATACCATCCTTATAGATGTGAAGGATGGCAAACTTAGTGCATCGGCAGTTCAGAAAAATGCATAAGTGAATGTATAGAAATCAACAGCTCTTTCTTTTTATAATTTCTGTACTTATTTCAATTTTTACATGGCTTGCAGAGGTAGAATCTATTATCTCTGCAAGCTTTTTACTGCAATTTCACCCATGTACTGCTTAGGCACATGCACAGTCGAAAGAGGTGGTGTAATGTAGGTACACATTGGCATATCATCAAAGCCTATTACTGATATGTCTTCAGGTATACGGTAGCCTGCCTCTGAAAGTGCACGCATAGCTCCGGCAGCAATCAGGTCATTGTCGGCAAAGTAGCATCGGACAAGCTCATCACCGTTTTTTATAACTGCCTTCATATCACAGTAAGCACCGTCAACTGAAGGGGAGAGGTGATGTACGACTGAGCGCGAGGTTGACATACCGTTTTTGCGTATTGCTTTATAGAAGCCGTCAGCTCTTTCCTCAAAGCCGGTTATACTGTATGCGGAATGCAGATATCCGGGCTGTGCATGTGTTTGCTTGATCAGGTAGTCTGTGGCAAGATAGGCACCCTGAAGGTTATTTATAGTCACGCAATCAAGGTTTAAGGCTTCGAAATAGTTGTCTATTAGCACAACAGGCAGACCGCACCTTGTAAAGGGCTTTATGTCATGCTCTTCCATCTCAGTTCCAAGCAGCAGGATACCCTTTGCTCCAAGCCTTTTCCACTCAGATAGCAAAGCTTCAATATCGTCATTTTCGTATATGTAGCTGATATTCAGGTAGTAGTGGCAGTGCCTGCAGCCCAAATCAATACCCTCTGACAGCTGTGAAAAGAATGGAACATCCTGTACTAAAACGCCGTGCTCTGTATGTGTGTAAACAGGAGAATTAGGAACTACAGCGCCATTCTTTCTGTATATTACAAAATATAATGTGCCATTGGAGGCCGGCGCTTCATTGGTATTTGATATTCTTGAAAAATCATATCCGGCAGAGGCCGCAGCTTCGAGCACACGTTTTCTGGTGAGTGTGCTGACACCGGGCTTATTATTAAGTGCCATCGATATGGCTGCTTCAGAAAGATTAAGTTGTTTGGCAAGTTCTTTTGCTGTGATAGACATGGCATGGCTCCTTATGTTTTATTTGTCTCATTATAACATGACAATATAGTATTAACATTATAATTTAGTAAATTAAGTTGAAAAATACACTAAATTTACTAAATTATAGGTATCAATTAAGCTGGACCGGATATATACTTAGCACATAAGAACAATTAATATGTCCGATGGGGCATATGAGAGAAGGAGATTTACACTATGAACAATATTCCAAAAATGAAAATCGGTATAGTTGCGGTAAGCCGTGACTGTTTTCCGGAAAGTCTGTCAGTGAACAGAAGAAAAGCACTTGTCGATGCATACGCTGCAAAGTATGATGCAGCAGACATATACGAGTGTCCTGTATGTATCGTGGAGAGCGAAATACATATGGTACAGGCACTTGAGGACATAAAGGCAGCAGGCTGCAATGCACTTTGTGTTTACCTTGGAAACTTTGGACCGGAGATTTCAGAGACTCTTCTTGCAAAGCACTTTGACGGACCAAAGATGTTTGTTGCAGCAGCAGAGGAGACACAGGAGAACTTAATTCAGGGACGTGGAGATGCATACTGTGGTATGTTAAACGCAAGCTACAATCTGGCACTCAGAAATATAGGAGCGTATATTCCGGAGTATCCTGTGGGCGATGCAGATGACTGCGCAGATATGATACATGAATTCCTGCCAATAGCAAGGGCTGTATACGGACTTAATAATCTTAAGATTATTTCATTCGGACCAAGACCACTCAATTTCCTTGCATGCAATGCGCCAATCAAGCAACTCTACAACGTGGGTGTTGAGATTGAGGAAAATTCAGAGCTTGATTTGTTTGAGGCATTTAACAAGCATGCCGGTGATGAGAGAATACCGGATGTGGTAAAGGACATGGAAAAGGAGCTTGGCGAGGGCAACAAAAAGCCTGAGATTCTTGAGAAGCTTGCACAGTATGAGCTCACACTTTTAGACTGGGTTGATGAGCATAAGGGCTACAGAAAGTATGTGGCAATCGCAGGAAAATGCTGGCCTGCCTTCCAGACACAGTTTGGATTTGTACCATGCTATGTAAACAGCCGTCTTACAGGAAGAGGTATCCCGGTTTCATGTGAGGTGGATATCTATGGAGTGCTCAGTGAGTTCATCGGAACCTGCGTCAGCGAGGATGCGGTAACACTTCTCGACATCAACAACTCAGTGCCGAAGGATATGTACAAGGAGTCAATCGAGGGCAGATTTGACTATAAGCATACAGACACATTTATGGGCTTCCACTGTGGAAACACCTGTTCAAGCAAGGTTTGCAACCCACAGATGAAGTATCAGATGATTATGGCAAGAAGCTTCCTATAGAGGTGACAAACGGAACTCTCGAGGGAGATATAGTGCCGGGAGATATTACATTTTACCGTCTCCAGTCTACAGCAGACTGTAAGATTCGTGCTATGTGGCACAGGGTGAGGTGCTTCCTGTTGCAACACGCTCATTCGGCAGTATCGGAGTGTTTGCGATAAAGGAGATGGGACGTTTCTACCGTCATGTGCTTATTGAGAAGAACTATCCTCATCACGGAGCTGTAGCCTTCGGTCATTACGGAAAAGCCCTTTTTGAGGTATTTAAATATATTGGCGTGCCAGTTGAGGATATTAACTACAATCAGCCGGCATCACTGCCATACAAGACAGAAAATCCTTTCTGTTAGTGGGTTCTGAATAGTTACGTTATCTGATATAAACATATTACGTGAATGGAGAATAGATATGCTATATATAGGTGTGGATTTAGGCACAAGTGCAGTAAAGCTTCTGCTCATGGATGAGAGCGGAAAGGTATTAAATATAGTCTCAAAGGAGTATCCAATCAGTTTTCCAAAGCCGGGCTGGTCAGAGCAGAATCCATGTGACTGGTGGGAGCAGACCGTGGCTGGGCTTATAGAGCTGACTAAAGATTTTGACAGGAGCGCTGTTGCGGGAATCAGCTTCGGCGGTCAGATGCATGGACTTGTTGTATTGGATGAAAACGACAATGTAATAAGACCTGCTATACTTTGGAATGACGGAAGAACACAGAAGGAGACAGACTATTTAAATAATGTAATAGGAAAAGAAAAGCTGTCTGAGCTCACCGGAAATATAGCGTTTGCCGGATTTACAGCGCCAAAGCTTTTATGGCTAAAAGCAAATGAACCGGAAAACTTTGCCAGAATAAAAAAGCTTATGCTGCCAAAGGATTATATTGCATACCGCATGACAGGTGTATTTAGTACCGATTATTCTGATGCATCGGGAATGCTTCTTCTGGATGTCAAAAATAAGTGCTGGTCAAAGGAGATGCTTGACATATGCGATGTAAGAGAGGAGTGGCTTCCTGGGCTTTATGAGAGCAGTGAAAAGACAGGCACTCTGAAAGCTGATGTGGCATGTGAGCTTGGCTTTCCTAAAGACTGCATAGTTGCAGCCGGGGCAGGAGATAATGCGGCTGCAGCTATAGGCACAGGTACAGTCGGAGCCGGAAAGTGCAACCTCTCTCTTGGAACAAGCGGTACACTTTTCATTACAAGTGATGAGTTCAGAGTGGATTCGCACAATGCGCTTCATTCGTTTGATCATGCTGACGGCGGCTATCATCTGATGGGCTGCATGCTCTCGGCTGCAAGCTGCAACAACTGGTGGATGAAGGATATCCTTCATTCCGATGACTTTGTGAATGAGCAGAAGCCTCTTGAGGAGGATGGCAGACTTGGTGAGAATCATGTGTATTTTCTGCCTTATCTGATGGGAGAGCGCTCTCCACACAATGATCCGTCTGCAAGGGCAGCGTTTATCGGGATGAGCATGGATACTGACAGAGCAGACATGCTGCAGGCTGTGTTTGAGGGTGTGGCATATGGTCTTCGAGATTCACTTGAGGTGGCAAAGAGCCTTGGTGTGGCACCAAAAAGCACAACAATCTGTGGTGGCGGTGCAAAGAGTGTGCTTTGGAGAAAGATAGTTGCAAACGTCATGAATATGCAGGTTGACACGGTAGAGGTCGAGGAAGGACCGGCATACGGCGGTGCAATACTGGCCGCAGTTGCAAACGGCTGCTTTGAAAATGTGGAGGCTGCGGCAGCGGCTATTGTGAGAAAGAAGGATACAACCATGCCAAGTCCACAGCTTGTCGAAAAATATGAGAAGGGCTATGCAAAATTTAAGCAGTTTTATCCTGCATTAAAGGGCAAATATTAGTCATTTCGTAGAAAATTAAATTTTGTGTTGTAAAGTGGTGCAAATTCATGTATCTTATTATAAGGAAATGAATTTTGCACCACTTTTTTATGCATAATTAGCACTTATAAAACACGTAATTGCCGATTATATCAATGCAAAATGAATTTTTTGCTAAAAGAAATTGCAAAATGATATAACAGGTATATCAAATATGCATTTCAGGCGGGGATGATATGGATTTATTTGATTACATGAGAGAACAGAATAAGGAGACAAGCGGTCCCTTAGCTTCTAGGATGCGTCCGACAACACTTGATGAGGTGGTCGGGCAGCAGCACATAGTTGGGAAGGACAAGCTTTTGTATCGTGCGATAAAAGCCGATAAGCTCAGCTCCATCATTTTTTACGGGCCGCCGGGCACCGGAAAGACTACTTTGGCAAAGGTCATAGCCCACACTACCAGTGCTGAGTTTATGCAGATTAATGCAACCTCTGCAGGCAAGAAGGACATGGAAGAGGTCGTGGAGCAGGCGAAGAACAATCAGGGAATGTATCAGAAGAAGACGATACTTTTTATCGACGAGATACATCGCTTCAACAAGGGGCAGCAGGATTATCTGCTTCCGTTTGTGGAGGATGGCACCATTATTCTGATAGGAGCTACCACTGAGAATCCTTACTTTGAGGTAAACGGAGCCTTGCTTTCACGCTCAGTCATTTTTGAGCTTAAAAAGCTGTCAACGGATGATATAAAGGTACTTCTTAAGAGAGCACTGACTGACACAGAAAAGGGCATGGTGCATACAATGCACAGATAGATGATGATGCACTTGATTTCCTTGCAGATGTGTCAAACGGAGATGCGAGAGCGGCGCTCACAGCGATTGAGCTTGGTGTACTGACCACGGACAGGTCAGACGATGGCATCATTCATATCACTATCGATGTGGCGAGCGAATGTATACAAAAAAGAGTTATCTCCTATGACAAGAAGGGTGATAACCATTATGATACCATATCCGCTTTTATAAAGAGCATGCGTGGCTCTGATCCGGATGCGGCGGTATATTATCTGGCGAGGATGCTTTATGCCGGAGAAGATGTGAAATTTATCGCAAGACGAATCATGATACTTGCATCGGAGGATATAGGCAATGCAGACCCGATGGCTATGGTTGTAGCGGCATCGGCGGCGGCAGAGGTCGAGCGCGTTGGAATGCCGGAGGCACAGATTATTCTGTCACAGGCTGTCACATACATGGCATGCGCGCCAAAGAGCAATGCATCATATAATGCGATATCGGCAGCAATGAGCTGCGTGAAGCAGACTAAGACACCGGCTGTTCCGGCACATCTGCAGGATGCCCATTACGGTGCGGCAGAAAAGCTCGGGCACGGAGTCGGGTACAAATACGCACACGACTATCCAAATCACTATGTGAAGCAGCAGTATCTGCCGGATGGCCTTACAGACAGAGTGTTTTACAAGCCTACGGATATAGGCTATGAGGCAAAGATAAAAGCACACATGGATGAGCTTCACAGAGACTGTGATACATGAAAGTGCATAGATGAAGCTTGAATAATTGCAAATAGTTGATAATAACATAAATATTTAGAAAATCAGACCAGGAGGATCTTTAAATGAAAAAGTATACAGAAATGACAAAGGATGAGTTAATGCAGGAAAAGACAGCACTTGAGGCTGAGTACGAGAAGATTAAGAATCTTGGCTTAAGCCTTGACATGTCGCGTGGAAAGCCGGGAGCAGACCAGCTTGACCTCTCACTCCCTATGCTCGATGTCTTGAAATCAGACAGTGATATGAAAAGTGAATCAGGACTTGATGTGAGAAACTATGCATGTCTGGACGGAATTCCTGAGGCAAAGGCCCTTATCGCAGGCATGGTAGGAGCAAAGCCTGAGCAGGCTATAGTATATGGAAACTCAAGTCTCAATATCATGTATGATCAGGTTTCACGTGCATTTATCTTTGGTCTTTGCGGCAATACACCATGGTGCAAGCTTGACAAGGTGAAGTTCCTCTGTCCTGTACCGGGTTATGACAGGCACTTTGCAATCACAGAGGAGTTTGGAGTTGAGATGATAAACATCCCTATGACTGAGGATGGTCCTGACATGGATATGGTTGAGAAATATGTCAATAACGATGCCTCTGTAAAGGGAATCTGGTGTGTTCCAAAATACTCTAACCCACAGGGTGTTGTATACTCTGATGAGACAGTTGAGCGCTTTTCAAAGCTTAAGCCTGCAGCAGATGATTTTAGAATCTTCTGGGACAATGCATACACAGTTCATCATCTCTATGATGATAAGCAGGCAGAGATTCCAAATATCCTTGAGCTCTGCGAGAAAGAGGGAAACCCTGATATGGTATTTGAGTTCTGCTCAACAAGTAAGGTGACATTCCCTGGTGCAGGCGTGGCAGGTATATGCACATCTGAGAAAAACCGTGAGGATATCAAGAAGCGCCTTACTATACAGACAATCGGACACGACAAGATTAATCAGCTTCGTCATGCGAGATTCTTTAAGGATGTAGATGGTATCAAGGCTCATATGGCAAAGCATGCAGCTCTTATCAGACCTAAATTCGAGCTGGTTGAGAATATCCTCACAGATGAAATTGCTTCAAGAGGCATCGGAACATGGGTTAAGCCGCTTGGTGGATACTTCTTCGGATTTGAGGCTCTTTCAGGCTGTGCAAAGGAAATCGTTGCAAAGTGCAAGGAAGCTGGTGTCACAATGACAGGTGCAGGCTCTCCTTTCCCTTACAAGAAGGATCCGGATGACTGCGTGATAAGAATTGCTCCGACATATCCATCACTTGATGAGCTGAAAAAGGCTGCAGAGGTGTTTGTTGTTGTCACACGTCTTGTCAGCGTAAATAAGCTGCTCGAGGCATAAAATCTCTGTTATGTCCTAACGGGTAGACTTATAATTGGCATATTTATCTAAAATAAGTATGTGATATATGTATAAAAACTAAATGAATATTTGTGCACATTTTTTCGGGATTTGGTATTTACAAATCCCGATTTTTGTGTAAGATATAAATATCTTTTTAAATTGTGTCTTGCATATGTTTTATGCGGGTTTCTTTTTGTGGCATTTCGGCCACTATTTTTTTTCCCTTGATTTTTAGTTTCATATATTTGATTTTTGATTTTATTTAACACTATTATTTTAGGCTTAGATGAAGAAAGGATTTAAATATTATGAAGGAAATTTTTCAGGAGTATGGCGGAATACTCATAACAGTTGTAGCAATTTTATCAATCATCCTCGTTGTAACAGCGGTTATAGGCTCTGATGCAACAGGCATAGTAGGAAAGACATTTAGTGATCTGATTACAAACTTTTCAAATCATGCCAATATGAGTGTCAAATAAGAGGTGGTACATGGAGCTTGGAAAAGAATATTTTGGACCGCTTTGGAGTTTTGTAGCCAGCAACGAGATAACGGATATAGATTATAACGGCAAAGAAATATGGCTTACAAATATATTCAATGAGCGTTTCAGGGCCAATCAGCAGTTTGTCACACAGTATATGACACCTGCTTTTGTGGAGCAGTTTACACAGCGCATCGCCAATGTCGTAAGCAGACAGTTCAATAAGAGAAATCCGGAGCTTGAGGCCGAGACGAGCGAGCTTCGTGTGACGATACTGCATGAATCGGTTGCGAAGTCGGGCAGGAGTATCAGCATACGAAAGACACCGCCGCTTATCAGACTGACAGCAGAATCTGCAATTGCTGAGAAATTCTGTTCAGAGGAGCTTTTGGCTGTTTTAATAAACTGTGTCAGGACCAAGATGAATATCACCTTTTGCGGGATGCCGGGCATCGGAAAGACGGAGTGCGTGAAGTTTTTTTCACAGTTTATACCGGCGAATGAGCGCGTGATTACAATTGAGGATACTCTTGAGATACGTTATGCCGAGACAAATCCGGGCAAGGACTGTATAGAGATGAAGGTGAGTGAGGATGTGTTTGGCTACTCTGAGGCTATCAAGTCATGTCTTAGAATGAATCCAAAGTGGATTATGCTCTCAGAGGCACGCTCAAAGGAGGTAAAATATCTGCTGCAGAGCTGGAGCACCGGTGTGCGTGGCATGACGACACTCCACACAGATGATGTGCGCAATATACCGGACAGAATACTCAATATGCTCGAGAGCCGTGTGGATGCAGAGCGTATGGAGAATGACATATATCAGGCACTTGATGTGGGAATTTTGATCCGTAAGAGAAGAAATGAAGACGGGGTGGTGTACAGATACATAGACCAGGTGTGCTTTTTCTACAGGGAAAACTATACCAATCATGTGTTTATGCTTGTATCAGACGGACAGATAGTGACTCACGATATACCAAAGGTCATACTTCGCAGATTTAAAAGAGAGGGTGTGAATGAGCCGTTTGGCGAGTCCTTTGTCAATGAGATACGGATGAATGAGGCCGTGATGAGTGAGGAGAGGGAGGCTTAGGAATGACGTATATATTGATTTTATTTCTGACATATGTGCTGCATCTTCTGCTCAAGCTAAACTGGTGTGTACGGCTGTGGTGCTTGTTTTTCTTCTTGTTATGCAGCATTTTCACCGAATCAAAGGCCAAAGATTTCAGGAAGCGCGAAAGCGCTTTCTGGATGTATCGCTGTATATTGACACCTTGCTGTATTCATTTTTGAAGGAGCAGAAGATTATCCGTGCATTTGAGGATGTAAAGAGCACACTGGCAGATGGTCATATGAAGGAGACTGTGAGCAGGGCTATTGATCATATGATGCTCACGTTTGATGAGACAGAGGTGTTTGTGGATGCTATGAGGATTATTGAAGATGAGTACAAGTGCAACCGAATAGTAAATGCACACGAGTTTATGGCACACGCTGAGTATTATGGAGGTGATATTAAAGAATCAGCCAGGATACTGCTTAAGGATAAGAGTGCATGGGAGCGCAGGATACTGCGCAATATAGAGGACAGACAGAGGATGTTTCATCAGATTATCCTGTCAGTTGTGACCTCTGTTATCATTAGTGGAATCATACTTTATCTGCCGGTTTTGAGCATGGATATCAGCAGCAATATAATAGTGCAGATACTGTCAGTTGCTCTTATAGTGCTTGATGATTTAATCATACTCTGGGGACAGAAATTTCTTGAAGTGGATTATCTTGGAATTGATCTGCTGCCGGAGGATGATAAGCATGCCAAAAAGCTCGAGGAATACAAGGCGTACAATCCGGCAAAGGAGCTTCGTGCGTCAATTCTTATGGCTGTTATACCGGCGTTAGCCAGTGCATTTTTACTGTATACTGACAGACAATGGGCGGCTGTGGCAGCTATGGGAGCAGCTCTTATATGTCTGAACCAGCACCGTATAGGTCACAGGCTTATGAAGAAAAATCTGATAGCGGATGTAAAGAGTGCATTTCCAAAGTGGCTGATGGACCTCGCTCTATTGATTCAGAGTGAAAATGTGCAGGTAGCCATTCAGAAGTCGAGAGAGCATATACCGGTGATACTTAAGGAGGAGGTAAATACACTTGTGGAGAGACTCGATGTGGAGCCGGAGAGCTCCAATCCATATCACAGATTCCTTGACTGTTTGAACCTCCCGGAGATAAACGCAGCCATGGGCATGCTGTATGCTGTTTCGATTGGAAATAGTGGCAATTGCGGAAGTCAGATTGATGAGCTGATTACGAAGAATCTGGAGATGCTTGATGTAGCAGACACCGCGAGGCTTAAGGATAAGACCGCCGGCATGTATCTTTTGTTTTTAGCTCCTGTTATCACAGCATCATTTAAGATGATAGTTGATATGGCTATTTTCCTTATAAGCTTTTTATCATACAAGGTAGTGTAGGGGGTGTGTTGTGAGTCAGATAATGAAGACCTTTTTAGGGGTGTTTTTGATTATGTTTATGGTGGTTACATCATCAGGTGTGCTGTCGGGATTTATGACTGTCGTTGAGGCACAGAACCTACATGCGCAGATCATCAATGAGCTTGAGGACAGTGATTATGACAGCTCGGTTGCGCAGACCTGCTTTGAAAATGCATCAAAAGCCGGAGATACACTGGAGCTTAAACTGTATATGACAGACAATTCCATAAGGACAGTCACAGACGCATCACAAATCGCTTCGTCAGATGAGATAGAAAAGGCAAGAGTGGAGCTTAAGTTCACTTACGCGGTAGCATTTTTCGGAATAGAGCAGGAGCATGTGCTGAGCGGATATGCATTGTAGTACTTTTCATGCGGATATAGCTGTATAAGAGGGGGAAAACAGATGGAGCTATTAATAGAAGAATTGGGAGGAAGCGTTATTATGCTTCTTTTAGGCAGTGGAGTAATCGGTGTGCTCGTGTATGTGTCTACTCTGCTGTGATAGTAACTGAATTGATTAAAAAGTATGTAAAGGTAAGAGAATATGAAAGAAGTATTCAGACAGTATGGAGGCGTGCTGATTGCAGCGGCCGCCACAAGTGCATTTCTTGTGTTGATGGGAAACATTGTGCTGGCTCAGGGAGGCATGCTTGCGCGGCTCATAGATATATGGGGCAACAGTGCGATTTAGATAACCGGGAGACAATAGATGAAGGAGATAATGCAGACATATGGAGCCATGATAGTGGCGGTGGTTGTAGGAATTGCGCTGCTGTCGGGATTTGGGGCTCTGAAGAATAAAATGAGTGTGGCGTTTGCTCCACAGGATATATTGAGTGAAAATAGCGCAAACAACAACTATGACGGCATGAAAAACATACCGGTTCCGGGTATTGAGCTAAAGGAGAAAATGCGTCAGAATGCTGTAAGCTACAGTGTGTATGAACTGCTTGAGGTTACAGCGCATGAGGACAATCTGGATAAGCTTGAGGTGTATGCTTTGTATGATTCAGGCAGAAATGACTGTACTCACAGCGTGTCAGCCGATGGCCGGTCACTCAGCTTTCCGGATTATGGTGTGTATGATATGCATGTCAGGATAACCTGCAAAAATGGCACAAAGGATCATGTTAGGATAAGTGTTCCAATTAATAGAAAGGTAGTAGGAATATAAAATGAAAAATGTAGTGCTTGGAATAATTGGCTGTCTTATTGTAGTGTATACAGCTATGCTTGGGCTTAGTGTATACAATGTGACAGTCAGGGAGAACCAGATGGAGAAATGTCTGTCGTTAGCACTCTCAGGTGCTATGAACAGATATTACGAGCCAAATATGTATATCGTGGATAAAAAGCCTGTCAGCAGCTATGATGTGGAAAAAGCTGTCATAGAGGACATTGATGAGAGGCTTACAGCAGGCGGTAATGCAAGTATCACAGTTTATGTCTGTGATATGGAAAAGGGCATTATTTCAGCAGGAATAGAGGAAGAGTTCAAACTTCCTACAGGTGCAACAAAGAAAATAAGCTGCAAAAAGACTATTGTAGCAGATCAGCCAATGGAGGATAACTAGAGTATGAAAAATGAAAGACAACAGAGACTTTTATTCATTATACCGGCAGTGATAATAGCAATAATTCTTATCATATGTATAGCAGTGGCAGTGGGCTCAAAATCAGGAAATAAAGGGAATAAAAAGGATTCCCGGTCTGTCAGTGTGACTGAAAATGAGCAGGATATTGTAGCTGAAAGTGAGATGCTTGAGCTGGTGAAAGAGGATGCTTTGAAGGAATCAAATGTAGAGGATAAAGATAATAAGCAAAACGACGGTGCGCAATCAGATACCAATGATAATTCTGTAGCAGCTGACAGTAATTCGGATAATGCAAATACAGCGTCAGATAAATCATCAGAAGACAAAACTGCAGCCGGTCAAAAGACGTCGTCAGACAGCAATAAGACATCGACAGGCAGCAATAATACACAAAAACCTGCCGGTAACGATTCAAAACCGGAAGCATCAAATCAGACAGCTGCACCTGAACCGGCTCAAAGTGAGCCTGCGCAGCCGGAAACACCTAAAAATGAGTATGTTGCACCGGGATGGATATTTTATGGCAGTAAGGCCGGAAATGGCATGAGTGGGGAGCAGAAGGCGTATGTTGATTCAGTGATACAGCAGTGGACAAATGGAGGTTTGTCAGATGATGCAATCGGAGATATGTTTATTGAAAAAATAGCACAGGAGTGGCAACTTCCGATGATAACGGCTGGCGTGACAAGTAATTTGCTATGTCTGTTTCCGTCAAGAGCAGAAGTTACGGATTATAGTTTAAATTTAGCCGATATGAACGGAACTTATAATTTTGTTGGTTTGTATACAAAGGGAGAATATGATGAAAATGGATATCTCAAATGTTATTATTGGGAAGCGGGTGTTCTTTAGGAAATGCGTTTGCATAATGTTTGCAGCTGCAGTTATTATTACCTATATGTTCTCAGTCGATTGCAATATAGTGAAGGCTGATGAATGGGATGATGCTGTGAAGTACTATTCTAATTATGGTAATGCTGCTGTTTTTAAGGCTACAAATAAAATGAATGGCAATATTTATTTTTGTTCAGCAGGAAATACATCTACGTCAGGAACCAAGTATAGGACAATTGGATACAAAATGACAATTAAAGGGACAGGTGGAAATGAGATACAGAAAATTTATTTCCAGCTTGGCGGACAATATCTGACACTCTTAAACAGCAAAAAGCAATCAGGCAAGGAGTATATGCTTTATGTGATTACTTTACAGAATATTAAAACCCGATTTAATACACAGTCCCTCAATGCCCTTAGCTCCGGCTCATGCACCATTGTCCTCGATGCCTGCATGGTACTTCGAGTAAATGGCAAGAATAAGGGTGGCATGAATGATAATGGTCCTTCCTGGGGAAAGGTTTATACTACCTATGCAGGTATATCCAAAGCGGCAAACTGGACAGACAGCGCACTCACAGCACTGTATTCGTATTATGGCAAGACCGTGAGAGGACTGTTTCATACAATTGATGTCAGAAAATCTACAGGCATTAGCAGTGTATCAGGGGGAGTACATACTGTTATGGTACGTATGTGACAATCAGTGCGAGCAGCTCTACCGGATATGATTTCACGAATTGGAACAATGATTCGTCTATGAGCTCATCATCATATGGTTTTTTTGTGAATTCGGGTGGCACTTATACGGCATATGCAAAGGCCGGGAATATAGATGTGACATTCTGGCGGAACACGAGTGCGTCGGATTCAGAAAAGACTACAAAGAGCTACACATATGGAGGCATCAATCAGGCTTTTCCTGCTGTGGGATGGCAGATGGCCGGATATCATATGAGTGGCTGGGGAAATAATTCATATGATAAGACTGCCGGATATCCGCTACTGTGTGGTGTGGCAAACAGCTGGATTGAGTCAAACAGACCATCGAAGAATATATACGCAGTATGGCAGGAAAACGAGTATATCATAGAATATGATACCGGTGCATCTGCAACTGTGAAGTATAGTGACGCGGTGACATTGCCAAACCAGCATATGTGTATAGGCTGGATTTTAGGAGAAGCGTATCCTGATATAAAATATACACCGGGAGAGAGTATACAGGTAGCTGATTTATGCAGGATACTGGGGATAGAGTATACAGATAAGGCGGTCATACATATGTATGCACTTTGGGAGCATGAGCTACTATAGAGGCGGATGATATGTTCTTTTCGATAAAGCAGGCAAGAAATGGCAGTATAACAGAGCAGCTGATAGGAAGCCTTATATCTGCAACGGATGTGGAGGATGGTGATATTGCGTTTGGCGATAACGGGATAAATTATCTGAAAGTGAAAAATTTTGATGACCGTAAAATAGAAAGTGCACGTGACAAGGATATCATAGAGATAGTGCTTGAGGCTAAGGACAGCTATGGAAATATCACGCAAAAGACTATATCCATCACATTTACAGATACTCAGGTCAAGGAGAGAACCAAAGCATTTGGAAAGATCAGATTTATAAGCGAAAAGTATTACGGCAAAAATAAAGCAGGAGGTCTCATGGAGAACTCCCGCTGGTTAAACGATCCTGAATTTAATTTTCTTCTTCGGAAGGCTTTGGCAATTTGATATAGACCTTTTCGATTCGGTTTTTATCAACAGCCTCTATGCGGAGAAGAATATTGTCATCAGTGATGATTATTTCATTTTTTTCAGGCAGGTGGTCAAGCTTTTCAAGGCAGTAGCCACCGATTGTGTCATAGTCGTCTGATTCGAGGTGCAGACCAAGCTCGTCGCTTACATCCTCGAGATTTGCAGAGCCGAGAACTATGTATTCGTAGTCATTTATTCTTGTGATATCATCCTGCTCGTCAGAGTCGTATTCATCACGAATCTCACCGACTATCTCCTCTAAGAGATCCTCGAGTGTGATGAGTCCGGCTGTGACACCGTATTCATCTAAGACAATGGCAAGCGATATAGATGATTCGCGCATCTCGAGAAACAGATTCGCTGTATTCTTGTGCTCATATGTAAAGTAAGGCTCACGCATGATATTTCTGATGGAAAAATGCTCTTTATCCTCATCCTTAAGGAGCAGCAGATCCTTCATATTTACGATACCGATTACGTTGTCAGTGCTTTCATCGTACACAGGGAGTCTGGTGAATTTATCCTCTCTGAATATTGAAATCAGCTCATCATAAGTAGCATCAACATGGACAAACGTCATATCAATACGTGGAACCATGACCTCCTTGGCCTCGGCATCTCCGAAATCGAATACATTGTGAATCATATCTCGCTCTTCATCCTCGATAATGCCGTCCTCCTGTCCTACATCAACGATTGTACGAAGCTCCTCCTCGGTCATGACACGCTTGGCATCGCTCTGTCTTATTCCAAAGAGGAAAATGACTCCGAGTGAAAGCTTGTTGATGATAAATATTACAGGTGTCAGCACTACCATGAGCACTGATATAAAGCCTGCGATTGAGAGTGAAATCCTGTCAGCCTTTATGGTCGCAAGTGTCTTCGGAGAGACCTCTCCAAAGATCAGTATGAGGAATGTAAGTATTCCGGTTGCAACACCGGCTCCGACATTGCCAAACAGCTTGATGGCGAGCGATGTGGTGAGCGATGATGCTGAAAGATTTACGATGTTGTTGCCGATAAGGATGGCTGAGAGCATCTTTGGAGAGTTCTCAGTCACCTTGAGCACCTTTTCGGCTTTTTTGTTACCGGCCTCAGCAGGGTTCTCATGCGTATTTTGTTTACGGTAGTAAGGGCAGTCTCCGAAGATGAAAAAAATGCGGAGAGTGCTAATAATATTAATAAGAATATAATCTGCGATATGTCGTCAGCGTCCAAATATTTTACCTCGTTATATGAATTAATAAATGTGTTTATTTATCGTCTGTGCTGTAGTTAGGAGCCTCTTTTGTGATATGGATATCATGAGGGTGGCTCTCCTTGAGAGAAGCAGCAGTAATCTTGACAAACTGTCCGTTCTCCTTAAGATCTTCGATTGTCTTGCAACCGCAGTAGCCCATTCCTGAGCGGATACCACCAACAAGCTGGAATACTGTATCCTCAAGAGTTCCCTTGTAAGCTACACGACCTTCAACTCCTTCAGGAACGAGCTTTTTAGCGCCCTCCTGGAAGTAACGGTCCTTGCTTCCGTTTTCCATAGCAGCGATAGAACCCATGCCACGATATACCTTGTATTTTCTTCCCTGATAAAGCTCGAAGGTTCCCGGAGCCTCATCACAGCCTGCGAACATTGAGCCCATCATACATACGTTGGCACCGGCTGCGAGAGCCTTTGTCATATCACCTGAGTACTTGATACCACCATCAGCTATAACAGGAACACCATACTCCTTAGCGACCTTGTAGCAGTCCATGATAGCTGTAATCTGTGGTACACCGATACCGGCAACGACACGTGTTGTACAGATAGAACCAGGTCCGATACCGACCTTTACTGCATCTGCACCGGCCTCGATAAGAGCCTTGGCAGCAGCGCCTGTTGCGATATTTCCTGCGATAATCTGAAGGTCAGGATAAGCAGCTTTGATCTTCTTAACAGCATCAAGGATATTCTTTGAATGTCCGTGTGCTGAGTCAACAACGATGACATCAACATGAGACTTAACAAGAGCATCAACACGTTCCATCATGTTGCCTGTGATACCTACTCCGGCACCGCAGAGGAGACGGCCCTGATCATCCTTTGCTGAAAGAGGATACTTAATCTGCTTCTCGATATCCTTTATAGTGATAAGTCCCTTGAGGTTGTAGTCCTTGTCTACGATAGGGAGCTTTTCCTTTCTTGCCTTTGCAAGAATCTTCTTTGCTTCATCGAGGGTGATGCCCTCAGGAGCTGTAATGAGATTCTCAGAAGTCATAGACTCTGAAATCTTCTTGTGAAGTCTGGCTCAAACTTCAGATCACGGTTTGTGATGATGCCTACGAGCTTGCCGTCCTTTGTGATTGGCACACCTGATATCTTGAACTTGGCCATCAGGTTGTCTGCATCCTGTAATGTATGGTCTGGAGAAAGATAGAACGGATCGGTAATAACGCCGTTTTCTGAACGTTTTACCTTATCACTTCGTCTGCCTGTGCCTCAATAGACATATTTTTGTGGATGATTCCGATACCACCCTGTCTGGCCATTGCGATAGCCATTTTTGATTCTGTGACTGTATCCATTGCAGCACTCATCATAGGAATGTTAAGGACAATCTTCTTAGTAAGATGTGTCTGAAGCTCGATCATATTTGGTGTTACCTCAGAATATTGTGGAACTAAGAGAACGTCATCAAATGTAATTCCTTCGCCGATAATAGTACCCATTTTTAAATTCCTCTCTTTCTTATGTTATTATACTGGTATACTTTATATACTAATGTAATTTGTATGATGATAGCAAATTAAAGAGAGAGTGTCAAGCAGTTATAAGCCCGATATGAAATTATTATATTATTTATTAGTAAAACTAATGTAAGTCCTTTACAAATAAAGTGAAAATTATGTTATATTTTATATTAAGTGGGTAAATACCTTTTGACCCTCATATCATAATAAAAACAAGGGAGAAAAATATGGAGTTTCGACCATGCATCGACATTCACAATGGAAAAGTAAAGCAGATTGTCGGTGGTTCATTAAAGGACAGGGGCGACTTTGCCAGTGAGAACTTTGTCTCAGAGCAGGACAGCCGGTTTTATGCAGATATGTATAGGAAATCCGGCATAAAGGGCGGTCATATCATTTTGCTCAATTCTGTGGACAGCGAGTATTATGAGGCTACAAAGGAACAGGCTGTTAAGGCGCTTGAAGCGTATCCGCAGGGCTTACAGGTAGGAGGCGGTATCACCGCAGACAATGCGATGGAGTTTATAGATGCCGGTGCCGCAGCAGTTATTGTGACATCATACGTATTTAAGGACGGCAGGATAGACTATGCAAATCTAAGCAGGCTTAAAGATACCGTGGGCAGTGACAGGCTGGTGCTTGATCTGTCATGTCGCAAAAAGGATGGACAGTATTATATAGTGACTGACCGCTGGCAAAACTTCACGGATGAGGCAGTGACCACAGAGCTTTTGGATAAGCTATCCTCATATTGCTGCGAGTTTCTGGTACATGCAGTGGATGTTGAGGGCAGGGTGAACGGTATCGAGAAGGAGCTTGTCGCCATGCTTGGCGGCTGGGGAAAGCTACCGGTCACATATGCAGGAGGTGTGTCATCCTTTGACGATTTAAAATGCATCAGGCAGCTTGGACAGAACCATCTGAATGTGACAATAGGCAGTGCTCTTGATTTGTTTGGCGGTGTGATGGAGTACGATAGGGTTATAGCTTTTTGCAATAATAAGGAGATTTAAAATGGCAAAATACAGTAAGAATGATATTATCCGCATAGTGGATGAGGAGGATATCGAGTTTATCCGTTTACAGTTTACGGATATCTTTGGAACATTAAAAAACGTGGCAATTACAGCAAGCCAGCTTGAGAAGGCACTCGACAACAGGTGCATGTTCGACGGCTCATCAATAGAGGGCTTTGTGAGGATAGAGGAGTCAGATATGTATCTGCACCCGGATCTCGACACCTTTATGATTTTTCCGTGGAGACCACAGCAGGGCAAGGTTGCACGAATCATCTGTGATGTCTATATGGCGGATGGTACACCGTTTGAGGGGGATCCACGCTATATATTAAAGAAGCAGATAGAAAAGGCAAAGCAGATGGGGTATGTATTTAATGTAGGTCCGGAGTGTGAGTTTTTCCTTTTCCACCTGGATGAGAACGGACAGCCTACCACCATCTCGCATGAGAGAGCAGGGTACTTTGATTTAGGACCAAATGATTTGGGAGAAAATGCCAGAAGAGACATGGTTTTAACTCTTGAGGATATGGATTTTGAGATAGAGGCATCACACCATGAGGTGGCCCCGGCACAGCATGAGATTGATTTCAAGTATGAGGAGGCACTTCATACCGCTGACAATATCATGACCTTCAAGCTTGCTATAAAGACAATTGCAAAGAGACACGGGCTTTTTGCCAGCTTCATGCCAAAGCCAAAGCATGGTGTGAGTGGCTCGGGAATGCATATCAACATGTCACTTTCAAAGGATGGTGTCAATATATTTGATAATGAGGGTGATAAGCTTGGACTTAGCGAGGAGGCATACTACTTCATAGGTGGTATTATGAAGCATATAAAGGGCATGACGGTCATCACCAATCCAATTGTCAATTCATATAAGCGCTTTGTGCCGGGCTATGAAGCACCGATTTATATCACCTGGTCGGCTACAAACAGAAGTCCGCTTATCAGAATCCCGGCAGCAAGAGGTGAGGGAAGGAGAGTGGAGCTTAGAAACCCTGATCCTTCAGCAAATCCGTATCTGGTGCTGGCACTGTGCCTGGCAGCAGGACTTGACGGCATAAAGAATAAGATACAGCCGGATGCAGAGCTTCGTGAGAATGTATTTGAGCTCACAGAACAGGATAAAAAGAGACTCGGAATTGAATCACTTCCTGCTGATTTACATGAGGCGGTTGAGTGCCTTAAGTCAGATGATTTTATCCGCGAGATACTCGGAGAGCATATCTACAACAAGTTTATAGAGGCAAAAGAGGCAGAGTGGAACGATTACAGAGCTGCGGTTACACAATGGGAAATAGATGAATATCTGTACAAATTTTAAAGGATGTAACGGACCGTGAATAATATTGTTATAGCATTTCCTAAAAAGGAAGTTGCCAATTCAATCAAAAAAATATTAGCGCAGAGCGGTTATACAGTCACGGCGGTTGCAAATACAGGAGCTACGGCACTTTCGAGCATGAATGGACTGAATATGGGAATCATCATATGCGGATACAGATTTTCAGACATGATGTACAGTGAGATATACGAGTATATGCCTAAGGAGTTTCAGATGCTTCTCATAGCGTCGGCAGCGGGTATCATGGAAAAGAATGTGGATAATCTGATGTCATTATCCATGCCACTTAAGGTGCATGAGCTTTTGCAGACTGTTGAGATGATGGATTACACGATAACGCGCCGCAGGAAAAAGCTCAGGCAAAGGCCAAAGGTACGTTCAAAGGAAGACCAGGAGATGCTAAACAGTGCAAAGACTGTACTGATGGAGCGAAATGGATTCTCAGAGGAGGAAGCACACCGGTATATCCAGAAGCGAAGCATGGATAACGGCACCGGTCTTGTGGAAACAGCACAGATGATACTAAGCCTTATGACTGATGTGTAGTGTGCGCTTTATGAAGCCGGACAGAAGAGCGTATGATAGTAGCTGTAAAGGCTTGAACAGTTACTATAAAAAATAATGATAAAAAATATATTTACACTTTTATAGTAAAGTGATAAATTAGACTTATTGTAAAGTAACAAAGGAGAGATAAACATGTTTCAGATTAATGATAACTTTCAGAAATTACCGGGAAGCTACCTTTTCAGCACAATAGCTAAAAAAGTTGCAGCTTATCAGGAGGCTAATCCGGATAAAGAGATTATAAGGCTTGGAATCGGCGATGTAACACAGCCACTTGCACCTGCTATTATTGATGCTATGCACAAGGCAGTTGACGAGATGGGAAGTGCAGCAACATTCCACGGATACGCACCTGACCTCGGATATGAGTTCCTCAGAAAAGCAATTTCAGACAACGACTACAAAGCAAGAGGATGCGATATCTCAGCAGATGAGATTTTTGTTTCAGACGGAGCAAAGAGTGATTCAGCCAACATCCAGGAGCTTTTCTCAGCAAACAGCCGCATCGCTGTTACAGATCCTGTTTACCCTGTATATGTTGATTCCAATGTCATGGCAGGAAGAACAGGCACATATGATGCTCAGAAAGAGACCTGGAGCAATGTAATCTATATGCCGTCAACAGCAGATAACGGCTTTGTTCCGGAGCTTCCAAAGGAAGTACCGGATATGATTTATCTGTGTCTGCCAAACAACCCGACAGGAACAACTCTTACAAAGGAACAGTTACAGGTATGGTAGATTATGCAAACAAGAATGGCTCAGTCATCATTTTCGATGCAGCTACGAGGCATATATCAGCGAAGCAGATGTGCCACACTCAATCTATGAGTGTAACGGGGCAAAGACATGTGCCATCGAGCTTAGAAGCTTTTCAAAGAACGCAGGCTTTACAGGTGTGCGTCTTGGCTTCACAGTAGTACCTAAGGAGCTTAAGTGTGGTGATGTTTCGCTTCACGCAATGTGGGCACGCCGCCACGGAACCAAGTTCAACGGTGCACCATACATCGTGCAGAGAGCAGGCGAGGCAGTTTACTCAGATGCAGGAAAAGCACAGCTTAAGGATCAGGTAGCATACTACATGAACAATGCAAAGACAATAAAGACGGGTCTTGCAGAGGCAGGCTTTACAGTATACGGCGGAGTAAATGCACCATACATCTGGCTCAAGACACCGGATCAGATGACATCATGGGAGTTCTTCGATTACCTGCTTGAGAATGCCAATGTGGTAGGTACACCTGGCTCAGGCTTTGGACCAAGCGGAGAGGGCTACTTCAGACTGACTGCTTTCGGAAACTATGAGAACACAGTAAAGGCACTTGAGAGAATCAAGGCACTGTAAAATAGATCAGGTTAAATAAAAATACCGTCAGGGAGATGTTCCCTGACGGTATTTTTTGTCTTTGAAATTTACTTAAAGTGTAATTACTGTATACTTTTCAGCAACAAAAACTTTATGTGAAAAAGCATGATTTAGTTCTTCTTGAAACCGGCTCTCTTACGAAGAGTAGGGTCAAGAATCTTCTTTCTGATTCGAAGGCTCTCAGGTGTTACCTCAAGAAGCTCATCTGTATCAATAAAGTCGATAGCCTGCTCAAGGCTTAATACTTTAGGTGGTACAAGTGTGAGTGCCTCATCTGCTGATGAAGAACGTGTATTTGTAAGATGCTTCTTCTTACATACGTTGAGCTCGATGTCCTCGGCCTTTGAACATTGTCCGATAACCATTCCGGAGTAAACCTTGGCACCCGGTCCGATAAAGAGTGTTCCTCTCTCCTGTGCAGAGAAGAGTCCGTATGTTACAGCCTCACCTGACTCAAAGGCAATGAGTGAACCTGTTGCACGGTATGCAATCTCACCCTTGTATGGCTCGTAGCCGTCAAACATGGTGTTTAAGATTCCGTTACCCTTTGTATCGGTCATGAACTCACCACGGTATCCGATAAGTCCACGTGCAGGGATATGGAATTCAAGTCTGGTGTAGCCACCTGCGATAGAACCCATATTTCTAAGCTCGCCTTTGCGCTGCTGAAGCTTTGAGATGACAGCTCCTGTAAACTCATCAGGCACATCGATGTAAGCAAGCTCCATTGGCTCAAGCTTCTTGCCGTTTTCGTCATACTTGTAGAGCACCTCTGCCTTACTTACAGCGAACTCATAACCCTCACGGCGCATGTTCTCGATAAGCACTGAAAGGTGAAGCTCTCCACGTCCGGAAACCTTGAAGGAATCAGGTGAGTCGGTATCCTCGACACGCAGTGAAACATCAGTGTTGAGCTCGCGAAGGAGTCTGTCACGGATGTGACGGCTTGTGACAAATTTACCTTCCTGTCCTGCAAGAGGGCTGTTGTTTACGATGAAGTTCATAGAGATTGTAGGCTCTGAAATCTTCTGGAAAGGAATAGCTTCCGGTGCTTCCGGTGAGCAGATTGTATCTCCGATGTGGATATCTGCGATACCTGAGATAGCTACAATCGAACCGATTCCTGCCTCAGCTACATCTACCTTGTTGAGTCCGTCAAACTCGTAAAGCTTGCTGATACGGACCTTCTCAAGCTTGTCAGGGTCGTGGTGGTTTACAACGACAGCCTCCTGATTGACCTTGATTTTACCGTTATCCACTTTACCGATTCCGATACGTCCTACATACTCATTGTAGTCGATTGTACTGATGAGAATCTGTGTGTTGGCATCCGGATCACCTGTTGGAGCAGGAATGTAATTTACGATAGTCTCGAAGAGAGGAGTCATATCCTTTCTCTCATCGTTTAAGTCCTTCATGGCATAGCCGTCTCTGGCTGATGCAAAAACGAATGGGCAGTCAAGCTGCTCCTCAGAAGCATCGAGATCCATGAAGAGCTCTAATACCTCATCGATGACCTCATTAGGACGTGCCTCCGGACGGTCAATCTTGTTGACGCAGACAATGATAGGCAGCTTGAGTGCAAGAGCCTTCATAACTACGAACTTGGTCTGTGGCATAACACCCTCGAAGGCATCAACAACGAGAATAACTCCGTTTACCATCTTAAGAACACGCTCTACCTCACCGCCGAAGTCAGCATGACCCGGAGTGTCGATGATGTTGATTTTGATGTCCTTATACTGAATAGCTGTGTTTTTGGAGAGGATTGTGATACCTCTTTCACGCTCGATGTCGTTTGAATCCATTACTCGATCCTGAACTTCCTGATTGTCACGGAACACACCGCTTTGCTTAAGAAGCTCATCTACAAGTGTTGTTTTACCATGATCAACGTGGGCAATAATTGCTATATTACGAATATCGTCTCTTGTTGTTTTCATATTTTCCTTCTTTCTTTAATAAATAAAGCTAAGTTTGCAACTAACTTATTCTATCATAATTTTTCCAATGTGCAAGTTTTCATTGAAAGTTTTTATAAAATTAAGTGAAATGTTATTGGATTTGTCGACATTATTTGAGAAAATATACTTTGTGGAAATGTTAAAAATAGCTGGAAAAACATTTTACAAAAGGAAGGGAGACAAAAATTCATGGCAGATAAAATGTTTGAAAACAACCAGGTATCAATAATCGGAGAAATCGTTTCAGATTTTCAGTTTAGTCACGAGGTGTATGGTGAGGGCTTCTATATGATGGAGGTTTCGGTCAGAAGGCTTTCAGATTGCATGGACTATATTCCGGTGATGGTGTCAGAGAGGCTTATCAATGTGGAGGGTGACTACATAGGCAAAAGCGTATATATAGGCGGTCAGTTCCGCTCATTCAACAGGCATGAGGAGAAGAAGAACAGGCTGGTGCTGTCTGTTTTTGCAAGAGAGCTTGAGATATTGGACAGTGATTATGATGAGGATGCAGCCAATCAGATTTTCCTTGACGGCTATATCTGCAAGGAGGCTATATACAGGAAAACACCGCTTGGACGAGAAATTGCAGACCTGCTTGTGGCAGTGAACCGCTCATATGGCAAGTCAGACTATATTCCATGTATCTGTTGGGGAAGAAATGCCAGATTTGCGTCGACCTTTGAGGTGGGTACACATGTGCAGATATGGGGCAGAATCCAGAGCAGAGACTATGTGAAAAAGCTCAGTGAGAAACAGGTGGAGCAGCGCACGGCGTATGAGGTTTCCGTGAGCAAGATTGAGGCATAGTATTTTTAATGGACAGTAACTACGGATTTGTGATTTTCCCGAAAATTTGCAATAAAAGTCAGATTGTGGTATTTTACTAGATATTATTGGTTAATGCTTGTAATTGTTGACGTTTACATAAGGTGTAAACTGTAATGATTGTATATCAGGCAGAAAAGCTATGTGTATGGAGGCATGATTATTATGGAAAACGGTGCAGTACAGATTTATTATGGCGAGGGACATGGCAAGACAAATGTCGCTATAGGAAGTGCAATATGTGCTGCCTGTGATGGTAAACAGGCTGTCGTTATTCAGTTTCTAAAGGGTAAAAAGGAGCCGGAATTTTTGAAAAAGCTTGAGCCGGAGGTGAAATTCTTTAATTTTTCAAGAGCCGGAATACTCTTTGAGCAGCTTGATGAGGAGAGTAAGCAGGAAGAAATCATGAATATCAAGAATGGCTTCAACTATGCAAAGAAGGTTATATCAACAGGTGCTGACATGGTTGTTGTGCTTGATGAGATGCTGGGGCTTTTGGATTTGCATCTGATTTCAAAGGAGGAGCTGTCGGATATGCTTGCTTCAAGGCTGATGATGTGACCGTGATTATGACAGGCAGAGTACTTGACGATGGAATCAGGGAAATGGCAGATGAGATTTATAATATCGCGTCGGAAAAATAATAAGAAATATTGTCCTGTGAGTTGACAATGCACAGGCGTGGTGATATTATTAGTGCAAGTGTGAGGCAGTTATATCATCTGCTGTATACGAATAATTTGATTAACAGATAGAGGTCGCGCGACTTATGAGTAGCTTTCCGGATGCCGCAGGGGCAGTTGATGGGAGATGAAAGGAATAGCGCCGAAGGGATTTATCATCTGCAGATATATCTCTGGGCATATGGCGAACAGCCTTATGACTGTCATCAGATTTGATGGGGAGCTATCGTGATTCATGAAGAATTGGGACCGGCTCTAAGGAGCCGGTTTTTTAGCGCTTAGAGGCAGACAGCGGCATACTTATACGTTAAGAGAATCAAATATCGAATAAAGAAAAGCAAGAAGGAGATAAAATCATGGCAATTTTCAAAGGAGCAGGAGTAGCAATTGTTACACCTATGTACGATAACGAGGAGGTTAATTACGACAAGCTCGAGGAGCTTATCAATATGCAGATTGATAATGGCACAGATGCTATTATCATTGCCGGCACCACAGGCGAGAGCCCATGTCTGTCAATGGAGGAGCATGCAAAGGTTATAAAGGCTGCCGTAGAGTTTACAAAGCATCGTGTACCTGTAGTAGCAGGCACAGGCTCTAACTGCACAAAGACAGCTATGCAGCTTTCAAAGGAGGCTGAGGAGTTTGGCGCAGACGGACTGCTCGTTGTCACACCATACTACAACAAGGCTACTCAGGCAGGTCTTGTGAGCCACTATTCGCAGATTGCAGACAGCACAAAGTGTCCTATTATCGTATACAACGTACCGGGACGTACAGGCTGCAATGTGCTTCCGGAGACTATGGCAGAGCTCTTTAAGACAAAGGAAAATATCGTGGGACTCAAGGAAGCTACAGGAAATCTGGCACAGGCTTCAAAGACAATGTATCTGACAGACGGAAAGCTTGATATGTACTCAGGCGAGGATGGTCTCGTAGTGCCTCTTATGTCTATCGGAGCAATCGGTGTAATCTCAGTATGGAGCAATGTAGCCCCTGCAAAGGTACACAATATGTGTGACAGCTTCTTCAAGGGCGATTTACAGACAGCTTAGAGCTTCAGAGAGAGGCTCTTCCACTTGTGGACGCACTCTTCTCAGAGGTGAATCCAATTCCTGTAAAGAAGGCTATGAACCTGATGGGTATGAATGTCGGACCTCTTAGAAGCCCTATGTGCGAGATGGGTGAGGATAATGCAAGGAAGCTTTCTGAGGTCATGAAGGCTTATGGCTTAAAGCTTGCTTAGTACAACGAGAAAGGATACGATAAAATGACAAAGGTAATTATGAATGGCTGCAATGGCAAAATGGGACAGACTATCACAGAAATCTGTAAGGCTGATGCTGATATCAAGATTGTAGCCGGTATTGATTTATATGATGGAATAGACAATGACTATCCTGTTTTTTCGAGCATCGACAAATGTGATGTGGACGCTGATGTGGTCATAGATTTTTCCAATGCCAAGGCTGTTGACGGAGTACTGGACTATTGCGTGGACAAGCAGGTTCCGGTTGTTTTATGCACTACCGGTCTTAGTGATGAGCAGCTTGCAAAGGTTGAGGAGTGCTACAAGAAGGTGGCAGTGCTCAAGTCTGCAAACATGTCACTTGGCATAAACACTCTTATGGCTCTTCTCAAAAAGGCTGCACAGGTTTTCGCACCGGCAGGTTTTGACATGGAGATAGTTGAGAAGCATCACAATTTAAAGCTTGATGCACCTTCAGGTACTGCGCTTGCGCTTGCCGATTCAATCAACGAGGCTATGGACAACGAGTATCACTATGTCTACGACCGCAGCCAGCGCAGAGAGAAGCGTGATCCTAAGGAAATTGGTATTTCTGCTGTCAGAGGAGGAAGCATCGTCGGTGAGCACGAGGTACTTTTCTGTGGACAGGATGAGGTGATTGAGTTTAAGCATACTGCTTATTCTAAGGCTGTTTTTGCGAAGGGTGCTGTTGAGGCTGCCAAGTTCCTTAAGGGAAAGGGTGCAGGTCACTACGATATGGCGGATGTTATTGCAGCTAAGTAGATTAGGTGAATTGCTTCATTGTGGCAATAGGTCGGGCGTAGGACCCGGGCACCGGGGTGCACACGCACTCTCCCAGGGCGCTACGCTACGTGGCTAAGATTCTGTACGAAATTATGCCTGATGGGTTTCTATGCTTGACGAAACCGTCGAAACGCGCCGTCCGTGGCGCGGTTCTCCTCACCCCTGCGTCCATGCAGGGGTGTTTCTGCACTTCATGGGCATAATTTCTACAGTATCTAAGCCACTTCGCTATTCGCGCTTCGGGACAGTGCGTGTGTACCCCGGTGCCCGGGGCTTACGCCCTTACGTTGTGGCGGGATAATGAGTGCTACGGTAACACCTCGGGGCTCGGTGTTACCGGGATTGCGTCTAAACAGTATAGTTCAATGTACGAATATTCGTACACTTGCTGATTTTACTTGATTTATTGGGGAGTGCGTATTATATTAAATATTATAAAAACACAATAGGGGAGCTGGTATTTAGCTGGCTGAGAGTAGACTGGTAGTGTCTTGACCCATAACCTGATTTGGATAATGCCAACGTAGGATAATATCGCACGATTTTTAGGCGGATATACTCATTGGCGGTATATCCGCTTTTTGAATGTGTGGGTGATTATGAATAGTTGTAAAGAGATACAGATGAATGATTTTATAGAAAAGCTTAAGTCACGCAGTCCTTTGATTCACAACATCACAAATATGGTTACTATCAATGATGTGGCCAATATTGAGCTGGCATGTGGGGCCAGGCCTATTATGGCTATGGCACCGCAGGAGATGGATGAGGTCACGGGTATCTGCGATGGGCTGAACCTGAATATAGGCACTCCCTCTGAGGAGCGCTTTGAGGCGATGCGCATTGCTGCGAGGATGGCAGCGAAAAAGAACATTCCTATTGTGCTTGATCTGGTTGGTGTGGGCGTGAGCGCTTCAGGATGGATTTTGTGATGAGCCTGCTTGACGAGGTGCATGTGGATGTGATTAAGGGCAATTTGTCTGAGGTCAAGGCTGTTATGGAGCATGGCAGATGTGATGGCGGCGTGGAAGTGACCGATACGGCAGATGAGTCTGATGCAAAGGCGCTTGCGTGCAGGGCTGCCCTGCGATTTGGCTGTATCTGTGTGATTACAGGTGAGACCGATTATGTGGCAGAATTATTTGATGAAGCTGATTGCTATGACAATAATGAAAGCAGTCTGATGAGTACTGATGCGACGGGTACCGGTGTGATGGATAATTGTGTAGTGAATGCTGTTGCGTTGGATGCTGACGGATACACGCATAATTACAGGGTAGGAAGCATCACAGGTGGCCATCCTATGATGAAGCGGGTGACAGGCACCGGATGTATGCTTTCAGGACTCATTTGTGCGTTTGTTGCGGCTGATTGCGATGATAAATACGGTGCAGTCACGGCAGCACTTAGCTGCATGAAGAGTGCAGGCGGGCTTGCTGCCTCTGATATGGCAAAGCACGGCAGAGAGACAAACAGCTGTTATTTCATTAAGCCCGGAAATGCTGCATACCGGGACAGGCTGATTGATGCAGTATATCATATATGCGATGGTGATTATGAACTGATGTGAATATCGCTGTATGACAGACAATTGGTATGCGGGTCATGAGTCTTATATTTGGAAAATAACAGGATAAGAGGTAAAATGTATATATGAACAAAAATGATTTAAGCTCTACGCTATAACAGACAGGCAGTGGCTGCACAAAGCGAGGCTTTCTGAGCATGTGAAGCTTGCAATAGAGGCGGTGCCACTATGATTCAGATCCGTGACAAGGATATTTTGAGTACGGATTCTGATGCAGGGCTTAAGGATGAGTATAATGAGGCTCTTGAGATAAAGAGAATCTGTCATGAGCACAAGGTGCCGCTCATCATCAATGATAACGTGCAGTTTGCAATTGATATAGATGCCGACGGAGTACATCTGGGTCAGGATGACATGAATCCGGCAGAGGCCAGGAAGCTTCTTGGAGCTGACAAGATAATAGGAGTTACGGCAAAGACCGTGGAGCAGGCAAAGAAAGCACAAGTTGATGGCGCGGACTATCTGGGAAGCGGAGCCGTGTTTGGCTCTACCACAAAGCTCAATGCAAAGCCTATGACAAAGGAACTTCTGCGTGAAATCACGGCGGCTGTCGATATACCGGTTGTTGCAATCGGAGGCATAAATGCAGACAATGCGGTCACGCTAGAGGGCACTGGGATTGCAGGAATCGCAGTGGTAGGAGCGATATTTGCAAGCGCAGATATAAAGCTGCAGCCAGGGAACTCGCAGAAATATGCGACAAAATTCAGTAGAAAGGAGCGTAAATATGCATACAGCACTTACAATTGCGGGAAGCGATTCAAGCGGTGGCGCAGGCGTGCAGGCCGATTTAAAGACAATGCTTGCAAACGGTGTGTTTGGCGAGAGTGTCATCACAGCACTCACGGCACAAAACACCATGGGAGTTGATGCGGTGATGAATGTACCGGCTGATTTTATCGAGGCACAGATGAAGGCTGTTTTTACGGATATTTTTCCGGATGCGGTGAAAATCGGTATGACATCATCGGTAGATACAATTGAGGCGATTGCCGCAGGTCTTGTAAAATATAAGGCAAAAAACATAGTTCTGGACCCGGTGATGGTCGCTACAAGCGAAAGCAGGCTGCTTGAAGAAAATGCAGCAAACACTCTGATGGAGAAGCTTTTTCCACTGGCTGACATCATCACGCCAAATATCCCTGAGCTTGAGGTGATATCAGGCAGACAGATTGAAAGCACAGATGACATCATAGAGGCATCAAAGGCTATTTATGATAAATACGGCTGTCCGGTTTTAAGCAAGGGAGGTCATTTCACGGACACAGCATGTGTGTGTGACTATTTGTGGGATGGAAAGCAAATCATCACATTTGAGACCAAAAGAGTGGATAATCCAAACTCACACGGCACAGGCTGCACACTTTCATCAGCGATAGCCAGCGGCCTTGCAAAGGGACAGCCGCTCGAGCAGGCTGTGGATAACGGCAAGCGATATGTCACGGCATGTTTAAAAGCCATGCTTGATCTGGGGCACGGCAGCGGTCCTATGAATCATGGAGCGTTAATCTTGAAATAATTACTAATTAATAATACAAATAACAATAAGAACAGGAGAGTACAATGAGTAATTACACAACACAGATGGATGCCGCAAGAAAGGGCATCGTAACACCTGAAATTGAAAAGGTAGCAAAGAAAGAGAAGATGGATGTAGACAAGCTGATGGAGCTTGTTGCAAGCGGAAAGGTAGCTATTCCTGCTAACAAGCATCACAAGTCACTTGATGCAGAGGGTGTTGGAAGCATGCTTCGCACAAAAATCAATGTAAACCTCGGTGTGTCAAGAGACTGCAAGGACTATGATGTGGAGATGCAGAAGGTCATGAGCGCTGTAAAGCTTGGAGCAGAGGCTATCATGGATCTTTCAACCATGGCAACACACAGCCATTCAGACAAAAGCTTACAAGCGAATGTCCTGCAATGATAGGAACAGTGCCTGTTTATGACAGTGTTATCCACTATCAGCGTGATCTTGCAACACTTACAGCACAGGATTTTGTCGATGTAGTCAGACTCCATGCAGAGGATGGAGTGGACTTTGTTACACTTCACTGTGGAATCACAAGAAAAACGATAGACCAGATTAAAAAGCACAAGCGTAAGATGAATATCGTAAGCCGTGGAGGCAGCCTTGTATTTGCATGGATGTGTATGACAGGAGAGGAAAATCCATTCTACGAGCACTATGATGAGATACTTGAAATCTGTGAGGAGCATGATGTGACAATCTCACTCGGAGATGCCTGCAGACCGGGCTGCCTGGCAGATGCAACAGATGTATGCCAGATAGAGGAGCTTGTAAGACTTGGAGAGCTCACAAAGCGTGCATGGGATCACAACGTACAGGTCATGGTAGAGGGACCGGGACATGTGCCGCTTGATCAGGTAGCAGCAAACATGAAGGTACAGCAGTCAATCTGTATGGGAGCACCATTCTATGTACTTGGACCTCTCGTAACAGATATCGCACCGGGCTATGACCACATCACAGCAGCAATCGGTGGAGCAGTGGCAGCAATGAACGGCGCAGCTTTCCTTTGCTACGTGACACCTGCTGAGCATCTTGCTCTTCCAAATGTGGAGGATACAAAGCAGGGCATCATCGCCTCAAAGATTGCAGCTCATGCAGCCGACATCGCAAAGGGAATACCGGGAGCCAGAGATATAGATGATAAGATGGCAGATGCCAGACGTGTGCTCGACTGGGATGCACAGTTTGCATGTGCGCTTGATCCTGAGACAGCTAAGGCCATCAGGGATGACCGTCTGCCTGAGGATGACCACAGCGAGGCATGCAGTATGTGCGGTAAGTTCTGTGCAGTGCGAAGCATGAACAAGGCACTTGCAGGAGAGTATATTGATATACTATAACTATTCAGTACAGAAATATGCGGTATACTTTAAGGTGAGGCAGTAAGTAATGGAAAGTAAAAAGAACATTAAAAAATCAACTATTTCAATCAGAAAGCTTGCCATGGCAGGAGTGCTTGTGGCAGTTGCCGTAGCAGGAAGCTTAATAAGCTTTCCTGTTGCCGGCAGCAAATGTGCACCCATACAGCACATGGTAAATATATGCGCAGCAGTATTTTTAGGACCAGTATGGGGTGTCGGTGTGGCATTTTGTGCGAGTGTCATCAGAAACCTGACAGGACTTGGAAGCCTCATGGCATTCCCGGGAAGCATGGTAGGTGCACTGTGCTGTGGACTGATGTACAGATTCAGCAAAAAAATCATACCGACATGTGTTGCAGAGGCGCTTGGCACAGGCATACTCGGAGGCCTGGCAGCGTATCCTCTTGCAAAATATGTGATGCTTATTCAGCCGGAAGGCATGTTTATATACATAGTGCCATTCCTTATCTCTACAGTGGCCGGAAGCATAGTTGCAGCAATTGTCATGCTGATTCTTAAGAAAAATGGCGCACTGGCAGCATTTAAGGGGAATCTGTAGAGATAGTTTAAGACTAATTCAGAAACGTTATATTATAAAAGCCTTAATTGTTACTAAAAGTTAATCAATTTGGGATTGTTAAATAATAGTCAATGTGGTATAGTTTTCTTCGAACGGTATTCGAAGGAAACTGTATCATGGAGGATGTGTTGTCACCTTATGACAGAGCATATCCGGCAGACACAAGAAGGCCAAAAGCACATTGCTGCATCAGAATATGAAGCAGGCAGCAAAGTGACAGGCGCGCACAGGATAAATCGACCGCTGCCATACGGCATATGGCGGAGATGATATCAGCTGCGATATAAGGAATGGTCTGACCGGCTTGGAAAGAAGGTGGTAGCATGAAAATAGGCATAATCGGCGCAGGCAGAGTGGGCTGTTCTATAGGTAAATACCTAAGAACAAAGGACATAGAGCTTGCAGGCTATTATGACGTGGATTCTGTGGCAGCTAAGGAGGCTGCGGAGTTTACAAGGACAGAGAGCTTTGATTCGCTAAAGCAACTGGCGGATCAATCACAGATTATATTTATCACCACACCGGATTCATTTATTATACCGGTTTGGGAACAATTAAAAGAGCTGTCTCTAAGGAATCAGATCATATGTCATTGCAGTGGCGCATTATCATCCGATTCATTTTCCGGAAGGGAGAGCATGAGCGTATCATGCTGTTCAATTCATCCAATGTTACCGTTCAGTAACAGATTTTCATCATATGAGCAATTAAATAAAGCATTTTTCACAGTGGAAGGGCAGGATGCTGCGGTTGAAGCAATATCCGGGCTGTTTTGTTCTATTGGAAATGAGGTATGTCGCATCGATGGTGCTAAAAAGGCAAAATACCATGCAGCGGCGAGCATTCTGAGCAATCAGGTGATTGCTGTTCTTGACATGGGTTACACTCTTTTGGAGGAATGCGGCTTTACAAGGGCTGAGGCGGTAAGAGCCACAGGTCAGCTTGTGATGCGCAATATCGAAAATGTACTTGAAGCAGGCTGTGACGGCGCACTGACCGGGCCAATCGAGAGAAACGATATTGAAACAGTGAAAAAACATATCGCATGTATGCAAAATGACGATAGTGACGATGTCAGCTTGTACAAAATTCTTGGTACAAAACTGGCAAATATTGCTGAAAAAAAGAATCCTGATAAGGATTACACTCAGATGATGGAATTGCTAAGAGGCTGACAATACCGTGAATATTAAAAAAACGGATTGCTGCAGAAAGACAGAGGGATTGGACAATGAAAAATACAGTAGTAACTTTTAAACAGGCAAAGGAAAAGGGCGAGAAGCTCACGATGCTCACAGCATATGATTATTCTACAGCAAAGCTCATAGACGAGGCCGGAATCAATGCGATTTTAGTGGGAGATTCTCTCGGCATGGTGGTGCTTGGCTATGAGGATACACTTTCAGTGACTATGGAGGATATGATTCATCACAGCGCAGCAGTTTCAAGAGGAATAAAGGACACACTGCTTATTACAGATATGCCTTTTATGTCATATCAGACATCGGTTTATGATGCAGTGGTCAATGCAGGACGACTCGTGAAGGAAGGCCATGCGCAGGCTGTAAAGCTTGAGGGTGGCAGGGAGGTATGTCCACAGATAAAGGCTATCGTGGATGCGTCAATTCCGGTATGTGCACATTTAGGGCTTACACCACAGTCAGTAAACGCATTTGGCGGCTTTAAGGTGCAGGGCAAGGGTGAAGAGGCAGCACAGAAGCTCCTTGACGAGGCCCGCGCAGTCGAGGAGGCAGGAGCATTTGCAGTGGTGCTCGAGTGCGTGCCAAAGGCACTTGCCAAAAAAATCACTGAGAGCATAAGTATACCGACAATTGGCATCGGAGCGGGAGCAGACTGCGACGGACAGGTGCTCGTATATCAGGATATGCTTGCCATGTATGCAAATATGAAGCCGAAATTTGTAAAGCAGTTTGCACAGGTAGGAAAAGAGATGAATGAGGCCTTTACAGCTTACAAAAAGGCTGTTGAGGAGAAGCTTCCCGGGTGAGGAGCATACCTTTAAGATGGATGAGACAATAATTGATAAACTGTACTAATATCGAAAAATTATATCGGAAAATAGTTACAAAGCATAAAAGAATCAGGAGAAATAAAATGTTAATATACGGACAAATCAAACAGGTAAGAGAAGCAGTAAAGGAATGGAAGAGAGAAGGCAAAAGCGTTGGCTTTGTACCTACAATGGGGTATCTTCACGAGGGACATAAGAGCTTAATCGATGCGGCAAGACGTGAGAACGACAAGGTTGTAGTGAGCATTTTTGTAAATCCAATGCAGTTTGGCCCTACAGAGGATCTCGACAGCTATCCACGCGATTTAAACAGGGATGCAAAGCTTTGTGAGGATGCGGGAGTTGACATTATTTTCCATCCGGAGGCTGAGGAGATGTATGCAGACGGCTTCTGCTCATATGTGGATATGAATGGCCTCACAACTGAACTTTGTGGAAAAACAAGACCGATTCATTTCAGAGGTGTGCAGACGGTTGTACTGAAGCTGTTTCACATTGTAACACCTGACCGCGCATACTTTGGACAGAAGGATGCTCAGCAGCTTGCGGTCATAAAGCGTATGGTAAAGGATTTGAATGTTGACACAGAAATCATCGGCTGTCCAATCATCCGCGAGGAGGATGGACTGGCAAAGAGCTCAAGAAACACATATCTGAGTGCAGATGAAAGACAGGCAGCGCTTGTACTGAGCAGAAGCTTAAAAATCGGAAAGCAGCTCGTAGAGGCAGGCGAGAAGAGTGCAAAAGCGGTAAAGGATGCAATCACAGCAGAGATAAACAAGGAGCCGCTTGCGAAAATTGATTATGTTGATGTGGTTGATTTTGACACAATCACACCGGTTGATGAGATTAAGGGAACAACACTCGTGGCAATCGCTGTCTATATCGGAAAGACAAGGCTGATTGATAATTTTATCGCGTAGCCGTACAAAAATGGTTTTTGAACAGCAACAATTATTGGATAGTAACAAAAATTTGCTGCTGTTTGGATAAAAGTGATATTTAGAAAATTATTTCAGTATGACAGTCAAAAAGTAAATTGATATATGAAAAAGAGGTATAAAAATGAATTATACAATGCTTAAAGGCAAAATACACAGAGCTGTGGTCAAGCAGGCTGACTTAAACTACGTGGGAAGCATCACTGTAGATACAAAGCTGCTTGAGGCAGCGGGCATATTAGAGTATGAGATGGTCCAGATTGTCGATGTGGAAAACGGAAACAGATTCGAGACCTACACCATCGCAGGAGAGCCGGGCTCAGGCATGATATGCTTAAACGGCGCAGCAGCCAGACAGGTTGCAGTCGGTGATCATGTGATACTCATGTGCTATGCACAGATGACACCGGAGGAAGCAAAGGAGCATCATCCAAAGGTTGTGTTTGTGGATGATGAAAACAAGATAGCGCGTGTGACAAATTATGAGAAGCACGGAAAGCTGACGGAGGATTTTATCTAATTCCTGAATATTTACAACCTTAGTGATATAGAAAAGTTTCGTTGGTAAATAATAGAAAAATCAAGCCTGCTGTAGTATAATAATTTACCGGGTAAACAGTTTAAATATCATGTATTTATGAGGGAGGTAAATATGTACACAGCAGACGAAAAGAGATATGACACAATGAGATATAACAGATGCGGCAGGAGCGGACTGAAGCTTCCTGTTGTATCGCTTGGCTTATGGCACAATTTCGGTGATTTTTCATCGTATGACAACATGAAGCAGATGTGCTTCACAGCCTTTGACCACGGCATCACCACTTTGACCTGGCAAACAACTATGGCCCTGAATACGGCAGCGCAGAGAAGCACTTCGGGCTTATCCTTAAGGAGCATCTGTCGGCATACCGCGACGAGCTCATTATCAGCTCAAAGGCAGGCTATGATATGTGGAAGGGACCATACGGCAACTGGGGCAGCCGCAAGTATCTGATTGCCAGCCTTGACCAGAGTCTTAAGAGAATGGGACTCGACTACGTGGATATCTTCTATCATCACAGAATGGACCTGAGACACCGCTTGAGGAGACAATGGGAGCACTCGACCAGATAGTAAGAAGCGGAAAAGCACTCTATGTCGGACTGTCAAATTATGATGGCGAGACCATGAAGAGAGCCTGCGAGATTCTTACTGATTTGAAATGTCCGTTTATCATCAATCAGAATTCATACAATATCTTCAACCGTACAATAGAGCAAAACGGCTTGAAGCAGGCTGCAAGAGAGTGCCAAAAGGGTATCATCTCATTCAGTCCGCTCGCACAGGGCATGCTCACAGACCGTTATATAAACGGTATACCGGAGGATAGCCGTATAAAGACAGACGGCCGCTTTTTAAATCAGGAAAAGCTAGCTCCACACATCGAGCAGATTAAGAAGCTAAACGATATAGCTACAAAACGTGGTGAGACACTTGCACAGATGGCTCTCAAGTGGGTGGTAAAGGATGATGACGTGACAAGTGTGCTTGTCGGCGCCTCAAAGCCACAGCAGATTCTTGAAAACCTAAAGGTTATGGAGGGCACAGGCTTCTCTGAGGAAGAGCTTAGGATGATTGATGAGGTTGTGGGAGTGTAGAATTGAATCTGGTGATATAAACTAGATAAAGGAGTAGGTTGATGATTTTATATCATGGAAGTAAAGAAATAGTAGAATTTCCTGAAATTAGAATAGCTCGTTATAACAAGGATTTCTATTTTGGGTTTTATTGTACACAGATGCCGGAGCAGGCAGTGCGATGGGCAACGAGATATGGAACGCGAGGCTATTTGAATAAATATGAATATACTGAAAATTCAAAGCTTAAGTATCTTGTATTTGAAAAAATGACAGAAGAATGGCTTGATTTTATTGTTGATTGCAGAAGAGGAATAGCACACTCGTATGATATTGTTGAAGGACCTATGGCTGATGATACAATATATAATTATATACAGAATTATATTGATGGAAAGATAAGCAGAGCAGCTTTTTGGGAACTGGCGAAGTTTAATCATCCGACCCATCAAATAAGTTTTCACACGGTAAGTGCGCTTGGTACTTTGAGATATGCCGGAAATGAGGTTGTTTATGGCGACTAAAAATAAATAATAATCTATTCTATACTTGCAGTCTGATTGAATATATTGGCAGGCAGATTAAAAGGAAACGTTATGAGGTAGTTGACTTACTGACAAAAGAACGGATTAAACGTATATATAAATATGCAGATATTCTCCATTGCGAACCAATTGAAAAAGTTGCAGATGAGTTTATTGCGGAATGCAGTATGAATAATGGAAATTATGATAATATACATGATTGTAAATATAGGATTCCGGATTACTGGGATATTGGCGAAGTATATGAGAGATTGATAGAGGATTGTTTTAGCGATGATGAGATACTTCATGGTATATGGAAAGTGTATCATTCGTGGATAAGTGACAAGATATCAAATTATAATACCGATTTTTATTATCAGCCGCGAGACTATATTGCAGCTTGTTATGAGGAAGGAATTGTTCTGTAAATGGGACTTTCTGCTATTATATTTTTGGTTGCAAGAATTTAGTTTATGCTATAAAATATTTATAACTGTATGCAGATATTTAATAATCACAATATCTGTCTGTATAATAAAATACGCATAAAGAGGACGAAAGAATGATCAACAAATTAGTAGACAAAATCAAGAAAACAAATGCACCTATCGTAGTAGGTCTTGACCCGATGCTTTCATATGTGCCTGAGCACATCACAAAGAAGGCATTTGATGAGCTGGGGGAGACACCGGCCGGTGCAGCGGAGGCTATCTGGCAGTACAACAAGGCTATTGTGGATGCTACATATGACCTGATTCCTGCAGTAAAGCCACAGATTGCCATGTATGAGCAGTTTGGAGTGGAGGGACTTAAGGCATTCCAGAAGACAGTGGATTACTGTCACGAGAAGGATCTCGTGGTAATCGGAGATGTAAAGCGTGGAGATATCGGCTCAACATCGGCTGCATACGCTACAGGACATCTCGGAAAGGTACAGATCGGCAGCAAGAGCTATTCTACCTTTGATGAGGATTTTGCCACTGTCAATCCATACCTTGGAACAGACGGTATCAAGCCATTCGTAGATGTATGTAAGGAGGAGAAGAAGGGTATCTTCATTCTTGTAAAGACATCTAATCCATCAAGTGGAGAGTTCCAGGATCGTATGATTGACGGACGCCCATTATATGAGTGGGTAGGCGAGAAGGTTGCAGAGTGGGGAGCTGACTGCATGGGTGATTCATACAGCTATGTAGGTGCGGTTGTCGGTGCAACATACCCTGAGCAGGGTAAGATTCTTCGTAAGGTAATGCCAAAGAGCTTCATCCTCGTACCGGGCTACGGCGCACAGGGAGGCAAGGGCGCAGACCTTGTTCATTTCTTCAATGAGGACGGACTTGGTGCAATTGTCAATTCATCACGTGGAATCATCTGCGCATACAAGCAGGATAAGTACAAGGATATGGGCATCACAGCAGAGAATTTTGCAGATGCATCACGCAAGGCTGTTGAGGATATGATTGAGGATATCTCAGGAGCACTTGCAAATCGTTAATAGGTTATTCAGAAAGCTTAAATATATTAACAAACGAAACCAGGGAGATAAAATGGCAGAGAAATTTGAGGAGATTGCAGTTGTAGTTGACCAGAGCTCACTCGGCAATGGCATCTACGACCTCACACTTAAGACAGACAAAATTGCAAAGGCAGCAAGGGCAGGACAGTTTGTATCGGTTTACTCAAACGACAAGAGTAAGCTGCTTCCGCGTCCGATAAGCCTTTGTGGCATAAACAGAGCTGATGACACCATCCGCCTCGTGTACCGTGTGACAGGTGAAGGCACTGGAACAGAGGAGTTTTCAAAGCTTGTCAGGGGCGATAAGGTAAGGATTTTAGGACCTCTTGGAAACGGCTTTACAGTACAGCCGGGAAAGAAGGCCTTCCTTATCGGCGGAGGAATCGGAGTGCCGCCTATGCTGCAGCTTGCGAAGGATATAAATGCAGGCATTGTGCAGACATCAGGTGAAGAAAAAAATTCGGGACAGGCAGGTGCAGTATGCGATATGAACATTGTCATGGGCTATCGCGATGAGAATACCTTCCTGCTTGATGAGTTTAAGGAACAGGCAGCTTCCTTTGTAGCTACAGAGGACGGCAGTGTCGGCACAAAGGGCAATGTCATCGATGCGATAAAGGAGAATGCTCTTGAGGCAGATGTGATTTACGCATGTGGACCTATGCCTATGCTTCGTGCACTCAAGGCTTACGCTGCAGAGCATGATATGGACTGCTTTGTATCAATGGAGGAGCGCATGGCATGTGGAATCGGTGCATGCCTTGCCTGCGTATGCAAGACAAAGGACAAGGATGCCCACAGCAATGTAAAAAACAAGCGTATATGCAAAGAGGGACCTGTTTTTGATGCGAAGGAGGTGGAGCTGTAATGAGTAATATGTCAGTAAATGTGGCTGGTGTTGAGTGGAAAAATCCTGTTACAGTTGCATCCGGCACATTCGGCTCCGGTGCAGAGTACAGCGAGTTTGTTGATTTAAACAGACTTGGTGCAGTCACTACAAAGGGTGTTGCGAATAAGCCGTGGGAGGGAAATCCTACACCGAGAGTAGCAGAGGTGTACGGCGGCATGCTCAATGCAGTCGGACTTCAAAATCCCGGCATCGAGCTTTTCTGCAAGAGGGATATTCCTTTTTTAAAGCAGTTTGATACAAGAATTGTGGTAAATGTCTGCGGTCATTCGCTTGACGAGTATCTTGATGTGGTAAAGCGTCTTGCGGATGAGCCTATTGATATGATGGAAATAAATATCTCATGCCCTAATGTTAAGGAGGGCGGAATTGCCTTCGGAACAGATCCAAAGGGTGTTGAGGCAATCACAAGCGAGATTAAAAAATATGCAAAGCAGCCTGTTATCATGAAGCTTTCTCCAAATGTCACAAGTATTGCAGAGATAGCAAGGGCGGCAGAGGCCGGTGGAGCTGATGCGGTTTCGCTCATCAATACAATTACAGGCATGAAGATTGATATAAACAGAAGAAGCTTTGTGTTAGCAAACAAGACAGGCGGCATGAGCGGTCCGGCGGTTCATCCGGTTGCAGTGCGCATGGTTTACGAGACAGCACATGCAGTCAATATTCCGATTATCGGAATGGGCGGTATCACAAATGCTGCCGATGCTATAGAGATGATACTTGCCGGAGCTACGGCTGTTTCAGTCGGCACAGCAAACTTTGTAAATCCAAAGACCACAGAGCAGATAGTGGATGGCATCGCAGAGTATATGGACAGGTATGGAGTAAAGGATATTTCAGAGCTTGTCGGCGCGGTTGACAGATAGAGCATAAGGGATAGACGGAGGATAAAATAATGATTCTGGCAGCAGAATACGTGCCTTCTATGTATGCCACAGTCTGGGCACTTGTTCCACCTGTTGTGGCTATAGTTCTGGCACTTATCACAAAAGAGGTCTACAGCTCATTATTCGTTGGAATAGTGATTGGCGGACTGTTTTATGGAAATGCATTTCAGCCGGGTTTTTCGGCTGAGAGATCAGTGCTTCACATATTCGAGGACGGACTTGTTGGAGTGCTATCGGATTCGTACAATGTGGGAATACTGATATTCTTAGTCGTGCTCGGTGTTATGGTGAGCATGATGAACAAGGCAGGCGGCTCGGCGGCCTTTGGAGAGTGGGCGAGTGAGCACATAAAGACAAGGATTGGTGCCCAGCTTTCTGCTATAATACTTGGAGTACTCATATTTATAGATGATTACTTCAACTGTCTGACAGTAGGAAGTGTGATGCGCCCTGTCACCGACAAGCATCAGGTTTCGAGAGCAAAGCTTGCATATCTGATAGATGCCACAGCAGCGCCTGTATGCATCATTGCACCTATATCATCGTGGGCAGCCGCGGTTACCGGCTTTGTAAAGGGTGAGGATGGCTTTTCTATTTTCATAAAGGCCATTCCATACAATTATTATGCACTCTTTACTATTATCGCTATGGTGACACTTGTTGTTTTACAGGTAGATTTCGGTCCGATGGCAAAGCATGAAGCCAATGCCCAAAAGGGTGATTTGTTTACCACAGGAGACAGGCCGTATGCGGAGGCAAAGCAGGATGTTATAAAGGGCAAGGGGAAGGTTATAGACCTTGTATTTCCTATTCTTGTGCTCATAATAAGCTGTATCATCGGAATGATATACACAGGAGGCTTTTTTGACGGAACAGGCTTCGTTGATGCGTTTGCAGGCAGCGATGCTTCAATCGGTCTTATGCTTGGAAGCTTTTTTGCGTTGATAATCACCATATGCTTTTACTCAATCAGAAGGGTACTAAGCTTTACGGATTGCTGTAATTCAATCCCTGAGGGTTTTAAGGCGATGGTACCTGCAATACTTATACTGACCTTTGCATGGACACTAAAGACCATGACAGAGAGCCTTGGCGCCAAGGAATTTGTCGCAGGCTTAGTGGGAGGAGTATCGGGACCACTGCTTGGACTGTTCCCAGCAATCATATTCCTAGTGGGAGCCTTCCTTGCCTTTGCAACAGGAACCTCATGGGGCACCTTCGGTATACTCATACCGATAGTAGTAAATATCTTTTCGGGCACAAACCATACGATGATGATTATCTCAATCTCAGCGTGCATGGCAGGTGCAGTATGTGGAGACCACTGCTCACCGATATCCGATACCACCATCATGGCATCGGCAGGAGCTCAGTGCAACCACATGAATCATGTATCCACACAGCTTCCGTACGCTGTGCTTGTGGCTGGCATATCATGCCTGACCTACATCATAGCAGGCTTTGTCAGAAATCCTGTAGTACCGTTTATAATTGGAGTGCTTATCCTGATTGGAACCTTTGTCGGAATCAAGTATATCACGAGAACCGATAAGGTAAATGAACAGGAGGAGTAGCTAAAGCACAACTCAAAAGAGTTCTATTTTTCACAGACCTTGTGTCTGCGAATGATAGAACTCTTTTTATGGTAAATTCTATCTGCTATCAATAAAATTTATAGCCCGCTAACAAATATTAATAACCCTAATTACATTTACAAAAATATCAATTAGTGGTAACATATCAATAACTTAGAAATCATATTTGAATGGTAGGAAATCCTAGCCATACAAACTAAGCTCAAACTCATAACATACTCAAAACAAACATTAAAAAAAAGAGGTAATATCAATGGCAAAAATTGCAAAGCAGCTCACTGAGCTGATAGGTCACACTCCGCTTCTGGAGCTGACCAATTATGAAAAAGCCCTTGGGCTTGAAGCAAAAATCATAGCAAAGTTAGAGTATTTCAATCCACTTGGAAGTGTAAAGGACAGGGTGGCGGCAGCTATGATAGAACAGGGCATAAAGGATGGAAAGATAAATCAGGACACAATAATCATAGAGCCGACAAGCGGTAATACCGGAATCGGACTTGCATTTGTGGCAGCCTCAAAGGGACTTCATCTGATACTTATCATGCCTGATACTATGAGTGTTGAGAGAAGAAAAATCGTCACAGCGCTTGGCGCAGAGATAAAGCTCACACCGGGGCGTGAGGGCATGAAGGGTGCAATCGATGAGGCGCAGAGACTTAAAGAGCATTATGCAATGCCTTTATTCCACAGCAGTTTGAGAATCAGGCTAATCCTGATATACACAGAGCTACAACCGCCCAGGAAATCTGGGAGGATACAGATGGAAAGGTAGATATCTTTGTATCATCTGTCGGAACAGGCGGCACCTGTACAGGCACCGGGCTTGGATTAAGAGACCATAATCCTGATGTAAGGATAGTGGCTGTTGAACCAAAGAGCTCACCGGTACTCTCAGGCGGAAGACCGGGGCCTCACAAGATACAGGGAATCGGTGCAGGCTTTATTCCAAAGGTCATGCGCATGGATATAGTGGATGAGGTGATTCCGGTGGAGAATGAAGCCGCTTTTGACAAGGCAAGAGAGGTGGCAAAGAGCGACGGACTTCTCGTTGGCATATCCTCAGGAGCAGCAATATATGCGGCAACAGAGCTTGCGAAAAGACCTGAGAACAAGGGAAAGAATATCGTGGTGCTGCTTCCGGATACAGGAGAAAGATACCTGTCCACACCGCTTTTTACAGTAAACTAATGGCATATAAACTGACGGCATAAGCTTGCTTTGCCGGAAACTGTAACATGAAAAATGAGAAACATACATGAGAAACATACAAAAATATACGGCAGCCCTGCTGCCTGCAGTGATGATTGTGTCACTTCTTCTGACAGGCTGCTCAGGCAGGAAGGATGACGGCACAGTCACCATAACCAATGTGTCGTATGATCCGACACGAGAGTTTTACGAGAAATACAACAAAATATTCGAGTCTTACTATGAGAACGAGCATGGCAAAAAGATAAATGTGATTCAGTCACATGGCGGCTCGGGAGCACAGGCGCGCTCGGTTGTGGAGGGCTGTAATGCAGATGTTGTCACACTGGCACTTGAGCATGACATAGACCTGATACAAAATACAGGCTTAATTGATAAGGGCTGGATTGATGAGTTTTCTGACAGCTCGGCACCATACACATCAACAATCGTTTTACTTGTAAGAAAGGGCAATCCAAAGCATATAAGTGACTGGGATGACCTGGTGAGAAAGAATGTGGATGTGATTACGCCTGATCCAAAGAGTAGTGGAGGAGCCTGCTGGAATTTTCTTGCAGCGCTAAGCTATGCGAAGACAAATTATGACAGCCTAAAGGAACAGAAATCGTTTATGAAGAAGCTGTATGAAAATGTCACAATTATGGATTCGGGTGCGAGAGGCTCAACAACCACATTTGTGGAAAACGGTCAGGGAGATGTGCTCATAGCGTGGGAAAACGAGGCACTTACGACCATGGATTCATATCCGGGCAAGTATGAGATAGTGAATCCGTCCGTCAGCATCTTAGCACAGCCCTCTGTTGCTATTGTGGATGACAATGCAAAGAGCAACGGAACACAAGAGGTAAGCAAAGAATACCTACAGTATCTCTATAGTGATGAGGCACAGCAGCTGATTGGCGAAAGCGGCTACAGACCAACCAATCAGGATATATTAAACCGGTTTTCCGACAAGTTTGATTTAAATATCAGGCTTTGGAGCATAGAGGATTACGGCGGATGGAATGAAGCTACAAGACATATTTTGATGATGGAGCAATGTTCGATGAAATATACGGCAACTGATAAAACAGCAAAAGAGAAAACTAAATCAAAGAACATAAAGACCAGAGTCATACCGGGCTACCATCTTTCGCTTGGAATAGTGGTCACGATGCTTTCAGTCATCGTTCTCATTCCGTTAGCATCAGTGCTTGTGTATTCGCTAAAGATATCGCCGGGCGATTTTGTGTCACTTATCATGAAGGAGAATGTGAGGAATGCCTTTATCACAAGCATCACCTCATCATTTATCGCAGCAATCGTAAATGTGGTATTTGGACTCATCGTGGCATGGACGTTTGTAAAGTACGATTTTCCCGGGAATGGCTGCTTGACGGACTTATAGAGCTTCCGTTTGCACTGCCGACAGCGGTTGCGGGCATCACGCTCTCAAAGCTGTACTCAGGCACAGGCTTTTTGGGTAAGGGCCTTGGAAAGCTTGGAATAGATGTAGCTTACACACAGGCAGGAATAGTTGTGGCACTTGTTTTTGTAGGCATTCCCTTCGTAATAAGAGCTGTACAGCCGGTGCTTGAAAAGATGGATAATACATATGAGGAGGCCGCTTATATGCTTGGCGCCACACCCTCTAAGACATTTTTTAAGGTAATACTTCCGGAGCTTCGCCCGGCACTCTTAACAGGCTTTGGTCTTGCCTTTGCCAGAGGCATAGGAGAGTACGGAAGCGTCATCTACATATCAGGCAACAGTGCAAGGCACAGGACACAGGTGGTATCCTACGTCATCATGCAGAAGCTTAGCTATATAGATTACGCCAGCGCGACTGCCATAGCACTTGTGATGCTTGTCATATCATTTTTACTGCTGTTATTTGTAAACATAGTGCAGGTTAAACAGTCACAGCGCACTAATTTGTTGTAGAAGGCTGTATATAAATCAAATGCGATGCACACAAACAGGAAAGGAGCACAATGCGATGACCGAACAGGTAAAGCTTGAAAGAAGAAAAAAGATCACAAAGATAATACTCGTCACTGTCACGGTGCTCTTCATATTTGTCATGCTTGTAGTTCCGCTTTTTTCTGTGATGGCAAGTGCCTTAAAGGAGGGGCTTGGATTCTATCTGAAAGCTATCTCCACAAGCTATGTGCTTTCAGCACTCAAGGTGACTTTGATAGCAACAGTTTTTGCGGTAGTTATCAACACATTCTTTGGAATATGGACAGCGTGGCTGTTGACTAGGTTTTCGTTTAAAGGAAAGCAGGTGCTTGCAACACTTATTGATATACCGTTTTCTATTTCTCCGGTCATCGTAGGACTTGCGTATCTTATGACCTTCGGACGGCTTGGGTGGTTTTATCCGGTTATCAGATGGTTCAATGAGATATTCGGCACGAATGTGAGAATCACCTTTGCAATACCGGGAGTTGTGCTTGCCACGATATTTGTCACGTTTCCGTATGTGTCAAGGGAAATTATACCGGTGCTCAATGCAGAGGGAAAGGATGAGGAAGAAGCCGCAGCGCTGATGGGAGCATCCGGCTTTACGATATTTCGGAAAATAACACTTCCGCAGATGAAGTGGAGCCTGATTTACGGAATCATACTTTGTACGGCGAGAGCACTCGGCGAGTTCGGCGCGGTAAATGCGCTCTCGAAGACAAGAGGCGAGACATTTACACTGCCGCTTGAGATTGATGCCTTGTATATGTCGGGCACAGACAGCTCGATAACATCGGCATTTGCTGTATCGTCGATACTGTTAATTATTGCATTAATCATTCTTTTTGCAAGAAATACAGTTGAGCATAAATTTAAGAAATTACACTGAGATATACTTGGAAAATATGATTTACACTAATAAAATCTGCTGCATGGGAAAAGCAGGAAGGAGATAACGTATATGTACGTTGAGATGAAAAATATATACAAAAAATACGGAGACTTCCTGGCATCCGATAATGTGAGCTTTGGAGTGGAAAAGGGAAAGCTTGTGGCGCTGCTGGGGCCGTCCGGCAGTGGCAAGACAACACTTCTTCGTATGATAGCAGGGCTTGAGACACCAAATTCAGGTGACATATATATAGATGGAAAGCGAGTGAATGATATTCCGGCCTCGAAGAGAGGCATAGGCTTTGTGTTTCAGAACTATGCGCTGTTTCGATACATGACAATATACGACAATGTGGCATTTGGGCTGGAGCTTCAGAAGATGCCGAAAAAGCTCATAAAGGAGCGTGTTACAAAGCTTCTTGAGATGACAGGCTTATCGGGGCTTGAAAAGAGATATCCGAATCAGCTTTCCGGAGGACAGCGTCAGAGAGTGGCATTTGCAAGGGCGCTGGCGCCGAATCCACAGGTGCTATTACTGGATGAGCATTTGCCGCGATAGATGCAAAGGTGCGAGGTGAGCTTCGTACCTGGCTAAAGGAGCTTGTTGAAAAGCTTGGAATTACAAGCATTTTCGTCACACATGACCAGGATGAGGCGGTTGAGGTGGCAGATGAAATCATTATCACAAACCACGGCACGATAGAGCAGATGGGCACACCTCTTGAGATATACAAATCACCTGATACACCTTTTGTGGCGCAGTTTATAGGACACACCACAGTCGTTGAAAACTATGACAGGCTAAAGGGGTTTGACAGGATAGAAAATGCCGACAAGGCGGTAATCAGACCTGAGTTTATCAAGATATCAAAGAGCGGCAACTTAGACCGCTATCAGTCAGCGGCAGAGGAGGGCATCGTTACAGATGTGGTATTCAGAGGAAACAGGATGGATATCACAGTCAGCATAAACGGCATCGAGGTGGTTGGCGAACGCTCACTTGAAAAGGACCTGATAGCAGTCGGAGAGAAAGTACATGTGCTGATTTACAGGCTGTATATATTTGATGAAGAGAAAACATACCTGATGGAAAACAGCGAGATGCAGGAGCAGGATGTATTCTACATTTAGATACAAGAATAGTCTAAAGCTTGTGATTGAAAGAGGAAGCAGAGGGAGATAAATGAAGATAGAAAACAAAAAAATCCTACACACGGACATCCTCATAATAGGAGGTGGCACGGCGGGCTGTTATGCAGCGCTCACCATCCGTGAGAAATCGGATTATTCGATTATAATTGCAGAGAAAGCGAACATAAAGCGAAGCGGATGCCTTGCAGCAGGTGTTAATGCGATAAATGCATACATAGTAAAGGGCAGAAAGCCTGAGGATTATGTAGACTACGCAAAAAAGGATGCTGACGGCATAGTAAGGGAAGACCTACTCATGACTATGTCAGAGGGCTTAAACCGTGTGACGGACAAGATGGAAAAGCTTGGACTTGTCATATTAAAGGATGAAAACGGTGAGTATGTAGCAAGAGGAAACCGAAATATCAAGATAAACGGCGAGAACATGAAGCCGCTTTTGGCAGAAGCTGTATCAAAGCTTACGGACTGTACAGTGATAAACAGAATCAATATCACGGACTATATAGTTGAGAACAACACCATAAAGGGTGCATACGGATTTTCAATCAAGGATGCTACAGCCTATGAAATCAGGGCTAAAAAGGTGCTCTGTGCTACAGGCGGAGCGGCCGGACTGTACAGACCAAACAATCCCGGCTTTTCAAGGCACAAGATGTGGTATCCACCTTTCAACACAGGCGCAGGATATGCGATGGGCATAAGAAGCGGAGCTGAGATGACCACCTTTGAGATGAGATTTATCGCACTCAGATGTAAGGACACAATTGCACCGACAGGAACAATTGCACAGGGAGTCGGGGCAAAGCAGGTCAATTCACTTGGAGAGGTTTACGAGACAAAATACGGTCTCACCACATCAGAGCGAGTATACGGAACGGTCATGGAAAATCTCGAGGGAAGAGGTCCTTGCTACTTAAGGACAGAGGGCATCTCTCCACAGCAGGATGAGTCATTAAGAAAGGCATATCTCAACATGGCACCAAGCCAGACACTCAAGTGGGTGGAGGCAGGTAAGAATCCAAGTGAGCAGAACGTGGAAATAGAGGGCACGGAGCCTTATATCGTAGGTGGCCACACAGCGAGCGGCTACTGGGTAAATACCGAGCGTGAAACCACAATCCACGGACTTTATGCTGCTGGAGATGTGGCAGGAGGATGTCCACAGAAATACGTTACAGGAGCTATGGTAGAGGGTGAAATCGCTGCGATAGATATGGTTTCAAAGCTTGATGCAGATACCTCCGATGGAAGTTTTGACACATCGGCATTTGATGAGAAAAAGGCGCTTGACGCAAAAGCTTCAGAGTACGACCATTTCCTCACTGAAAGGTCTCAGATGTTTACAACAGAGGCTATCGAGGAAGCCATGCAGAAGGTCATGGACAACTACGCAGGCGGTATTTCCACACATTATCAGTTCAACGGCAAGCTGCTTGCCTGGCAAAGGAAAAGATAAATCATCTGATAGAGTTGACCGGTGATTTATATGCATCGGATATGCATGAGCTTATGTTCATATATGAGCTTAAGGAGAGGCTTACGGTATGTCTTTCGGTCATAGCACATCTTGGTGCGAGAAAGGAGACCAGATGGCACAGCTTTGCTGAGAATCTGGATTATCCCGATAAGAGTGATGACTGGATGAAATACGTCAATTCCAGATACGAAAACGGGCAGCTTCATATGATTTACAGAGAACTTGTCGGAAGGGAGGCGCGTTATGAGCATAATGATTGATAAAGCAAAGTGTAAGGGCTGTGGCATGTGTACAAGTGTATGCCCCGGAAGCCTGATATATCAGGACTCAGAGAAAAAAGCCTTTATCAAATATCCTAAGGACTGCTGGGGCTGTGCCTCATGCATCAAGGAATGTCATTTTGGCGCTATTGCTCTTTATCTTGGAGCAGACATAGGAGGCATGGGAAGTCTCATGACAGTAAAAAGCACACCGGATACGCTGACCTGGGATATCAAAAAGCGCGACGGAAGCAGGAAGAGATTCTTATCAACAAGAAAGAATCCAATAAATATTAAAGAAAAGGATGGTAACAGACATGGGTGAATTATCACATCTTGACGAACTCGAAGCAGAGGCAATATACATAATACGTGAAGTAGCCGCAGAGTGCGAGAAGCCGGTTATGTTGTACTCAATTGGAAAGGACAGCTCGGTAATGCTTCATCTTGCAATGAAGGCATTTTATCCGGAGAAGCCGCCATTTCCGTTTTTACATGTAAATACAACCTGGAAATTCCATGAGATGATAGAATTCAGAGATCGCATTGCTAAGGAAAAGGGCATTGAGATGCTTGAATATATAAATCAGGATGGCGTAAAGCAGGGCATCAATCCATTTGACCACGGCTCAGCATACACAGATATCATGAAGACACAGCGCTCAAGCAGGCGCTCGACAAATACGGCTTTACGGCAGCGTTTGGCGGCGGCCGAAGAGACGAGGAGAAATCAAGAGCCAAGGAGCGAATCTTCTCCTTCAGAAATGAAAACCACGCATGGGATCCAAAGAACCAGCGCCCGGAGATGTGGAAGCTATACAACTCCAGAATCAAAAAGGGCCAGGAGGTACGTGTTTTCCCATTGTCAAACTGGACAGAGAAGGATATCTGGCAGTATATAAAGAGAGAGAATATCGAGATTCCTTCACTTTACTTTGCAAAGGAAAGACCTGTTGTATACAGAGACGGCAACATCATCATGGTAGATGACGACAGAATGAAGCTTCGTCCGGGAGAGAAAATCCAGATGAAGAGTGTACGTTTCAGAACACTCGGCTGCTATCCACTGACAGGTGGTGTGGAGTCGACAGCGGATACACTTGATGAGATTATTGATGAGACACTCAGTGCTGTTTCCTCAGAGAGAACCACCCGTGTCATAGACAACGAGGCGGCAGGCAGCATGGAAAGAAGAAAGAGGGAGGGATATTTCTAAAATGAGCGGATTACTTAAATTTATTACATGCGGAAGCGTGGACGACGGAAAATCAACTCTGATCGGACATATATTATACGATTCAAAGCTGCTCTATGCAGATCAGGAAAAGGCATTGGAGCTTGACAGTAAGGTCGGAAGCCGTGGCGGCGCCATCGACTACTCACTCCTCCTCGACGGACTGATGGCAGAGAGAGAGCAGGGAATCACAATCGATGTGGCTTATCGTTACTTCACAACAGATAAGAGAAGCTTTATCGTGGCAGATACACCGGGCCATGAGGAGTACACAAGAAACATGGCTGTAGGTGCATCCTTTGCAGACCTTGCGGTAATTCTAATAGATGCAAAGCAGGGCGTATTGGTTCAGACAAGAAGACATGCAAGAATCTGCGCACTCATGGGAATCAACTACTTTGTATTTGCTGTAAACAAGATGGATCTTGTAGGCTACGACGAGAAGCGTTTCGATGAAATCACAAAGCAGATTATTGAGCTTACAAAGGAGCTTGAGCTTAAAAATGTAGTAATCATTCCTGTTTCTGCAACAGAGGGTGACAATGTCACAACAAAGTCCGAGAATATCCCATGGTATAAGGGTCCTGCTCTTTTATCATACCTTGAGGATGTTGACATAAAGGATGAGAACGAGGAAGAGGCTTTTACATGCCTGTACAGAGAGTCTGCCGTCCTGACCACACTTTCCGTGGCTTCCAGGGCCAGATAGAGGCCGGAGAGGTAAAGGTGGGCGATGAAATCACCACACTGCCAAGCAATGAGACGGCCCATGTAAAGAGCATCCATGTGGGTGATAAGCTAAGCGATAGCGCATTTACAGGCCAGCCGGTTACAATCCAGCTTGACAGAGAGGTGGACGTATCAAGAGGCTGCGTGCTCACAATCGGTTCAGGAGCAAAGGTTGCTTCATCCATCACAGCTACAATACTCTGGATGGATGACGATGAGCTCTTCAAGGGAAAGAATTTCTTCTTCAAGCTAGGTACCAAGTCAATACCGGGCATCGTAACAGAGATAGAGCATACTATCGACGTAAACACAGGTGAGGAAAAGCCTGCCGATAAGCTCAAAAAGAACGAGATAGCAGTTGTAAAGATTGCATTCTCCGACAAGATAGTCTGCGATAAGTTCAAAAACCACAAGACACTTGGTGAGTTCATCTTAATCGACCGTGTGACGGATATGACATCTGCCTGTGGTGTGGTTGAAGAGGTACACACAGAGGAAAGCGGTCTCTACGAGGGCAGAGTAGACAGAAACGTAAGAGCTGCAATCAAGGGCCAGAAGGCAATCACCGCCGTATTCGTAGACGGAGTGGATGGTGTAAACCGCGGCTTTGTGGAGGATGTCGAGAAAGCCTTAAATATAGACGGACGCCATACTTATCTCTACGCACCAAAGGAGGGTGAGGACTTTGTAAATGTAGTCAAGCACCTAAGCCATGCCGGAATACTCGTACTTCTGCTCATCAGCCAAAAGCAGGAGAAGGAGCTTGCAGCTGACAAAGTTGAGTTCACAAAGGACTGGAACAAAAACGGCAGAGATGTGGACAAGGCTGCGGAGTTTATCAAAAAGCAGTCAGTATATGACGGCGTGATTGTAAACACAAGTGAGTATATCTGATAAAAATATATAAGCAGATGAACAGCATCCCATATTCATTTAATATGAAGGGATGCTGTTTTTGTAACCAATTTCCACGTTGAAAAGCACGCCCCAATGTGGTAAAATTGACAAAGATAATTTAAAGAAAAACATACAGGAGGATTAACATACAATGGAAAGCTACAAGAGCGAATTTATAGACTTTATGGTGGAGAGTGACGTGCTGAAATTTGGTGATTTCACATTAAAGAGCGGCCGTAAATCACCATTTTTCATGAATGCGGGAGCATATGTGACAGGTTCACAGCTTAAGAGACTCGGAGAGTACTACGCAAAGGCTATCCATGCTAACTACGGAGATGACTTTGATGTATTATTCGGACCTGCATACAAGGGAATTCCGCTTGCAGTGGTAACAGCTATCGCATACCATGAGCTCTATGGCAAAGAGGTGCGCTACTGCTCAGACAGAAAAGAGGCAAAGGATCACGGTGCAGACAAGGGAGGCTTCCTAGGAAGCAAGCTTAAGGATGGTGACAGAGTAGTTATGATAGAGGATGTCACCACATCCGGCAAATCAATGGAGGAGACAGTTCCAAAGGTAAGAGGAGCTGCAGATGTTACAATCGTAGGCTTATGGTGAGCCTTAACAGAATGGAAGTCGGACAGGGCGGCAAGGTAAGCGCGCTCGATGAAATTCATGAGAAGTACGGCTTTGAGGGCAGGGCTATCGTTACAATGGAAGAGGTCACAGAGTATCTCTACAACAGAGAGCATGATGGCAGAGTAGTCATTGATGACACAATCAAAGCAGCTATAGATGAGTACTATAAGCAGTACGGCTGCAAATAGGAGAATATAAATTGCTTGGCAGAAGAAAACGTAACAGGTATAAGTTTACGGAAAAGAAGCAATCTAAGAGGGGGATAGCTGCACTTGTTGTGGCTATCCTCATAGAGATTGTATATATAGTTTTTTTGAATGCGGCATTCAGAGGAGATGGCAATCTGTCTATGTACTATGCAGTGCCGGTATACTGATGCTTGGCATATCTCTGGCAGATTTCGGGTTTGCCATCAGAAGCCTCTTTGATGAGGAATCATTCATGACATTTCCACGATTGGCAGTGTTTTTTGCACTTATAGCGGTGCTCAGCTGGGGTGGGACGTATGCTGCCGGCTTTATTATTTAGCACATATTATATCAATAGTGCTATAAAACTGTCATGAATATTTGAATTATAAAATAGAAAGATTATAGGGATATATGAGTTATAAAGAGATTTATGAACTCTCCAATGAGCTTTACGCAGAGCGATTAGAGCTTGTGGAGGAGCGGATAGAGCAGATCATCAGAGAGTCTGCGATAGAGCCGGCTTTTGCAGATTATTTCAGAAGTGCGGCAAAGTGCATCAACACTATAAAAAACCATAGCGCAGATAAGGAATTTAACGATTTATTCTATTCACAGTTTGATAAAGAAAATTACGAGAAAAGCTATGCCAACCCGGCATACGCCGTAAAGGTGCTCGGAGATGAGTATGGTCAGCTTTTATCGGCTGTATATGCAAAAATTGCCGGAAGCATTACACATATCTATCAGGGGGATATAAAATATCTCTGCATTTATGCAGAGCTTATTGTAGAGCTTTACAATTATTTTGAGAATGCCAATGAGCTGAATCCTGATGAGATAAGGGGCTGTATATATTCGTTCATGCATGATTATGAGGAGATTTTTGCAGAGGATGACAACAGAGCACTCCTTGACCCGGCTTATGATTACTATACAGAGATTGTAAATGAGGCAGATTTGTCAAATGATGATTATCTGTATTCTTACGGACTGTATGTCGGAGAGAATGAGCGCGCCGGCAGAGCGCATCTGGCTTCATTTTCAGATGAGGAGATACAGGCCATGGCAGATACCTATACAGAAGGATACCGCATTGGCTTTATTACCTGCAACAAGGATATCTCCAAGAAGTCGGTGGTTCAGGTGGTTTATCCGCTTGGTTTTGAGCGTATGATAAGAGCAGCATTAAAGAATTTTGAGAAAATGGGTATGAAGCCTGCCATGAGACCATTTTCCACATCGGTCAATAAGCAGTTTGACTATGACCACAAGGAGGATATGGCACTGTGGCTTGACAAGGCATATGTGGAGTACCGTCTTGAGTGCATGCACAATGCACTTGAGAGAATGAAGGATGTAGCATGCAAATGTGGAGGACCGGCTGTCATAGAGATATTTGGAGAAGAGCCGTTTGCTCCGGTTTCAAAGAAGGAGGCTGCGCACTATAACGATGAGCAGCAGAAGCTTGCAGTCCATATGACAAGCGTGCGCTCACAGTATATGAACAGCTATATCCACAGCGAGGACAGAAGCTTTACGATTATTGCCTATCCGTGTGCTGCAATCGGACCTGATTATAAGGAGATTTTTACGGAAACCGTAAAGATTAATACGCTTGATTATGCACTTTACAGGGATATGCAGCAGAAAATCATAGATGTGCTCGATACGGCAGACAGGGTGCATATTGTCGGAACAAACGGCAACAGGACAGATTTGTATGTCAAGATTCATGAGCTTAAGGAGCCTTCAAAGGAGACAGCCTTTGAAAACTGTGTGGCTGATGTAAATATCCCTGTCGGAGAGGTGTTTACTTCGCCGGTGCTAGAGGGCACAAACGGTAAGCTGCATGTCAGTCAGGTATATCTCAATGAGCTTAATTTCCTTAATCTGGAAATAGACTTTAAGGATGGCATGATCGATAAATATACATGCACCAATTTTGAGGATGAGGAAGAAAACAGAAAGTATATATCAGACAATGTGCTTTTCCATCATGACACACTGCCTATGGGTGAGTTTGCCATAGGCACTAATACGACAGCCTACCGTATGGCGAGAGTATACGATATCGCGGCAAAGATGCCTATTCTCATAGCAGAGAAGACAGGACCGCACTTTGCGGTGGGTGATACCTGCTACACATACGATGAGGACAATATGACATACAACCCTGACGGAAAAGCAATCATTGCCAGGGACAATTCAGTTTCCATCCGTAGAAAAGAGGATATATCAAAGGCATATTTCAACTGCCACACGGATATCACAATACCGTATGATGAGCTTGGAGCAATCACAGTTATTAGGCACGATGGCTCAACATGTGATATAATAAGAGATGGCAGATTTGTGCTTGAGGGCGTAGAAGAGTTGAACAAACCGCTCGATACGCTTGATGCAGAAAGTAAATAATTGTTAGACATATAAGGAGGATAAAATGGCAAAGGTTGGAATAGTTATGGGCAGCGACTCAGATTTAAAGGTGATGAGTAAGGCGGCAGATATGCTTGAAGAGCTCGGCATAGAGTATGAGCTCACCATCATCTCGGCACACCGTGAGCCGGATGAGCTTATTGAGTGGACAAGAGGCGCTTGTGATAGAGATGTAAAGGTAATAATAGCAGGAGCGGGAATGGCGGCAGCTTCCGGGAATGTGTGCAGCGCTTTTTGCACTTCCTGTTATCGGAGTACCGCTTTCAGGAAAGAATCTGGATGGAATGGATGCAGTGTTCTCAATCATGCAGATGCCACCTGGAGTGCCTGTTGCCACAGTTGCAATTGACGGTGCGAAAAATGCAGCAATCCTTGCAGCAAAGATACTCGCAGCAGGTGATGATGTAATCCTTGAGAAAATCAAAAAGTATACAGCAGATATGAAGGCTCAGGTTGTAGCAAAGGATGCGAAACTGAAACAGGTTGGATATAAGCAGTATCTTGCTGAAAAATAGATTGTATTGTCATCTATAGGAGGGTTTTTATGGGTATATTGCAAAAGGCAGACAGATGTATGGATGAGGCAGCAGCCTTATTTGGCGAGAATAAGCTTTTTTTGGCAGAGAAGAAGGCACAGGAGACAGCCAGTCTTTATAAGAGCTGTGGCGCATATGAGCAGATGGCAAAGACTGTCAATCTTATGGGAGTCATATATGCATCTATTGGAGATGTAAGCATGTCGATTGACTGCTACCTGGAGGCTATGGATGTAGCTGTGGAGCAGGGCTCAACAGAGATAATAATGCTTGTTAACAATAATATAGGCTCACTCTATATGGAGCTTGGATTGTATGAAAAGGCTATCAGATATTTTAACGAAGCAATGGAGCTGTGCAAGCCACCACTGCATGGAGAGAGGGATAGCTATTATCAGGAGCTTCTTATGCTTCATCTGAATCTGTGCATATCATACACAGGAATTAATGAGTTTGAAAAGGCAGAAAAGCATCTTTCTGACGCGATACTCCTTAATGATATAGCTGGCAGTGATAAAAACAGATTTCTGATAGACATGTCACAGGCACATCTGCTATGGAAGATGGGAAATGAGGATGAGGTCAGAGATCATGTGGAAGAGCTGGTTGAGGGTGCGATAAACAATATCGATTCTGCCGATTATGTGCTTGAGATACTAAGCCTTTGCAATCTATTTATGAATATGGGGGAGTTCGATGCATGGAAAAAGGTTATTGTGGAGTATGAAAGATTTGCCACTGATACGCAAAATCTGTTTTTCCAGAAGACCTGTGTCAAGATGTGGATGAAATATGAGAGAGCCATTGGTGATACAGAGGCATACAACAAGCTGTGCGTATATTACGCAAATCTCCACTCTATGCAGGTGAAGGAGCAGATAAAGCGTCTTGGTGATACAATAGACCTTAAGCTTCAGCTTCAGGAGACTGAGTATGAGCGCCGTAAGGCAGTCAGACTCAACTACACAGATATGCTTACAGGCATGGGCAATAAGTTCAAGATGCGAAACGATTTTGAAAAGTTTGTGAGCAAAAATCAGGATTCAGATGGTGCAGGAATCACGTTTGGAGTAGTGGATATAGATTTCTTCAAGTCATTTAACAAAAACAGTGGCAGAGTCACCGGTGATGCAGTGCTAAAAGAAGTGTCATCCATAATAAATGAGAGCGTCAGAGATAAGGGAATGGGGTATCATTTCTATGGTGATGAATTCTACATAATCCTGCAGGAAACGGATGAGGATATCATTAAAAATATAGCCGAGCATATAAGACTTGAGCTTGCCAAAAAACAGATACTTCATGAGAGCTCTAAGGTGGATGAGTATCTGACTGTATCACAGGCATATGTTACCGCCCCGGATGTAAAGGTGCCGGATGAGTTTTCAAAGCTGTTCAAGACGGTGGATGAAGTGCTCAATGATGTGAAGGAAAATGGCAGAAATGCATATAAGATAGTCTGATGCTTTAAGCGTATAAGACAACTATAAAATGACACGCAGCGTAAAACGTTGCGTGTCATTTTTAATGGATCTATATATACAGTTATAGTTATAGTTATAGTTATATTTGTACTTATATTTTTATATGGCTATATTGTCCATTTATATTCCGGATATAACAATATCAGTGCCTGCCTTCTCATATATATCTGCTGTCTCGGGAGAGATACCGGAGTCGGTGATTACCATATTGATGTCATCAAGCGATGCATAGCTTGATATGGATGTGGTATCAAACTTGGTGTGGTCTACAAGAGCCACAGTTTTAGCGGAGGCCTTGATACACATGCGCTTCAAATCAGCCTCGTATATACTGAAATCAGTCAGTCCATCTTCTACAGAGAAGCCTCTTGCTGACACGAACGCGATATCTGTGTGTATCTTTTTGAGTAAATCAGCGCCAAGCAGTCCTTCTATGGAAGCGGATGCACTGGTTACGATACCGCCTGTCAGGATGACTGTGACACCCGGGATATCCTTTAGCTCTAAGGCCAGATTGATGCCATTGGTGATGACGGTCAGCTCTGTAAAGCCTGAAAGCTTCATGCCGAGAGTGTAGGCTGTGGAGCTGGCATCAAGGAATATGCACATATGGTCACTTACGAGCTTTATCGCCTCGTTTGCAATCTCCTCTTTAGCTTCCTTGTTTTCCAGTGCGCGGTCATGGAACAGATAGGCCCTCGAGGTTAAATCAGTCATGTCATGGGTTTTATCCTTGTAGATAGCACCGCCGTGGGTCTTTGTCAGAAGCTTTTCCTTATCCATCTGGTTTAAATCTGTTCTTATTGTTGTGGTCGATACACCAAGCAGTTCACTCAACTCATTGGTTGTGGCCTTGCGGTTTTCTTTTAAATAATCGAGAATCTTTTGTTGTCTTTCTAATTGCAGCATAGATTTTCCTCTTTCTTTTGATTTCTGTTATATTTTTGCGTACATATTTTTATCACAAAGCATTGCATAAATATATAATAACTCAAATAAGTAAATAAAGCCAGTGCTTTCGATTGTTTATGTTTGCTTTTGTTTAATGACATTTAATTATATTTATTTTTACTTTTATTTACTTTTACTATTGCATTTTTTCCTTTGAAGTGTTATATTTATATCAACAAATAAAAGCAAACGCAAATCATATAAGACGGAGGTATTTTTAAATGAAGTTTTTCGTAGATACAGCAAATGTCGAGGACATTAAGAAAGCAAACGATATGGGAGTCATCTGTGGAGTTACAACAAACCCTTCACTCATCGCAAAAGAGGGCAGAGACTTCAACGAGGTAATTAAAGAAATCACATCTATCGTTGACGGACCGATAAGCGGAGAGGTAAAAGCCACAACAGTTGATGCAGAGGGCATGATAAAAGAAGGACGTGAAATCGCAGCTATTCATCCAAACATGGTAGTTAAGATTCCTATGACAGTTGAGGGCCTTAAGGCTGTCAAGGTGCTTTCATCAGAGGGCATCAAGACAAACGTTACTCTTATTTTTTCAGCAAATCAGGCAATTCTTGCTGCAAATGCAGGTGCTACATATGTTTCACCTTTCCTTGGCAGACTTGATGATATCAGCCAGCCGGGCATTGAGCTGATCAGACAGATTTCAGAGATTTTTGATATCTATGGATATGATACAGAGATTATTGCAGCTTCAATCAGAAACCCGATTCATGTCACAGACTGTGCACTTGCAGGAGCTGATATCGCAACAATTCCTTACAAGGTTATCGAGCAGATGACAAAGCATCCACTTACAGATCAGGGAATCGAGAAGTTCCAGGCTGATTACAGAGCTGTATTTGGTGATTAGATATTATAAACCAAAGACAGGTATAAATATTTTATTTCATGTCATAGATTTAACAGGAGAACGAAATGAACAAATTAGAGCTTCAGATTACAGCAAATGAAGTCAGGAAGGGTATCGTCACGGCTGTGCATTCTGCAAAGGCGGGACATCCGGGCGGCTCACTTTCTGCAGCAGATATATTTACATATCTGTATTTTGAGGAGATGAACATTGATCCAAAGAATCCTAAAAAGCCGGATAGAGACCGTTTTGTGCTTTCAAAGGGACACACGGCTCCGGGACTTTACTCTACACTTGCGCAGAGAGGCTATTTTCCGGTTGAGGATTTAAAAACACTCAGACATCTGGGATCATATCTGCAGGGACATCCTGACATGAAGCATATTCCGGGTGTGGATATGTCAAGTGGTTCGCTCGGACAGGGCATTTCTGCGGCGGTAGGAATGGCACTTTCTGCAAAGCTTACAAATGATGATTACAGAGTATATACACTTCTTGGCGATGGCGAGATTCAGGAGGGACAGGTCTGGGAGGCTGCCATGTTTGCGGGCTTCAGAAGGCTTGATAACCTTGTTGTTATAGTTGATAACAACGGACTTCAGATTGATGGACCAGTGGATCAGGTGTGCTCACCATATCCTATTGGTGAGAAATTCAAGGCATTCAATTTCCATGTGATTGATCTGAAGGATGGAAATGACATGGATCAGATTGCTGACGCATTTAAAGAGGCAAGAAATACAAAGGGTATGCCGACGGCAATTATAGCACATACCGTAAAGGGCAAGGGTGTTTCATTCATGGAAAATCAGGTCGGCTGGCATGGCAAGGCTCCTAATGATGAGGAGTATGCAGTTGCCATGGAGGATCTGAGAAAGGAAGGTGAAGCATTATGTCAGAAGTAAAGAAAATCGCCACACGTGTCAGCTACGGAAATGCACTTGTAGAGCTTGCAAAGGAGCACGATGACGTATATGTTCTTGATGCTGACCTTGCAGCTGCCACACAGACAGCCATCTTCAAAAAGGAATTTCCAGATCGTCACATAGACTGTGGTATCGCAGAGTGCAATATGATGGGTATCGCTGCAGGACTTGCGGCTACGGGAAAGGTGCCATTTGCCAGTTCATTCGCCATGTTTGCTGCAGGACGTGCGTTTGAGCAGGTGAGAAACTCTATTGGATATCCTCATCTCAATGTGAAAATCGGTGCGACACATGCAGGTATTTCGGTAGGAGAGGATGGAGCTACACACCAGTGCAACGAGGATATTGCACTCATGAGAGCAATTCCGGGCATGGTTGTAATAAACCCAAGTGATGATATAGAGGCAAAAGCCGCTGTAAAGGCAGCTTATGAGTATGAGGGCCCTGTATACATGAGGTTTGGCCGTCTTGCAACACCGATAATAAATGACAATGCAGAGTATAAATTTGAAATCGGAAAGGGTGTTACACTCCGTGAGGGAACGGATGTAGCTATCATAGCTACCGGTCTGTGCGTGGCAGAGTCACTTGCGGCGGCAGAAAAGCTTGCAGCAGATGGAGTAAATGCAAAGGTCATAAATATACACACTATCAAGCCTCTTGATGAGGAGCGTGTTGTAGCTGCAGCGAAGGAATGCGGCAGGGTGGTTACTGTGGAGGAGCACTCTGTAATAGGAGGACTCGGAGCCGCGGTATGTGAGACACTTTCGCGCAAGGCTCCAACACCGGTAAAGACAATAGGTATACAGGACTGCTTTGGTGAGTCAGGTCCTGCTGTAGCTTTGCTTAAGAAATACGGACTTGATGCAGAGGGCATTTATGCATCAGTGAAGGATTTTTTATAATTATTTAAAATAGTTTGGTTTTATGATTTTTCATATTTTCCCTAATATAATAATAAACTAATAAAAGAAAGGACAGCCGTGATACAGTTGTCCTTTCTTTTGCTTTGTATACATATAAAAACTTTAATGTTTTAATTAGTGTAAAATAATTTAATAAAATTTAAAATATATATTGTGTTATAGGTTTTTATCTGATATATTAAATCTATAAATGCTGGGCGACCTGTGTTTTCGTATAACTGATAAGGCAAAAGAAAGGGGACATCACATGGAACTGATATGTAAGAAGTGTCTGCTTAGAGAAATGGCAGAGCCGACGCAGCAATGATAAAAAAATATGTTGATGCGATAAAGGGCGAGGACAGAGTGCCGGAAAAAGAGTATGAGGCAAGGCTTGCAGTGTGCAAGGCGTGTGACAGGCTAAATGCCGGAACCTGTAATGCATGCGGCTGTTATGTGGAGCTTCGGGCGCTTACAGGCGTTTCGCACTGCCCTCATAAAAAGTGGTAGTACAAAAAAATAATAACAAAATGACTGCGGTTTTGATTTCCGCAGTCATTTTATTATTATTTAGTGTTTTTTTCAGTGTCAAGAGGTTCATAATTGATGGATACAACAATGTCCTGATCGTAGTTACCGAAGCTTTTTCCAAATATTGTGAGTCCACCGACATGGGCAGAATCCTCCTCAACTGCGATACGGAAGCGTATAGTGCTTGTGTAGTCAAGCTTTAGCTCAGAGGTTGTGATATCTGATATCTTGAGACCGTCTATGAAGGTGCCTTTATGATTTATGACTAAAAGCTTGAGGAGACCGTATTGATTCCAGTTCTGAGGCCACCATTCAGGGGTGAACATTCCGCGTACATCTCCATAGTCACCGGGAGAGGTCCAGGTGCCGACCAGAGTGTCATTTATGTAAAAGCTTATATCACTTGGCCAGTCGTTGTCGATGCCCGGAGCCTCAGAACTTATCTCGGCTGAGAGTGAAAGCTGGGTGATTTTCTGATTACGTGGAATGAGGTTTGGAATTACATATTCCACATAGCCCTTTGTGAACCACATAATGTCTGCATTGAAATGGTCAGGATGGTCAAAGTAACGCACGTCATCGAGCTCTCCTATCACAAATGAGGATGTAGCCAGGCCACAGGTTGGACAGATATTGTGAGATGAAAACTGCCCTACCTTTATGGAGGTGTTGTATACGTTACTTAAGTCTATTGGTTTTTCAATTTCTACTAATATACGATCCTGAATCAGTGAACACAGCTTCTGGTTGCCGTGACCGGATGAATCGTTTGAGGCGGAGATAAGTCCACACTCCTCAAGCTTTTTTATATGTCCGGTTAAAGCTCCATTGCTGATGTTTAGCTCGTTTGCAATCTGATTCATGCTCATCTGGTTATTCTCGAGTAGAATTTTTAAAATCTGGATACGAATATCAGAGCCGAGAGCTTTAAACAGTTCGAGACCATCGTCTAATGATGTGATATGTATCATATATAGATTCTCCTAAAATATTTTATAAAATTAACAACGAGTTCTTGTGTGTAAATCATGTTTTTATTATAGGAATAAGCTCATATGTTGTCAATATATTATTGTATAGTTTTAAGCTATATTGAAGTATGTTTTAAAATAATTTAAATATATTGTGCAATATGTATAATTTACATGCGTTTCAAAACGAAAATAAAATAAAAT